>Ga0315338_1001324_pt1 | contig 32376 bp, 23 predicted proteins | sample ASW8metaG_FD_204518 | JGI IMG/M metagenome (GOLD analysis project Ga0315338, IMG submission 204518) | Ammonia-oxidizing marine archaeal communities from Monterey Bay, California, United States - ASW #8 | ecosystem: Environmental > Aquatic > Marine > Coastal | place: USA: California | collected... | reverse complement strand
AGAGCACCCGGCGTCGGGGTTGGCGCCAGCGTCGGCGCGGGTGGCGCGACCGGTGTGGTCGAGCCCGCGGTCTCGATGTGACGCAGGATGTCTTTCTTCGTCACGCGCCCCCCGCGGCCGGAGCCGGGGATGTTTTGGATCACGTCCATCGAGATGCCGTGCTCGGCGGCGAGTGCCGCGACGACAGGCGACAAGATCGAGCTCTTTGCTCCTCGATGCGGCGGGGAAGGTGCCGGCGGCGCGTCGGGGGAAGATGTTTGCGATAGGCGCTCGAACAGCTTGGGCTCGTGCGACGACTGGAAGTGCCCCTTGCTTTCGGGGGCTTCGACCGGCTCGGGGTCGGGCACCTGGTTGGACGTCGCCTCCACGGTCTCGGCAACGCCCGCGCCGTCACCCACGATCGCGACGACCGTCCCGACGGCGACGGTCTCGTCTTCCTTGACGAGGATTTGCTGGAGCACTCCGGATTCCGGCGCCGGCACCTCGGTGTCGACTTTGTCGGTCGTGATCTCGAATAACGGCTCGTCGCGCTCGACGGTGTCACCCACCGTCTTGTGCCACTTGATGATGGTGCCTTCCGCGATGCTCTCTCCCATCTGCGGCATGACGACTTCGACGGACATGGCTTAGTACTCCAAAAGCTCCCGCGCGGTCCCGAGAATCTTGTCGGGGGAGGGGAGGACGGCGTCCTCCAGTGTCGGGCTGAACGGAATCGGCACATCGAGTGCCGCGATGCGCTTGACGGGGGCGTCGAGCGCATCAAAGCGCTCTTCCGCGATGATGGCCGCGATCTCACCGCCGAATCCAGACGTCAGATGGGCTTCGTGGACGACGAGCGCCTTGCCCGTCTTCCCCACGCTCGTAAGCACGGTGTTCTTGTCGAGCGGTGCCAAGCTTCTGAGGTCGACGACCTCGACGCTCGCCCCCTGGTCACCGAGATGTTCCGCGACCTCGAGGCAGGTGTGGACCATGGCTCCGTAGGTCACGATGGAGAGGTCCGTGCCCTCCCGTTTGATATCGGCCGTTCCCAGCGGAATCTCGTAGTCTTCCTCGGGGACGTCCTCACGGATGCGGCGGTAGAGATGTTTGTGCTCGAAATAGATGACCGGATTGTTGTCCCGGATCGCCGCCTTCAGTAGTCCCTTGGCGTCGTAGGGGGTGGAAGGCTGGACGACCTTCAGCCCTGGGACGTGCGTGAACCACGCTTCGGGGTTCTGAGAGTGATACGGGCCGCCTCGAAAACCGCCGCCCGATGGGCCTCGCAGCACCACCGGGACGGGAATCCCCCAGCGGTAATAGCACTTGGCGGCAAAGTTGACGATTTGATCGAAGGCGCAGGCGATGAAGTCGGCGAACTGGAACTCGACCACGGGACGAAATCCCATGATCGCCGCGCCGCAAGCCGCTCCGGTGAAGCCCGACTCGGAGATGGGCGTGTCGATGACCCGTTCCTCTCCAAACTCCCCGATGAAATCCTTCGTCACCTTGAACGCGCCTCCGAAGACACCGATGTCTTCGCCCATGAGGAAGACGTTCGGGTCCCGTCGCATCTCCTCGCGGAGTGCCTGACTGATCGCGTCGAGGTAGGTAATGACGGCCATCGAAGAGCCGAACTATATCACCCCGCACCTTCGCCGCTCGGCCCCGAGCGAGCGCGGCCTAGGCTGACTTCGGCAATCCGGTCTTCGCGATATGCTCGAAGACGTCACAGAAGAAATCGAGCTCATCGAGCGTCGTGTAGACATTCGGAGTGATGCGCAAGCCTCGGAACTCCGCATGATTGATCGCCACGACGATGATTTTGTGCTTGTCCCAGAAGTAGTTGGCCATCGCCGTTGGCTCGGTACCGACGAGCTCGACATTTGCGATAGCACAGCTCATTTCGGGGTCGAAAGAAGTGTGGAGCCGGACGTTGTCGAGCTCGAGGAGGCGTTTGGCCCAGTAGTCCTTCAGATAGCGTAGACGCGCCTCCTTGCGCTCCCCGCCGATGGCATTGTGGAACGTGATCGCCTCACCCGTCGCGAGATAGGGCGCTTCGGAATGGGTCCCGATCTCCTCGAACTTGCGAATGTCTTCGTCCATCCGCTCGGGCGCCGGCATGAGCGGCCACAAATCCTTGATGCGATCTCGCTTCACGTAGAGCATCCCGGTGCCCTTCGGGGCGAACAGCCACTTATGGAGACTCGTTCCAAAGTAGTCGCAGCCGAGATCCTCCAGCTTGAAATTGAACTGCGCGAAGGAGTGCGCACCGTCGACCATGGTCGGGATGCCGCGCTCTCTCGCGATAGCGGCGATCTCCTTCACGGGTAGGATCTGGCCGGTCAAGTTGATCTGATGCGACATCAGCACCATCTTCGTTTTCGGAGTCATGGCTTCGCGGAAGCCCTCGATGAGGTCTTCGTTCCTCTCGGCCGGAGTGGGGATCTGAAACGTCTTGACTTCGATGCCTTCCCGACGTCGCCGTTGGTCGAGCGTGGTGCGCATGCGGCCGTAGTCCTGCGTCGTGGTGATGACTTCGTCACCGGATTCGAGGTCGACGCCCAGCAAAAGAGTCTCCAGCGCCTCGGAGGCATTCCTCACGAGTGCGACCTCTTCGGCGTCGCAGCCGAAGACCCGCGCGAGCCCCTGGCGTACCGGTTCACGAAACGGCGGTAGGAGCCTCGCGAGCGTGTAGGCCGGGGCCTCTTCTTGCTGCCAGGTATAGTCGACGACTTTCTCGGTCACGATCCGCGGAGATGGGCAGCAATAGCCGTTGTTCAAGTTGATCATGCGTCGCGAAACGCTGAACGCTTGCTGTACCTCGCGCCAATAGTCTTCGTTCTCGGCGACGCTCGTCGGGCTTTGAGTCGTAACGCTTCGGGTGGCGGCTTCGACCCTGGAAAGGGTCCCGGCATCGAAGCTCGACGTCAGCGCGAATGCTCCCACGCTGCCCCCCATCGTCCTCAAGAAACTGCGTCTCTCCATGGTGTCTCCTTTTTGTCGACTAAAGCCAGAACTCGGTTCGGATGAAGCGAATGATATCGCGAGTCCAGATATCGAGGACGAAGCTCTGCCCCGCATAGATCTTGGCCACGCCCGTCATCCCGGGGATGAGGATGTTCTCATCGTTGTCGACGCTTCCGCGCACGAGGATCTTCGACGTCGTTCCATCGATGTGCGCGGTCGGTGCGATCTCATCCACGGTCGTGTGGAAGCTTCGATAGGGGTAGCCACGGACCTTGAACTGCACGGTTTGTCCAATCTCGATGACGTCGAAGTCCTTCTCGTCCACCGGGATCTCCAGCACGACGCGATCGTCGTTCGCGATCTCGCAGACGACAACGCCTTCTTCGAGAAAGTCGCCGACGGTCTCCTCGAAACGATAGGTCGTCAGCGTGCCGGAAATGGACGCGAAGATCTTGGAGCGGGACAACCGATCGTCGATCTGTTCGATCTCCGCTTCGAGCTTCTCGATGACGGCTTGCTGCGCGAGCGTGTCCTTGAGGTGGAGGACTTCCATCTGCTCCGTGCGGCTCGCCGGGCTCTCCTTGCGAACGAGAGCGATGCGCGCTTCGACTTCCTCTCGTCGGGCCGACGCCGCGGCTAGCGCGTTCCGATTGCGAACGAGCTCTTCCTCGGAGATGAGTCCATTCGTCCACAGCTGCTGGCTGCGTGCGAAATCCTGCGCGGCCGCGACCTCGAGGGCTTTGGCGGTCACGAGGGCGCTCTCCTGTACGACGATCTCCTCTTTGAAAGTAGGGCTCGGCTTTCCGAGGAGTCGTAGCTCTTGGCTCGCCTGCGAGAGCGAGGCCTGTAGGGTGCGGCGCTCCAGCATCAGCTCATCGGTGTCGTATTCGAGCAGCAATTCACCGGCTTCGACGCGCCCGCCCTCTGGAATATAGATCCGCGAGATCCTTCCATCGGCCGGCGCGCGGACGATCTCTCTTTCCTGGGGCAAGACCGCGAGCTCGGACGTGATCCGCAGCTGCCACGGAAAGAACAAAACGATGAGCGTCGGGACGATCCAAAAAAGGAAGAACCGCACGCGGCGGCCCGCGCTTCCCAGCTGCGACCACTTCTCTTTCCCGACGTCTTTCGCGGATTCGGCCGCGGAGATGGCCGGTTTGTGGAGAAGGCCGATGAGCGCGACGGTGAACAGCCCGAGGGCGTCCGCGCCGAAGCGATCGAAGACGAAGCCACCGGAGAAAAGTGTCACATAGGCGACGAGCGAGATCGTGTAAACGACGGCGGCGATGCCGAACAGCGTGACGAAGACGTCGCCTGGCAGGCTGAGGATCCGTCGGCTCCGCAGAGCGTCGGAGGCGCTCGTGGGCGCGAGCCCGATGATGCGTCGAAAGACTCTCGCGAGGCCCGCAAACGACTCGCGCCGCAAATTTGCGATGCCGAGGGCGTCCGCGAGCAGGAAATAGCCATCCATCCTGATGAGGGGATTGAAATTGAACAGGCTTCGAATACCGCAAACGGCAACAATGATGACGAAGATCCCCGATAGAGCCGTTCCGGGGGCGGACACTCTCCACAGGATCACGGATACCGCCCAGATGAAGAGCTCGAAGAAGCCTCCGGCGAAGAATACCCACAGGCGTTGTCGCTTCTCGCGAAACAGATGGGCGTCGCTCACGTTGCAATAGAAGCAAGGGATGAAATACAGGAGGAGGAAGCCCATATCCGTCACGCGCCCGGAGAAGTGGCGACAGGTGATGGCGTGGGCCATTTCGTGCAGGATCGTGACGCCGGTGATGGTGACGATCACCATCAGGGCTCCGTGCGCGCTTATGACCGAGCCCAGTCCGAACACGAGCTCGTTACTGTTCCCGATGGCGAGGATCGTGGCGAGCGCGATGGTCAAGCCCATGAGCACGACGAACGGCGTCGTGCAACACCATCCCAGGCCCTCATAGAGCCTATCCACGAGATGTTCCGGGTTCTTGAAAGGGAACTTGACGGAAAAAATACCGGTTCCCGCGGCCTGAGCCGGGTCCGGGCTCGGCTGATCGCTCTCGAGAAGTCCCAATTCGTGGAACTTCTTGGCGAAGCGCTCGAGAACGTCTTCCGAGACGAGGACATTCTTGTGCTCTGAGGCCGCTCGGCGGATGTCGTCGAGCGAGCTCTTCCCGTCGAACTGCCCGATCAGGAAATATTCCAGCGGCTTGATACGGAAATAGCGGTCCGTTCTCGGATCCTTGATGACGTAGCGAAGAGCGTCCTGCTCTTCTACCGCCTCGATCTCCAGATCCGACCGCAGCTTGAAGCTCGTATTTTTTGGCACCTCTGCGCCCTTCGTTTTCCGCACTGAGGACGCGGCCATTGTACTTAAAAGGCGAACCGTACGGAAAGCTGGAACTGGCGAGGCCTCGCGGCCTGGACGACTTCGAGGAAACTCGCGGCCGGCGCCTCCATCGGACCAAAGCTCGAGAGGTACTGCAAAGGGTTGAGTCGATTGGTGACGTTGAAGACGTCGAGAGCGCCGGTGATGCGGCTGCCCTCCCCAAGCTCCCAGACCCGACTCAGCGACAAGTCGAGCGTGCTCGTCCGCGGCGCACGAAAGCTGTTCCGTTCGAAGATCGCTCCCGCGGCGAACGCTCGCTCCCGTAGCTTGCGGTCGCCATCGAGATCAACGTCGACGCGGGGATCCACCGGTCGGCCGGAGCGAAGTCGAAAGATGAACGCGAATCGCACGTCGTAGGGAGCATCCCATATGCCGTTGAGAATGAGTGCGTGAGGGATGTCCGTCCCACTCCTTCCCCATTCCCGCTCCGGTCGGGACGGATCGAGAGGGAGCGACTCCGCGAGCCGAAAATCGTCGCCGTCGTTCGTCGTCCGGGACCAGTTGTAGACGGCGTGGACGGTGAAGTCGGTCGCGTAGCGCCGCGTGAGCTTCACGTTCACACCCCAGTAGCGGCTCGAGCCCGCCGAGGCGAGTAGATAGAGGTCTCTGTGCTCGGCATCGGGGCCGAGGGGACGGGTCGTATCCGCCTCCGCGCCTGTTCTCGTGTCCCCGCCGCTGTAGTCGAAGAACGCGGGCGCGTTCATGTCTCGGGGGACGATTCGATCGCTACCGCGGATATGTGTGACGTCGACGGCGACCGAGGTGGCCGCCCACAGCGCGCGCTCGATGCCTACGGTGAAGTGCTGCGAGAAGGGTGAGCGTCTCGCATGGGTCGAAGATTCGGTGGCGTTGAGATAGACGTTTCGTGGTTGACGGAAAATGGGGGCGTCGTCCCCGGGCGCACGCGCGGCGACCGTCCGGCCCATCGGTCCATAGAGGGTCTCGAGCGAATCGACGATGGAGAAGACGAAGCTGTGAAAAACTCCGTATCCTGCTCGAACCGACGTCCGTCCGTCACGGCTCAGATCCCAGTGGAGGCCGAGCCGGGGCGCGAAGTTGTCGTTGTCGGGAACCGACGACTCTCTCTCCCAACGGAGCCCCAAGTTCAGGGTGAGATAGGGACTGAGCTGCCAGTCGTCGCGAACGAAGAGCTGCACGTGCGTCTCGGCCCGGTCGAGCTCGAAGGCCTGCTCGGAGGGGAAGCTTTTCCACTCCAAGGTAGGCTCGCTCGCCTGTCCGGGAGCGTAGAAGAAGACGCCGTCGTCATAGCGTGTGAGGCGGCTCGTGCTTCCCACCCTGAGCACGCTGACGCCCGCTTTGACGCCGTGATTCCCGAAGCCCGCGCTCAGGGTCTCCGAGAGCTCGAAATGGTCTTCGGCGACGCTCTCGAGGGCGGTCGTGTTGCCGATATGGCCGAGCGTGGGGTGGATATGGACGGCGCCCAGAGGTGGCGGCCCCGCCGCGGCCTCGAAGCGCTCCGACGAGAGCCCGACGCGTAGATCACTCGTGACGCTGCCGAGCTCGGAGACGAGATTGCCGAAGACCGACGCGTCCTCGTTGCGGATGCTGGCGGCGTTCTCCATGATGTCGAAGCCGCCGACGCCTTCGACGTCGTCGAGGTCCGAAAGCGCGGTTTTGACGCTCCAGTGATGACGTTCGCCTGTTCTCGCCGATACTTTGGCGAGGAAGCGGACACGCCGCGACGGGAGATCGAAGACGCCTTGGTAGCGGCCGTCGTCGAAGGGAGCGGTGACGACGACGTCCTCGTTTTGATTTCGATAGGACAGGCTCGTGAAGAAGTGAACCCGCTCCGACACCAACGGTCCAGACAGCGTCAATCCGACTTCCTGGCGATCCAAGCCTCTGGTCGCTCCCGTCAGCGGGTCCGTCGCGTCCCAGGCGCCGGGTCGCAAGAAGCCGAAGAGGGTGCCGTGAAAGTCGTCGGCGCCCGATGACGTGGTTGCACTGACGATGCCGGCGAGGCTCCTTCCATATTCGGAGGAGAGCTGGCCGCTGAGGACACGGAACTCTTCGACGGCATCGATGTCGACGTCGACGTGTGCGACGCCGTGCTGATCTCTCGTATTGCCGAATCCGTCCAGCTGGTAGGACGTGTAGTAGGCGTTCGCGCCGCTGAGTGTCTGTCGCGGCGTACCCGTGATCACACGGCCTCCGGGTGCCGTTTCGTCGAGCTTGTGCGCCGTTCCCTCGATCGTGACGAGCTCGAGATAGTCTCGCCGCTCGAGCGGCAGCTCTCGAAGCTCACGCTGTTCGACCGAGTGTCCGATTTGAGATTGGCTGACGTTTACGAGAGGCGCCTCGCCGGTGAACGTCATCGATTCCTGGACCTCACGCAGCCGGAGGGTCACGTTGAAGATCGGTTTGGTATCGGCGAAGTAACGAAGGCCCGCGAAGCGAGAGGTCGCGAAGCCCTCGAGCTCCGCTTCGAGCGTGTACTCGCCCGGTGGAACGGGCGGGAGCTGGTAGTAGCCGCTATCGCCGGTCACGGCGTGGCGCACGAGGCCGCTCTCTTCGTTTACGAGAGTCAAGCGTGCACCGGGAAGACTGAGCCCTGACTCATCGAGAACGGTGCCTCGGAGCTCGAACACGGACGCGGTTGCGATCGCGCTATGGCACGCCATTGCCACGACCAAGAGCACTCGCATCGTGCTATATACTCCTTTCTGCCAACCGCGCCAATCAAGTCCTCACCGGTGACTTTTCGCGAGAGTGCACTTGGCTTTTTCTCTTTAGGAGGTGCTCATCATGGGATCCCTAGATGCATTGATGCCGAGAATGGCCGAAGTGTTCGGACCGCAAGTCATGCGGGTTCTCGTCGCCATCATCGTTCTTTTCGTTGGCTGGCTCGTCGCGCGCATCGTCGCGTGGGCAGTCAAGAAAGCGCTCGAGAGCACGACGGTCGATAACAAGATCGCGTCCTGGGTGCTAGGTGAGGAGAAGGGCGGGAAGTTCGAGGTCGAGCCCTGGGTCGGCAAGGGCGTCTACTACATCTTGCTCATGTTCGCGGTGGTGTTGTTCTTCAACACTTTGCAGCTCACCGTGGTGAGCGAGCCTATCCTGACTCTCCTGAACAAAGTGTTCGGCTACGTGCCTCAGCTCCTGGGTGCGGGCATGCTCGTGGCGCTCGCCTGGCTCGTCGCGACGGTCGCGAAGAAGACGGTAACGGTCGCGACCGGCCGGTGGCGGCTCGATGAACGAGTGGTTGGAGAGGCCGGTCTCGCCGAAGGCAGTCAGCCCGGTCTCGGCAGAACGCTAGGAGACGCCATCTACTGGCTCGTTTTCTTGTTGTTCTTGCCGATCATCCTCGGAACTCTGGAGCTCGGCGGGCTCCTCGAGCCGGTACAAGCGATGATGGACCGGCTGTTGACGTTTCTCCCGAACATCCTCGCGGCAGGAGTCATCTTGGCGGCGGGGTGGCTCATCGCCCGCATCGTCCAGCGCATCGTGACGAATCTTCTCGCGGCCGTGGGCGTCGACAAGGTCGGCGAGAAAGTGGGACTCGGCACGGCTCTCGGAACCCGGAAGCTCTCGGGTCTCTCCGGTCTCATCGTCTACGTCTTCATCCTGTTCAACGTGATCTTGTCGTCTTTGAACGCCCTCGCTCTCGACGCGATCACGAGACCGGCGAGCAACATGCTGGGTCAAGTTCTGGACGCGATCCCGCGACTCTTCGCGGCGGCCGTCTTGCTGGCGCTCGCGTTTTACATCGGCCGACTCGTCTCGGAGCTCCTTGCGGGCGTTCTCGCAGGCGCGGGATTCGACTCCGTTCTCGACAAGCTCGGATTGGCGAAGGTCACGAAGAACGAAGATGCGAAGCGTCCGTCCGAGCTCGCGGGCACCTTGATGCTTGCCGTCATCATGCTCTTTGCGGCCATCGAGGCAGCCGGACTTCTGGGTTTTACGAACTTGTCCCTCTTGCTCGCCCGGCTCCTCGAGTTCGCCGGCCAGCTCACGCTCGGGATCGTCGTGTTCGGCGTCGGTCTCTTTCTCGCGAACGTCGCCGCCGAAACGATCCGTGGGAGCGGCAACCGACAGGCCGGTCTTCTGGCGACCGCGGCTCGGGTCGGCATCTTGGTCCTCTCGGCGGCGATTGCCCTCCGACAGATGGGAATCGCCAACGAGATCATCGAGCTTGCCTTCGGACTCCTGCTCGGCTCGATCGCCGTAGCTGCCGCGATCGCGTTCGGACTTGGTGGTCGCGATGTTGCCGCGAAGCAAATCGAGGAGTGGCGTGACAATCTCAAGAACGTTTGACTCCGAGGAGCGCGTAGGTCCGTATTGACCGCATCGAAGCCGTTCACCATTGAGCATCGCGTACCGTGGGGAGATGTCGATCTCGCGAAGATCGTCTACTTCCCGAGATTCTTCAGCTATTTCGAGATGGCGGAGCTCGAATGGTATCGGCAGAAGGGCTTGTCCTACGAGGCGCTCCTCGAAGGGCTCGGCGTCTGGATGCCGCGGGTCGCGGCCCACTGCAACTATCGGTCGCCTGCAAGGCTCGCGGAGCTCCTCTCGATCGAGATGGTCGTCGCGCGCATCGGAAGGACGAGCTACACCTTCGGCTTCGATGCGTTCCGTCTCCCCGAGCGGACCTGTCTCGCGGACGGTACGATCACGATCGCGACCGTCGACAAAGACAGCTTCTCGCCAATCCCCATTCCGGATGAGCTCCTTCGCCATCTCGATGGGCTTCCTGTAGTGGAGGATGGCGCGCGATGACTCCCGAGAGCTTCCGGAAGCGGTTTCCGATTTTCGAGGACAAGATCTTCCTCAACAGTTGCTCGAAGGGTGCGCTCTCGACCGCGGTCGAGCAGGGCTACGATCGCTATCTCGAGTCATGGCGCCGCCAGGGCTCGCCTTGGGAAGATTGGGTCGAGATACTGGAGGAGGTCAGAAGCCTCTGCGCTCGCTTCATCGGGTGCGACAGCAACGAGCTCGCCGTGAGCTTTTGTGCTTCGAGCGCGACGGCGGGGCTCCTCAGCGCGTTGTCTTATGAGGGCGAGCGGAATCGGATCCTCGTCGACGACTTCGAGTTCCCGACGATGGCGCACAACTTTCTCGCCCAGGAGAGGCGCGGCGCCGCGATCACGCGCGTGAGGAAACGAGACGAAGAGCTCCCCCCGGAGAGCTATGAAAGCGTCCTCGACGAGCGTGTGCTGCTAGCACCGATGGCCCATATTTGCTTTCGCAATGGCTACCGGCAGGATGTCGACGCGGTCGTGAAAATGGCGCAACGGGTCGGCGCGTGGACGCTCGTCGACGACTATCAATGTACCGGGACACGGCCCATCGACGTGAAAGCGCTCGGATGTGACTTCCTCGTCACCGGCGCCCTCAAATACCTATTAGGCTCCTCCGGCCTTGGATTCATGTACGTGCGCGAAGACCGGCTCGAGGCGCTCGAGCCGGTGATCACGGGCTGGTTCGGCCAGTCGAAGCCGTTCGATTTCGACATCGAGCGTGCGACCCATCACGCATCGGCACGACGGTTCGAGACCGGGACGCCGCCGGTGCCCAATCTCTACGCGGGTCGCGCGGGTCTCGAGACGCTGGCGGAGCTCTCTCCGCAGGCGGTGTCCGATCACGTCGACGGGCTCATGACTCGCCTCATCCGAGGGGCGAGAGAGCGCGGCGTGCGCGTGTTGACGCCGGAGTCACCGGAGCATCGAGGCCCATTGGTCGTTCTCGCAGCGACGGATGCGGATCGCGCCGTGGAGCTTCTCGGGCGTCATGACATCATCGTGTCGGCGCGCGGCTCCGGCATCCGGGTGAGCGCGCATTACTACAATCTCTTGGAGGACATCGACGCGCTGTGGAGCGTTCTCGATCGATCTCCCGATTTACTGGAAAAGGAGTCTCGCAGCGCGTGAGCTACAACCTGGGAATACGATCCGTCGAGAAAGTGGGCATCATCGGCTCCGGGCAAATCGGTCCGGATATCGCACTTCACATGACGAAGACGCTCTCGCCCTCGGGGGTTCCGATCGTCGTCGTCGATATCGCTCGCGAGGCGCTCGATGCGGGTCGTCTCAAGCTCGACGGCAAGATCGACAAGGGAGTCGAAAGCGGTGCGTTCCGACCGGAGCAGGGGGCGGCGATGAAAGACCACGTCGAGTTCACCGACGACTACGGTGCGCTCGCGGGAGTCGACTTCGTCGTCGAGGCCGCTACGGAGGACCTAGGGCTCAAACAGCGCATCTTCGGTCAGCTCGAGGGCCTCTGCTCGCCGAACGCGGTGCTGGCCTCGAACTCGTCGCACCTGGAGCCGGAGCGCATCTTCGACGGCCATGCCGCGCGGGCGCATGCGCTCGTGATCCACTATTTCTTTCCCGCGGAGCGCAATCCTCTCGTCGAAGTCGTTCCGTCGAGCGAAACGGACACCGCCCTCGTCGATTGGCTCCTTCATTTCTACGAATCCATCGGCAAGATACCGATCCGCGTCGGCAGCCGCTACGGCTATGCCATCGATCCCATCTTCGAAGGCCTCTTTCAGGCGGCCGCACTCGTCGTCGAAGAGGGGCTGGGTACGACGAAAGAGGTCGATTGGATCGCGCGGAAGTCGCTCGGTCTCGGGGTTGGACCGTTCACCGCGATGAACTTGACCGGAGGCAACCCCATCACGGCCCACGGCCTCGACGAAGCGCATGAGCGCGTGCACCCGTGGTTCCGTACGCCGAAGCTCATGAAAGATGCGTTGGCTTCCGGTGCCGCCTGGGACGTGCCTTCCCGAGGCGAGCGGCTCGAGGTCCCGTCGGAGCGCGCGGAGCAGATCGAAGCGCGGATGCGCGGGGCCTATTTCGGCCTCGTCAACGAAGTGCTCTCGAGCGGGATCGCGAACGTCTCCGACCTCGAGCTCGGAGTGGAGGCGGGGCTCGTCATCAGGCCGGCGTTCTCATTCATGAACGATATTGGAGTCGCGAGCTCGCTGAAAGCCGTCCGGGCGTATCGGGATGTCGAGCCGACCTTTCCCATCGGCGATGCTCTGGTGCGGCAAGAAGCGTCGGGTGAGCCGTGGGACGTCGCCTATGTGCTGCGTCGTGACGTCGATGGGGTCGCCGTCCTCACGATACGGCGCCCCCTCGTATTGAACGCACTCAACGACGCCGTCTTCGAGCAGATCCGCGCGCATCTCGAAGACCTCGCGAAGGACGACTCGATCCGAGGCGTCGTCTTGACCGGATTCGGCCGCAAGGCGTTCGTCTCGGGAGCGGACGTTTCGATGCTCGCGAAAATTCAATCGGCAGAGCAAGGCGAACAGACGTCTCGCGGCTCGCACTCCGTTTTGGATGTCATCGAGGCGTTTCCGAAGCCGATCGTGTGCGCCTATAACGGCCTCGCGTTTGGGGGTGGCAACGAGATCGGGATGGCATGCCATGCCCGCGTCGCACGCAAAGGCCTCTCGCCGCTCGCCGCGCAGCCGGAGCCGAATTTGGGGATCATTCCCGGGGCCGGCGCGACCCAGCGTCTGCCGCGCCTTATCGGTGTGGCGAATGCGTGGGGCCTCCTACGTACGGGGCGTCCCGTCTCGAGCGAGCGCGCCGTCGAGCTAGGCTTGATCCGGGAAGAGATCGACGAGGACGTGGTGGCTGCGGCGGTCGCGCTCGCGAAAGATGCCGGTTCAGGGGCGGTGACGCTACCGCGGATCCCGGTCGGGCCGATTGACGTTCCGGACGATCTTCCGGACGTCGCCCTGGGTCACCTATCCGTCGCTGTGGACGGCATCTTGCAAAAGGCGATTCTCGAAGGCGCGCGTATGACTCTCGAAGCAGGGCTTCGGTTCGAATCGAAATGTTTCGGTGAGATCTGTGCGCTCGAGGATATGCGGATCGGGGTCGAGAATTTCATGAACAACGGTCCGCGAGCGAAAGCGAGCTTCGTGAACCGCTAGATGTTCACGCCGATGGCGTTACTTGCGCCCTTCCACGACGTGTTTCCACGAATCGTGGATGTCCAGTCGGCGTGAGAGGCCTTGAAGCTCCGAGGCGGCGGCAGCATCGATAGGGATGCCACTGGCGCGACGTTCTTGATCGATCTCGAACTCGGCCTCGCCGGGATAGTAGATCCGTGGCGCGCCATCGGCTTCGGCCGACGTGAGCAATTCCATCATCTGCTTGATCGAGTTGCGGAACTTTATCCACGGACCGAACGCGCGCAATCGGATCGCGATGAAGAAATGGCCCAGGCCGGCCACGTCGCGCCCGCCCGCAGAGCCTTGGGCCATGAGTGGGCCGTTATTGCTTCCCGAGACGACCCCGCTCAGGATGTCGATGGCGAGCGCGAGCCCAAACGCTTTGTGCGATCCCGTCTCCGGACGTGATCCCAGAGGGAGCAAATGCATGTGCTCGAGCGCCCGTGCCGGGTCGTCGGTCGCTCGGCCGTCGGCGTCTAGCGCCATGCCGAGCGGGATCTTCTCGCGCCGCCGCACCGCGTCTTCGAGCTGATGGCGGGAAGTGCCCGTCGTCGCCATATCGAGCACGAACGGGGGGGCGTCTTCACCTGCCGGGATGGCGATCGACAAGGGGTTCTCGCCGAGCGCGGGTGCCTTACCGTAAGTGGGCACCATGGCCGGGCTGCCGTTCGACATCGCGATGCCGATCATTTGCTCCTCGAGCGCGAGCCTCGAATAGTAGCCGGCCATTCCGAAGTCGTTGCTGTTGCGCGCGCTGACGGCGGCGACGCCGAATCTCTTTGCCATCGTGATGGCCGTCTCCATCGAGCGCATCGCGACGACGTGCCCCATACCGTTGTCACCTTCCACGGTCGCCGTCGCTTCTTCTTGATGGGTCACCTGAACGCTCGCTGTCGGGTTGATGAGGCCGGTACTGAGTCTGGATGCGAAGTAGGGAAGCCGTCGTACGCCGTCCGCCTCGACACCGGCGAGATCGGCGGCCACGAGGGCGTCTCCGATCTTGGAAGCTTGGGGTGCCGGCACCCGCAATCGCTTGAGGACTTCCCTCACGAAGTAGTGTAGGCGTCCGTGTCGGACGTAAAGAGTCTCGGACATTCGCGTTCAGTCTCGATCCCGCGACGAGCGGGACGGGCGACGCATGCTACCACGGGGCAGGTCGGCATCTCTGTAGGGTTTTGCACGCCGGTGTAGGTGTCTTCCCATGGCCTTGTCACGCCTCCGATGAAGCCCGCTCTTGGAAGTCTTTTGTTATCTATACCTTGGGCGATGTCATTGCGAGTGGCAAAGATGGCATCAGGCTTGCTTTGTTTAGCTTCGCAAAGAGCAAAATTTTCGTTTCGGGGGAAACCAGTGCAAGCTGAAAGCAATACTGGAACGGCAGTTCAAACCATGCCGCAGGTCGTCCTGCTCGCCACGGAGCAGAAAGTGTTTGGGTTCGATTTGCTGGAGACGTTCCGCATCGCGATCGGCCGGCATGAATCGAACGACATCACGTTCAATTCTCGAAACGTCTCGAACTATCATTCCGAGATCCTGATTGAAGGCGAGGCGCTCGTGCTGCACGACCTCGGGAGCACCAACGGATCTTTCGTGAACGAAGAGCGGGTCAAGAGAAGAGGGCTCGCTCACGGAGACCGGATCCGCGTGGGGAATCACGAGATCACGGTGCGACTCGCGAACGGAGAGTCCGTGTCGGAGTCCGAGGTCCCGACACCGCAGTCTCACGGGAGTTTTCGACGCGCCGGCAGCGACCATGTGGGGCCCACGTTGAAAGAGCTGTTGCTGGGTCTGTGTCGCGGCCGCCAGTCATTGCGACTCCATCTCTCGCGCCGGGGTGATGACGATATCAACGTCTACATCCACGAGGGCTATATCGTGTTCGCGGAGAGCGGCACCGCTAAAGGGGAGAAAGCGCTCTATCGGGGCTTCGAATGGCATCGAGGTGAGTTCGACTCCGAGCCCTTTCCTGCGAACGAGTCGATCCCGCGCGCCATGTCGGTCCCGGTCGACACGCTCGTCGATGAGGGTGAGCAGCAGGCAAAAGAGATTGACGGCCTCATCGGGAGCATGCCTCCTCCGGACACGACGTTGCGGCTCAGCGAACGGTGCAAGATGCGGATCTGCGACTTCACCCCGGTGGAGCTCGAGGTCTTCCAGGCAGTGCTGCGCCACGGCACGCTGTCGGGAGCGATCGCCGGATCGACCATGACCGATGTGCGAGTCATGACGCATGTCCACGCGCTGATCCGAAAGACGGTGTTCGAGCTCGAGGAGTCGGCGTCGCTACTCGAGCAAACGAACGTGATCACGCGGCACTGAGTCTGGCCCCGGTGGCCCGTTCACGGCGCCACGATCGCTGCGGTCGTTTTCTCGAAATCCTCCTGTAGCACGTAGTGATGGTAGATGTGCCGGATCGTGCCGTCCCTCCCGATGAAAACGATGATCGGAACGTAGTTGACCTCGTAGCTGCGTAGGAGGTCGGGGTCTTTTCCGGCGAGCATGGTGAAGGGAAGCCCCAGGGCCTCTTTGTAGCGCTCGATGAAGACCCCGTCACTCGCCCACACGTTCAGCGTGAGGATGGCGAGGTCGGATCCTGCATGTGTCGTGTGCGCGCGTTTGAGAAACGCGATGATCTGGGTGCAGTAGTGGCACATGTTGTGCGTGAAGTAGAGGATCGTCGGTCTTCCGATGAAGTCCTCCAGATCGAACACCTCCCCGTTCTCGTCAGGGAGCGAGAACAGGGGCGGAGCCTCGCCCTCGGTTGCCACCTGGGCGGCCCGTCCCACGCGCGGCGATAGCGTCAATCCGGCTGCCAGCAAGATCAGTGCGACGGCTCTCACGGTCCGTCCATCTCCACGCGCGTCACCTCGTATCGAATCTCGTTCTCGTAGTTGGCGAGATAGATGAGAGGGATCCCGTCGGCCTCCGCGTAGGCGAAGGCGAAGGTGGATAGCGGGTCGCCACCTTGCGGCGGGGCGAGCGTGACCGACCGTCCGACGGAGACTTGAAAGCGGTTCGGCGGGAGATGACCGAAGAAGAACTCGCTATTGGGCAGGCCCTTATCAGCCTCCGAGACGTCCACGGGTACCCAGCCGTGAGACGGAGCGTAGAAGCTGAGCCAGCAATGAGACCCCGTGCAGTCGCCTTCCAGAGCGCCGGTGGAGACGTTCCCGCCTTCGGGAAAGGGGAGGGGAAAGCCTTGCTCCCATCGGACCGGGACTCCGTTTGCGATGAGCACCGCCATCATCAATGCGTGGTAGTCGTCACATTTACCTTTACGGTAAGTCATGATCCACTGCGTATCGCCGGTGCCGCAGCCGGGGATCGTCTTGTCGTAGTAGAGCGTCTCCCGGATGGCCTCGAACACCCGCTGCCCGATCTCGTACGGATCCGTCGCGCCCCCGATGGCTTGGCGGCCGAACGCCTCCACATCGGGCGTCATTCTCACCTTCTTGGTGAGCTTCAAATATTCGCGTCTCTCTTCCTCCGTGAGCGTGGCTTCTTGGATCCCTGCTCGCTCGCGCTTGACGTGGTAGCGCACCTCGACGGCGAAAGGCTCGTCGAGACGGCCCGTCTTCGCGTGAACCATCTTCGTCCCGAATCGTTGTCCGTGTTTCATCTCATAGGGGATCGGGGAGCCGATCGAGAACTTCGTGATTTCTTGAGCCGCGTCGGATGGAGGGACCGGGATCCAGATATTGACGTCTTTCGCCTCTTTTGGCAGCTTCATCACGTGGGTCGTGTAAGAGACGTCGAACTCCATGAGGCGAAGTCGCGCGGGGTCGGTCGCCGAAGCCGAAAACGCTTGCAGCTCCCTCGAAAGGGTGAGCAGGCTGGCGAGCCCCGTGGTGCGGATGAAGCTCCTACGGTTGATCTTCGGTCGCGTGTCGAAGCGCATGTCGCATCTCCTCTTCGTTCCAGAAATAGCTGTCGAACTCGGCTAGTACCTCACCTTCGGGCCCGACGACGAAGACGAGCACCGTATGTTCGGTGAGCGTTCCCTCGGGGACTTCTTGGTGATCCACGACAACCCCGAGCTCTCCGAGCAGTTCGTGCATCTCCGAGGTCGGTCCGTTCGCGAAGAGCCACCGTCGATCGAGCTCGGGATCGAGCTCGTGTTTTTCGAAGTGAAGACGGATCTCTTCCTCCGTGTCGGCGTCCGGGTTCACGGAAAGGTGGAGATACTGGACCTTGCCGGGAGAGCCGAGTGACTCGTCTAGAGATTGCAGCAATAGCGTCACGAGCGGACACGCGATGACGCACTTTGCATAGGTCGGCACCACCACGGTCGCCTTGCCCTCGAAGATGGCTTCGCTTACGGCGTGACCGTCGAAGTTCTCGAGCGTGAACGGAGGGAAGAGGCTCAACGCGAGAACGGCGCTCAGCATGTCATCGGGCTCCGAGTCCGGCGACCCGCGTGGGCCCCGTCGCGCTCACGTCGACCCGCTGCCACATCTCCGCGGTACCGTTTTGCCACAGCCAGAGCTCGTGAGTGCCCGCCGGTACGTTCGGCAGCTCGAACCGGCCGTCCGGCGCGACCACTGTCGCGTAGGGATGGTCGAAAATGAGAACCGTGGCGGATTCGTCGGGATGAGGGTTGCAGCGAATGTCGATTGCGCCGGTGCCCTCGTCGAACTCGTGGTATCGCTTGATCGGGCGCCTGACTTCCATGCCTTTCGTCGGAAATGCGATGTTGTAGAGCGTTGCTCCATTCTCGATGGGCCGCTCCGACAGATCTTTCTGATAGGCCAGGTGCAAGTAGAGATGGGTCGTATGGAGCGAATCGTCATCGTTGCGGAGCACGAATTCCCCGCCGACGAATCCGAGACTCACGGCGGGCTCGAATGCGCCACCGGCGACGTGAGTGATGACCGTCTCGCTCGGCGGAGTCTCGTCACCGGGCACCGCTTGCAATCCCTTGAGGAAGACGACGGCCGGGCCTTCACCGACATCGACCCGTCCTTCGAGACCGGGCGCACCGCCGGAGCCGCAGGCGGCGGTCGCGGACACAGCGGCAAGAGCGACGACGGCACAAACCGAACCGCTTCTTCTCGTCATACGAGCACGTCCGCTGCTAGGCGTCTTTGAAAGAGCCAGTGAGAGAGGAAGAGCGGCAGGACAATCCACAATGCCATGATGGCCGCGAGCACGGCGACGGAGAACGGTGGCGCTACCGTGGCGAGTCCAAGCGGGGAGGCGGCGCTCGATGCCCAATCGAACGCGATGAGCCGGAACACGTCAGCGGGGTTGAGCAGCAGTGCTGCTCCCAACCAGTCCGGCGGAATGCGATCTCCGAGTCCGACGAGCATCCCGACGAGAACGAGGTCGAAGACGAGAACCGTGAAAACCCAGACGAGCACCGAAGACGCGATCCCGCGAGCCGGATCCCCTGCCAAAATCGCGACGAGAAACGAGAGTGCGAGAAAGCTCGTTCCGAGCCCGAGGATGGGAACGAGAACGCCGAGCGACTCGGCGAGGTGGACTCCGGATGTGCGGCTTAGGATGAGGCAGGCGGGCACGAAACTCGTCAGCAGCGCGAGCCAGAGCGCGAGCATGTGTCCGGCGAACGTTCCGAGAAAATACTCTCCCGCGGTGACGGGATAGGCGAGCATCAGGTCGAGGTGGCCGCTTGCCTTGTCCTCGATGACGGCACCAGCGCCCATGACGAGTGCCAATAGCGGCACGAGATAGACGGCGAGGTTGACGATACTCGCGAGAATCGCGCCGCCGCTTCCGGCGCCGACGACTCCGACCGGCGTCGCTCCTAGTAGGCCGAGCGCAAGAGAGGTCAACAAGACCAGCCCGCTGACCGTCCAGATCCAACGATTGCGGAGTCGTTCCGAAAGCTCGCGCCTCGCGATGGTCGCGACGGCGACGAGATCAATGTGAGCCAAGCAGCACCTCCTCGAGAGTCGGTTCTTCGATGCGTATGTCTTGGACGGCGTCCCCGAAAGATGCGATCTCCGAGAGCACCGCTAGCTTGTCTCGTTGAGCGACGTCGACGACGACGCGACCGTTTTGACTCACCATGGTCGCAGACGGTAGCCGCGCCAGCGCGCGCCCCATCGACTCGCTCGTGGACGCGTGCGGCGAAATGATGAGCCGCGTCGGCAGGTCCGCTTGCCGGATGAGGTCGTCCGTCGCGCCGAGCGCCTCGACCTTTCCTTGTTTGAGCACGCACACGCGGTCGCAGAGCTTGGAGACAAGCGGCAGGCGGTGTGACGAGATGACGACGGTCCGATTGGGCACGGAGCGCAGGAGCTCGAAGAAGTCCTTCACGCCGTGGCCGTCGAGGCCTTCGATGGGCTCGTCGAGTACGAGCAGACGTGGATCTCCGAGAAGCGCCTGCGCCAGATTGAGGCGCTGGCGCATGCCTTTCGAATAAGTAGACGTTTTGCGACGAGCTACGTCACCGAGCCCGACGGTTTCGAGCAGAGGGCCGACCTCGTCGAGGTCGACACGTTTGAGGCGCGCGTAGTAGCGCAGTGTCTTCTCCCCGGAGAGATGTGGGAGCAGCGGAAATCGCTCGGGCATGAAACCGAGCGAGCTTCGCATCGCACGCCACTCCGAAGGACCCGCCTCGACGTCGTCCATCGTGATTCTTCCTTCGGAGGCTTTCGAGATCCCGACGAGAAGACGCAGCAGCGTCGTTTTGCCCGACCCATTCCGACCGAAGATACCGAGCCACTCGCCGCTCTGAATCGTCAGGTCGAGCGGTGCCAAGGCCTCGAAGTCTCCGTATTTCTTGGAAGTGTTCTCGAATCGGATCATCAGTGGTGTCCCCCACTTACCTGTTTCTCCCCGGGTAGATGCGGTAGCTTGTCGATCTCGAGGTAGTACCGCTGCGGCTGCCCGGGATAGCGCACAAGCGTCTGCTCCCAATCGGCCATCGGAGGCGTCATCAGCGGGGCCTCGTCGACCGCCTTCGGAACCGTGATGACGGGGAATTCGCGCTCGGCCAGAGCGAGGAGCTGGAATGCCGGACTCGCAAGCAGGAACTTGGCTTGCGGGTACTTCCACAAGACCGCGTCGACGAGGGTGTTGGAGTGATAGGGAGTCTCGCCGCACCCATCGTCGTCGACGTCCCACCCGCCATAGTCGCTCCAGTAGTTGCCCTGCCAGTTCTGGTCCTTCGCCGCGATGAACTTGGCCTGAAGCTCGTTGCCGATGAAGGCGTTTCCCGTCATCTCGTTGTCCTCGGCGCCGCCCCAGTAGTGCACTCCGAGGTGGTTGCTCGCGATCAGGTTGAGCTGGATGTCGTTATAGAGGGAGTTGTAGACGAACAGACCCTTCGTATTGCCGATAATGGTGTTGGCGTGAACCTTCGCCCGCGTCACTTGAACGAGTAACAAACCGTGGCTTCGATTGCCGTACAAGGTGTTCTCGAGTGCCTCGATACGCTCCGAGAACATCAATGCGAGCCCGACGAGATTCCGCTCGGCGAGGTTGCCGGTATAGTGGCTTCGGTCGCACCACATCGTATGCACGGCGTAGCGTGAATCGCGGATCTCGTTCTTGTCGATAGTGGCCGCGCTCGTGAGCTCCATGTAGATCCCGTCCCGGCACGAGGACATCGTGTTTCCCGTCACTCGCGCTTCATCCGCATCATGGAGATGGATGCAGTCTCCCCGTCGACTCTCGCTGAGGGAGGCGATCCCTTCTATGGTGTTCGCGGTGAGCTCGACCCGAGGAGCGCCGTGGATCCAGATCCCGAATCGGCATGAGCGTACGGTGTTTCCGATGAGCCTCGTTCCCGCCGCGCGCTTTTCGACCCAGAACCCGGCATCGGCGATCTCCTCGTCGTGCCCGCAGTTGCGGATCGTCAAGCCTTCGATGGTCACCGCCGGCGCTCCGATCGTCACGGCGTGACCGACACGGCCTCCGTCCAGAATCGCGCCGTCTTCGGCCATCAAGGTGATGGATTTCTCTACACGGATCGGACCTTGATAGACGCCGGGCTCGAGAATCAGCAGGTCGCCGTCCGTCGCGGCCTCGAGCGCGCCCGAAAGCTCACCGGGTGCGACCCATCGACCGTCAGCGCGGGCGTCCCCGAATCCAAGGCCGACGCTCAGCAACAGAGCGACCGTGATTACGACGGGAGCCCTTCCTTGTTTGTTTGACACGATGAGCTCGGGACACACGGAGGCGTCCTTTCCGGTGGCCTGGCAGTCCCAGCACTGCAGGCATTCTTGATAGTCGATGCGGCCGGTTTTGAACGAGATAGCTCCGGGCTCGCACCCTTTCGCGCAGATCTTGCAACGCGTGCACGTCTCGTATCGGTAGAGGGGAAGAAAGGGCTTTCTCGATGGGATGGCGAGCGCTCCGCCGAGCGGGCACATGAAGCGGCAGAAAAAGCGGTAGCTCACGGCGGATACGAGCGTGATGATCACGAAATAGAGAACGAACGGGGCCGGACGCGCGAGGTGCAGCACGAACGTTTTGAAAGGCTCGATCTCGTCGAGTGCCTCCGCCGTCGGAAGGCTCGCAAACGATACCAGCAGGATGACGGCGAACGTTGCTATCTTGCCGTAGCGAAGAAAGGGAGGTGGCTGCCAAGCGTCCACCTTCTTCCGGAAACCTTCCGGGGCGACGCGGTGCCAAAGAGTGACGAGCAGCTCGAGCAAGGCCCCATAGGGGCATACCCAGCCGCAGAAGAAACCCCGGCCCCACAGCACGAGTGTCACCACGATCACGATCCAGAGCATGAAAATCAGAGGCTCCGACAAGAAGACCTCGCGGGGAAACTCGAAGCGCCTGAGCGAGCCGGTAAACGTCAGGATCTGAGTGGTGCTCGGCTGGGCTTTGAAAGCGACCCCCAAGAGAAGAGCCGCCGCCAACCCCGTCCACAGGTGAAGGAGTTTTCGGTGTGGCGTCAGTCGCTCTTTGAGGAAGAAAGCGCCGATGAGGAAGAGAAGAAACGCGCCCGTCAGAACGGCCGGGACGCTCGCCTCGCGCCAGCGGGTTACCCAGAACGGCGCGTCGGAGTCGATGAAGAGGTCCGGAAGCTGGTAGTCGGCCAGGAAGGTCGCGTAGCTCCGCTCGTCGTTGACGCGGTACGGGACCGTGAGGCGAAACGAGAACGGTGCGGTGGGGTCGAAGCCTTCGTCCACGAAGAAGATGCCGCCCTCGCGTAGCGTCGGAGCCCCTTGCGCCTCGGGAGTCGGAAAGCCGATATAGTCGAGATCCTTGAAGACGAAGAGCTCTCCATTCTGTTCGATGACGAACCGATCGAAGATCCCGCCCCTCGCGAAACCGGCGCCTTTGAACGAGAGCTCGCCGCTGCCGCCGATGTACAGGGCGCTGCCCCCGTCGTTCGCGAGCCGTTGCTCCACCGACTCGAAGAACGGAGCTCCGATGAGATTGCGGCCGACACTTGGCGGGTCGAGAACGGCAAACACGACCGCGACGGACTTCGAGCCACTCGGCAGGCCGCGCTCGCCCGGCATGACTTCGATCGAGCCGATGGCCCCGGCCGCGTCGAGCTCACTCCAGCTCATAGCGCGGAAGCCCTTGTCGGGCCGACGGCTTCGCACGTCAGCCGCGCTGACGACGCCTTCCGCTCGCGCGACGAGCCTTCCCGCCTCGAGGATCGTCGCGTTCTCTGCGACGGCGGTGACGGTCGCTCCGCTGATGCCGTCGATGATGACGTAGCCTTCCTGGGGCGTGTCGCTGATGAGAATGCGATCGGCGATGTGTCGGCCGGTATATTGGTCGATGAACGCGTGGATGGTGTCTTCGCTCAGGCCGATCAATACGATGGGCTCGGCATGCCTCACGATCCGGACCCCGGTGAGATTCCCTTCGAGGTCCATGCCGACGAGCGTGTTCATCGTCTCTCCCGAATAGCCGGGAACGTCGACGAGGTCGTCGGTCAGAAGAACGAAGCCGTGTAGGCTCTCGTCGCTTTCGTCCCGGTACCCGCGCCAGTAGCGGTCGACCTCCTCGAAGCGCGAAGCGCCCGGAAGCACGTCAGCGAGCTCATACTCGTATCTCTGCTCACCGAACGGAAGCTGCGCCCAGCCCGCGCGCGCCGCGAGCGATAGTACGCCCGCGACGACGAGAGTCCAGACCCATCCTCGGTGCTTCATCACGTGCCCCTCGCGCGATCAGCTGCTTGTCTGGTCCTCGCTCAAGTGGAGCGAGGGTTGACAACCAGCCGCATCCGCATCTCCAGATGCAGCGCGTGGCAGAAGTTGGTGCAGTAGATCCAGAACACACCCGGCTTGTCGGCGATGATCGTGGCCGACTTGGTCTGGAACGGCCCCACCACGAAGCTCACGTTGTAGTTCGAGATGGCGAAGCCGTGCGCGAGGTCCGGAATCTCGTCCGTATTCGTGACGATGAAGGTGACTTCGTCCCCCTGGTTGACGACGACTTCCTGGAGACCGTAGACGGGAGCGGAAGCGGTGATCCGCGCGGTCACTTTGTTCCCGTCTCTCTCGACGAAGCTTTCGGTAACGGCGTCAGGGTGTTCTTCGAGGTCGACACGATGCACGACGTGCGGCTCGATGATGTCTCTTCGCACGATGATGCAATCATGAGGCTCGATATAGGACGGCTCGTCCTTGAGCAGCACCATTCCGTCACCGGAGATATCGATGAGCTGGTCGTTCTCCGGCTTGAGCGGACCGACGTTCAGGAAGCGGTCTTTGGAGATCTTGTTGAGCGCGATGAGGTACTTCCCGTCGGCTTCCTTCGTTTCCGCCATCGAGGCCATCGTGTGGCCGACCTGATAGTGGACGTCGAGACGGTCGAGGACGGCGGTCTCGCCTTCGACCGGATCGGTATAGAGGTCGATCGCCTTTTGGATGTTCCATTTCACCTCTTGGCTATCGATGAACAACGAGGTGTACGCGTTGCCGCGACCATCGAAGGTCGTGTGCAGCGGTCCAAGGCCGACCTCGGGCTCTGCCACGACGGCGTCTCGGGGCTCGATGTTGCCGGCGAAAACGTCATCGAGCTTCCGGATGTCGATCACGCTCACGGTCGGTGATACCTTGCCGCACGCGACCGCGTAGTTTCCGTCCGGGCTGATGTTGACACCGTGCGGGTTCTTTGGAATCGGGATATAGGCGGTCAAGTCGCTGCCCGCGCTTCCGTCGAGAATCTTGATGTCGTCGACGACCTTGAAATCTCCGTCCGCGATCGCTTGTTTGATGCGCTCCCAGTTGAACACGACGAGGTAGTCTCGATCGCTCGAGAGCATCTCCGAGATCGTGGCCCCGCCTTCACTGTTATAGGAAGTCGCGAACGAATATTTGCCTTGATAGTCGGTCGCCGCGAGGTCGAGGTTTACCGTCGTCGCGACTTGAGCGACGATCTCCATCTCGGCGGCGTCGATGATCGTGTGCACTCCTCCATAAGTCGTTTCGTCCAGCGGGTCCCCGCTTCCGTCGTTCTCGAGCGGTGTTCGAAACTCGCTGTTCAGGATGACCCACTCGGTCTCAGGCGCGCGCTGAGGGAACAGCCCGTGAGCGCCTTGGGCGTGAGGCACGTTGACCACCGCGTCGACTTCCATGATGTCGACACGGATCCGGGCGAGCCGATTATTCGCCTTGTCGTTGACGAACATCCACTTACCGTCATACGTGCCGTCGACATAAGACCCGTGGACGTGATGGGTGTCACCGACCTGCATGCCGCCCAAAAGCGCCTTGCTTTCGTTCGTGATGCCCCAGCCGCTACCCGAGTCGATGTTCCACACCGGGATGCGCTTGAGCACGCGCATGGAAGGAATACCGATGACGCGAACTTCACCGGAATGGCCGCCGCTAAAAAAACCATAATAATCGTCCAGCTCCCCTGGAGCTACCTCGTGATCCGCCGCGTGAGCGGTCGCCGTCGTCGACCCGCTGTCCTGGGTCGATTGGCAACCGAGCGAGAACGCCGTCAGGCATGCGATCGCTACGACCATCAGATGTCTCGTGGAAATCATTGCTTCCTCCTTGCACCAACGTCGCGGCGTGTGCTGTATGTACTCCACTATTCTTGCCCCTCTTCTGCGGACTCAGCCGTCCCGTTCATCAGCTCGAAGCAATAGGAGACCAGATCCCACCGGTCCTGCTCTTCGGGCATGGCGTCTTGGTACGAAGGCATAGGGGTGCCGTCGAGACCCGTCATGAACGTTCGGTAGACCATCTCGGCCGTCGAGCCTCCCTTGAGAGGTCCGGACGTAAAATCGAACGCCAGAATCTTGTCGCCCCAGCTGTCCTCGAGTGTTGGTGAGGCAGGTCCGTCGCCGAAACCGAGCTGGCCGTGGCATTGATGGCACTGCATCTTTGCGTAGACGTCTTTGCCGCGGGTGGTTGATTCCGTGGACCCGACGAAGCTCGGAGCTTGCTCGATCTCGAGCGGGGTCCCGGGCTCTTCCTCAGTCCATCGAGGGGAGAACGTCTTGATGTAATCCAGGACGGCGGCGCGATCCTCCTCCGAGACATCCAGGTGTGACGGCATCCCCGCGCGCGCAATCCCGTTGGTGATCGTGCGCATCAGGTCCTCGTCGGTCGGAAGATCTCCGCTCGGCGTGCTTCTGAACTTGAACACGCCCGCGGTGAAGTCGCGGGGGTAGGTCGCGACGACGAGACCGCTCGTCTGCGCGCGATGCACGATACCGATGAGCCCTTTCCCGTCGCCTTGATCCCCATGACAGATGACGCAGCGTGAGTCGTAGACCGCTTTGCCGCGATCCGCCTCCTGAGCGAAACCGAGGCTCGTCGCAATTAGGACGAGTGGGAAGAACAACGCGAGCGTGTTCGATTTCATCTTCATCTCAAATCTGCCTTTCCAAGAAACGGGCTCTACCTAGCCGAGAACGTTCTTCTCCTCGGGCGTTTTGCAAGGGACGTTCCATCGGGCGCAGGTCGCAAGGACGTGGGCGAATCGAGCCCTTTCGCCTCGCCGAGCCGTTATCTCGGGAGAATTGGGGGATTAGACCCGATCGAATCGGGGCTTTTGACGCAGTCCGAGATGCGTGAACGGCATGGCGAGCATCCCGACGAGACCGTTGCAGCGCGAAGGCGAGCGTTCGTCCGCAACGCCGATCGTCATCCCGGTATGCCCGGACCTCGGTTGGCTCCGGTAGGTCCCGAAGAGGTAGTCCCACCACGGAAGGTTGAACCCGAAGTTGTGGTTCTGCTCACCGAGCTCGACTGAGTGGTGCACGCGGTGCATGTCGGGGGTAACGATGAGCGTTCTCGCGATGGAGTCGATCTTGTCCGGGATTCGGAAGTTGCCGTGGTTGAACATGGCCGTGGCGTTAAGGAGCACCTCGAACGTGATGATGGCTGAGGGGGGCGCGCCGAGTGCTGCGCCCACGGCTACCTTGATGACCATCGAGAAGACGATCTCGAGCGGATGGAACCGAGCACCCGACGTCACGTCGACATCGAGGTCGGCGTGGTGCACGCGGTGGAGTCGCCACAGCATGGGTACGCGATGGACGAGCCGGTGTTGCAGGTAAACGGTGAGATCCAGCAACACGAGTGTCCCGATGAAAGCGATCCATGGGGGCGCGGCCACCCAATGGAAGAGACCGAAACCGCGCTCCGCCGCGATGATGGCCACACCGACGGCGGCGATTGGAAACAATAGCCGGATCGCGAGCGTATTCAGCGCGACGATCGCGAGATTGCTCGGCCAGCGTGATCGTCTCCCGAGACTCGGGGAGCGCCGCGGAACGATCGCCTCGAGCGTCGCCACGAGTCCGAACAGGAGGAAGAAGCCGGCGAGCCGGATCGACGTCTCGTGGAGAATGATGGCGTTTCCGAATGAATCGGGCATAGGACCTTATTCACGTTGGGGTGCAACGACCATGCCACTCGATGTCGTGTCCATGAGGATTTCTCGAATCGCTCGTCGGTCTTCTTCGGACAATTGACCGAACGTCACGTTCGACTCCGAACCCTGCAGTACTCCTTGTAGTCGACGCTCGAAGACGAGCTTGACCTGCTCCGGAAGCGACTCGAAAAGGCTCGAGTGGATCAGGTAGCTGAGCGGGTAGCGGAAGAGTCGCCGCTCTAGATCGAAGTCACGTAGGCTTCGGCCGTCAGACGCTGCCACGCCTCGGGCGGTGAACGCGTCCGTGAAACCCGACGTTCCACGGATGGGCGCATCGAATCCGACTTCGTCGACGAAGAGCATGGCAAGCATCAACGGCTCGATCATTTCCTCGAGCTCTCCGTCGATCGCTTCGGGCGTCATGCCGTCTCGTGCGGACCGTGCGAGAAGCGTGCGTGCGTCGAAGCTCACGCGCGTCATCAAGTTCTGGACCTGCACTTGGTGCTCGAGCACCAGGAGAGCAACGATGTCGCTATGCTCGTCCGGATACGGCGCGAGGTCGACGTGTTCGCTCAGGTGCGTCACATTCGCGCCCGCGCTCAAATCTAGCTGCGTAAAGGCCTCTGCGCTCTCGAGGAAAAGGTTCCCTCGATGGCGAGCCTCGCCGTGCGTGCCGGTGACGTACCACCCGCCCCAGCGCTCGTCGATAGGGGTGCTCTGGGAGGTCAGGGACCAACCTTCGTGGGAGATCTGTTCGCCGTCCGGCCCCGGAATCATCGAGCCCATCAAGAACCGCGGGACGCCGCCCCCGGTCAGCGAGTAGGAATCGTGGCATCTCAAACACATGAAGGTCTTTGGCTCGATGACGGGCGGCTCACCCTCTAGTTGAGTCAGTGTGTAGAAGACGGGGCCCACGGTCGGGTCGACCGCCGTGATCTCCAGGGCTCGACTGCCTTGCGTCCAGGCGACGTAGACGTCGTCGTTGAAGTAGATGGCACGTGGCGTCGCGGGCGAGATCAATCGCTGCTGCAGGCTCGTTTTCGTGAATACGAGACTTTGTGATTCCAGCGGTACGTCGAGCGCCAACAGGAACGATGTGAGATAACGGCTCGGGCCGTCGGCTCGTAGCTCCACCTCTCCGGCGTCGATCCTGTTTACGAGCGCGGCTACGGGATCGGCCCAAAGCTCCGGGCGGTAGGAGATCCCTTCATACTCATCGTCATATCGCAGCTGGGCGTGGCCCGTCGTCGCGAGCGCCCCAAAGCAAAAGACCATCCCGATGGCCGCCGCACGGCACGACCCGGCCATGGCCCTAGCTCCTCGCCTCGAAGGCTCCTTCGACGACGGCTGCTCCGACCGAATCGCCGAACGTGTTCACCGCCGTGCGGAACCGATCGAGCAGCCAGTCGACCGACAGGATGAGCCCGATATATTCAGAAGGCAGTCCGACGGCGTTCAAGACGATCAGCATCGTGACGAGACCTGCTTCCGGTATCCCGGCGGCACCAATCGCCGCGAGCGTTGCCGTGACGGCAATCAGCGCTTGCTGCGCGATGGTGAGCTCGAGACCGACGGCCTGGGCGATGAAAATGGCTGCGACCGCTTCGTAGAGCGCGGTGCCGTCCATGTTGATGGTGGCTCCCACGGGGAGGACGAGCTCCACCGACTTTCTGGAGATGCGAGCGTTCTTGACCGCGCACTCCATCGTGATCGGCAGCGTTGCGGATGAGCTCGCCGTGGAGAACGCCGTCAAGATCGCCTGTGACATCTGAATCATGAAACGGTACGGGTTCTTCTTGGTGAACACCCAGAAAACGAGCGCGAGCGTGACGTTGGCGTGGAACGCAAGCCCCGTGATGACGGTCAGAAAGTACCAGCCGGTTTGGCTCAAGGTCGATAGAAACTGTCCCTCGGCCCGCGCTTCGCCGAAGCGTGCGGTCACGAGACAGAAGATGCCGAAGGGGGCGAGCTTCATCAACAGAAGAATGAAGTTCAGCAGCGCGTCATTGACCTGGACGATCATGCCCGTCAATGCCGAGACTTTCGCCCCCATCGTCGTCAGCATGCCCGCGAACACGATTGAGAAGAAGATCAGGGGCAGCAAGTTCATCTCGGCCGCCGACTCGATCAAGTTTCGAGTGAAGATCATGAGGAGGAGGTTCTCGACGATCTCCTGAGCCGATGTCGGTTGCGCTTGCAGGTGGGCGATCTCTTCTCCGCTGAAAGAGTCGAGATATTCCGGGTCGACGGTTCCGACGCCGGGCTCGATGAGGTTCACGACGACGATCCCGACGAACACCGCGAGGGCGGTTGTCGAAGCGTAATAGGCGAGGGCCGAGAGTCCCGGGCGCCCGAGCTTTCTGACGTCGCCGAGGCCGATGATGCCGCTCATGACGCTCGACATGACGAGCGGCACGACCATCATCATCAGCAGGCGAAGAAAAATTTCACCGCCGACCTCGAGGCGCATCGCTGTGGTGGGGGCTATCAGCGCGAGCCCGATAGCGGCAACGATCCCGATGAAGATGTAGAGCGTGAGGTTCTTGTGCTGCGCCGTGCTCGTGCCGGAAGCGTCGCTCACGTAGCCGAGAGTATCAAATGATGCCGTCACAGGAGCGGCAGTTTTTCGGTGAACCTTTGGTGCGGCCCATTCGTTTCTAGCGAGCATGAGCTTGTTACAAGACGTGCGCGTCGGGGCGCGGACCCTCCTCAAGAATCCGGGCTTTACCGCCGTCGCCGTCGCGGCACTGGCCCTCGGAATCGGGGTCAACAGCACCGTATTTACCTTCGTCAACGCGGTCGTCTTGAGGGGACTCCCCTTCGACGATGCCGATCGTCTCATGCACGTGGAGAGCACGAGCTTGATGGAGGGCCGGGAGAGCCTCGAAGTCTCGTATCGGGATTTCGTGGACTATCGTGAGAGCGCCGAGAGCTTCGAAGATCTCGCGGCTGCCGACCAGGTGACGATGAATATCAGCGACTCGGTGGGCCCGCCGGAACGCGTCGTGGGCGCGTGGGTGTCGGCGAACACGTTTCCCATGCTCGGCCAGGAGCCGCTTCTGGGTCGTCAGTTTCGTCCCGAAGAAGACGAGTCCGGGGCCGAGCCCGTCGCCATGCTCGGCTATGGCATATGGCAGAACCGTTATGGTGGAGATCCCGACATCATTGGCCGCACCATTCGGGTGAACGAGGTCGCTTGCACCGTGGTCGGCGTCATGCCCGAAGGCATGATGTTTCCGGTGGGGGCCGAGATGTGGCGCCCCATCGCCTTCGACAGCGAAGATCGAGAGCAGCGAGACCAAAGGCGTCTCGAAGTCTTCGGACGGCTCGAGGAGGGCACGTCGCTCGCGAGCGCCCGCGTCGAGATGGAGAGCATCGCTCATCGACTGGAGGCGGAATTTCCAGCGGACAACGAGGGTATCGGCGTCTTCGTGCAGCCGTATAACGACGAGTTCAACGGCGGCGAGATCAAGATGGTTTTTCTCGCGTTGATGGGCGCGGTCGGGTTCGTGCTGCTCATCGCTTGCGCCAACGTCGCCAACCTCTTGCTCGCTCGTTCCGCCGGGCGCGCGCGAGAGATCTCCGTTCGGAGCTCTCTGGGAGCGACCCGCTCGCGCATCATGCGCCAGCTGCTCATCGAGAGTCTCATGCTCGGCTCGCTCGGCGGGGCGGTCGGACTCGTGCTATCGCTATGGGGCATCCGAATGTTCGACCTCGCGGTTGCCGACATCAACAAACCCTACTGGATCGATTTCTCCGTCGATGGGACGGTGCTCGCCTTCTTCTTGGTCGTGTGTATCGGCACCGGTTTTCTCTTCGGCCTCGCACCCGCCTTACATCTCTCGAAGACGGATATCGCGAGCACTCTGAAGGAAGGGAGCCGTGGCCAAACGGGTGGCTCCCGCATCAAACGTGCGACCTCGTTTCTGACGGTCGCCGAGCTCTCGCTGACGCTCATCTTGCTCGTGGGAGCCGGATTGATGATGCGAAGCTTCTTCAATCTCCAGCAATTAGAGCTCGGCGCGTTGACGGCCGACAGGCTCACGATGCGACTAGGCCTCGCGGAGGAGAAGTATCCTGACGACGAGTCCCGCCTCGCCTTTCACGAACGGCTGGAAGATCAGCTCGCGCCCATTCCCGGGCTTGCCTCGGCTGCTCTGACGACGGCACTCCCGGGTGAATGGCCCGGCCGGCGTCCGTTCGAGATTGACGGTCGCCCGCGAGACGTCGAGCGCCCCTACCCGTCCGTCTCGACGATCACGGTGAGTCCCACCTATTTCGAGACGGTCGGGGTGCGCTTCAAGAGCGGTCGGAGCTTTCTCGAATCGGAGGGCATGCCGGGCGCCGAAGCGGTCGTTATCGACCAGGTCTTCGCGGAGAAATATTGGCCGCAAGAGAGTCCGCTCGGGATGCGGATCCGCCTCGGTGGGGCGGAGCCCGATGGCTGGATGCAAGTCGTCGGCGTGATCGCGCCCATCCAGCAAGGCGATCCCAGCACGTCCGATCCCGTCATCTATGTGCCCTATCGGCAGAATCCGGTCGCGTTCGTTGCGCTCGTCGCACATAGCGGGCTCCCGACCGAGTCACTCACGCGCGCGCTTCGGCAAGCGGTGCAGGTCGTGGACCCGGATCTTCCCGTGTACAACGTTGCGACGATGGACGAGCGCGTCAGCCGGGAACGGTGGGCCTACCAGGTTTTCTCGACGATGTTCGTCATCTTTGCGCTCATCGCGCTGACCCTGTCCGCGGTGGGCTTGTATGCCATCACGGCGTACGGAGTAAGCCAGAGGACGCAGGAGATTGGTGTACGTCTTGCGTTCGGTGCCTCGGGCCGACATGTGCTGGGTCTCGTCCTTCGGCAGGGGATGACCCAGCTCGGGGTCGGGCTCGTCCTCGGAACACTGGGCGCGCTCGCACTGACGCGGGTTCTTTCGAGCATCATGGTCGGGGTCACCGCGACCGACCCCCTCACGTTTTTCGGGATCGGCGTGCTCCTCTTGCTGGTGGCGCTTTCGGCCTTCGTCGTTCCCGCCCGGCGCGCGTGCCGACTCGACCCGGTCCTTGCGCTGCGGGACGAGTGACGCCGTCTCGCTCGATGTGAACTCCTGCGCGGAATCGTCCGAGCGGCCGTCGCGCGTGGCACGAGCTCGCTTCACACACGGGCGCTCGCTGGCGATTCCCAGGTGGATTTGATATCTCTGACGTTCACTTTTCGTCGGTGCGGGCCTGGTGGGACGAGATCTCATGAAGGAGAAGCGATGCAGGAATTTATCGACATGGCGGCGAGCCAGTTCGGGATCAGCCAAGATTCGGCCAAGTCGGCGACCGGAGGCTTGCTCAA
>Ga0315338_1001323_pt1 | contig 32394 bp, 27 predicted proteins | sample ASW8metaG_FD_204518 | JGI IMG/M metagenome (GOLD analysis project Ga0315338, IMG submission 204518) | Ammonia-oxidizing marine archaeal communities from Monterey Bay, California, United States - ASW #8 | ecosystem: Environmental > Aquatic > Marine > Coastal | place: USA: California | collected... | reverse complement strand
GACGGGCGGCCCGCCCGCGCCCTCGAACCGGCGCCGCAAGCGTTCGGCAAGCGTAGTAAATTCCATCTGGTCGAGGAACGGAAACAGCACATCGGGGTCGAGCGGCGCGGCGGCCAGCGACTGGATGTCGTCGTCGACCAGCACATCGTCGCGTAGCCGCACGAGTTCGAGGCTCAGGCGCGCGTCATCGGCGCTGTCGATCAAGCGTTGGCGACGCTTCGGTTGCTTGATCTCCTCCGCGCGCGCCAGGACCGCGTCTAGATCGCCGTACTCATTGATTAATGCGGCCGCAGTCTTGATGCCGATGCCCCGGACGCCGGGCACGTTGTCGGTGGGATCGCCGGCTAGCGCTTGCACATCGACGACCCGGTCGGGATCAACGCCGAAGCGGGCGCGCACCTCCGCGACCCCAATGGTGCGCGACTTGATCGGATCAAACATGCCGATACCGTCGCGCACGAGCTGCATCAGATCCTTGTCAGAGGAGATGATTACCACCTCATAACCCTCGGCCGCAGCGATGCGGGCGTAGGTGGCGATGATATCGTCGGCCTCGAATCCCTCGTGCTCGATGCAGGGAACGTTGAAAGCGCGGGTAGCGTCGCGGATGAGTGCGAACTGCGGCACCAGGTCCTCGGGCGCCGCCTCGCGATTGGCCTTGTAATCGGCGTAAATCTCGTTGCGGAAGGTGAGGTGTCCCTTGTCAAAGATGACCGCGACATGGCCGCCGCCATCGGCCGCAACATCATCGAGAAGCTTGCTCAACATGTTGCAAAAACCGAGCACCGCGCCGGTGGCGGTGCCATCGCTGCGGCTCAAGGGCGGCAGCGCGTGATAGGCCCGGAAGATGTAGCCCGAGCCGTCGATCAAAAAGATGCGTTGGCGGGGACCGGCACGAGCCGGCGCCGCGCGGGCGGTTGCCATGGCCCACTATGCCACGAGTCCCAACCCGCCCTCTAGCACGCGGGGCAGTGGTTGGGCGCTATGCCTTGACGGCACGGCCGCCGCCTCCGATCTTGCAGGGACCCGCTCATCGTGCTCTCACGGAGATCGTCTTTGTCACCGCGCGCGCGTCTCGTTCTGGTTGTGATTTGCGCCGGGCTAATCGCCTGGCTGTCAATCGGCGTCCGCCAGACCTTCGGCCTGTTCATGCAGCCGATCTCGCTCGATGTCGGCTGGGGGCGAGAGGTGTTCGCCTTCGCCCTAGCGCTGCAGAACCTGATGTGGGGCCTGGCCCAACCGTTTGCGGGCGCCTTCGCCGACCGCTACGGCTCGGGCCGGGTGGTGGTGATCGGGAGCCTCATCTACGCCCTCGGCGTATATTTGATGGCCGAGACTTCCGGCGCCTGGCAGATGCACCTCGGCGCAGGCTTCCTGATCGGCTTCGGCCTCTCGGCCACCAGCTTCGCGGTGGTGTTGGCCGCCGTCGGTCGCGTGGTCTCGCCAGATCGGCGGAGCCTTGCCTTCGGATTCACGACGGCGATCGGTTCTTTCGGTCAGTTCGCGATGGTGCCGCTGGGGCAATCCTTCCTCGAAGCCCATGGCTGGTCGACGGCGCTCCTGCTGCTCGCCGCCTGCTCGCTGGTGATGATGCCGCTGGCCGCCGGACTGGCGAGGGACCGCGCCGAGAGCGTCGTGCCCGAGCGGATCGCGCAGAATGTCGGCGCGGCACTTCGCGAGGCGGCCGGGCACACGGGTTATCGCTACCTGACGGTCGGCTTTTTCGTTTGTGGCTTCCAGGTGAGTTTCATCGCGGTGCATCTGCCGGCCTACCTCGTCGATGCGGGAATCGATCCGTCGATCGGCGCATGGGCGCTCTCATTGGTCGGCCTTTTCAACGTCGTGGGCTCCTTGCTGTGCGGCTACCTTGGCGGCCGCTACAGCAAGAAAAATGTGCTTTCGATGCTCTACCTGGGCCGGGCGTTGGTCATCACGGTCTTTCTGATTGTGCCGGTGAGCGTTACGTCGACGCTGTTGTTCGCATCGGTCATGGGCGTGCTCTGGTTGGGCACCGTGCCGCTAACCAGCGGCTTGGTGGCCCAGATCTTCGGCATGCGGCACATGGGGACGCTGTTCGGGGTCGTGTTCCTGAGCCATCAGCTGGGTTCGTTCGTTGGCGTCTGGCTCGGCGGTTACCTCTACGACGCGACGGGGACCTACGATGTGGTGTGGTGGATCGCCATCGCGCTCGGGGTCGCGGCGGCGATTTTGCACTGGCCGATCGACGAACGCTCGGTGGACCGTTCGATTCCAGCCACAGTGGTCGAGCAGGCGTAAAACGGGTTTCTTTAACGGAGGCGCCATATGGGCCAATACGATTATGACCTCTTCGTTCTGGGCGCAGGCTCAGGCGGCGTGCGTGCCAGCCGGGTCGCCGCCTCGCACGGCGCCCGGGTCGCGGTCTGCGAGGAGAGCCGGGTAGGCGGCACTTGCGTTATCCGCGGCTGCATCCCCAAGAAGTTGATGGTCTACAGCGCCCATTTCCGCGACGACTTCGAAGACGCGGCTGCCTTTGGCTGGCTCCTCGGACCGGCGGAGTTCGACTGGGCCACGCTGATCGCCAACAAGGACACGGAAATCGATCGCCTCAACCGCATCTATTTGAGCTTGCTGGCCGAGGCCGGCGTCGATCTGTTCCCGTGCCGCGGCGTCTTAGAGGATGCGCACACGGTGCGGCTTGGCGACCGGACCGTGAGCGCCGAGACCCTCCTGATCGCCACCGGCGGTGCCCCTAGCGTGCCCGAGACACCCGGGATCGAGCACGCGATCACGTCGAACGAAGTTTTCCACCTCGACTCGCTGCCCGCGCGCGTCATGGTCGTGGGCGGCGGTTACATCGCCTGCGAGTTCGTGGGTATCTTCAACGGTCTCGGCGCCAAGGTAACGCAGCTCTACCGGGGACCGATGATCCTGCGCGGCTTCGACGACGACATCCGCGCCTTCGTCGGCCAAGAGATGAAAAAAAAGGGCATCGACGTTCGCCTCGATCACGACATCCGCCACATCGAGCGCCGCGGCGGCGCAATCGAGGTGACGCTAAAGGACGGCACGCAGATGACGACCGATCTGCTGATGTACGCCACCGGGCGGGCACCCAATACCACGAGCCTCGGACTCGAGCGCGCTGGCGTCGCGGTCAACCCAAGGGGCGCCGTGGTTGTCGATGAATGGTCGCGCAGCAGCGCCGAGAACATCTATGCGGTCGGCGACGTGACCGACCGCATCAACCTGACGCCAGTGGCACTGAACGAGGGCCTCTGCTTCGCCGAGACCGTCTACGGACACAATCCACGCAAGATGGACCATCTGAACGTGCCGGCTGCGGTGTTTTCAACGCCGAGCGTGGGCACCGTCGGGATGTCTGAGGCGCTGGCCCGGGAGCGCCTTGGCGCTCTCGACATCTATAAGACCGCGTTCCGGCCGCTCAAACACACCCTGACCGGCCGTGACGAGATGATCCTGATGAAGCTGGTGGTCGAACGTAAGAGTCAGCGGGTCGTGGGCGTCCACATGGCCGGGCCGGAAGCCGCCGAGACGATCCAGGGCATTGCCATCGCCGTCAAAATGGGCGCGACCAAGGCCCAATTCGACGCCACCGTCGGCATCCACCCGACCGCTGCCGAGGAGTTCGTGACAATGCGCGAGAAGTACCTCGACCCCGAGAACGCGGCCGAAGCCGCCGATTAGTCCGCGCGGTCGCGGGCCGCCTACTCCACGGTGACTGAATGGTGGGGGTCGGTGGTATTTTTCGGGAATCTACCCACTACAGAAGTGTACTTCACTTTTGATCTTGATGTCATCGCTTCTCACCTTCATGGATCCAACTACACCGAATACCAACAGTTCCTTTATGAAACCGTTAGTCGTCTTCGTGCAAAACACTGGTCATTTCCAAAAATCGCCGATTGGTTGAACGAGAACGGATATTCCACTGTGAGGGGAAAGATGTTTCGGAGTGGTCATGTCCATTCCATCGTCAGGAAAAAGAGGGTTAAGGATGAGAGGTTATCCAAGAGGTATGCACCGAAATTATCGAATTTTGGATTAAGGTTCATTGACAAAACTCTAATCAACCAAACCTAACTTCAATTCTTCCCCACTTTATGTAATCATCACGGAATGAAACGACTGCTGCCAGTTCTGATGGGTTTTGCATTCCTGTTCTTACCCTCAACTACCTGATATCCATTTAGCATCAGGGGGAGTGTTGTCTCTTTCTCTACTAGTATGTGGTTCCAATTTATTTCAGTTTCCACCGTGACCAGAAACTAAGTGCTGCGATTATTCCTGTGGCAATCACTGGCGGCACGGGCAACGGAAGACCACGAAGGGGACCTGCCAAAACAATTATGACAGCACACATCGCAGAGAAACCGATAGCAGCACCCAAAAGAATTGCTTTTTGGTTATCCACTCCCTCAACGTTTCTGGATTGAAATGCAAAACATACAACCATAAATAGCATACCAGACATAACGTATCGTTGAGTTATTCCAATTTCCAAACCTAACCCTTCGGCACTGGGGTATGACTTTAGAATAAAAAACTCTGGAACAGCAAGAAACGCAATCAAAAATACTAGAGGCACTGCTGCAACTAGAGACATCATCGTTTTATATGGCATATGAACTCCTTAATAATTGTTGAGATTGTCGATCTAAACACTTTTGTGGTGTTCCAGAACTTTTTTACAGTCTCTTATTTCATATTCTCCTACAACATTTTATTTTTAGCACAAAACCTTGCCCGAGAATGTGTGAAGAAAAACTACAAGGGGTGTTGAATAGGACTCTCTGATCCTCGTTCGCATCAAATTGACCCCATTACAACTTACCCCATACAGTCAATCAGTAGGGGTCATTTGTTCTTTTAATATCAATGGGTTATTCAACAGTGACGGACTTAGCGAGATTACGGGGCTGATCAACGTCGGTGCCTTTTAAGACGGCGGTGTGGTAGGCGAGGAGCTGGACCGGAATTGCGTAGAGGATCGGCGCGACGAAGGGATGCACGAACGGCAGCTCGATCGAGGCTCGCGCCAGCTCACCTAGTGCGGCGATGCCCAAACCATCGGACAGAAAGATGACGCGGGCTCCGCGCGCAACCACCTCCTCCATGTTGGAGGCAGTTTTTTCGAATAGATCGTCCGACGGCGCGATCACGATGACCGGCACCGACTCGTCGATCAAAGCGATGGGCCCGTGCTTGAGTTCGCCGGCGGCGAAGCCCTCGGCGTGAATGTACGAGATTTCCTTGAGCTTGAGCGCGCCCTCGAGCGCGATCGGGTAATTGGCCCCGCGCCCGATGTAGAGCACGTCCTGGGCATCGGCGAGTTCGTGGGAGAGCGCCCGCAGCGCCTTATCGTGGTTTAAGACCTCCGCCGCGCGGGCCGGCACCTCGGTGATGGCGCTTGAAAGTTCTTGCTCATCGTCGCGCGAAATGGCGCCGCGGGCGCGGGCGGTAGCGATGACGATGCAGGCGAGCGTCACCAATTGGCAGGTGAACGCCTTGGTCGAGGCTACACCGATCTCGGGCCCGGCGTGAGTCTGGAAGACGACGTCGGCCTCACGGTCCATGGTGCTCTCGGGCACGTTGACGATGCCGGCTATATGCTGACCGTGCGCTCGGCAAAAGCGGAGCGCCGCCAAGGTGTCGGCCGTCTCGCCCGATTGCGAGATGAACAGCGCGAGCCCCCCCTCAGTCATCGGCGCCCCCCGATAGCGGAATTCCGAGGCGATATCGACATCGACCGGGAGCTTGGCGATCTGCTCGAACCAGTACTTGGCGGCCATAGCGGCATAAAACGAGGTCCCGCAAGCGATCAACGTGATGCGGCTAACGTCGGCCAGTTCGAACGGCAAGTCGGGCAGGTGGATCGAGCGGTCGAGCGGATTGAAAAAGGTATTCAGGGTCTCGCCGATCACCGTCGGCTGCTCGTAAATCTCCTTGGCCATGAAATGGCGGTAGTTGCCCTTGCCGATCAAGGCACCCGACAGCGGGGTGGTGCGGATCGAGCGTGCGACCACATCGCCGGCGGCATCGCGGACGGCGGCGCCGGCGCGATTGATAATCGCCCAATCACCGTCCTCTAGATAAGAAATGCGGCCGCTCAGGTTAGCCAGCGCGAGCGCGTCCGAGCCGAGATACATCTCGCCATCGCCCCAGCCGATGCACAGCGGGCTGCCCCGACGGGCGCCAATCATAAGGTCATGCTCGCCGGCAAAGACGATGGCCAGCGCGAACGCTCCCTCGAGTCGTGCGAGGGCCGTGGCGGTCGCCGACTCTGGGTCGAGACCCAAATCGAGATGGTGGTGGATCAGGTGAACGATGACCTCGGTGTCGGTGTCGGTGTTAAAGCGCCGCCCGCTTGCCTCGAGCTCCTGGCGCAGCACGCGAAAATTCTCGATGATGCCATTGTGGACCACGGCCACGCGGTCGGTGGCGTGAGGGTGGGCGTTGCGCTCGCTCGGAACACCGTGGGTCGCCCACCGTGTGTGGCCAATGCCAACATCGCCCGCCAGTGGCTCGCTCTCAAGAACAGTGCCGAGATTGACGAGTTTACCCTCGGCACGCCGACGCTGAATTGAGCCGTTGGTCAGGGTAGCGATTCCCGCCGAGTCATAACCCCGGTATTCCAGCCGCTTTAGTCCCTCGAGCAGAACCACCGCGACGTCCGCGTGTCCGAGCGCACCAATGATTCCACACATAATTCAGCCGGTTTCGGGTTTCGGCTTGGCCGCCTTCTTACGGGCCCGATTGCGCGCCGCCCAGTCCGCAACCGTTTTGCGCGACGGGCGGGTCAGCCCCAACGCGTCGGCCGGCACGTCCGTGGCGATCACACTGCCAGCGCCCGTGACGGCACCGTCACCAACCTTGACCGGCGCGACCAACGCGGTGTTGGTGCCGATGAAGGCGCCCGTGCCGATCTCGGTACGCCATTTGGCGAAGCCATCGTAGTTGCAGGTGATGGTTCCGGCGCCGATATTCGCGCCGGCCCCGATCGTAGCGTCGCCGAGGTAACTCAGGTGGTTGGCCTTGGCGCCCTCCCCCAGGGTCGCGTTCTTGATCTCGACGAAATTGCCGACATGGGCGCGCTCACCTATTTTGGCGCCGGGGCGTAACCGCGCGAACGGGCCTATCACCGCGCCCGCCGCGATGCGCGCGTCCTCGATGTGGGAGAACGCTCGAATCCTTGCCTCGTTGGCGACATGCACACCCAGACCAAACACCACGTTCGGTTCGACGACCACGTCGCGACCGAGCTCGGTGTCGGCCGAAAGAAACACAGTCTCCGGAGCGATCAACGTAGTGCCACCGGCCATGGCGCGGGCGCGCAACTCCACTTGAACCTGGGCCTCGACCGCCGCCAGCTCGGCCCGGGAGTTAATCCCGACCAGCTCGTCGGCTGGCGCTTCGACGTAGCCCGCGCCTCGACCACGCCGCCGTGCCGCAGCAACAATATCGGTCAGATAGTACTCGCCCTTGGCGTTATCGTTGGTGAGATCCCTCAGTAGGTCCGGCAATAGGGCGGACTCGACCGCGACGACGCCCGAATTGACCAGTCCGATGGCGCGTTGGTCCGGATTGGCGTCGCGGTATTCCACGATCGCGCGCAGTTCCCCAGCCGAGTCGGTGACGAGGCGGCCGTATTCGCCCGGATCTTCTGGTCTCATGCCGAGCACCACCACTGCGGGCGCCGAATCGTGGCGGCGGGCGGCGAGCATAGCCGCCAGGGTCTCGGGCCGCAGTCGCGGGGTATCGCCGAACAGCACCAACACATCACCATCGGCGCCGGCGAGCGCCTCCCTCGCGGCCATCACCGCATGGCCAGTCCCCAGACGTTCGCCTTGAACCACGGTCTCGACGGGCGCCACGGCGGCGGCGAGTTCTGGCATGTCGGGACCGATCACGACGACAATGCGCTCGGGTGCAAGCGCTCGCGCCGCAGCCAGGACATGATCAATCATCGACCGGCCCGCGATCTCGTGCATGACCTTGGGCCGGGCCGAGCACATACGGGTGCCCATGCCGGCGGCAAGGATGAGGACGGCGGGCTTGCGCGTTTCCATTTCTGACTAGCGTGGCCGCGAACGAGCCTCCGACGTTCGCGGACCGACCTTGCCACAAGGCCCGGAGCCCGCCAAGTAACTGTTGCACACTTTGTATTTCAGCTTGTTTCGACGATAGTTGCGCCATGACCAGCGCACGAAACTAACGCCATGGCGAAGGCCCTTGTCTTCGACCTCGATGGGACCCTGGTTGACACCGCGCCCGATCTTGCCGGCGCGCTGAACGCCGTGCTTGCCGCGGCGGGGCGAGCTACCCTGGACCTCGGCGAGTTGCGGCCGCTCATGACCCAAGGTGCGCTGGCGCTGATCCGGCGTGGTTTTGAGCTGACCGGCGCCGCCATCGGAGAAGCGGAGATGGCGGCCGCACGCGCCGCCTTCCTCGACTACTACGGAGCCAATCTGGCCACTCAGAGCCGCCCCTTTGCCGGGGTGCGCGAGACCTTGACGATGCTGGCCACCAGCGCCGGACCACTCGGCGTTTGCACCAATAAACCCGAAAGGCTGAGCCGGTGCCTGTTCGACGCCCTTGATCTAACCCGATTTTTCAGTGCGGTCCTGGGCGGCGACAGCCTGGCCGTGCGCAAGCCCGACCCGGAGCACCTATGGGCAACCATCGATGCGCTCGGCGCAGGCCGCAGCGAGGCCGTAATGGTCGGCGACAGCGCCAACGATGTCGCCACGGCCCGCAACGCCGGCGTCCCGGTGATCGTCGTGAGCTACGGCTATCGCGATGCGCCAGCAGCGGCGCTGGGCGCCGATGCTGTCATCGATTCGTTCGCAGCGTTGCCCGCCGCGCTCGAGCGCCTTGGATAAACGCGCGCGTGCTGGGGTCACAACCGCGCCGGAAGGAACCATGCGGCTAAAGGGCAAGACAGCACTGGTAACCGGAGGTGCGCGAGGCATTGGCGCCGGCATCGCGACCGCATTCGCAGCCCAAGGCGCAGCCGTCATGATCGCCGACAAGGACGGCGCGACTGCCGCTGCGACGGCGCGATCCCTCGTCCACCACGGCGGGCAGGCTGAATCCGTGATCGCCGATGTGAGCGTGCCCACGGACTGCACGCGCGCGGTCGCGGCCTGCGTTAAAACGCTCGGCGGCCTCGACGTGCTCGTCAACAATGCCGGCATCGGCTTCTACAAGCTGTTCCTCGACCTCAATGTCGAGGACTGGGAGCGGGTCCTGCGTGTCAACCTTACGAGCGCCTTTCTAGTTGGCCAGGCCGCGGCGCGACATATGAGCGCGAGCGACGGCGGCCGCATCATCAACATCGCGTCGATCTCGGGCCAGACCGGCGGCATTGGTCGCACCGCCTATGGTGCCTCCAAGGCCGGCATGATTCTGATGACGAAGGTGATGGCGGTCGAGCTTGCAGCGGCTGGCATCGTCGTGAACGCGATCGCGCCGGGGCCGATCCACACCGAGCTCACCAAGCAGCTCGGCGGTGACGAGACGCGGCGCTATGTCGAGCGCATTCCCATGGGGCGCTATGGCAAGGTCGAGGACATCGCCGCGGCCGCGCTATTCCTCGCGTCCGACGAGTGCCGTTTCGTCACTGGCCATGTACTGAACATCGACGGTGGCTTCGATCCCGCCGGACTGATGTTCGACCAAAGCGAGTTGGCCGGTTAGGACGCTGCAGATTGTTGACACCGTTTGCCGCCCATCCCTAAATGCGGCAGATCGATGAGGGGCCGGTAGCTCAGTGGTAGAGCGCCCGTTTCACATGCGGGAGGTCGCTGGTTCAAACCCAGCCCGGCCCACCACCTCAGCTCCGTATCTCACTTGCTAATTCAATTTCTTTGCGCTCCCACACTTTCAAAAAGGGGAGCGTGGGTAACACACAGACGGGATTGGGCGGGATCACGTGAAATTCTTAGATGCCGTCGCGCACCGCCCCAACGGCCACTCCAATGGGCCTGCCGCTAGTCACTGCCCGGCGTCCTCGCAATCGGCGACGCCTCTAACATGGCCTGCATACCTCGCGGTGGGCCCGGCTACCCCTCTCTGAGCTTTCCGAGACAGGCATTAACCACTGCACGGTCGGCGGCGTCCTGGCCCGGCATCTGCGCATGCGGGATGACAAAATCACGCTTCGCATTGACTTCGAGCACCTTGAAAGTGGCGGCATCGACGTAGGCTGGGTCTGCCAGTGTCCGTTGCTGGCAGAATAGTGCCTGTTGCTCGACGACGGCGGCGCTCACCTGCTCCTCCATCGTGCTGAAGCCGACCTGCCAGCCAATAAGGCTTGTGATGATTGGCCCCGCTACCAAGCCAATCACCACGCCGATGACAAGGTTACGCCGTTCACCAAATTTGCTCATCGCATTCTCCATGTAATCGATTTGCCAGCTTCTGCGCAGGCATGTTGAAGCTTGGATTTTGCGGATCTCGCCGCACCTACTACCAAAGCCCGCCCAGAAGCAGAACATACACGATCGCGACCGTCTATCGGCCGGTTGGAGGCAGCGGCCCGAGGACCGACTACGGTTAAGGAGCCGACGCGGGAGCCTTGTGGTCCACTCGGTGACATCGAGCCGCTGCTGGGAGAAGGACTGCAGAGCAAAAAAGCGTGCGCTCGCGTTTGGCGTGCCCGATTGCATGTCGAGTGCGTGGAGTGCGCAGATCACTTCCGCCTGGTCGGGGTAGGCGACCATCGACCGGCGACGCTGGCGAAGGGTGACGATGGTCATCCGGGTCGTCTGGTACCAGTAGGTCATCAAGGACTAGGCGTCAGCGATCTCGTCAGCCAATTGACTGAGGCTAAGCGGCCTCTTCTCTTTGCTGGTACGCGCCGCCGAGTGAGACCAGAAGCAGTTGGCGGCCGAGTCCGGAGTGTCGCTGCCGACTATTCACCGTATGGAAAAGTTGAGGATGGCCCGGAGCTCGGTAGCAAACGCGACTGCCGTCAAGGAAGCCCTCAAATCAGCCGGCGTCGGGTTCACCAATGGCGACCAGCCTGGAGTGAGGATGAAGCGGCGGGACTAGGGGCCGGGGAGGAATCAAGGTGATGACCTCGCGAGGGTCACCGAACTCCTAGGCTTCGCCAAGGTGTAAAGCAGGTGCGGGACAAGGCGTCACACAGGCCACCGCTTGGTTATCCACTTCATTGAGCGCGACGCCATTGTGATGGAGAGCGAGACGCGCACGTCGAGGTGTCAACGTCGGACTGGAGCTTTGCGCGGGTCTCGGGCGTGGTCCGAAGTCCTCAAGACGCGGCGTGTGTCGCCCGGCCGCCTGCCACGCAAACGGGATAGGATAGAAACCCGAGTTTGCCTGTTCTCTGGAACCGCGCGGCGTTTGGGCCGGGTGGCAGCGTTGGCCAAAATAGCGTGGGAAAAGCCGGGCGGACCGCGAAGAGGAGAGCCACATGTTCCACCACATCGTTCTCATCAAGTACAAGCGGGGCCACGACCCGCACATTCACCGTCGCATGAAGAAGTTCTGCCGCGACGTCGCGAAGGAACTACCCGGGGCGGTGAGCTGCTATTACGGCGAGAATGCGGCCCAGAAGTACTCGGCGCCACACGCCAGCAAAGGCCACGTACAAGGCTTCACGCACATCCTCGTCACCGTCTTCAAGAGCGTCAGGGCTCACGAGAACTATCAGCAAGCGGCGCTCCATGATGAAATGCGACCGCATCTCCGGAAGGAGATGAAGGAGTTCGTTATCTGCGACTACCACAGCCGCTGAGCGACACCCATGAGCAACCATCACGACGACCACGATGTCGCCGCCGTCACTTTCGATCAGGACGACGCTTCGGTGGTCGTGATCATTGGCTCCGGCGCCGGAGGGGGGACTCTCGCAAACGAACTCGCCAGTAAGGGTATCGACGTGGTCGTAATCGAAGCCGGTTCGCGCTTCACGGAAGCCGACTTCGAGAACGACGAGTGGGCGATGCACGAGCGGTTTACGTGGCACGACAAGCGCACGACGAGCGGCTCGTCCGCCATCGTGGAGAACTTTGGCGATACTCCGACCGTGATATGCAAGGGTGTCGGCGGCTCGACATTGCTGTGGGCCGGAATGTGCCCGCGCTTCCAGGACCACGAGTTCAAGACGCGCAGCGCCTACGGCGACGTCGCCGGCGCCAATCTGGCCGATTGGCCGCTTGGCCTCGAAGACATCGCCCCGTACTACGACCGGGCCGAGGATAAGATGGGAGTCACCGGCACTCACGGCATCCCAAGGCTTCCCGCCAACAACAACTTCAAAGTGATGGCAGCGGGCGCGAGGCGGCTTGGCTATGGCCGGATCGATACAAACAACGTGGCGGTCAATTCGAAACCGCGCGATGGCCGCAACGCCTGCGACCAGATCAGCTTCTGTCGTCAGGGCTGCACGTCGGGCGCGAAATGGTCAACCCTGAACGCCGAGATCCCAAAGGCCGAGGCGACGGGCCGCTGCGAGGTGCGGGCGAACGCGATGGTCCTGCAGATCGAGCGCGATGGGGACGGACGGGTTCGGGGCGTCATCTACGCCGATGCCAAGGGTAATCACCAGTCGCAAAGAGCGCGCATCGTCTGCGTCGCCGGGAATGCGATCGAGACACCGCGGCTGCTGTTGAACTCGGAGTCTGGCGCCGCACCCGATGGACTGGCCAATAGCTCGGGACAGGTCGGCAAGAACTATATGCGCCATATGTTGGGGGTTGTGTACGCCGAGTTCGACCAGCCCGTGAATTTTCATCGCGGCCAGCCGGTCGCCGGGGTGATCCGCGACGAGGCGCACAATGATCCCAGCCGCGGTTTTGTCGGTGGCTACTACACCATGATCTTCGGGAACGGGCTGCCGTTGTACGCCGCCTCTCTCGCCCCCAAGAGGTGGGGGGGCGACTATACAAGCTGGATTGAACACTATGACCACATCGCCAGTGTTGCCTTGCTCGGCGAGGACTTGCCGATGGAGACCAACCGGGTAAGCCTGCATCCCACAGAGAGGGATCGATTCGGGTTGCCGATCCCCAATATCCACATCGATGACCACCCCAACGAGTTCGCGATGAAGAACTACGCTTACAAGCGCGCGTGCGCGTTGTACGAGGCGGTGGGCGCCAAGCGCATTTTCGAGGCGCCCCCGTTTCCCAACTCCCACAACATGGGCTCGTGCAGAATGGCCGACGATCCCGCACAGGGTGTCGTCAACAGATGGGGGCAAAGCCACGACATCGATAATCTTTTCATTTCAGATGGCAGCCAGTTCACCTCCTCGATGGCTGGCAATCCAACGCTGACCATCGTCGCACTCGCCATCCGCCAAGCCGAGTACATTGCCGAACAGATGCGGCGCAACGATCTCTAGGCCGACGGCTCTGACTAACACATACGACAGCCACGACATGGCTTCGTCGGCGATCATCCCGCCGCGCCTTGCGCCACGATGCCGGCGCTCGATCCGCCTTCCGCATCGCCACCACCGCCATCGCCCAACCTCGTGATCGCAATTATAGACCCCTCTATGGCCTTCCCAGACGCCTTCTGTGTTCCTAAGATGTTTCTATGGGGCGTCGGGTCCGCCACAAGAGCATTTCGGGCAAGGAATGGGCTGAGCGGCGTTTCCCACACCGGGTAGACATCTCCGTCGCCGATAACGGCTTGGACCGCCGTCTCGACACGATACTCACTTGGTGCTGGGGACACTGGGCGGTGCTGGCGCGCCCCTCAATGACCGCCGCCGACGGCCGCATGTTCAGCGATCAGATCGCCCGTCGTGAACCGCTCGATCCCAAATGGCGCGATGATGGGGTGGGGCCGGCCGGTGGCGATGGTGGCGGCGAGCGCATACCCGGCACCGGGGGTGGCCTTGAAGCCGCCCATGCCCCAGCCGCAGTCGATAAAGAGGCCATCGACCAAGGTCGGGCCGATGATCGGGCTGGCATCGGCGCAAATATCCACGATGCCCGCCCACTGGCGCATCATCCTCAACCGCCCGACGATCGGAAACAGTGCCCGCAATCCGGCGATCTGATCCTCGATGACCGCGACCGAGCCGCGCTGACCGTAGGCGTTGTGCTCGTCATAGGCGGCGCCGACGACGAGTTCTCCCTTGTCCGACTGGCTCACGTAGACGTGCTTGGCCTGGGACATGACGACAGTATGGAGCACCGGCTTAAGTGGCTCAGACACCCACGCCTGCAGCGGGTGGCTCTCGATAGGCAAGCGCAAACCGACCATGCCCGCGAGCACGCTTGAGTGCCCCGCCACGGCGATCGCGATCGCGCCGGTCTTGATCGCGCCGCGCGTCGTCTCGACCCCGGCAATCCGGTTGCCGTAGCGGTGGATGGCGGTCACGGCGCAATTCTGCACGATGTCGACACCGTGGGCGTCGGCGGCGCGGGCCAATCCCCAGGCCATAGCGTCGTGGCGGGCGATGCCGCCTCGGCGCTGTAGTATGCCGCCAGCGATCGGATAGCGAGCGCGCGGCGAACAGTCGAGGATCGGGCACAGCACCGCGATCTCGCGCACGTCCAACACCTCGGCGTCGATTCCGTTCAACCGGAGGGCGGTAGCGCGCCGCGCAATCTCGTCGAGGCCGGCGGCGCTATGCGCGATGTTCAGGACGCCGCGCTGGCTGAACATGGTGTTGAAGTTGAGCTCCTGGCTCAGGCCCTCCCACTTTTTCAGCGAGAACTCGTAGATATCGGCACTCGGATCACGCAGGTAGTTCGAGCGGATCACCGTTGTGTTGCGCCCGGTGTTGCCGCCACCGAGCCACCCCTTCTCGATCACCGCGACATCGGTGATGCCATGTTCCTTGGCGAGGTAGTAGGCGGTCGCGAGACCGTGGCCACCGCCGCCGATGACCACGACGTCGTACGACTCGCGCGGCTCCGGCGTCCGCCAGACGCGAGGCCAGCGCCGCTGACGGTTGACCGCGCCCCGCAACAGACCCCAAATCGAGTAGCCGGCCGGCCGCGCCATCGAACCCTCCGCCCTAGCGAACGTCAAAGGATAGCGCACGTCCGGTCGCGCCGAGCAAGGGCGCGGCGCGCGGGCGAGTTTCTAGTGTTGTCAGGTTGAGACGTTGGCGGCGACGAGGGGGAGAGGTTCGCCATGTGCAGATATTTCTCGGCAAGGGGCGCCGCCGGCGCCATGGTCTTGGTGCCGAGTTGGCGTCGATGGGCGAAACGACGGCCGAAACGCCGCTTGAGCGCGGCGCCTACCTGATGCGGAGCATCGTTCCCTACGACAGCTACCACACCCCTCATGGCCAGGACGGGCCGATCCCCGGCATGGAGATGGCCGGCAGCCTCGAGGTGGTCGAGGAAGGTCTGTTCACCGCCCGTACGGCCTGCGGTTTATCCCATCGATGGGCTTCGGCGGAAGCCGACCGCGATGCCTTGGTCGCCTATCTCCGCTCCCTGCCCCCCGTGGACAACGCGGTGCGCTGACGGCGAGCGACCCTCACGGTAGCTGGACCGCGTAGTCCTCAACCGGCAGTGCCCGCGGGATTAGGCCCTGGGTCGCGAGGAACTCGGCGAAGCGTCGGTAGCGCCGCACGTCGAGCGCGCCGGGACGTAGCGCGAAACGCGGTAGCGTGTCGCGCCAGGCACGTCGGTTCAACTCGTCGTCGAGTTTCGGACGGCCCCGAATAAACAGTTCCCAACTCTCCGCCGGGTGATTGACGAGGAACTGAACGCCGCGTTCGATCGCGTCGAGAAAACGCGCCAGTCGCGGATCATCGAGCCGCGCCGTGTGGGCGACGACAATCAGCTCGTCATAGGCCGGGACCCCCTCCTCCTCGAGATGGAACGCCCGCCCCGGGCGTCCCAATAGGTCGAGCTGGTTGAGCTCGAAATTGCGATAGGCGCCGATCACGGCATCGACCTGACCGCTGAGAAGCGACGGCGACAGCGAGAAATTGACATTGACCAGCGTGACATCGTCGAGGGTGAGGTCGTGGCGCGCTAAAACGGCCCTGAGCAGAGCATCCTCGAAGCCGCCCACGGAAAAACCAATCTTGCGCCCCTTGAGGTCGGAGATCGATTTGACTGGTCCGTCGGCGAGCACGACCAAGCTGTTCAGCGGCGTCCCGATTAGTGTGGCGATGCGCCGTAGCGGCAGGCCTTGAGCGACCTGCAGGTGAAGCTGCGGCTGATATGACACCGCGAGGTCGGCTTTGCCGGCAGCGACCAGCTTGGGTGGATCGTTGGGGTTAGCGGGCGCGATCATCTCGACCTCAATGCCGACGTCGGCGAAATATCCGCGCTCGGCGGCGACGAACAGCGGCGCATGGTCGGGATTGACGAACCAATCGAGCAACAGCGTCAGCTTATCGGCCGCGCGACTCTCGCCGCCGCCAACCGTCATGGCAAGCACAACGGCCAAGGGCAGCAGTCCGCTCCAGATCGTCTTGAGTAGTTTGTTCATTGAGTTCAACCGTGCTGTCGCGCGACCCCCTTGAGTTCATCGCCCGGCAGCGTGTCGGATTGCCAAGGCAGAAGACAGCGCATTGTCCAGTCGACGGTGAAGTAGAGGGCCACCGCGATGGCCGCGAGCGTAATGAGCGCTGCGAACATGACGTCGATCTGGACCCGCGCGTTGGCGTGCAGCATCAAGTATCCGAGCCCGGCGCTCGAGCCGACCCATTCCCCAACCACCGCGCCGATCGGGGCAACGGCGGCGGCGACCCGAACTCCCGACGCCAGCGCCGGCAGCGCGGCGGGCATCCGCACATGACGCAACGCCGCCCAGGCGCCGCGCCAGCGCCGGACCGAGACGCCCGCGGTCATCGTCTGCGCCAAATCGAGCCAACCCGGATCGGTGCGCCTCAACCCGTCGAGAAAGCTTGCAGTGACCGGAAAGTAAATAATTAACGCCGCCATAGCGATCTTCGACGCCATCCCGTAGCCCAGCCACAGCACCAGAAGCGGGGCGATCGCGAACACGGGGATCGCCTGGGAAATCACCAACACCGGCAACAACCAACGTCGCGCTGGGCGGACCTGCGCGATGATGGTCGCGCTGGCGATGCCGACCGTGGTGCCGACGAGGAGCCCGATCACGATTTCCGCCAGGGTCACGCCGGCATGGCCGAGGATGATGTTGCGCCATGCGATCCACGCCTTGAGCACCGCGAGGGGTCCTGGCAGCAGATAGGGTGGCGCCTCGGAGACCATCACGACAAACTGCCAGAGGCCGATCAACCCGAGCACCGTGATCGCCATGCGAAGGGTCCGCACGATGGCTAGCCGTGGGCCGCCAAGCGCGGCGCGTCCGGCATTCCTGCCAACCGACCAACGTCGAGCTTGGCCATCAGCTCGCGCTGCAGGGCAACGATCTCCGGACTGGTCGGATCGCGGGTCGGTTCGCCGCCCACGATCAGCGGTTCGTCCAACTGGGCTGGCTGGTTTGCCATTACATGCACCGCATGGCCGAGACGCAGCGCCTCGATGGGATCGTGCGTCACCAAAATGATGGTTCGGCCGCGGAAAAGCTCGGCGACGAGGTCCTGCAACTGGTGGCGCGTCAGCGCATCGAGGGCAGAGAACGGCTCGTCCATCAAAACGATGGGGCGCTCCTCCATCAACGTTCGCGCGAGCGCGGCACGCTGCCGCATTCCGCCCGAAAGGGTACGGGGCAGCGCATCGGCATAAGCGGCAAGTCCAACCGCCTCGATCAGCGCCGCGGCGCGGGCGCTGTCGATCGGCTCGCCGCGCAAACGGCTGCCCAGGGTCACATTGCTCGCGACGCTGGCCCACGGCAACAGGAGGTCGTCCTGGGCCATATAGGCCAGGCGACCCTCGAGCGACCGCCCAACACCGTCGCGGGCCGAGCCCCGCTCCGGGCCTGGCGGCAATCCAGCAATGAGGCGCAGCAAGGTCGATTTGCCGACCCCGCTCGCGCCGAGGATGCAGGTGGTCCGGTGGGCCGCAAATACGACGTCGAGGCCATCCAACAGCGGCGCCCCGCCGTGACTGACGCGGACGCCGCGTACGGCAACGGCGTCGCCCTCGCTCGCGGACGCCGCGACGCGGCCACCTGGTGGCGCAGAGCTTTTCGGCAGCACTCTCCCTCCGCCGGGCCCTTCCGGATCAGGTTCGAGGGGTCGTTCCGCAAGCGGAACCTCTCAGCCGAATCGGCTCCCCCGAGTGGGTGGGTGACTATAGAGGCAGCCGCGCGCAGGGCACAACGCCCTGGCGGCGGTGCGAAGTGCCACAAAGAGTCAGTGCAGCTTGGCAATATCCTCGGCAGTTTCCTCCTCGGGCTGCTTGCCGAGAATAATCATGCTCAGCACTTGGTCCTCGGTCCCCACGCTACTTGATGCCAGCGAGAGTCGAGGCCGCATCCTCGAGCCAGCGCCAGAGGTACTCGGCAAAAGTGCGGTCGACATAGAGGTCGAAGCTGGGGCTATCGTTGAGTTGGTGGACCAGCACCGTCGCCTTGGCCACGATTGAGCGGGCGCAGCGGCCGGGCCCAAAGACACGCGGGTGGAAATCGAGCGGACAGCCCTTGGCCAGGACCAGCCGGCTGTCGGGGCCACTCAAGCGGATCACGTGCAAGCCTTCGCTGACATCGTTCACCGCCGCGTGATGGCCGGCGAGCGCACCTTGGAGCGACGATAGGGTCGCGGCCTCGGCGTCCGGCGGAATGATCACCAGCCACTCGGTCGGGCCGATCCATAAGATCGTGCAGCTATCCGATCGCGCGGTGGTGCCAGGCTCAACGGGCGGGGCGCAACCGAGCGCGCCGTGCGCCGCCTCGATCATCGCGACATCGGGCTTTGCGCGCAGATTGATCTTGCCCGTGAAGCGGACCTCGGACAGGCTTGCGCCGACGGCGGTGCGTGGCGGTCGCGCCGCGAGATGCAGTTGATCGAGCGGTCCTTGCCGCCACGACGCCCACGACGCCATGTCGGCCCCCTTAGGCACGCATTCGCTCCCCGTCGCGATCGTAGAACACCGGCGAGGCCACCTTGGCGCGCACGATCTCGCCCGCGTCCCAGATCGTGACCGTCTCACCCTTGCGCTTGAGACCCCCGGCCAGAAGGCCCATGGCGATCGAACGGCCGACGCGGGGTCCGTAGTACGCCGAGGTGACGTGCCCCTCCATTGACATCGGTGGCTGTTGGTGGACCTGAGCGACGATCTGCGCGCCGGCCCTGAGGATGTGGCTCGGGTCCTCGGTCAACAGGCCGACGAGCTGCTCGCGGTCGGGCTTGACCATATCGGCGCGCGTCAGCGAGCGCTTGCCGAGGAAGTCCTTCTTCCGCTTGCTGACGATCCAGTCCATACCGAGGTCGATCGGCGTCACCGTGCCGTCGGTCTCCTCGCCAACGATGATGAAGCCCTTCTCCGCGCGCAGCACGTGCATCGCTTCGGTGCCGTAGGGGGTAATGCCGTACTTCTCGCCGGCGTCCATCAGCGCCTGCCACAGCACCATACCGTAGCTCGCTGGAACGTTGATCTCGTACGAGAGCTCACCGCTGAAGCTGATCCGAAACACCCGTGCGGGTATGCCGGCCACCGTGCCCGTGCGCATCGACATGAACGGGAACGCCTCGCGCGCGAGATCGACATCGCTGGTGAGCTCGGCCAGAAGGTCGCGGGCGCGCGGCCCGGCGATCTGGGCGACCGCGTACTGGGTCGTGACGTTGGTCACCCATACCTTGGTGTCCAGCCACTCGCACTGTAGCCATTCCTCGAGCCAGTGGTGGACGTGCGCGGCACCACCTGAGGTGGTGCTCATCAGATAATGGTTGTCGCCGAGTTTGGTGGTGACGCCGTCGTCGAAGACCATGCCGTTTTCGCCCAACATCAGGCCATAGCGACAGCACCCCGTCTCGAGCCGGCTCCAGGCGTTGGTGTAAACCCAGTTCAACACCGTCGCCACATCGGGACCGCGCAGATCGAGCTTGCCGAGTGTCGAGGCATCGGCAATGCCGACCCCGTTGCCGACCGCCTCGCACTCGCGCTTGACCGCCGCCGCCATATCCTCACCCTCGCGAGCGTAGTAGTAGGGGCGCTTCCACTGGCCAACATCCTCGAAGGCCGCGCCCGCGGCGACGTGCCACTCGTGCATCGGCGTCTTGCGGACCGGATCGAACAGATCGTCGATATCGCGCCCGCCGATCAGCCCGAGGGTGACCGGCGTATACGGCGGCCGGAAGGTAGTGACGCCCAGCGCCGGAATGTCATGGCCGGTACAGCGCGAAAATATGGCGAGTGCGTTGACGTTGGATAGCTTGCCCTGATCGGTGCCCATGCCGAGCGTGGTATAGCGCTTCAGATGCTCGACCGAGAGATAACCTTCGCGCGCAGCCAGTTCGACGTCGCTGGAGCTGACGTCGTTCTGAAAATCGACGAACCGTTTGCAATGCTTACCTGACGGCAGGTTGGTCGGTGTTTCCCACAGCGCCCGCGCTGGCATGGTCTCGGTTTCGGGAGCCGCCGGTGTGGCCGGCACGGCAACATCGGGCAAGCCGGCGGAACGCGCCGCATCGGCCCCGGCGGCGAAGCCCTCGCGCAAGCAATCCTCAAGGCGGAAGGTACCACCGCAAGCGCCGGCCGAGCGCTCCGCCTGCACCGAATCGCCAGGAACGAAGCAGCTTCGGTCGGAATCAAAACGGAGCCGGCCGCGCGACTGCGAGAACAGGTGCACCACCGGGCTCCACCCGCCCGCCATGCACAGAAAGTCGCCGCCAAGTGGCCGGGCCTCACCATCAACGCCATCGCCGGCCGCGTTGAGCGCCATGGCAGTGACTCCGCGCACCTGTTTGGTGCCATGGGTAGCGACTATCACATGGTTGTCGAGCACGGGGAGTCTCGCCTCACGCGCGGCGGCCGGCAAGGCGCCCGTGGCTTCGGCGCGCGCATCGACGATGGCGCCGATATCAATGCCGGCCCGGTGGAGATCGAGCGCGGCGCTGTAGGCGCTGTCGTTGTTAGTGAAGAAGATGGCGCGGCCGCCGGGCCGCACGGCGTAGCGGTTGACGTAGGTGCGGGCGGCAGAGGCCAGCATGACGCCGGGGCGGTCATTGTCGGGGAAGACCAGGGGGCGCTCGTGCGCGCCGGCGGCCAGCACCACCTCCTTGGCGCGGACCTTCCACAGGATCTGGCGCGGCGTTCCGTCTGGGGCCCCGCGCGGCCCGAGATGATCGGTCACGCGCTGAGCGATCATCAGGAGATTGTGATCGTAGTAGCCATACGCGGTGGAGCGCACGAGCACGCGCACCTCGGGCATCGTCGCAAGCTCGGCCTCGACCTCAGCAACCCAGTCGAGCGCGGGCCTGCCCGCGATCTCGCTACTCTCATCCAAGAGGCTGCCGCCGAGCTCGTTCTGCTCGTCGGCGAGGATGACACGGGCACCGGCCCGGCCGGCCGCGAGCGCCGCCGCCATGCCGGCCGGGCCAGCGCCGACCACCAGCACATCGCACTGCGTGTGAAACTTCTCGTAACGGTCGGGGTCGGGCTGGCGCGGCGCCGAGCCAAGGCCCGCCATCCGGCGGATGAAGTACTCGTAGCGCATCCACGCCGAAGGTGGCCACATGAAGGTCTTGTAGTAGAAGCCGGCCGGGAACAAGCCCGAGACCCGGCCGGTCCAGGCGGCGAAGTCGAAGCGGACGCCGGGCCAACAGTTCTGCGAAGCCGCGGTCAAGCCTTCGTACAGTTCCACCTGGGTGGCTCGGCTGTTGGGCTCGGCATAGGCGCCCGTCTCCAGCTGGACGATCGCGTTGGGTTCGTTCGAGCCCGCCGTCATGACGCCGCGAGGACGGTGGTACTTAAAGCTACGGCCGACCAGCCGCACGCCGTTGGCGAACAAAGCCGACGCCAGCGTGTCGCCGGCCAGCCCGGAGTAAGGACGACCGTCATACGTGAAATTGAGCGGCCGGCCGCGGTCCACACGGCCGCCACTGGGCAGGCGGAAGGGCTGCGCCCTCATCACGCGACAGTACTCAACTCAAGCCCTCAGGCGACTTCTCACCCATCTCATAGACCGCTTTGATCTGGTCGCTCACGGTGTCGCGCGCAACATTGAACCATTGCCGGCAGCCGTGCACGTGACACCAGCGCTCGCGGTGCAACCCTTTGGGGTTGGTGCGCATGAAGACGTAGTCGGCCCACTCGTCGTCCGAGATCTTGTCCGGCTCTGGCGGCCGGTCGATATGCGCCTCGCCGCCGCAGACGAACTCCGTCTGCCAGCGCGGGCCACAATAAGGACAGTCTATTTGGAACATCCGGGCCTCGTCAGTGAGCGACGCCAGCGGCGCCGTGCTCGTCGATCAAATAACCCGACGAGAAGCGATTGAGGGAGAACGGCGCGTTGATCGGGTGCGGCTCGCCGGTCGCCAGGGTATGAGCGAACACCCAACCCGACCCGGGCGTCGCCTTGAAGCCGCCGGTGCCCCAGCCGCAGTTGATGTACAACCCATCGACCGGGGTATTGCCGACGATCGGGCTGGCGTCGGGGCAGACATCGACGATGCCACCCCACTGCCGCATCATGCGCAAACGCCCGAAGAGCGGGAATAACTCCACCAACGCGGCGATCTGCTCCTCGATGAGGTGGAAGCTGCCGCGCTGGGAGTAGGAGTTGTGGGCATCGCGGCTGGCGCCGATAACTAGCTCGCCCTTGTCGGATTGGCTCAGGTAGACATGCACCTTGCCCGACATGATGACGGTGTTGAGCACTGGCTTGATGGGCTCCGAGACCAGTGCCTGGAGTGGAAAGCTCTCGATCGGCAGGCGGAATCCGGCCATCCCCGCCAGCACCCCGGAATGACCGGCGACCGCAATGCCGACGCGCTTGGCGTGGATCGTGCCCCGAGTGGTCTCGATGGCGCTGATGCCGCCTCCCTTGCGCACCAGGCCCGTGACCTCGGTCTCCTGCAGAATATCGATGCCGTGGGCGTCGGCGCCGCGAGCGAAGCCCCAGGCGACGGCATCGTGACGGGCATTGCCGCCGCGCCGCTGGAGCATACCGCCGAGCAGGGGATAGCGGATGTTGGTCGAGGTGTTGATGATCGGCACGAAAGCCTTGACCTGGGCCACACTCAGGAGTTCGGAATCGATACCATTGAGCCGGATGGCGCCGCCGCGCCGCCACTGTTCGTCGTTGCCGTGGCGATCGTGCGAGAGGCCGAGAACGCCACGCTGGCTGAACATGGTGTTGTAGTTGAGCTCCTGCGACAGGCCCTCCCACAACTTCATCGACAGCTCGTAGATCCCAGAGCTTTCGTCGTAGAGATAGTTGGAGCGAACCACCGTCGTATTGCGGCCGGTGTTGCCGCCACCGAGCCAGCCCTTCTCGATCACGGCCACATCGGTGATGCCATGGACCGTGGCGAGATAGTAGGCAGTGGCCAGGCCGTGCCCACCGCCGCCAATGATGACTACCTCATAGGCGGATTTGGGCTCTGGCTGGCGCCACACCCGCTGCCAGCCCTGGTGATAGGAGCCGGCGTTCCTGAGCAGGCTCCAGAATGAATATTTGGCGGGCGCCGCCATTCTCCCCCGGCCGAGACCGCGCTGCACGGTCCCTCGCTATTGTTCGTCAGCTCCGTGCGTGAGAGTTGCCGAATCCCGCCGCCGGTTCAAGGCCTTTGTCGTCGCGCCCGACAGGCGAACGAGAATCGCCGGCGAGCGGTCGTGGATCATCCCTAAAGGTACGCCTTGCCGGCTGCGCCTCAGCTCATGCTCCGTTATACAAACGGGTGGCAAGGACCATCAGCGCGTAGCCAGCGAGCGCCAGCATGAACAGGGAGGGGAGCGCGAGCACGCCACGCCAGCGCAGCGGCGGCGCGCCACGCTCCAGGGAGGGCGTGGCGCGGTCGTGGACGGACGGTGCGGCCATAGGGTAGCGCGTCAAGCGTCCGGTCATGCCCCAATGTGGGGTCGCCAACCATTTCCGTCATTGATCTCGATCAACGCTCGACAAAGAGCTTTAATGGCCACCAGACGCCGTTTATCATCGCCGACCAGGACGGTTCAGCCCATGTTTGCTATCACCAAGAAGCGGCCCGAGCGCGGGGTTTGGGACAACGAGGTCGCCGAGGCGCCTCCGCCCGGCTTCGGCGAAGTGCGCATCGGCGTGGCCAAGGCCGGCATCTGCGGCACCGACTATCATATCTACTCGTGGGATCCGTGGTCGGCCGGGCGGGTCCGCCCGCCGCTGACCATGGGCCACGAGTTCGTCGGCCAGGTCGACGCCGTCGGCGCAGGCGTCGGGCATATCGAGATCGGCGACCGGGTGTCCTGCGAGAGCCATATCGCCTGCGGGCACTGCGGGCAGTGCCGGACCGGGCGGGCGCACTTGTGCGCCAACACCCAGATCATTGGCGTCGACCGGGCCGGCTGTTTCACAGAGGCGATCACGGTGCCGGCTGTCAATGTCTGGAAGGTGCACCCGGACATTCCGAACCATCACGCGGCCGTGTTCGACCCGGTCGGCAACGCGATGCACACCGCCACGGCGATCGGCGTGACCGGGCGCGACGTTCTGATCGTGGGCGCGGGCTCGATCGGCTTGTTCGCCATCGCCATCGCCCGCGCCCACGGCGCCCGCTCGATTACCGTGCAGGAACCGAACTCCTACCGCGCCGAGTTGGCCGGCGAGATCGGCGCCGATCTCGTGCTCGACCCGGGCGATCTGGACGCAATGGCGCGGTGGCGCGAGCGCCCGACCGAGTGGCGGCCCGACGCGGTGTTGGAGATGAGCGGCCATGGGCCAGCCATCAACGCCGCGCTTAAGGATGCGCGCAACGGCGCCGATGTCTCACTGCTGGGCCTAGCGCCGGGGCCAGTCGAGATCAATCTGAGCGAGGATGTCATCATGCGCGGCCTGACACTGCATGGCATCACGGGTCGACGTATGTTCGAGACCTGGTACGAGGTCGAGGCCTTCATGCTGCAAGCGCCGGACCTGATGGACAAGGTGGTCACTCACGTGATGCCCGCTCGCGAGTACGCGAAGGGGTTCCAGCTGATGGACCAGGGCGCTTGCGGCAAGATCGTCCTCGATTTCGCGAGCATGCAAGGGAGAGCGGCATGAGCAGAAACAAATTCGGCGAACGGTGCGAGCACGGATTGCAAGCCCTCAAGGCGGAAGGCCGCTACAAGACGCTCAAATTCCTCGCTGGACCGGCCGGGGCCGTGACAACGATCGAGGGCCTCGGCGACACGCTGATCTTCTGCGCCAACGACTATCTTGGGCTCGCCAACCACCCCGACGTGGTGGCCGCGGCCCACGCGGGACTGGACGAGTTTGGCGCCGGCACAGCCTCGGCACGCTTCATCTGTGGCACGACCACCGCGCACCGCGACCTCGAAACGAGCCTCGCACAGTTCCTCAAGGTCGAGGCCTCCATCTGCTACTCGTCGGCCTTCGCCGCCAACAACGGCGTCTTTCCCGCCCTCACCAAGCCCGGCGACGCAATCCTTTCCGATGAACTGAACCACGCCAGCATCATCGACGGCGTGCGCCTGTGCCATCGCGAGGTCACGCGGGCGATATACAAACACAGCGATATGGCAGACCTTGAGGCTAAGCTCACCGCGCACGCGGACGCCGAGTGCCGCTTCATCGTCAGCGACGGCGTGTTCTCGATGGAGGGCGATCTCGCCAAACTCGACCAGCTCGCTGCGCTTGCCCGAAAGTACGAAGCGACGCTGATCGTCGACGACGCCCACGGCCTCGGTGTGCTGGGCAGGACCGGGCGCGGCATCGCCGAGCACTACGGATTGATGGACGCGGTCGATATCTACACTGGTACCCTGGGCAAGACGCTGACCGGTATCTCTGGCGGCTTCGTTGCAGGCCCGGCGAGCGTGATCGATACGCTGGTCCAGTTCTCACGCCCGCACATTTTCTCGAACGCGATTCCAGCCTCCTCGTGTCGCGCAGCGCTGGCGGCCCTCAAGGCGCTCGAGGGCGATCCCGGCATCGTCGCCGACCTACGCGAAAAGGTGAATCATTTCCGGCGCGGATTGGCGAACATGGGGATCGAACCGATCGCAGGCGAGTCGGGCATCATCCCGATCGTCGTCGGAGAGACGAGCGCTGCTATCGCGCTTGCCCAGAGTCTCCTAGAGGAAGGCCTTTACGTGGTCGGCTTCGGCTTCCCGGTGGTTCCAGAAGGCACCGCGCGGCTCCGGGTGCAGGTTTCGGGCGCCCACACCATGGCGGACATCGACCGCGCGCTCGGCATTATTGATCGTGTGTGGCCAAGTCAGGCACGCAAGCCCGTGGCCCACGCAGCAGCCGGAGAGTAACGATCACACCCAGCGTTCCACGGCCGAGGAGGATCCGGCTTTTGTCCGCTTTACCCCAACCGATTCTCCTCGGATGGAGCCCAACGTCATGAAGATGCTTTTCTTCCACCTGATGCCGTATACGGAATTGCCAGAGGACTTCCGTGAAAAGAACCCCTCTATTTGGGTCGATATTCCATCGCGTTACTTTTCCCCTGGTCGCGCCCACCTTATGTACAACGAGTTCATCGATGAGCTTGAGTACGCCGCTGAGGTCGGGTTCGATGGCGTTTGCGTGAACGAACATCACTCCAATGGCTATGGTTTGATGCCGTCACCGAATCTTATCGCCGCCACGTTGTCGCGGCTGACCGACAAAAGCGCCATTTGCATCATGGGAAACTCGCTCGCGCTGTACAATCCTCCCACGCGCGTGGCCGAGGAAATGGCGATGATCGATTGTATGTCCGGGGGGCGCCTGATCGCGGGATTTCCTGTCGGAACGCCGATGGATACGGCGTTCGCGTACGGCCAGAACCCGAGCACCTTGCGAGCGCGCTATTTCGAGGCACACGACCTCATCATGCGGGCGTGGCAAGAAGAGGAAATGTTCTCGTTCAATGGCCGCTTCAACCAATTGCGTTACGTCAATATCTGGCCGCGACCGGTGCAGAAGCCACACCCTCCGGTCTGGGTTCCGGGTGGGGGTTCGATCGAGACGTGGCGGTGGTGCGCCGAGCTGGATTATGTGTACGCGTACCTCTCCTATTACGGATACAAGGCGGGCCGGACGACCATGAAGGGCTTCTGGGACCTGATGGATGAGCTGGGCAAGGATCGCAATCCTTACCGCGCGGGATTCCTCCAGTTTGTCGGCGTTGCCGAAACCCACAAGGAAGCGATGGAGCTCTACAAGGAGCCGGCGGAGTATTTCTACGACCGCTGCTTGCATTTCGACCCGCGGTTCGCCAACCCACCCGGCTACCGGACCGAGGCGACCATCCGCGCCCGGGTCAGGTCCCAAATACAAAGCGGCCCGTCGGCCGCGCAGGGCACCGCACGCGACTTCGACTCCATTCTCGACGCGGGATACGTTATCGCCGGCACCCCTGACGAGGTCGCGGAGCGTCTCCGAGAGGTCGCCACCACTCTCAATGTCGGCCACATGATGATGCTGCTGCAGTTCGGCAACATGGGTCGGAGCCTTACCACGTACAACACGCGCCTTTTCGCCGAAAAAGTAATGCCACAGCTCACAGATTTGTTCGACGACGAGTGGGAGGACCATTGGTGGCCAACACCTGTCGCGGCCGACCAGCGCGCGCCGATAAGGAACCCCGCGCAGTGAGCGCCCCGACAACACGGTATGCTCAGGTCAACGGAGAACCGTGCCGAGTGTGGGAGAAAGGAGCAGGAAGCACGATTGGCTTCCTGGCCGGCATTGGTGGCCTTACCGCTTGGCCTCCGTTCCTCGATTGTCTCGCGGCGGACCACCGCGTCGTTGCCCCTTCGCTACCCGGGTTCCCCGGCGGCGGAACGCTGCATGCGGAGATGGATGGTCATCTCGATTGGCTATTGGCGACCCACGATCTGCTAGATGGGTCCGATCTTTCCGGTTGCCACTTGATGGGTGTATCGATTGGCGGTTCCTTAGCCGCCGAAGCAGCCGCGTCGTGGCCAGGCATTGCCAAGACACTGACGTTGGTTTCTCCGTTCGGTCTGTTCGACGTGGCGGATCCCGTGGCCGACATATTCGCGCAACGGCCGGGACGTATTCGAAACTTGATGTGTAACAATCCGGATAATTACGATTCGGTAACGTCTGGCGTAGCGGACGAAGACGAACTGGAGAACGAAGTTATTCGAACGAGAGCCCACGAATCCGCGGCGCGTTTCCTATGGCCGCTCGGCGACACGGGACTGAACAAACGACTGCCGCGCATCACGCAACGGACACATCTGGTGTGGGGCGATTCAGACCAGGTGGTTCCGTTGAACTATGCGCGTAAGTTCGAAGCCGGCATCGCGGGAGATGTGTCGACGTCGGTGATCGCCGACGCTGGACACCTCGCTGAACTCGACCAACCGCAAGCGGTCGCGGACGCCGTGCTCGAATTCATCGGTCGCGGGAATTAGAGAGCGCCCGAATGCGCCTGCGGACCTCGGTCAGGAACGGGTACGTCCCACGTTGCTTGGCTCCTTTTCCAGAAGCATGACAGCGTCGTTGGTGAGTTCCCACGTGCCCCGTTGAGATTCGTTCGGAGTAACCCGCGCGTCACCAGCTCACTTCGCGCCCAACACATGGCGCTCCACCATCTGGTCTCGCCCGTCGTGACGAGGCCTAGGTCGCCTTCTTTGAGGATCGGCTTCATACGCGGCGCCATAACCTCACGACCCCGCCGGGACAGTGCACTGCCGCCGAGTTTATAAAGAACATCGAGCAGAGGGTGCTCAAACTCACGTTGTGGGGTCTTTGCCCTCGGACGTTTTGTGCGGATCACCGCCCGAGGTCTGTCGTGCGTTCTTGCCTCTCCTAGGGCCCCATAAGCCAGGTCAAGCGCCTTCGAAAGAACACTCTCGGGTGTGTCCGCAAAGGGTGTTGCATCCTGTTGAAAACGACGATACGTCTCGTCGGAAATTCTAATTACAGGCATCATGACGACTTCCTCGTTTCTCTATCCGGATGTAACATAGTTACAAGACAGTGCAAGTCACGACGTTAGCGATGCCAGTGCGTGGCCCCGCTGACTAGCACTGCTTAACTAGCGCTAAGACCGGTGTGTGTGACTCGGTCAGCTCCCCCGAGCGGCGCGCGGATGGGCGGCCGTGTAGACCTTGAGCAGGTGCCCGCTCTCAACCTCGGTATAGCGTTGAGTGGTCGAGAGCGATTGATGGCCGAGTAGCTCTTGAATGGTGCGGAGGTCACCGCCCCGGGCCAGCAAATGAGTCGCAAAGCTGTGGCGGAGCGCGTGTGGAGTCGCGGTATCGGGCAGCCCGAGGCTACTGCGCAGCCGACGCACCGTTGCCTGCACGATGCCAGGGTCGAGCCTACCGCCGCGCACGCCAACAAACAGCGGAGCGCGCCGGGCCCGGGGGTGGGGGCAGACGGCCTGGTAGGTAGCGATCGCCTCGGCCACCGCCGGCAACAACGGCGTCAGGCGCTCCTTGCCGCCCTTGCCGGAGACGATCAGGGAATCCGCGCCATGCTCGGGGACGTCAGCGCAATCCAGCCCCAGGGCCTCGGAGATGCGCAGCCCACAGCCGTAGAGCATAGTGAGGATCGCCACGTCGCGCGCCGCGACCCACGGGCGCGCGCCCGCCACTGCGACCTTCGCCAACATTGCGAGCGCCGCCTTTTCCGAGACTGGCTTGGGCACGCCATGGCCGAGTTTAGGCGCCCGTACCCCACCGATAGCCTGGTTGTCGAGCGTGCCGGTACGGTGCAGATGGGCGAAAAAGCTGCGGATCGCGGAGAGGGCACGTGCCCGCGAGGCCGCCGACAGCCCGTCCGCGCGGCGGCGGGCAAGATAGGCGCGGAAGTCGGCGGCTCTCAGACCACTAAGATCGTCGATGCGAACGCTATCGCCGAGATGGTGGGCAAGAAATTGGAGGAAGGCGCGGAGGTCGCGCAGGTAGGCCTCGCAGGTATGATGGGAGGCTCGCCGTTCGAGTGCGAGCCATGCCTCCCAGTCGCCGAGCGCCGCCAATACCGCCGCCTCGGCCAACGCGTCCAGCGCAATCGGCGCCTGCGGGCGTCGCCGGGTCAGCCGTCCGCCGCTAAGCGGCCCCGGATGCACAGGGCGAGCACCGCCGCAAGAAAGGACAAGAGCTCGGTTCCCTGACCCGGATGAAAGCGCTCGGAATCGCGCGAGCCGAGCGCCAACAGCCCGCTCGGACCTTCTTTACCCAACTGTAATCGCACCAGCGCCTCAGCGGCTACGAGGCTAGCCCCGCCACCGAACAAGCGCCCGTCAGCGATGATGTCGCCGCGCAGAAGACAGTCCTGTTCGGCCCCCAGGCGCGCATCCACTTCGCCCGGCTCGAGCATGAAAATTCCGGCCACGCCCTGAGCTGGGCCCTCGGCATGGAGTTGATCCGCCTCCGAGGCTTCGACGCAAAGCGAAGCCACGTCGACGTCAAGGAGATTAGCGAGGTCGGTGGTCACGGTCTCGATCAACTCCTCGAGGCTGCGCGCCTCTATAAGTGCAAGCACAGCCGCGTGAATCCGACCCTGGCTGGAGAGATTGCCGCGACATGCCGAGACCAACTCGCCTTCGCGATCGCGCCCCTCGTCGATCTGAGATTGCAAACGATCGATGATGAAGCTCTGCATATCGAGGACGTTGCGCCCTTTGCGGTGGGTAGGCGGCGTCAGATCGGCGAATAGTTCGGGATGGCGGGCGAGAAACTTGGGGTGACCCCGCAGGTATGCGACGACGGCTGCGGCCGTGACCTTTTCAGGCCGGGCGCCGCGCGGCGCTCCACCGAGTTTGGTTGTCTCAGTGCGTGCCGCCACTGCTCACGTCCGAACAGTGTTCTGGCTACTGCTCAAGAATATTCTGGCCGGTCCTCCCCCAATCCGCAAGGAACGCGTCAAGGCCCTTGTCGGTCAGGGGGTGAGAGGCGAGCGACCGCATGACCTGCGGCGGCACGGTGCAAATATCTGCGCCAATGCGCGCGGCCTCGACCACATGCATGGGATGGCGAATCGATGCCACGAGGATCTCAGTGGTCAACGGCTCGTAGTTGTCGAAGATGGTGCGGATATCTTGAATCAGGGCCATACCGTCCTGGCTGATGTCATCGAGCCGGCCGACGAACGGGGAGACGACGGTGGCGCCGGCCTTGGCCGCGAACAGGGCCTGGGTTGGCGAGAAGCACAGGGTCACGTTGACCTGGATGCCGGCTTGGTTAAGGGTGCGACAAGCCTTGAGACCCTCCCAGGTGAGCGGCACCTTGACCATCACGTTATCGGCGATATCGCGCAGGCGCCGCCCCTCGGTGACCATGCCGTCATGCTCGATCGCCGTCACCTCGCCGCTGACTGGCCCCTCGACCAGATCGCAGATCTCGGCCAACACCTCGAAGACATCGCGACCGCTCTTGGCGACAAGCGAGGGGTTGGTGGTGACGCCATCTAGTAGACCGGTCGCCGCGAGATCGCGGATTTCTTCGACATCGGCCGTGTCGACGAAGAATTTCATGAGGATCCGAGTTTCTACGAAGGGGACAAGAGACTCCGCGTGCGAGAGCGCCGGTTAGAGACCGATGGCGTGCGGAGTGTAGCGGATGGCTGATTCCGGCGCCAGTTCCACCGCGCCCGCTGGGAGGCCTTCAGATCTCCGGGCCCGCGTCCAAGTGCTGCTGCCGCTGCCGCTTAGTAGCGCCTACGACTACCGCGTTCCCAACAACCTCAAACTGCGGCGAGGCGACATCGTGCGGGTTCCGCTCGGCAGGCGCACGGTAACCGGGGTGGTGTGGGGCGAGGGCACCGACGAAGTTCCCGAAGAGCGCCTCAAGACGGTCCTCCATCGTCACGACTGTCCGCCCCTGCCGGACGACTTGTGCCGGCTGGTCGATTGGGTGGCGGATTATACATTGTCAATCCGAGGAGCGGTTTTGCGCATGGCGCTCCGGGCGCCGCACGCGCTCGAACCGCCCCGTGCCCGAATCGCTTATCGACTCACCGGGACACCACCGGCAAAGCTGACACCCGCTCGCCGGCGTGTGCTAGCGGTGTGCGAGGACGGCCTCGCGCGCGGCATGGCCGCACTCGTTCGCGAGGCGGGGGTCAGCGCTTCGGTCGTCAAGGGGCTCGTCCTCTCCGGTGCGTTCTCGCAAGTGAGCTTCATCGACGAGCCCGCCGCGCCGGCGCCCGACCTCACCCGACTCAGCGTCGTTTTGTCCGACGATCAGGCCCGCGCGGTCGCCGAGATCCGCACCCGGCTCGGCGGAGGCTACAGCGTGACGCTGCTGGATGGCGTCACGGGCGCCGGCAAGACCGAAGTCTATTTCGAGGCCATCGCGGCGACCCTCGCCGCCGGCAAGCAGGCGTTGGTTCTGGTGCCCGAAATCGCCCTGACCGCCCAGTGGCTCGGCCGCTTCGAGCGGCGCTTCGGCGTTCGTCCGATCGAGT
>Ga0315338_1001321_pt1 | contig 32407 bp, 27 predicted proteins | sample ASW8metaG_FD_204518 | JGI IMG/M metagenome (GOLD analysis project Ga0315338, IMG submission 204518) | Ammonia-oxidizing marine archaeal communities from Monterey Bay, California, United States - ASW #8 | ecosystem: Environmental > Aquatic > Marine > Coastal | place: USA: California | collected... | reverse complement strand
GTATTAAACGGTTTCTCCGAATTGCCCGTTTGTATTGCGTATGATGTGGGTGGAGAAGAAATCACGGAGATGCCTGCCAGTCTCACTCATTACCGCAAAGCAAAACCGGTTTATAAAATTCTCCCCGGATGGGGCGATTTGCCTGAAAATATTTGGGATAAAGGATTTGATAATCTCCCTCATACTCTGAAAGACTATATCGACTTTATTGAACGTGAAGTCGATTGTCTAGTAAAAATTGTTTCCGTTGGGCCCCAACGCCACGAGACTATTATTAGGTAATGGCCTTCACGCAGGAAATTGTTGATTTCAACGGCCTATCAAATACTGCGGTTGCAACAAAGCTCGCAGAGCTTAACATTCCTCTCACTGTTGAAGAAGTCCTAAAGATTCAAAATGAGATGTTGGGACGACCTCCATCTCTAGCAGAACTTATCCTTTTTTCTATTCAAGGTTCAGAACACTGTAGTTATAAAAGCAGTCGCTCTCATTTAAAACAATTTACAACCGAAGGGCCTGATGTAATTCTTGGGGCCAAAGAAGATGCTGGCGTGGTTTCCGTTTCAACAGATAGTGACGGAAATAGATGGTGTGTTGTCATGAGCCACGAATCACATAATCATCCCTCCCAGATCGTACCATATGAAGGCGCAGCGACCGGAGTAGGCGGAAACGTCCGCGATGTTATGTGCATGGGTGCCGAAGTAATTGCGTGTACTGACTCATTTCGGTTTGGTGATATCAGAAACAATAAAACAAAGTGGATCCATGATGGAGTGGTAGCCGGTATTGCTGGTTACGGAAATCCATTAGGCGTTCCAAATATAGGCGGTGATATTTATTACCACGAAGGGTATAACGAAAATTGTCTGGTCACTTTGGTAACGCTGGGAATCGTCCGGGAAGATCATATTATCCATTCCTACGCACCGAAAGGTGCCGATAGTTATGATCTCATTCTCATTGGAAAGCCCACGGATAATAGTGGCTTCGGTGGCGCCAGTTTTGCGTCATTAGAACTGGAAGAAGAAAAGAAGGAGCAAAACAAAGGAGCCGTTCAAGAACCAAATGCCTTTTTGGAGCGGCACTTGCTTAAGTCATCTTATGCTTTGTTTGACATCCTAAAAGAAAAAGGGTTGATTGATAATGTCGGATTTAAAGATTTAGGTGCTGGCGGCGTTGCTTGCGCAAGCGTAGAGTTGGCAGAAACATCAGGATATGGGTCCGAAGTGTGGATGGACAAAATTCATATCGGTATGGAGAATTTGCATCCGTCCGTTTATCTCTGTAGCGAAACACAAGAGCGGTTTATGTGGGTCTGTCCGCCTGATGTAACTCCGCTCGTTATCAATCATTATAATAAGGTGTACGATCTGCCCGGTGTGAGCGAAGGTGCGCGGGCGTCTGTTATCGGCAAAATTCGTAATGACGGGCAATACATTGTCCATAATGGGAATGATGAGATTGTAAATGCTCCGGCGGCGGAAGTAACGGAAGGCTTTTTGTACGACCGCCCCTTTGAAGCTCGCGACCAACATTTTATCGAACCAGACATTCCAGAACCATCTGACTATAACCAAGCGCTCCTCGATATTTTATCTCACGAAAACATGGCCAGTAGAAAACCTGTCTTTGAGTCCTATGATAAACAGGTCCAAGGTAGGATCTATACGGAAACAGGGTTGGATGATGCCGGTGTTATGGCGCCCTTCAATTCTGAAAATTATCCGGAAGAAATTCGTAATGTCGGCATTGCTCTTTCTACGGACCACAATCCACGATACGGACTTATTGACCCATATTGGGGCGGAGTGAATGCGGTGGTTGAAGCTATGCGGAATGTTTCCTCTGTTGGCGCCACACCTCACGCACTCTCCGACTGCCTTTGTTTCGGCAATCCAGAAAAGCCCCACCAAATGTGGGAGTTTGTAGAAAGTGTCCGCGGAGTGGCTGATGCATCCCGCGCCATCACGCTAAAAGGCAACCCCGATTACGCCACACCAATCATTGCCGGAAATGTGAGTTTTTATAATGAATCTAAAAAAGGCGCCATCCCTCCAAGTCCAATCGTGAGTTGTCTGGGGCGGTTGAACAATGTTAATAAAGCAGTACCTATGTATTTTCAAAAAACCGGTTCGATAATTTTGATGTTAGGGCAGCGAAAAGATGAACTGGGCGGATCGGTCTATTATTCCCTTCATGATGAGCTGGGTGCTAACGTTCCGAAGCCGGATCTTGAAGAGGTAAAAAAACAGATTTTTGCGCTCACGGATTGTATTGATGTTGGGCTGGTCTTTTCTTGTCATGATATTGCGGATGGCGGTGTGGCTTCTGCCATTGCTGAAATGACGTTTGGAAACGGGATCGGCTGTAATATAAATATTGAAAGCGAACTGCCGACAGATAAACTTTTATTTTCTGAAACGGGTGGATTCGTTTTGGAAATATCCACAGAAAATGTGGATCCAGTTAAATCCATGTTTGCAAATTATGGATTAGATAGCTTCAAAATCGGCACCACTGATGGAGATCAGATTCAGATGAACGGTGTGATTGAGTTGGGTCTCTCCAAAACAAAAAATGTTTGGATCAATGGTTTGAGAGAAAAACTATGAGCAACTCGGATTACAAATCAGCTGGTGTAGATATTGATGCTGGCAACGAAGCAGTTGATCGTATTAAAGAGGGAGTGAAATCCACCTTCACAACTAATGTTCTTACAGGACTAGGAAGTTTCGGCTCACTGTACGACTTAAAGCCCCTTTTAGAAAATTATGAAAACCCCGTTCTGGTTCAGAGTATTGATGGTGTAGGGACCAAAACCATCATTTCCCGAAAGTTAGGAAAGTTTGATACCATCGGCATTGATCTCTTGAGTGCCTGCGCCAATGATATTTTGGTCATGGGCGCCCAGCCGCTTACCTTTCTCGATTATATCGCAAATGATAAACTTAATCCGGATATTATTGAAGAAATCGTTTCGGGCATGGTAAAGGCGTGCAGGGAAACAGGCGTATCACTGGTGGGTGGCGAAACAGCAGAAATGCCAAACACCTACCTGCCTGATGAGCACGACCTTGTGGGCGTCATCACAGGTGTTGTGGATAAAGATAAGATTATTACAGGGGAAAACATCCGGCCGGGAGATGCGGTGTTGGGACTTCCATCTAGCGGATTGCACACCAACGGCTATTCATTCGCTCGGAAACTGTTTTTTGATATCGCCGGATATGATATAAATGACTCGATCCCAAAATTGCAAAAATCTATTGGGCTCACCTTATTGGAACCCCACATCAATTATACGAAACATGTGTTTGCTGCGCTGGATACAGGCGTTGATATAAAGGGCATCGCCCACATTACTGGCGGCGGTCTTTTAGAAAATATTCCGCGGATCTTGCCCAATGGTTGTGGTGTGGAGCTTCAAAAAGGATCATGGCCTAGCGTCCCCGTTTTTGGTGTCATGCAATCCATCGGTAATGTGAATGAAGATGAAATGTTTCGCGCATTCAATATGGGTATCGGGATGGTTTTTGTTGTTGAAACCGGCGATGCAGATTCGGTGAAAGATGCGCTCAAAAATTTAACTGAGGTTTATGAAATCGGTTCAATTATTAAAGGGAATGGTGTCAAAATATTTTAAGCAACAAAGTGCATATAGAAAAATCTGGAGAATAATTCTGTGATTCAAATCGCAATAATCCAATTCCCCGGTTCGAATACGGAACGTGAAACGCTAATGGCTTGCCGCCGCGTGGATCTGAAACCAGTTGAATTTTTGTGGAACGATCCTGTGGAAAAATTATCTAGGTTTGATGGTTATATAATCGTGGGCGGCTTTGCCTACGAAGATCGTTCTCGGGCTGGCGTAATTGCTGCTTTGGATCCCATTATGAAGCAGATCAAAGTTGAAGCGGATAAGGGGAAACCCGTTTTGGGCATCTGCAACGGCGCACAGATTTTGGTGGAAAGCGGGCTCGTCCCGGGCTTGGATGGTCACCGCGTCGGCGTGGCTCTTACAGATAACAAGCGTATTAAGTCTGGGCATGTGGTTGGCGTGGGTTATTATAATACATGGGCGAACCTGAAAATGTCAGTGACGCCGGAACGTTGTGCCTTTACACGTCATTTAAATATCGATGATTTTATTAATATTCCATTAGCTCATGGCGAAGGTCGCTTTATTCTTCCCGACATATTGATGCAACAAATAATCGCAAATAACCAGATAGTATACAGATATTGTGATGATGACGGAAGCGTAGTAGATGAATTCCCAACCAATCCAAATGGTTCTATGAACAACATAGCGGCGGTGTGTAATCCCTCCGGAAATGTCATGGCAATGATGCCCCACCCGGAACGTACGGAAAAAGGGAATTCGGTTTTTTCATCCATGAAAGAATTTATTGAAAAGGGGAATCCCGTTACGAATCATACCTTAGCTTTTGAGCGGCCCCATTATGAAGTGACTAATTATAGAGCAAGTAAAAATTCTGTCGAATGGGTCATCGATATGATCATTACAGATAATGAAGCCGCGTCCGTCCACAATGCGTTAGCCCGCTTAGGGTATAATGTATACATTGCTCGCCAGACCCATTGGGAAATTGCTGTGGGGGGGGCTAGGGAATCCGTTCTGCAAAAAATTGATGCTACAGGGGAACTGTATAATTCTAACAAAGAATTCATCAGCAAAATAAAATCGGCAGACAATACTGCATCTTTTTTGGTGCGGCAAAAAGAAGATATGCTGGGACGCGCAAAATTTGAATCTCTGACTGAACGATTTGAAATTACTGAACTCAATCAATTAATTCGCGGCGTAATATGGAATGTGACTGTTAATGGCAGTAATTTTGAATCTATTTTGAAAGACATTTTAAACACACACATCTTATTTAACCCCTTATCTTATGAATGCTATAGAATCAACTGAACACTACAAAGGTCGCATTAAAGCTGAGCTGAACAACACCTTAACAGAAACCTCTTTATCCGGTAGATCAAAGAAAACGGGCAAGGTTCGAGACCAATATGACCTGGGCGATCAAGTTGCCCTGATCACCACAGATCGCCAAAGCGCTTTCGATCGAGTTCTGGCCTCTATCCCTTTCAAAGGACAGGTGCTGAACCTCACTAGCGCTTGGTGGTTTAGCCAGACCAAACATATTATTCCAAACCAAGTTATTAGCGTGCCAGACCCAAATGTGACGCTCGCGAAGAAATGTGAAGTTTTCTCTATCGAATTTGTCGTCCGCGGTTATATCACAGGGAGTACCAGCACATCGCTTTGGACTGTCTATAATAATGGCGACCGAGAATACTGCGGAAATATTCTTTCAGAAGATCTCAAGAAGAATCAAAAACTCGAGGCCAATATGCTTACACCTACCACCAAGGAAGAGCATCACGATCGCCCCATCGCACCACCAGAAATCGTAAGCGAAGGCTGGATGACTCAGGAAGACTGGGATTATTGCAGTCAGAAAGCGTTAGCCCTTTTTGCCTTCGGCCAGCAAAAAGCGGCAGAGCACGGCTTGATTTTAGTGGACACAAAATATGAAATGGGCCGGGATACGGATGGTACGATTCGTCTTATTGATGAAATTCATACGCCCGATTCCAGCCGGTATTGGATCGCTGAAACTTACGATGAGCGGATGTCCGCCGGTCAAGAACCACAGAATATTGATAAGGAATTTTTGCGACTCTGGTTTGTTGATAATTGTGATCCATACAATGATAAAACATTGCCAGACGCCCCGGATGAATTGGTTGCAGAGTTATCCAGCCGGTATATTTATCTCTATGAAACCATCACGGGTAAAGCTTTCCCCTTTCCGGATACCAGTAAACCCATTCAAGAAAGAATTAATGAAAACTTAAAGGATGTATTATGAAGGCAGTCATTATTATGGGTTCCACATCGGACGAGCCCCACGCAAAGAAGATTACTGTAAAATTAGATGAATATGGCATCGCGTGGGAACAGCATGCAGCATCGGCTCACAAGGAGCCTCTAAAGGTCTTAGATATCTTGACGGCCAATCAAGATGGAAAAAATATTGTCTATATCACCATCGCCGGTCGGTCTAATGCTCTGTCCGGGTTTGTGGCTGCAAATTCTGAATTTCCAACTCTCGGATGCCCCCCCTTCTCTGATAAGGCAGATATGTTAGTGAATATCCATTCTACATTGCAAATGCCCAGCAATACGCCGGTATTAACTGTCGTCGATCCTGGAAATTGTGCCTTAGCTGTAAAACGTATTTTTGGTGTCTAATAACTTAAATGCAATTTCGCCATTAGATGGGCGCTATAAAAATAGTGTAAAAGATCTTTCCGCCTGTTTTTCTGAATCAGCACTCATACAGTATCGTCTCAAAGTGGAAATCGAATATCTCATTGCGCTTGGGGATGTAAAGTCTATAAATAACCTGCCGCCCTTTCCCAAAGCTGTACAAATTCGTTTACGGCGAATCTATTTAAATTTCAATACAGCTGAGGCCGAAAAGGTGAAAGCAATTGAATCCACCACCAATCACGATGTTAAAGCCGTTGAATATTACATTCAGAGAAAAGTGAAGAAAGCGCTCCATCCGTGGATTCACTTTGCATTAACATCAGAAGATGTAAATAATCTGTCCTATTCACTCATGTGGCAGGATGGTTTAAGGAAAGTATACCTACCTGCCCTTCAGTCCGTAAATAAAGAACTAAGGAAACTTGCTCGAAAATATAAAAACGCTACCATGTTGGCCTTAACTCATGGCCAGCCCGCCACCCCGACAACCTTTGGGAAAGAATTGGCCGTTTTCTGCGCTCGGTTGGATCGACAGATTAACCAGATAAAATCTCATAAATTTTTGGGGAAATTTGGTGGTGCTACCGGAACTTGGTCAGCCCACACGGCTGCCTATCCAAAAACAAATTGGACACGATTCGCATCACAATTCATCACATCTTTAGGCTTGGAGCCGAACCTGATCACTACACAAATCGAGCCTCACGACTCGGCCGCAGAAAGCTTTCATCAGACGGTTCGGATCAACTCCATTTTGACTGATCTCTGCCGGGATCTGTGGGCATATATCAGTCGCGGTATTTTAGGACAAAAAAAAGTGGCCGGCGAAGTGGGCTCCTCCACTATGCCCCATAAGATTAATCCTATTCAATTTGAAAATGCAGAAGGGAATATGGGTATATCTAATGCTATACTAAATCACTTAGCTGTTAAACTGCCCGTTTCTCGGATGCAGCGAGATCTTTCCGATTCCACCACTTTTCGAAACCAAGGTGTTGCATTAGCTCACTCATATTTGGCCTTAAAAAATATATTAAATGGCTTGAGCCGAATTACCATCAATAAAATTCAAATGGCAAGTGAGTTGGACAGCCATTGGGAAGTGTTGTCGGAGGCCGTTCAAACCATCCTGCGGAAGTCAGGGGAAAAAGACGCTTATGAACAATTGAAATCATTGACCCAGGGTCAATCAATGAACGCCGGAACCATTGAGGAATTTGTGTTGGGGTTAAAGATTTCCGACGAAGATAAACGAACACTTTTATCTCTTACACCTCATTCTTATATCGGCATTGCGCCCAAGCTAGTGGATTTTATCTAATGTGTGGCATAGCTGGTATTTATTCTCATAAGCCTGTCGCAGAGGAGCTCTACGATAGTATTATCCACCTTCAGCACCGCGGGCAAGACGCCGCAGGAATCATGACTTATGACGACCGGATGCATAAAGAAAAAGGGATGGGCCTCGCCAAAGAAATTTTCAACGCTGAGAATATGAGCCTGCTCAAAGGGAATATTGGTATTTCCCATAATCGGTACCCCACTCACGGCGGGTTTAGCCATGGAGAGGTGCAGCCTTTTTGGACGTCTGTCCCTTACGGCATTGCCTTAGCCCACAATGGTAATCTCACCAATTATAATGAGATGGCGGAAGAAATCACCAAAAAGGACAGCCGTTATTTAAACACTACATCTGATTCGGAAGTATTGCTTCATTATTTTGCTGATCTATTGCACACGAACAATCCGCCGGAGGATGGTGAAGAGTTTTTCTATCTCTTATGCAATGCCGTCACCAAGATTTTTAAACATGTAAAAGGTGCCTACTCTGTGGTGTCTCTCGTAATTGGTAAAGGGCTCGTAGTGTTTCGCGACCCCCAGGGAATTCGTCCCTTGGTTAGGGGTGAGCGCGCCAATGGAAACGGCGGAAAAGATTACATTTTTGCTTCGGAAAACACAATGTTTTACGCCCTCGGGTTTGAACCCAAAGGCACTGTGCTGCCCGGGGAATTAATCTATGTATCTCAAGAGGGTGAAGTTTTTAGCAAGCGTCTAATGAAGAAAGCTTTTAATCCATGCATTTTTGAATATGTGTATTTCGCCAGGCCCGATGCTACTTTGAATGATGTAAGTGTCTATCGGTCTCGCCTACGGATGGGACAAAACCTAGCGGAGATTTGGATGAAAAAACATCCCGACAAAATACCGGATATTGTTATTCCTGCCCCCAGCACTGCAAATACCGCGGCTCTTTCCTTTGCCCATGAATTGGGCGTACGATATTCGGAAGGTTTGTACAAAAATACATTCATTGGTCGAACATTTATTATGCCAGGGCAAGCGGAGCGAAAAAAATCCTTGAAATATAAACTAGTGCCTCAAGATCTTGAGATCCGAGATAAAAAAGTCATGATCATGGATGACAGTATTGTTCGGGGAAACACCAGTCGTGAGATTGTACGCATGCTCAAAGATTTTGGCGCCAAAGAAGTCTACTTTACTGTCGCCTGTCCGCCGGTGAAATCCCCTTGTTTTTATGGGGTGGATATGCCCACTAAAGAAGAGCTCATCGCAGGAAATATGAATGAAGAAGAGATTGAAAAATATTTGGAAGTAGACGCTCTGCTCTATCAAAACATTGATGACTTGGTGGAGGCGGTTACTCGTCGGGGTGATCACCATATTGATACCCCATGCATGGCCTGCCTGGATGGAAACTATGTAGCCAATGATATTGATGAAGCAAAGATTGCTGAAATGGAAACCATGCGAAATAATGATCGGAATGGAAAATAAAATTTTAGTTATTGGTTCCGGTGCTCGCGAACATGCCGTTGTCCGCGCCTTGAATCGTTCACCTCAGAAAAAAGAAATTTACTGTCTTGCAACTAATCTGAATCCTGGGATTGCAGAGCTATGCGATGAGTTTATGGTGGGCAATATCAATGATTCAAATTTTGTGGTGAGTTATGCCAAAGAAACCAGCACCACGCTGGCTATCATCGGACCTGAGAATCCTTTATCAGAAGGCGTTGCCGATGCACTTTGGGGTGCAGATGTAAAAGTGGTGGGGCCAAAAAAAGATCTGGCCCGCCTAGAAACATCTAAATCGTTTGCTCGAGACTTATTAAAAGAATATGGTGTCCCTGGCGGGCCAAAATATCAAATCTTTAATACCGAGGCTGGTGTTTCAGAATTCCTAAGTGAATTGGGTGACAACTATGTGGTGAAATACGATGGGCTAGCCGGGGGGAAGGGCGTGATGGTGTCGGGTGATCATTTACATTCACACGATGAAGCATTGGTTTATTGTCGAGAGCTGATAGACAAAAACGCTGTATTTGTCATTGAAGAAAAATTTATGGGTGAAGAATTTTCACTTATGAGTTTTTGCGATGGTGATAATTTGGAACACATGCCCGCAGTTCAAGATCATAAGCGCATCTTTGAGGGAGACAGGGGCCCAAACACTGGAGGTATGGGAACCTATTCTGACGCGGACCATTCGCTTCCTTTTTTATCGGATGCCAATATCGCCCAAGCCGGTGAGATTAATATTCAAACCGCCAAGGCTATAAAAGACAAATTTGGCGAAGGGTACAAAGGAATTCTTTATGGGGGCTTTATGGCCACGGCGAATGGTGTTAAGCTAATCGAATACAATGCTCGTTTCGGAGATCCTGAAGCTATGAATGTTCTTTCAATTTTGGATTCAGATTTCATTGATATTTGTCACGCAATAGTAGGTGGCACTCTTAACAGTGCCGAAGTAAAATTTTTAAACAAAGCAACAGTGTGCAAATATGCAGTTCCTAAAGGTTACCCTGACAGTCCCGTGAAAGGCGAGCCCATTGATGTGTCAGAAGTCGAAAATCCCGACGGATTGTTCTATGCGTCTGTAGATATTCATAACGGATTATTAGTAGAAGCTGGTAGCCGAACAGTAGCTATTGTCGGTGTTTCAGATACAATTTCAGACGCTGAAAAAATTGCAGAAAAAGAAGTCTCGGTTATAACCGGCCCACTTTATCACCGTTCCGATATCGGAACGGATATGAGCATACAGAAACGAATTGATCATATGATTTCATTGTGCCGATGAAACTCGGAATCCTCGGATCTACCAAAGGGACTGATCTTCAGGCTGTTTTCGACGCCATTTCATCCCGAGAATTAAAGGCTTCTGTTTCTGTCGTTGTTTCTAATCAAAAAAATTCATACATCCTTGAGCGGGCCAAAAAATATAATGTGCCGAATATGTTTATTTCTCATAAAGGCAAGTCCCGAGAGGGTTTTGACAGAGAAATGACCGAGGTCCTTAAGGCTCATGGGGCTGATTTCATCTTGCTTATTGGTTTTATGAGAATTCTGTCGGTGGAATTTTGTCATACATGGCGGGATAAAATATTGAACGTTCATCCTTCACTATTACCTAAATATTCTGGAGGCATGGATACTAATGTCCATGCTGAAGTTTTAAAAAACAAAGAGACTGAAACGGGTTGTACGATCCATTTTGTAACGGAAGATTTAGATCGAGGACCCATCTTGATACAAAAAAAATGTGTCGTTAGTCCCGGTGAGACAGTTAAGACACTTAAAGCAAAAGTACAAGCCTTGGAGGGCCGTGCATTTATTGAAGCAATACAAATAATACAAAACAATTAAGATGTTAAAGAACCCTGTTTTAAATAAAAAGCAAATCAAAATATCTCGCGCTCTTATATCAGTTTATGATAAATCTGGTGTTGTTGGGCTTGCTCAGTTTTTGAAAAATATAAATGTAGAAATTCTATCAACCGGGGGGACGGGGAAAGTTCTTAAAGATAATAATATCCCTGTCACTGATATTAGTAAATATACACAATTCCCTGAAATTATGGATGGTCGTGTCAAAACTATCCACCCTGTCGTGGGGGGGGCCATCCTTGGTTTGAGAGACCAGCACGAAGACGATGCTGTAAAGAACTCAATCCAATGGATTGACCTAGTTGTTTGCAACCTGTATCCATTTGCTGAAACTATTTCTCAGGAAAACTGTGATCTTGCGCTAGCCCTAGAAAACGTTGATATCGGTGGCCCAACCATGATTCGTGCTGCGGCTAAAAATTTAGGGTGGGTGAGTGTTGTGGTAGATCCATCAGATTATTCTATCTTAATAAATGAACTGGAATCTCAAGGTCAAATTTCATTTGAGACTCGGAAGGCGCTTTCTTCAAAGGCCTTTGGTCACACCGCTCAATATGATTCTATTATTCATAACTATGTCAAAGATGAAATTTTTTCTAACGATCTTTCCCTCTCCCTTAAAAAACATTCTGAAATGCGCTATGGGGAGAACCCTCATCAATCTGCTGCCTCTTATAAAATTCCTGGGAATGATGAACCAAATATTTTGAATGCCACTATTCATCAGGGGAAAAAACTATCCTATAATAATATTATGGATGCCGATAGCGCGTTAGCGTGTGTAAGAGAATTTAATGAGCCCGCCTGCGTTGTGGTTAAGCATGGAAACCCCTGCGGTGTAGCAACTGGAAGCGATCTTTTAGATATATATACACGTGCATTTAATGCTGATTCTATTTCTGCTTTTGGCGGCATAATCGCATTAAACCGTACATGCACAAAAGGTGTGGCTAAGGCTATTTCCAATGTCTTTGTTGAAATTGTTTTGGCACCAAATTTTGAATTGGAAGCTTTAAATATTTTTAAAAAGAAAAAAAATCTTCGAGTATTAGAAATTGGACCGCTCAACAAGCCAAGTACAAAGATTGAAGTCAGAAACGTAGATGGTGGGTTGCTTGTACAAAGTGTGGATACAAAAATATTGTATGAAAAAGATTTGAAGATTGTGTCCAAAACGCAACCTTCGGATGAAAATATTCAGACATCATTGTTTGCCTGGAAAGTGCTCCGCCATGCTAAGTCTAACGGTATTTTAATTGCGAAAAATAATACGACGGTTGGGCTCGGTGCGGGGCAGGTAAGTCGAGTAGATGCGGTTTATATGGCCCTGAGAAAGGGTGGAGAAAAGGTTGTCGGCGGTGTTTTAGCCTCTGATGCTTTTTTTCCTTTCAGAGACAGTATTGATGCTATCAAAGATTCTGGTATTTCTACCGTAATACAACCCGGGGGCTCCATCCGTGATCAAGAAGTGATTGACGCCTGCGACGAGTATTGCATTGCGATGCTTTTCACGGGTATCCGATGTTTTAAACATTGAATGTTAATATCTCGGGACACTTGGGTCTACCAGTTGTGACCAGGCCTCAATGCCTCCTTCAAGATTTGTTACGTCATATCCGAGGGGCTCCAGATATTGACACACGTGAGCGGACCTTACACCGGTGTGACACATGACGATTATCGGCGTGTTTTTATCCAGCTCATCCGGCTGTTCCGAAAGGGCACCCACAGCTATATGAACGTGCGGGTCAATCTTTGCATAGGATACCTCATGGGATTCCCTTACGTCTAATAAAACGAATTTGTCTTTAGAGTCTATCCGGGTTTTTAATTCTTTGGGTTGAATTTTTTTCATTCAATTAAATTCCTATAATTTGTAAAACCATCTTACATTCCAATTACAAACTTGAGAATAATCATATGAAAACAAAGCTTATTCTTCTTTTTTCACTTATACTTTTTGTCAGTTGCGCTTCTAGTGGGGCTGAGAGAAAGCCATCTAAGCCTCGAAATTTTATTTCTTTTGAAGAGATTCAATCTCTTTCTGGTGCCTTTACAGCAAAAGATGTTGTCGTGCTGGCTCGACCGTTTTGGCTCCGTGGGTTATCTGGTTACGATCCTTCCGTTTATATAAATAGCATAGAGATGGGTGGTGTTGAGTCGCTTGATAACGTTTCCATTCAAGCTCTTCAAGAAATGAAATATCTTTCGCCCTCTGAGGCAACAACCATGTATGGGACCAATAATATGGGCGGTGCTATCGAGATTAAGTCAAGATAGCGCCAATCTCTTCTTTGTCGGTGATAATTCCCGCAACATTGTATTTTATTATATGATTTACTGCGGGGCGCGTATTTACTGTCCACACATTTAATTTTTTTCTCCTTTTTTTCGCATAGGCAATTAATCCCTCACATAATATATCCGCTCTAGGGTGGATATAATTTGGTCGAGCTAAGGATAAAAATAAAATCGCACTCGGAGACTTAATTAAATAACCTGTTTTAATTTTTGAATTTATCACTTTGACGATTCTCAGCACTATTGGATTAAAACTGGAAACTAAAATATTCTCTGCCATTTTATGTTTGGTTATGATCCGCGCCACTTTTATAGCGATAGAAACATCAAATATTTTTCTAAATTTAATCTCAATGTTTAGATTGGGCACTTCTGAGTATCTCTCTAAAATATCTTCGAGTTTTGGAATCCTCTCTGCTCTTGTAGAAACAGGGTTTACTGCGTGATAAGTCTCAATTTCAAAAGCGGTTTTTTCAAAAAAGTATCCAAAACCGTTGGTCTCTCGTTCTAAATCGTGGTTATGCGAACAAAAGATTGTTCCATCCTTGGAAGCTACGACATCCAATTCTAATCCTGTGAAGCCGTCTAAAACAGCCTTAGTATATGCAGGATCTGTGTTTTCTGGATAATAGGTTTTGTCACCGCGATGACTATAGAACACGATTGATTGTTTGGTTTCTATCTTCATTAAATCCTTGTAAAGATAAATAAGTAAACATCAATTTAATTCCACAAAAAGACGAAGGCTTTATAATTATAATTTGTTGGCCCTTCTAAAATATTTTATATCAGGACTTCAATTATTAGAACTATAGTTTGTAAAATAAGACTTCAATTTTGGAAATCTTAGAATGATTTTAACCATAGCAATGTTAGCTTTTTTTCTTGTGACTGTCTTGTTTATTCTTGATGCAAGTCGCGAACAGGTTCTATCAAGCGAGGTCTCAACATTCCTTCAACCATTTGCTGCTGAAACAATTGTGAAGCATCGTTACAATGCTCGGCCGGATTTGATTTGGAACGCTCTAACTGAATTAGCTCACTACAACTTTTGGTTCCCGGGCGTACTCCGAATTTTACCTGTGGTGGAGACTGATCGTTACGTTCATCGTTATTCGTTCGATAAATTCAATTTTTCTCCAGGCGCTGTAATTCGTTTGAGGCCCTTTAGTCTTTCTCCTACTTTTAAGGGCAAAATCATATCTGTACAAGAAAATATGCAATTGGCTTTGGAAATGCGTTTTAACCCCGTACACAAGGAAACAGTCGTCTTCAGTCTTGAACCATCTCCTGAGGGAACAACTGTTACATGTCGAAGAACAAGTCGGGGCGTTTTTTCTTGGATAACCCTGTGGGGCTTTTCAAACAACAAATCTAAAATTCTAGACAACCTTGGTTATTTTATTCCTGAGGATATAATTGAGGAAACTGATGGTGATAGCGAAGTTAAAGAAGCGGGGCCCCAATATAGTCGTGAAGCAATTATCGCTCGTGCTGTTCAAGCGGGTCTTGATGGCAATATGGATCTTGTTAACAAAATCCCCGACAAGCCAACAAGGGGTATGGCTAAAGCAATGCTCGTTCAATCTAAACGGAAGGGCAATATAATGCCCGAGCATTTAGTAAGGGCTCTCTCTGAAGAACCTTCAACCACAGCGCCATCTACAGCACCAGAAGGCGTAAAAAAAGTAGAAAGTTCTGATAGCGGACTTCCGGATTTTGTTAATACTGAGGATTTAATTTCATATGTTGTAAATAAAGCTCTAGACGGTGATGACGAGTCCATTAATGCAATTAAAGATAAAGCAACTCGGGGCAAGGCCAAGGCAATGGTGGTAAAAATCAAACGGGGCTCTATTGATCGTCCTGAGGTGCCTGAGGTCCCTACAAGTGGATCAGCCAGTGCCGTCGACGCAGAGCCTGGCGTTCCAGATCCGGTCTCATCTGAGATTGAGTCAGAAGAAAACTTAATTAGTCGCCTTGTTACCGCGGGCCTAGATGGCAATATGGATGAAATCAACGCACTTGAAAGCAGGGTTCTTCGTGGAAAAATTAAAGCCGCTATTGTAAAAGAAAAGCGCGTTCGCGGTCTTTAGTCTTTATTTAATTTTATATTGATACTGATATATCCCGCGCTCCTTATTTACGGGTAAAATTTCTTCTAATAATAACTCTGGTTCCTTGACCTCATCTGTAAATAGACGAACACCCTTTCCAAATATCATTGGATGGGGGGTCAAAAAAAGGTGTGTTAAATATGATATAAATTTTGAATTTGTTTTTCCACCCCCAGCAATAAAGCATCTTTTGGTCTTAAGGCGTTTAAGAATATCCTTTGGCTTATCCTTTCTGTGGAATACAATAATTTCTCTACCTTTTAGCTCGTCCTTTATGCAAGCCCGAGTTCTTGAGCCCATAATGAGTGGGTATCCCAAGGTTTGTTTTTTAAAAAGGTTTAAATCTTCAGACCAGGTAATGGTTTCTTTTGGGTGCCTTGCTATAAAGCCGTCTTGCGTAACCGCTGCTATAAGAATAACATCCACTATAAATTATTCGTCAGTCCCGGCTGAAATTGTAAAGAGATTTTTTGGGTCAATATAGGTTTTTATTGCAGCATTAACATTTTCCAACGTCAATGAATTAATTATTTCAGGGTATTTATCTAAATAATCAATTGGTCGTCCCTGCTCTGCGTTTGATAATATTTTACCGGTTAAGCCACTGGTTGAATCCATGCTAACTTTAAATGAGCCTGAAATGGTTGTTTTTTTTGCAGATAACTCATCTTTTGTTATTCCTTTTTTAAACCAGAGTTCAATTTGATCCATTGTTGCTTTTTGGCCTTTTTTTAATATTTCTGGTGCAAATGTGCCCCACGTGCTCCAATAGCCATCCGAGCCAAAACAAACGCCTGAGATTGAGCTGCCGATTCCATAAGTCAGGCCCTGTTGGTCTCGCACTGTTTGCATTAGCCGTGCTGAAAAGTTTCCACCCAAAATATATACGGCCATCATAAGGTCATAATAATTTTCATGTTCTCTATCTATTCCAATTGGTTGGCCGATAAAAACATCTGTGCTTGTCTTGTCGGGAACATGTATTGTTTCCGACCCTTTTTGTGGGGGTTTTGCCTTTTCAATGATCGGCGGCAACTCCAATTGTCTGAGGCTCCAACCACCAAAGGCCTCTTGAATTAAAGCATTAAACGCTTGGGGTTGAAGGTCTCCGGCGGCAACTATATTTAATGACCCTAGGCCATATGTCGCCTTATGAAAAGTTGCGAGCTCTTTACTTGTTACTTGACTAATTAATTGAATTGATTTTTCTAGCGTTTCACGATAATTGGGGTGTGTTTGTGGAAAGAGAGCCCTAAGCAACCCTATTGTGGCGCGTTTTTTTGTATCTTCCTTCTGACGCTCTAGGTTGCCAATAATTCTGGTTTTTAGTGTGGCCAGTTCCTCGTTAGAAAAAAGTGGCTTTTGCATTTGCTCCGCTAAAAGTGAAATGACTGATTTTAAATTGTTTTTTAAACAAAAGCCTGTAAAGTTTGTATGATACTGGGTGCTAGAAAAATTTAATTCAGCCCCAACAGATTCTAATGTCTCGCTTATTTTATATTTGTCTTTTAACTCTGTTCCCTTGTCTAGCATAGCTGCCGCAAGCGACGGTATTTTATGGTTTTTGGTGATCGTATGCAGCGACCCGCCCAATATGCTACCAGAAATTGTAATAACATCTTTGACTCCCGTTGGCATTACAAGCGTTGTAAGGCCTTCGGCGATGTTTCTTGTTTTAACTTGTTCTGAAAAAATACCCATTTATGTTGTTGTCTCCACAGCCACAAACCAACCGGTCGTTGACTGGTCCTCAACAAGACATTTTTTTGCTGTGTCTTTAATCATTTTGTTTGTTACGGTTTGAATGTTGTCCATAAATGTTGTGTAAAATGTCCAATCTCCAATTGCAATTGCTTCGTTCAGAGCGCTGGCAACAGCATATGTGCCGTCTCGGCTAAAAGAAACGGTTGCTCTCATTTGGGCCTTTGCTCTTTTTAGCTCTTCGGCAGAAACGCCGTTAGATATGATATTATTATATTCTTTTAAAATTATTTCTTCCACTTTCGCGTGTTCAGTTCCTGGCGTCAGAAAAACATATGTAATAAATAAGCCATTATCTAGAAACGGGAAATCATAAATAAAAATAGACGTCGCTAAGCCTTTATCTATAATTAATCTGTTTAGTCGGCTTGTTTTCCCATCTGCTAAAATCTTTCCAATCAACTGAAACGCGTATGTGTTTTTATGCCTGCCTTGTGGTGTTTTATGTGCAACTCCAACAATTTCTGTTTGCCCCGAGCGCTTAACTGTTGTTCTTCTCGGCCCCTCCTGTATCGGCTCTTCGGTATATACGCCTGGGATCGGGTTTTTACTTTTTGTGTGTTCAGAAAAATATTTATTTATCAGCGAGAGCGTGTCTTTTTTGTTAAAGTCGCCAATTGCCGTTGCCACTGCATTATTTGGCCAATAATATGTATTATAAAATTCTTTTAGTCTCTCTGTTGATACATTCTCAATATCAGATCGCCAACCAATGGTGGAGTGATGATATGGATGCGCCTGGTATGCTGTCGCCCAAATATTTTTATCTAAAACATCAAAGGGGCTATTTTCTCCTCTTTCAAACTCGTTTCTTACAACGGTCATTTCCGGTTGTCGGTCTGCGTCTCTCAAAAAAGCATAGCGCATTCGATCAGACTCTATTGCTATTGCGCGCTCCAGGTGTTCGCTTGGAACGACTTCAAAATAATTCGTTCTATCATTCCAGGTTGTTGCATTTATCTGGGCTCCAATATTTTGGAGCTGGGTCCATATTGCGGTGTTCTTCTCTTTATTAAAATTCCGCGAACCTTTAAACATTAAATGTTCCAGAAGATGAGTTGCTCCTGTATATCCAATTGCTTCATTCCTAGACCCAACCTTGTAAGTCACCATAAAAGTTGCCACCGGCGCCGAGTGGTCTTCTAGCACAAGAACTTTGAGGTCATTTTTTAATAAAACATATTCCTCAATCCCACCAGATGATTTGACATAATCAAATCCATTAAATTTTTGATTATTTTTTTGGGACATATAAATCTGTGATTGTGCCTTCATAGGCTTCTGCAGCCAAGCCAATCGTCTCTCCAAGGGTTGGGTGGGGGTGGACGGACAGCCCTATGTCCATTGAGTCGGCGCCCATTTCAATTGCTAATACGCCTTCTGAAATAATATCGCCCGCAGATGGGCCAACAATTCCTATTCCAAGAATTTGTTTGGTTTCCGGGTCAAATAAAAGCTTGGTCTTGCCCTGGCGTGCCCCTATTGCAATCGCTCTTCCGCTTGCTGCCCAAGGAAATTCTCCTTTTTCATATTCGATTTTATTTTTCTTTGCGTTCGTCTCTGTTAGCCCTGCCCACGCAACTTCTGGGTCAGTATAAACCACGCTTGGAATCGCGCGCACATCCATTGCCGAAGGATGTCCTGACGCCACCTCAGCCGCAACCTTTCCTTCGTGAGTGGCTTTGTGTGCCAGCATGGGGTTACCAGAAATATCACCAATGGCGAAAATGTTTTTTGCTGTCGTTCGTTGATACATATCAACTTTTATAAAGCTCTTGTCATCTATTTCTATATCTGTGACTTTAAGATTTAATAAGTGTGAATTCGGTTTTCGCCCAACGGCGATCAAGACTTTGTCATAAGAGTCTGTTGTTTTCCCTTTTTTGTTCTCTATGACAACCTTTAGCCGACTGTCCTTTTCGGGCTCAATGCTTGATACTTTTGAAGACAGAAGAATTGATTCAAATTGTTTTTTTAGTTTTTGGTGTAGCGGCTTTACAAGGTCGGTATCAGCCTCAGGAATTAAATTCGGTAAAAATTCAACAACGGAAACCGCCGCTCCAAGGGCCGCATAGACTTGTCCCAACTCTAAGCCGATTACACCTCCACCGACGACCAGTAGTCTCTCTGGTATGCTTTCCAGTTCTAATGCTGTTTTTGAGGTGAGCAAAGAAGGGTGGTTTTTAGGCAGCCCAGGAATCATTGATGATGTAGATCCGGCCGCTATAATACATTTATCGAACTCAACAGTTCGACTCGCCGCTCCAGTTTTAATCTGTATTCGATTGTTTGATAAAAAAGAGGCCGCCCCCTGTATTGTCTTTACTTTTCTCCCTGCCGCCATTTGCGCAATACCATTGTTTAGTTTTTTTACAATGCCGTTTTTGTGCTCTCTCACTCTGTTTATATCAATCGTCGGGTCATTATATGACACTCCCAGTTTAGCAAGGTGGCTGGTCTCTCCTATCGCTTTAGAGATGTGTAAAAGCGCTTTTGATGGAATACATCCTCGATTTAAGCAAACCCCGCCCAACTCTGGGTCTCGATCTATTAAAACAACTTTTTTCCCTAGATCAGCTGCTCGAAAAGCCGCTGCATACCCACCTGGGCCGGCGCCAATAACTACTATTTCTACCTGTTCTAATTTTAGCACTTACTTCTCTTCAAAAAGTGACTTGTTAGATAGTGTTTCAGACAGTTTTGTCGTAAAACTCGCTGCTGCCGCGCCATCTATAACGCGATGGTCGTACGATAAAGAAAAGGGTAAAAGGTAGGCGCGTGTTTTTTCTTTTGCTTGTTGGTCTTTTTTGTTCCCCCAATAACTTCGCGAGACTCCTAAAATAGCAACCTCGGGAGGGTTTATTATCGGCGTAAAAAAACGTCCGCCAATTCCGCCCAAACTTGAGATTGTAAACGTTCCTCCTTTCATTTCGTCTGCCTTTAGTTTTTTGGCGCGCGCGCGCGCGCTCAAATCAATTATTTCTTCTGAAAGTTCAATAATTGATTTTCTATCAGCTTCTTTTATAACCGGCACGGTTAATCCGCTTGGAGTGTCCACAGCAATCCCAATATTATAATAATTTTTTATAACAAGATTTTCTTCTGTGCTGTCTAGCGAGCTGTTAAAAGCTGGGAATTCTTTTAACATGCGCGTGACCGCTGTAATTAAAAAAGGTAAAAGGGTAACCTTCGTTCCTTTTTTCTCTAACTTCTTTTTTAATTTTTTACGATGCTGTTCTAATTCAGCTATATTCGCCTGGTCAAACTGGGTCACGTGTGGTATTGTCTGCCAGGCCCGCTGAAGCCTTTGTCCGGTTATACGTTGAATTTTTGAGAGTTTTTGGACCTCTACTTCACCCCAGTGAGAGAAATTAACTGCAGGGCGGGGGGCCGAAATGTTTCCAGATGAAATCATCATTTGGATTTTTATATAGCCGTTAAGATCGTCTTTTGTAATTCTCCCTTTTTCTCCTGTTCCTTTAATTATTTGAAGATTAATTCCCAATTCTCTTGCAAGTCGCCGGACTCCTGGGGATGCAAATATGTTTTCTGTTAATTCTGTCGCATCTGGTTCAAACGTTTTTTCTTTTTGTCTTGTTTTTGGTGCGCGTTTTGTGCTCTCGGGCCGGTTGTTTTTTTCTGCCTTTTTTTCTTTAGGGGCTTCTTTTGCTGATTCTATTTTTATTAATCGTTGGCCTGGTTTAATTCTCTCTCCGATTGAAACCAATATTTCTAGAACTTTTCCGTTCGTTTCGCTTGGAATTTCCATGGAGGCCTTGTCAGACTCCAAAACAAGAACCGTCTCATCAGTCTTTATGGTGTCTCCAATAGATACCAGGATTTCGCTAACCTCTGCTCCGTCAATACCTTCTCCCAAGTCTGGTAGTATTAATTCTTTAATCAACTGATTCTCCTATACCGTGATGGGGCTCGGTTTTTCTGGATTAATATTATATTTTTTTATTGCCTCATCCGCTTTGGACATGTCCATTTTGCCCTCAAGCGCAAGTGCTCTTATTGCTGTTAAAACTATATAATATCGGTCAACTTCAAAAAAATGTCGCAAATTTTCTCTTGTTTCGCTCCTTCCAAAGCCGTCTGTTCCCAAAGCATAATACTTACCTGGAACATATGGTGCAATCTGTTCTGATACCATTTTTACATAATCAGATACGGCCACCGTTGGGACCTTGTGTTGGCTCAGTCGCTTTTCTAGGTGGGATTTTTTTTGCTTTTTATCTGGGTGTATCAAATTCCACCGCTCAACCTCTTCTGCGTCTCTGCGCAGCTCACTAAAACTGGTCACGTTCCAAATCCCCGGCTCAATGCTCCAATCTTTTTTTAACAAACCTGCGGCCGCAAGAACTTCTCCCATTAGCGGGCCGCTTCCAAGCAGACGAATTGTCGGCGATTTGGTTGAGTGTGTTTTATATAAGCCTTTAATTATATCTTCTTCTACGCCCTTCGGCATTGTGGGGTGGGTGTAGTTTTCGTTTTCAAGCGTTAGGTAATATATAACATCTTTGTTGTTTTGGCACATTTCTTGCATTCCATGATGAATTACAACGGCAATTTCATATGCATATGATAAATCATAGGCTTTTATATTTGGTGTTGCCGCAGCTGCCAAGTGGCTGTGGCCATCTTGATGCTGAAGGCCTTCTCCGTTTAGCGTTGTTCTTCCTGCGGTTCCTCCCAATAAAAAGCCTCGTGCACGCATGTCTCCTGCGGCCCAAATAAAATCCCAAACACGTTGGAAGCCAAACATGGAATAATAAATATAAAAGGGAATCATTTTAATCCCATGATTGCTATAGCTGGTAGCCGCAGCAATAAAAGAAGAGACGGCCCCCGCCTCATTAATTCCTTCTTCTAGTATTTGTCCGTTTTTTGCTTCCTTGTAATATAGAAACTGCTCTGAATCTACTGGATCATAAAGTTGTCCTTTGCTGGCATAAATACCGAGCTGCCTAAAAAGCGGATCCATACCAAAAGTCCGTGCCTCGTCTGGAATAATTGGTACAATGTGTTTTCCAATTTTTTTGTCTTTTGTTAATATTGTTAAGAGGCGAACATATGCCATGGTTGTTGAAATTTCACGAGTGCCCGTGCCCTCTATCAACTCTTTAAAGATTGAAACTTTTGGAACAGCAAGAGATTTTGAGTTGTCCCCTCTGCTTGGTTGGGGTCCTCCGAGAGCCTTTCTTCTTTCTTTTAAATACTTGTATTCTGGCGTCCTATTAGAAAAGCGATAAAAGGGGGCTTTCATTGCCTCCTCGTCTGTGAAGGGGAGGTTGAAGCGATCTCTAAAATCAAGGAGCTCTTGTTCGTTTAGTTTTTTTTGATTGTGTGTTATATTTCGCCCTTCACCCGCTTCACCAAGGCCATAGCCCTTAATCGTTCTTGCTAAAATAACTGTTGGTTTCCCTTTGTGGTTTACCGCCTCATTGTACGCTGCGTACATTTTTATAGGGTCGTGCCCACCCAGGTTCATGTTCTCCAGCTCTTCATCAGAGAGATCCGATACCGTCTTTAGTAGCTCCGGGTCTTTACCGAAGAAATGTTCTCTAAAGTAGGAGCCGCCCATTACAACATATTTTAAGAGGTCTCCATCAACGACTTCTTCAAAACGCTTAAGAAGCGTTCCGCTTGTATCTTTTTCTATGCGGTCGTCCCAGTCGCTTCCCCAAATAACCTTGATGACGTTCCACCCCGCACCGCGAAACGACCCTTCAAGCTCTTGAATAACTTTTGAGTTTCCGCGCACGGGTCCGTCTAGTCGTTGGAGATTGCAGTTAATGACAAAGACTAGATTGTCTAAGGTTTCTCGCGATGCAAGAGTAAGCGCCCCAACAGCCTCGGGTTCATCCATTTCTCCGTCTCCTAAAAAGGCGAAAACCTTTCTGCCGGTTTCTTCCATTAGCCCTCGGTTTATCATGTATCGCATAAAGCGCGCTTGGTATATGGCCATAATCGGGCCAAGCCCCATGGAAACTGTGGCAAATTGCCAAAAATTTGGCATGAGATATGGGTGTGGATACGAAGAGAGGCCACCAGCGCTAGAAAGGTCTCTCCTAAAGTTGTGTAGATTTTCTTTGCTTAGCCTTCCCTCTAGGTATGCGCGCGCATATATTCCTGGGGAGGCGTGTCCTTGATAATAAACTAAATCTTGGCCGTTTGGATGGTCCGGTCCTTTAAAAAAATGATTAAACGCAACCTCATATAGCGTGGCAGCTGAGGCATAGGTTGAAATGTGACCACCGATTCCTGCGGTTTCTTTGTTTGCCTTTACCACCATTGCCATCGCATTCCACCGGACAATTGATTTGATTTGTTTTTCAAGCTCTCTGTTTCCTGGGTACTCTGGCTGTTGGCCTGGTAAAATTGTATTTAAAAAGGGCGTGTTTGTATTAAAGGGGAGACGTGCGCCTTTTTTGTGTGAAAATGAAATAAGAGTTTCTAATAGGTGTCTTGTTCTTTCATAGCCGTGCTCTTCGAGCGCGTCCTCTATGGATTCAATCCACTCTTTGGTTTCCTTAGGATCTATGTCTTTATATTTATTTGACATATTTTTTATTCTCGTTGGCGGGAGAAGAAATTACGCAGTTTTCTTTGGAAGCGCCTTTAGATTTGTTTTTTGATTTAATAATCATTCGATTTGTTTGCTTTGGGCTCTATTTCTCTACCATTATCAAGACACCGTGTTTTTCTAGATGCGTTTTTGTTTTGCTACAAACGGGCGCACCCGTTTGAAGATAAATTGGTGTGTTTTTAACTTTTTGAATTGCTTTTGCTTTCTCTATGATTTTCTCTCCGTCTTTCATTATAAGTCTTGATTTCCTCTCAACAACAATTGCTATAAACGCGCCGTGGTCAATAATTTTTGTTTTTGGGCTTACTCCCAACTGTTTTGCATCCAATTGTTTCACCGATGAGCCTGACTGTCTTTTGTTTTTAATATGGTTAGGTTGCTGTTTTTATTTTGATTTCACCACACCCTATTCGTGCCCCCGCCGCACCTGTTGGTTGTGTTGTCTTGTCATCACTTTTAGCGTGAATTATAATTGCTTTTCCAAGGAGGTTTGTTTTGTCTTCTTTATTAATTGTCCATCGGCCATATTTATCGAGTAAGACAAGGGAGCCTTTTTTGTCCTCATTTATTATAATATTTCCAATATCTCCACTATGAAAGGCGTCACCTCCCCATGCGCCATGTGCTTCGTTGGTTGGGTTCCAGTGCCCGCCAGCGGAACTTCCGTCTTCCGCGCTACAGTCACCATAGGCGTGCAAATGCACGCCCAGTGAGCTTGCCCTGTAACCAGAAAGGCTAATCGAGGCTTCAACGCCTTTTTTAGTTTCTATAAATGTGGCTACTCCAGAAAGAGGGCTGCTCCCAAGCCCTTTAATTTTTGCGGTGGCTTGGTTTTTTTGCATTGAACAGCCACCAATAAAAAAGACTAAAGAAAGGGTGAGCGTCCTTGTTAAGAGTCGACGCCGCAGAATAATTAAATTGATTTTTTGTAAACCTTTCATACCTGGGCTCTCTTCCCGCTCCTTTTTATTTTTTGTTTTTTGTTTCTCTCAAGCCAAACAAGGCCGTTCCCAACCTTACCATTGTGCTTCCCTCTTCGATTCCGACCTCAAAGTCTCCACTCATCCCCATAGATAGGTGGGTCAACCTCTCCATCCCAAGCTCTGCGTTTAGTGTTTCTTTTGTTTTTCTGAGGGTCACAAAAGCCTCGCGGGTTTCTTTCTTGTTTTTTGTGTTGGGTCCAAGGGTCATTATTCCCTCCACCACAATGTTTTTAAGATTAATTGCAGAAACCATGTCTTCTATGTTTGTCGGCAAAAACCCCTGTTTTTGCTCCTCACCGCTCGTATTAACCTCGAGCAGTGTTGTGGTTTTTTTGTTAAGATTTTTGCTTTGGTTGTCAATTTTTTTCGCAAGCCTTAAAGAGTCGATCGAGTCTACTGTGTCAAACAGAGACAGGCACTTATTTACTTTATTCATCTGCAGGTGCCCAATGAATCGGCGCGTTAGCCCGGGCATGTCTTTAAATGATTTGAATTTTTGTGTTGCCTCTTGAACTCGGTTTTCTCCAATGCTTTGTATTCCACACTGGAAGCTCTCTTCTATTGTTTTAAACGGGTGTGTTTTTGTTACTGCAACTAGTTCGACCGCGCGCGTTTCTCCGCTTCGATAAATTGCCGAATTAATTCGGTCTTGTATGTTTAAGAGGTTCTCTTTTAGGCTCATTCACCGGCTGAGCTTTCTTTGTCTGTCTCAATTGACAGCTGTTTATCTTCCTCTTTTTTCTCTTCTGTTGCTTCCGCCTCGCTTATCACGCGCGTAACCGAAGAAATATTTGTCCCATCATCTAGCTTTACAAGGCGCACCCCTTGAGTTACTCGACCGATTGTTCTTATTGCGCTAATAGGTTGTCGCATTAGAACGCCGGAATCTGTTATAACAATTAAGTCGTCCGCGTCAACGACTTCCATAATTTTTACCATTTTTCCTGTTTTTTCTGTGCATCGCATTGTTAAAACACCTTTACCCCCCCTTGTTTGGGTGCGATATTGAAGGACCTCTGTTCGTTTGCCATATCCTTTTTCCGTAGCAACTAAAATCGTGCCCTCTCTTTTCACAACCAACATACCAACAACATAGTCCTTCTCCGAGCTGAGCTTGATTCCTTTTACGCCCATCGTTTTTCGTCCGCTCGCCCGTACGTTGTTTTCTGAAAAGCGAATTGATTTTCCTTCGTGTGTTCCAAGTAAAATATCGTGCTCTCCATTGGTTATTCTTGCTTCAATAAGTTTGTCTCCTTTGCGAATTTCTATGGCATAAATACCCCCTTTTCTTGGGTTTCCATAGGCTGATAAAACTGTTTTCTTTATTATGCCTTTCTTTGTTGACATAACAATATAGTGGTTGTCGTCAAACTCCTTCACGCTTACAAAGGCCTCTACCCGCTCTCCTGGCTCGCACCCAATAAGGTTTACTACCGCTCGACCACGAGTTGCTCTTCCTCCCTGAGGAATGTCGTAGACTTTTAACCAATAACACTTTCCCATGTCTGTAAAGAAAAGCATGTAATTGTGTGTGTTCGCAATAAATAGGTGTTCCACAAAATCTTCATCCTTGCTCATGGCGCCCTGAACTCCCCTCCCGCCCCTTCTTTGGGTTCGGTAGGTGTTTAGTGCCGTTCGTTTAATGTAGCCTTGGTGGGTTATTGTTAAAACAACGTCTTCTTCGGCGATCATGTCTTCCATTGAAAACTCTGTGTCTACTGGTACAATCTCTGTTCGTCTTTCGTCTCCGTATTGATTTTTTATTTCTAAGAGTTCGCTTTTAATAATGTTCATCCGCTTGCTTTTGCTGTTAAGGATTTCCTGTAAACCCGCAATAACCTTCATTGTCTCTTTATACTCCGAAACAACCTTCTCTACCTCTAGCCCTGTAAGTCGTTGTAGCCTCATGTCGAGAATGGCTTGTGACTGGCGGTCGGATAAACTAAACCCACCCATAAGCCCCTCTTTGGCTTGTGCCGGATCTTTGCTGCCCCGTATAATTTTTATAACTTCATCAATATTGTCTAGCGCAATTTTGAGTCCTTCAAGAATATGTGCGCGGGCCTCTGCCTCTTTTAATTCAAACTCTGTTCGCCTAACCACAACCTCATGTCGAAAGCCTATAAAATGATTAAGAACTGTTTTTAGTGGCATAATTTTTGGCACACCATCAACCAGGGCCAACAGAATTATTCCAAAAGTGTCTTGCATTTGGGTGTGTTGATAGAGCTGGTTTAAAATAACCTCTGGTACGGCGTCGCGTTTTGTTTCTATTACCACCCGGATGCCATCTTTGTCTGATTCGTCGCGAAGGTCTGAGATTCCAACAATTTTTTTCTCATGAACAAGGTCGGCTATTTTTTCTACCAAGTTTGCTTTGTTTGTCTGGTAAGCAACCTCGGTAATAACGATGCTGTCCCGACCTTTTTTGTTTGTTTCAACATGGGCGCGGGCACGCATTTTTATTTTCCCCCGCCCGGTTTCGTAGGCTTGCCTTAGGCCGTCCATGCCAAGGATTAAACCTGCCGTTGGGAAGTCGGGGCCTTTAATGTGTAGCATTAATTCTTCTGTTGTTATTGTGTCTTTATCAACCAGGGCTATAAGACCCGAAATAATTTCAGCAAGATTGTGTGGTGGTATTTTTGTTGCCATCCCAACCGCAATTCCCTCTGATCCGTTCACTAAAAGCGCGGGAACAGCAGAGGGCAAGACCGTGGGCTCTTTTAGTGTTTCGTCAAAGTTTGGGGTCCAGCTCACGGTTTCTTTGTCAAGATCTTTAAGCATTTCGCTTGTTAGTTTTGTCATTCTTGACTCTGTGTAGCGCATGGCGGCTGCGTTATCTCCATCAATTGACCCGAAGTTTCCCTGTCCGTCTACAAGCCTATATCGCATAGAAAAGCTTTGCGCCATTCGAACAAGCGCGTCATAAACAGAGCTGTCTCCGTGTGGGTGGTATTTACCGAGCACGTCACCAACAATTCTAGCTGATTTTTTATATGGTCTGTTCCAGCTTGAACCAAGCTCGCTCATCCCAAAAAGTATTCTCCGGTGAACAGGTTTTAGGCCATCGCGAACATCAGGCAGGGCCCTTGACACAATCACTGACATCGAATAGTTAAGGTAGCTTTCCCGCATTTCATCTACAATGTCCCTTGGGAGTGTGTTGTCTCGATTAAAATCAACCATAAATATTTCCTATATCTGTTAAACGTCTAAATTGACTACAAACTTTGCGTTTTTCTCAATAAATGTGCGTCGTGCCTCTACGTCGCTTCCCATTAAGTTTTGAAAGGTTTCTGCTGCTTCTGCCGCGCTTTCAACGGTAACCTGCATTAATGTGCGCCGCTCGGGGTCCATTGTGGTTTCCCAAAGTTGCCCTGGGTTCATTTCGCCTAGGCCCTTATAGCGCTGAAGGCTAATCTTTGTTTTTTTATTTTCTTTTTGCATTCGTTCTATTGTTAAATCTCTTTCGTTTTCATCATAGGCATATGTTTCTTTTTTTCCCTGCGAAAGGCGATAAAGGGGCGGTAGGGCTAAATACAAAAAACCGCCATCGATTATTTCTTTCATTTTTCTATAAAAAAAGGTGAGCAGAAGGGTTCTAATGTGAGAGCCGTCTACATCGGCATCTGTCATTATAATTATTTTATGATAGCGCAAAGAGTTTATGTCAAAATCACCCGCTGACTTTTCTCCTCCTTCATCGTCCGAACCTCCAAACCCGGCCCCAAGAGCGGTGATGATTGATTGAATTTCATTGTTTGATAAAAGTTTGTCTATTCGGGCTTTCTCAGAGTTGATAACCTTACCTCTCAAAGGAAGGATTGCTTGGGTCCTTCTGTCTCTGCCTTGTTTCGCTGAGCCTCCGGCCGAGTCCCCTTCAACAAGGTATAGCTCACAAAAAATCGGATCTCTGTTAGAGCAATCTGCAAGTTTTCCTGGCAGAGAAGATCCGCCAAGGGCGCTTTTTCTTCTGATAAGCTCGCGGGCTTTCTTAGCTGCGTTTCTGCTTCTTGCGGCCAATAACGCTTTTTCAATAACGCGCCTTCCTATTGAGGGGTTTTGCTCTAAAAAATCTAAAATCCCCTCATAAACCGCCTTGTCCACGATTCCCTTAATTTCTCCGTTTCCAAGTTTCGTTTTTGTTTGCCCTTCAAATTGTGGCTCTGCAACTTTTATACTAATAATGGCCGTCAAGCCCTCTCGAAAGTCTTCTCCGGAAAGGGCAATTTTTTCGTTTTTCTTTGACTTTATTAGGTTGTTTTTTGCTGCGTGGTTGTTCATTGCCCGGGTTAGGGCCGACCGAAAACCAGATAGGTGCGTGCCGCCTTCTATGGTGTTAATGTTGTTAACAAAGGTTAAAATGTTGTCGTTGTAGGTGTTTCCGTACCGCATCGCCACGTCTATCGGAACCTCCCCACCTTCCCGGTTAACTGTTATTATTTTGTTGTGAAGCGGGTTGTTGTTTTCGTCAAGATATTTTACAAAATCACTCAAGCCGCCCTTAAATTTAAAAGTGTCTGACTCTCCTTCTTCTTGGCGTTTATCTGTAAGCGAAATTTCCAAACCCCGATTTAAATATGCAAGTTCGCGAAGGCGCTCTGCTATTATGTTATACTCAAAAGCAGTTGTTTTAAATATGGTTGGGTCTGGGTAAAAACAAACTAGCGTGCCTGTCTTTTTTGATGTTCCGGTTATTTTTAGGTCAGCCTGCGGTTCTCCAGTTCTATATTCTTGTTTATACGTTTTTCCATTGCGATGAACCTCAACCCACAAGAGTTCAGAGAGCGCATTTACAACAGAAACCCCCACGCCATGTAGCCCCCCAGACACTTTATAAGAACCTTTGTCAAACTTTCCCCCAGCATGAAGAACGGTCATTACAACTTCAACCGCTGGTCTGTTTTCTTCCTTGTGAAGATCAACCGGAATTCCTCTCCCGTCGTCTTCAACCGTAACAGAGCCGTCAAGATTAAAGGTGACCTCTATTTTTGAGCAATAACCAGCAAGCGCTTCGTCGATGGAGTTGTCTACAACCTCATAAACGAGGTGGTGGAGCCCTCTTTTTCCAACGTCGCCAATATACATGGCCGGTCTTTTTCGGACCGCCTCGAGCCCTTCAAGAACTTTTATGTTTTCTGCGCTATAGCTTGAATTGGTTTGTGGTTCCTTCATACAAATCGGATTTCCTTTATTGTGTTTTTCCCAAGCTCTGCGTTTAGCTTGTCTATGATTTCTTGTTTTTTAAAGACAAGCTCTTGCCGCCAAGCGGGGCTCTCTGTTTTAACGGTTAAAACTCCGAATTCAACTTTTTCAGGGTCTGTTTTTTTAGCAATTTTCTTGCCAACTGTTTGTTCCCAAATTAAAATTGCTTTGTTTTGTTGAACGCCTTTTTCAAGGTCGTTTTTTATTAAAAAACTTGTTATTGCCTTTTTTAGTTTTTGCACGACCGTTCTAAATGAAGCTGTTTGTTTTCCGGTTTATTAAGGTCTATCCCGTGCCTTTCGATATCAACTAAGTCTGTGTTCGTTATGATCGTTTGGGCTTTTTTTTCTAAGAGGGCCAAAACAGCGTCGCTTCTTTCAAAGTCCAGCTTTGCAAACAAGTCGTCAAGTAAAAGTGTTGGCGTTTTTCCTGTTTCTGTTTTAATAAACGCGTATTCAGCCAGTTTAATTAGAATTAGTGATATTTTATGTTCGCCCTGAGAGCCATATCTTTTCAGGGCCTGGTTTTCATAATAAAAATCAGCCACGTCTGTGTGTGGGCCAACAGAGGTTCTCTTTCTTAAGAAGTCTTTTTTTATGGCCTTTTTCAGCTCTTCTATAATCTCTTTTTTTTCTGCCGGTGCTTGTTTTGTTTTTAAAACAACGCTAACACCCGGCTGCTCGTACGACTTCGAAATCTCTTTTAAAAAAAATTTGAACTTTTGGCACAGCTCTTTTTTTTCGCTCCAGACTTTTACGGCGGCCTCCGCGAGCTGTTCGTCCCAAACCAAAAGCGTGGGCTCTGTTTTTTCCGTTTTTAGAAGGGCGTTCCGTTGCTTAAGTATTCTCGTGTAAGCCGTTAGGGTTTTTAAGTATTTATTTGAGACGGTAGCATAAAGCTTGTCAAGGTATTTTCTCCTGTCGCCCGGAAAACCTTTTGTAATCTTTTGTTCTTCTGGCGAGAGCAAAACTATTGGGTTTTTTCCAATGAGGTCGCGGGCCTTTACGTCAACGTCGTTTATTTTAATTTTACGGCGCGCTTCTTTTGATTGGGCAAAGCAGATTGTTTCGTGCTCTCTATTAATTGTGAAGAGCCCCTCAACCAGGGTTTCGTTTGCGTTGTGGTTTATTGTTTCCAAAGCTCGGCTTGTTTTAAAGCTCCTACCAAGAGACAACAGATAAATTGCTTCTAGAATGGAGGTTTTTCCAGATCCGTTTTCACCCAAAATAACATTTACTCCAGGGCTAAAGGTTAGCGCCGTTCTCTCGTGACTCCTAAAGTTTACCATTTTGATTTGATCAATAGACACAACCAAAAACCGCTAATGTTTTTGTGCTGTTGTGTTGTTGTGGTAATAGCTCAAGCCTTAGTCGTTTAATCGGATTGGCATTAACAGCATCGTTTGGTCGGAGTTCTCTTTTTGTTCTTCTGGTATAAAGAGTGTTGCGCTAATTGGCGTCTTCAGTTTCATTTTTAATTTTTCATCCGTGATGTGGGATAAAATATCTTTCAAATAGGCCGCGTTATATCCAATTGTGAGGTCTTCGCCGGAGTACTTTCCAACAATTTCTTCTTTTGCTTTTGAAGATTTTTCTGGATCTTCTGTCGTTATTTGAATTTGGCCCTGGTCTATCCGTAGCGCGATTTGATGGGTTGATCTGTTTGAAAAAATAGAAACTCGCCGCACCGCGGACAAAAGAGCCTTCCGATCAACTATCAACTCCTTGTCGTTATCTTTTGGTATGACGCTGTCAAAGTCTGGAAACCTTTCATCAATTATGCGCGTAAAATACGTATCGCCATCAATGGCTGCTGTCATGTGGTTGTCCCCCATCCAAAGCTCTGTGGCGCTGTCCTCTTTTAAGACGTTCAGCAGAAGGTTTAAGAACTTTTTAGGCACAATTACATCGCCAGAAAACTCCGCTGCTTTATGGTCTTTGCGGGCATATCGCACAAGCCTGTGACCGTCGGTCGCAACCCCCGTTAGCTCTTCTTCTCCAAACCTAAACAAAACGCCGGTCAAAGCGGGTTTGAGCTCGTCTCTGCTCACGGCAAAAACCGTTTTCTTTATTAGGTCGTTCAGCGCCCCCGACGAAACACCGACGCTTTTTCTGTTGTCCACCTCGGGTACCGCAGGAAACTCGTCAGCTGGTTTACCCATGATATCGTAGGTGCCCACCTCTGAAGACATTTTAATTTTATTGTTTTCATCGGCTGAAAGGTTAATTCGGGCATCTTCCGGAAGCTCCGTTGTTATGTCTAAAAGTGTTTGCAGAGGAATTGCGGTAGACCCTTGAGTTTCTATGCTAGCAGGAAGACTAACTACAATTGTGATTTCAAGATCCGTTGTTCTTAAAATTGTTTCAGAGTCTCGAACCTCAAAAAGTACACAGCTTAAAATTGGAAGAGTTGATCGTGTTGGTGTTGCTTTGGATAACTTTTGTAGTGC
>Ga0315338_1001320_pt1 | contig 32433 bp, 38 predicted proteins | sample ASW8metaG_FD_204518 | JGI IMG/M metagenome (GOLD analysis project Ga0315338, IMG submission 204518) | Ammonia-oxidizing marine archaeal communities from Monterey Bay, California, United States - ASW #8 | ecosystem: Environmental > Aquatic > Marine > Coastal | place: USA: California | collected... | reverse complement strand
GCCTCGGCGACGGCGATCGCCCCGGCCACGGCGACATTGAGCGCGCGCCGGCCCGGCACCATCGGGATGCGCAGGCGCGCGTCCACTGCCGCGTGAAGCACATCAGGCACGCCAGCCGTCTCGCGCCCCAGCATGATGGAATCCGGGGCGGCGAAGGAAAATGAATGGTGACTCTGTTGGGCGCGTGTTGTCATCAAGATCAAGCGGCCGGGTAGACCCCGGCGGAAGTCAGCGTAAGCCTCCCAGGAGCTGTGCCGCGTCACCTCGGCCAAGTCAAGGTAGTCGAGGCCGGCACGGCGAAACGAGCGGTCGTTGACGGGAAATCCGCACGGTTCGATGATATCGACAGGCACGCCCAGACACGCGCCGAGGCGGATCAGGGTGCCGGCATTGGGCGGGATGTCGGGCTGGTAGAGCACAAGCCTCATGCCGGATCGCTCGCCGGGGACGGCAGGCCGTAGTCGGTCCAAGCGCTAGCACTGGACATCGCCCGGATTATGAGGAAAATGGCGGCGGCGTTCACGGAATCTTGTCCACTACATCCCTCACAGGGGTTCTTCTATGGCGACTATGGCGGGGGACCGCGGCCACGCGGGTGATGGTTCGCGCCGCGATTTTCTCTACGTGGCGACCGGCACCGCCGCCGCTGTTGGCGCCGCGTTGACGGTTTGGCCGCTGATCGATCAGATGAACCCGGCGGGAGACGTGCTCGCGTTGGCCTCGACCGAGGTAGACCTGAGCCCGATCGAGGTCGGCCAGTCCATCACCGTGGTCTGGCGCGGCCGACCGGTGTTCGTCCGCCGCCGCACGGCAGGCGAGATCTCGGCGGCGGCGGAAGCGGTGGTGAGTGACTTGCCCGACCCGCAGACCGACAGCGACAGGGTCCAACAGACGGAGTGGCTGGTGCTGGTCGGCGTTTGCACCCACCTCGGTTGTATTCCGCTCGGCCAAAAGGGCACCGACCCGCGCGGCGATTGGGGTGGTTGGTTCTGCCCGTGCCACGGCTCGCACTACGACACCTCAGGCCGCGTCCGCAAGGGCCCGGCGCCGGAAAACCTCGCGGTGCCGCCCTATGAGTTCGTCACAGAGACCACCATTAAGATCGGCTAGGGGCCCTTCCAATGCAGCCAGGAGGCTTTCAGTCCAGCAGCAAGATCGTTCAGTGGATCGAATACCGCTTACCGATTTTCAGTTTCCTCGACCATTCGGTCGGTACCCAATACCCCTCGCCGAAGAATCTGAGTTACCTGTGGAACTTCGGCTCGCTCGCCGGCATCGCACTGGTCATCCAGATTGTCACCGGCATCGTGCTGGCTATGCACTACGTGCCGCATGGCGATATGGCGTTCGACAGCGTCGAACGGATCATGCGCGATGTGAACTACGGCTGGCTTATCCGCTACATCCACGCCAACGGCAGCTCGATGTTCTTCGCCGTGGTCTACATCCACATTTTCCGCGGCCTTTACTACGGCTCCTATAAGTTCCCGCGCGAACTGTTGTGGTGGCTCGGGTTGGTCATCTTCATCTTGATGATGATGACGGCGTTCATGGGCTATGTGCTGCCGTGGGGTCAGATGAGCTACTGGGCGGCAACCGTGATCACCAACCTGTTCACGGCGATCCCGTGGGCGGGCGAGGCGATTACCGAGTGGTTGTGGGGTGGCTTCGTGGTTGGCACGCCGACGTTGACCCGGTTCTACAGCCTCCATTACCTGATTCCGTTCGTAATCTTCGGCATCGTGTTCGTGCACATCTGGGCGTTGCATGTGCACAAATCGAACAATCCGCTCGGAGTCGAGATGAAGACTCCGAAGGACTCGATCGCCTTCCATCCATACTACACCGTCAAGGACATGTTCGGCCTGGGAGTGTTCCTCGTCGTCTTCGGCTTCTGGGTGTTCTATTTTCCCAACTATCTGGGCCACCCCGACAACTACATCCCAGCCAATCCCCTGCAGACGCCGCCGCACATCGTGCCAGAGTGGTATCTGTTGCCGTTCTACGCGATTCTGCGAGCGATCCCCTCGAAGTTGGGCGGCGTCATCGCCATGGTAGCCTCGCTCGGGATCTTGTTCCTGGTGCCGTGGCTCGACACCTCGCGGGTGCGTTCCGCGACATTCCGGCCGATCTTCAAGCAGTTCTATTGGCTGTTGGTAGCGGACGTCCTGGTGCTGGGTTATGTCGGCGCACAGCCGGCGGAGGGCATATTCGTCCACATCGGCCGGATCGCCACGGCGTACTATTTCGTGCATTTCATCCTCGTGCTGCCGTTAGTCGGCTGGTTGGAGCGACCCAAACCGGTGCCGGACTCCATCGCCGCGGCCGAGGCCGCCAAGCAGGGGCGCCCGGCCCCACAGGCGGGAGAGTAAGCCGATGGGTCGGATCAATACGATGGGAACAGGCCGCCGGTTGGTCGCGGGGTTAGCCGCTGTCGGCTTGGCTGTGTGGATTAGCGCGACCGGTCCGGTGATCGCGGCGGAGGGAACCAGCTACGAGAAGCGTGATTGGTCGTTCTACGGCATCTTCGGTACCTATGAGCGGGCGCCGCTACAGCGCGGATTCCAAGTCTATGTCGAGGTCTGCGCCGCCTGTCATGGCCTCAAGCGTATCGCCTTCCGCAATCTCGTCGACATCGGATTCAGCGATGCGGAGGCCAAGGCCATAGCGGCCGAATACGAGGTCGAAGATGGCCCTGATCAAGAAGGCGAGATGTTTACCCGCCCGGGTCGGCTCTCGGATTACTTCGTGCCACCGTTCGCGAACGACAACGCGGCGCGGGCGTCGAACAATGGTGCCTTGCCGCCAGATCTCTCGCTCATCACCAAAGCGCGGGGTGGCGGCCCCGATTACGTCTATGCGCTGCTAGTCGGCTATGCCGAACCGCCGGGCGGCGAGGAACTGCCCGACGGCATGAGCTACAACCTCGCTTTCCCCGGTCACCAGATCGCGATGCCGCCGCCGCTCTGGGCTGACGCCGTGGAGTACGCCGACGGCACTTCCGCGACGGTCCCGCAGTTGGCGGAGGACCTGAGCTACTTCCTGGCGTGGACAGCGGAGCCTAAGCTTGAGGAGCGCAAGCGCCTCGGCCTCAAGGTCATGATTGTCATGATCATTCTCGCCGGGCTTCTTTACGCGGTGAAACGGCGCATCTGGGCCGGTCTGCACTAGCGGCAAAGAGTATATGGATCACCCCCCCAGCCATCGCCGGGGAGTTTCCATTGTACCCATCGCCCAACGGGCCGGCCCTAGTCGGTCTTTGGAATCCACAAGCCGCGTTGCACCGCCGGGCGGGCGTGGACGGCGTCGAACCAGCGTTTGAGGTGGGGGAAGTCATCGAAGCCGATATCGTGCCGCTCGTGACGGAAGACCCACGGGAAGGTGGCGATGTCGGCGATTGAGTAGTCGTCCACGAGATACTGGTGATCGGCGAGACGCGCATCGAGGACGCCGTAGAGGCGCCGCGTCTCGGTCTGGTAGCGGCCATAGGCGTAGGGCTCGGCGTCCTTCTTGTCACAAAAATGATGTAGCTGGCCGAATATTGGCCCGATACCGCCCATCTGAAACATGAGCCACTGCGTCACCTCGTAGCGTCGGCGCGGGGCAGTGGGAAATAGACGGCCGGTCTTGTCGCCGAGATACATCAGCATCGCGCCTGACTCGAAGACGGTGAACGGTCCGCCCTCGGCGTCCTGATCGATCATCGCCGGGATCTTGGCGTTCGGGTTGATTGCTACGAACTCGGGCGCGAACTGTTCACCTTTGCTGATGTTGATGGGATGAACGGTGTAGGGGAGCTCGACCTCCTCCAGCATGATGGTCGCCTTGCGGCCGTTTGAGGTGAGCCAAGTGTAAAGGTCGATCACGGCGGCACTCACAGTTTATCGGCGAGCTGGGGTCGCCGCTGGGCCCAGGGCCGGGCGGTTTCGAGCTGGTGGCCGAGTCGGAAGAGAGTCGCCTCGTCGCCGTAGCGGGCCACCAACTGAGCCGCGACCGGCAATCCGGCCTCCGAAACACCGAGCGGCAGCACCATGGCGGGCTGGCCCGTCTCGTTGAACCACACGGTGAAGGGGCTGAAGGCCGCGACCCGATCCCAGTACTCGTCAACGTCCTCCATCATCATGTCGAGCCAGCCCAGCTCCGGCTGATCCATGGCCAGTCCGGGGGTCAGCAGCACGTCGTAGGTGGTGTGGAAGGCCGCCATCTGGCGCGCCAAGTGGTGGGCGCTCATGACCGCCCGCTGATAATAGGGCGCGGCGGTCTTCTCACCGAGCTCGGCGGTCTTGCGGGTGATGGTCTCGACCTCGCCCGGCGCCGGACGGCGGCCCGAGGGGTGGGTCGAGAGCATGACGGCAAGGTTGGCAGCGATGATGGTACGAAAAGCGGGCTGGATGGCGTCACCGTCGATCTCGGGGTCGGCCTCTTCCACGTCGTGACCGAGGTCCACCAGCAGGTTGGCGGTCTCGTCTAGTACGCGCAGCGGGGTAGCGGCGACCGGCGCACCGTTAGGCGCTTTCTTGGTGAAGGCGATGCGGAGCTTGCCGGGCTCGGCGCCAATCTCGTCGAGAAACGGCCGCGTCACGGGCGGCGCCGCATAAGGATCTCCGGCGACCGGGCCCGAAGTGACATCGAGAAGTGCCGCCGAATCACGCACACTCAATGTAACCGCATGCTCCTGCGCGAGCCCGCCCAGGCCCTCGCCGAGGTACGGCGCAAAGCTGTTGCGCCCCCGACTGGGCTTCAGTCCGACCAAGCCACAGCACGCGGCCGGTGCCCGGATCGAGCCGAAACCGTCGCTTGCATGCGCCATCGGCACGATCCGCGCCGCCACGGCGGCCGCCGCGCCACCGCTCGAACCACCCGAAATCAGCGCAGCGTTCCACGGGTTGCGGGTCGGGCCGTGCAACTGGGGCTCGCACGTCAGGCTCGCGCCAAGCTCACAGGTGTTGCTCTTGCCGCAGATCACCAAGCCCGCGCGTTTCAAGCGCCGCACGATCTCGCTATCCCGAGGCGGCACCTGGTCAGCGAAAAAGCGGCTGCCGCGCGTCGTCGCCACGCCGGCGAGCGAGGCAGACAGTTCCTTCAAGAGATAGGGCACGCCCATCAAGGGGCCTTCGGGCAATCCTTGGGCGATCGCCTTGCGGCCGTGGTCATAGAGTTGGGTCACGACCGCGTTGATCTCGGGATTCCGCGCTTCTATCCGTGCGATCGCGGCGTCCAGGAGATCGAGCGGCGACACCATATCTGCCCGCACGAGTTCGGCGAGGCCAACGCCATCGTGGTCTTCATACTCGGAGAAACCGGTCACGTGCGCCCTGCGTCGTCATCACCGCCTGCCCGTCTCCAGGTCAGGCGATTGTCCATCGTCGCGCCCGATGCCGTCCGCTGCGCGGCGCTCAAGATCAACTGATTGCCACGGTGCTCCATGCGCCGGGCCAGGGCGGCGCCGACAAAGTTGGGGTTCAAGGCCTGGTCGACCTCGTGAATCATCTGCCCGTTCTCGAGGCGCCAGCGGCCGGCGTAGGCGAAATAGGTATCGAAGGCGGCCGCACGCTCCGCCTCCGGCACCACGCGGACGTTCTCCCCCGAGAGCTTCACCCGCTCCGCGCGCGTGACCGAGACCGACATCACGCCCTCGGCGGCATAGATCAACATACCCCGCGCGTCGTCGCCGAAGGGATGGGTGCTGGGTCGGCCGTCATCGTACGCGATCGTCCAGTCATCGAGCCGCCAGGCGCCGACCAAATCGCTTGCCTCTACCACGGCCAAATCATAGCAGGTCCGCTTGGCGACCGGCACGCTCCTTGCCAGGCCGCCGGCGTCACCTCAAGATACCGGCGGAGGAGGAACCGTCGAAATGCCAGCATACGATCCGATCATAGGGCCCACAATCCAAGCGCTGGCCAAGGCGTGGTACGGCATCGACCTCGACCCAACGCGAGCCGCCGTTGTCGCGACCGAGCTGGACGCCGCGACCGAGGCGGTGCGTTCGCTCGCCGGGGGAATCGATTACGACTCCGAGCCCTTTGGCTTCGCCGGCGTGCTCGACGCGCTCAAGTCCTGAGCGGCCTATGATGGCGGATCTAATAGCACTGTCGCTGGTCGAGGTGGCCGAGGCGGTTCGATCCAAGCAGGCATCGGCGGTCGAGGTCACCGAGGCGTGCCTGGCAGCGGTCGAACACGCGCAACCGCGGCTCAACTGCTTCGTCAAACTTGAGGCCGAGCGAGCGCTGGCGGCAGCGCGCACTCTCGATGACGAGCTGGCGCGCGGGCATGTGCGCGGCCCCCTGCACGGCGTGCCGCTCGCCCACAAGGACCTTCTCTATCGCCAGGGCCAGCCAATCACCTGCGGCTCCAAGGTCCTCGACGGGTTCGTCGCCAACGAGACAGCGAGCTCCCTCGAGCGGCTCGAGGCGGCCGGCGCGATCTATCTCGGCGCGCTCAACATGGCCGAGATCGCGCTCGGGCCATCGGGCCGCAACGAGCATGTCGGGCATTGCCACAACCCGTGGAAGCCCGACTACATTACCGGCGGCTCCTCCAGCGGTTCGGGCGCTTCAGTAGCCGCACGGCTGGCGTACGGCGCCCTCGGCACCGACACCGGCGGCTCGATCCGTATTCCGTCGGCGATCTGCGGCCTCGTCGGTCTCAAACCGACCCAGGGGCGGGTGACGCGGCACGGCGTCATGCCTCTCAGCAGTTCGCTTGACAATCTGGGACCGATGACGCGGACGATCGCCGACAACGCTCGGTTGCTCGGTGTGCTGGCCGGCCACGACCCGCGTGATCCGTTGTCCAGTACTGAACCGGTGCCCGATTATGAGGCCGGGCTGGCGGCGATAGACATGACGAGCCTGCGGATCGCCGTCCCGACCGACTATTTCTACGATGTGGCCGATCCGTCGGTGACCGCCGCATTGTTGGCAAGCCTGGATGTCTATCGCGATCTCGGCGCGACCGTGATCGAGACTAGGTTCGGCGACCAGGAGCGGATCCGCCACCTTACCAGCCTGCTGATTCGGGTCGAGGGCGCGAGCGTCCATGCCCGCTGGCTCGAGAACGAGCCGGAACTCTTCTCGACCGAGATTCGCGAGCGTTTGGAGACCGGGCTTTACGTGCCGGCCGTGCGCTATCTGGAGGCGTTGCGTCTGCGCGGGCCGTTGGCGCGGGAGTTTTGCGAGAGAATGTTCGCGCTCGCCGACGTCATCCACCTGCCGGGTGTCGCCATCGCCACGCCGAGCCTCGCGTCGCTCGAGGACGCCGTGAACACCGATGCAGCGCGCATCAACGATCGGCTAGCGTGGTGTACGCGCGCGGTCAACTACTACGGCCTGCCGGGGCTGGGTGTGCCGTGCGGGTTCGCTAACGGGCTGCCGGTGGGCTTCCAACTGGTGGGGCGCCCCTTCTCCGAAGCCCGCCTCTATCAGATCGGCGAGGCCTACCAACGCGCGACCGATTGGTATCGCCAGGCACCGCCCCTCTGATCGCGCCCCAGCCGATGACCGACCCGCTGCCTCAGCGACCAGCGGCGGCGGCGCGGCGCTTCTCGAAAAATCGCTGGTGATATTCCTCGGCCATATGAAACGGGCCGGCCGGCGTGATCTCGGTGACGATCGTTTGGCCTAACTTTGTGGCGTGGCTCTGCGTTGAGGTGCGGGCAGCGGCTTCTTGATCGGGACCATGGGTGAACACCGCTGAGCGGTATTGGGTCCCAACGTCGGGGCCCTGGCGATTCAGCGTGGTCGGATCATGAAGATCCCAGAACAGCTCCAACAACTGGTCATACGTGATCCGCGCCGGGTCGAAGTCGATTTGCACGACCTCGGCATGACCGGTGTCACCCCGGCACACGTCCTCGTAGCTCGGATCCTCGGTGGTGCCGCCGATGTAGCCGACCGCTGTGGCGGTAACCCCGTCGATCGCGCGGAACGCCGCCTCCACGCCCCAGAAGCAGCCGGCCCCGAATGTCGCTTTTGCCATCTCACCCTCGATGCTGGTGGCCCGTTCGCAGAAACCATATCCCATCGCGAACCGCAGGCAAACGCAACGACCGCCAACCGGCTCGGGGATTGCCGCCAAGCGGGCTTGTGGCTACGCTCGCCCTCTTCCGAGCAGGGCAAAAGCGATGGAAAATCTAACGATCGTCAATCACCCGCTGGTGCAGCACAAGCTCAGCCTGATGCGGCGCAAGCAGACGCCGACCGGCCTTTTCCGTCAGCTTCTGCGCGAGATCAGCACACTTCTGGCCTACGAAGTCACCCGCGACTTACCGCTCGCCCTGGAAGCGATCGAGACCCCGGTCGCGGCCATGCGGGCGCCGGTGCTCGCAGGCAAGAAACTGTGCTTCGTGTCCATCCTGCGGGCCGGCAACGGAATTCTCGACGGGATGCTCGACCTGGTGCCGTCCGCCCGGGTCGGCCACATTGGTCTTTACCGCGATCCGCAAACGCTGGCCGCCGTCGAGTACTACTACAAAGTGCCAGAGGACGTGGCCGATCGGTTGGTGATTGCCATCGACCCGATGCTGGCCACAGGAAACTCGGCGATCGCCGCGGTGCAACGCCTTAAGGACGGCGGCGGCCAGAGCATCAAGTTCGTTTGCTTGTTGGCGGCGCCCGAGGGTATAGCCGCCTTCAACGCCGCCCACCCGGATGTGGCGATCTTTGCCGCCCAGTGCGATGAGCGGCTCAACGAACGCGGCTATATCGTGCCCGGTATCGGCGATGCCGGCGACCGTCTCTACGGGACCCGCTGAACGTCAGCCACGCCATCAGCCAGGGGACTCGACAATGGCCAAGCAAATCGTCAAAACCACCTGCCCGCGCGATTGCTACGATTCATGCGGAATTGCCGTCGTCAAGCGCGACGGGCGCATCACCAAAGTACTGGGCGATCCCGATCATTTCGTCAGCCGAGGCGCGCTGTGTGGCAAGTGCGCGTTGGCCTACAATGGCGTCTATCTCGATCCCAAAGCGCGCCCTACCCAGCCGCTGAAACGCATCGGCGCCAAAGGCGAAGGCCGGTTCGAGCCGGTGCCCTGGGACCAGGCGACGGAGGAGATCGCGGTCCGGCTCAACGACATCATCGCCAACGGCGGACCTGAACGAATCGTTCACGCGCACTACACCGGTACCTGCTCGATCATCGCCAACCTGTTTCCGATGCGTTTCTTCAACCGCCTCGGCGCCCGCGAGGTCGACCCCGATACCGTCTGCAACATGGCCGGCCACGTGGCCTTGAATTACGCGATCGGCGCGAGCGGCATCGGTTTCGACCCGCGAACGGCGCGCGATGCCCATGCGATCGTTGTGTGGGGCGCCAATCCGTCGGCCTCGGCCCCGCACCAGCACAAGCATTGGCTCAAGGAGGCGCCCGGAGCGGTGATCGTCATCGACCCGGTACGTCATCCGACTGCCGCCGCCGCCGACATTCATTTGCAGCCGTTCCCTGGCACCGACGCAGCACTGGCCTTCGCGATCGTGCACGTGCTGGCGCGCGACGGTCTGATCGACCGCCCCTTCCTCGAACGCTATTGCATCGGCTGGGACGAGATCGAGCCGGCCGTCGCCAGTTGCACGCCGGCATGGGGAGAGACGCGGACCGGCGTTGCCGCCGCCGACATCGAGAAAGTCGCACGCATCTACGGTGGCGGCCCCTCGCTCCTGTGGCTGGGTCAGGGCCTGCAACGCCAGCCGATGGGCGGCAATGTGATGCGCGCGTGCGCGCTGTTGCCGGCCGTCACCGGCAATTATGGCAAACCGGGAGCCGGGCTTCTCTATCTCAACGGCGCGGCGCGCAAGGGGGTCGACGCCGACTACATGGTGGCCGCCCACCTGTCTCGTAGCCCACCACCGTTCAGCCAAATGGAACTCGCCGCCCGGCTCGAGGATCGCGCCGATATCGCGGCGTTCTTCTGTTGGAACATCAACCCGGCTGCGTCGAGCCCTGAGCAAGCGCGGCTACATCGCGCGCTAGCGCGCGAGGACCTGTTCACCGTAGTCGCCGACGTGTTCGAGACCGATACCACCGATTTCGCCGATTATGTGCTGCCGGCGGCCTCATTCCTGGAGTTCGACGATCTTGTGTCTGGCTATTTCAATCTTTCGTTCTCGGCCCAGGCCAAGGTTACCGAGCCGCTCGGCGAGTCGCTGCCGAATCAGGAGATCTTCCGCCGCCTCGCCGGCGCCATGGGCTTCGACGAGCCGGAGCTGCACGAAAGCGATGACGCGATGATTGCCAACCTGATGGACCAAGTCGGGATAGCCGGCGATTTCTCTGCGCTCGCGGCCAAAGGGACGACGATGCTCGACGACGTGCCAGTCATTCAGTTTCCCGACCTGCACTTCCCCACCCCGAGTGGCAAGATCGAGATTGCCTCGGCGTCAGCCGAGCGCGACGGCCATCCACGATTGCCACAACCCACCACCGATCCGCGTCCCGCCGACCAACGCCTGCGGCTCCTGTCCCCCGCTTCGCCGTGGCTGATGAACGATTCCTACGCCAATGACGGGCGTATCACCGAGCGTCTGGGCGCGGCGACGGTGACCCTCAACCCGACCGACGCCGCGGTGCGCGGGCTTGCTGCCGGCGATAAGGTCCGGCTCGCCAATCAGACCGGCATGCTCGACCTCACTGTCGCCGTGAGCGATGTGGTGCCGCCCGGCGCCTGCTTGAGCCCGAAGGGCCGCTGGCCACGACGCGAGGGCCCAGCCCGCGCCAACGTCAATGTCCTCAACCCTGGCATTAAGAGCGATATGGGCGAGAGCACCTGCGTTCACGGCGTCGAGGTGACGGTGGAGCACCTCGACGCCTGAACCGGCACCGTTTCAGAGGTTTAGGCCGTCGGGGCGATGCGGCAGATGACGGCACCGACGTGGGTCTCCTCGCCCTCGCCAACTAAAATCTCCTCGATGGTGCCGGCGATCTCGGCGGCGAGCTCGATGGTAGTCTTTTCCGATTCGATTTCCGCCAACACGGTACCTGGCACGACCGTGTCGCCGACGCTGACGTGCCAGGCGATGACATCGACCTCGACGGTCGCCTGACCCATCTTGGGTATTTTAACTCCGATGACCATCGCTCTCAGCCGCCACAAACCGCACGGATGGCCGTAATCAAGCCCGCCTCCGACGGCAGCGCTGCCTGCTCTAGCGGCGCGCTGAAGGAAATCGGCACGTCCGCCCGCGTCACCCGTTTGATCGGCGCCTTGAGCTCGTCGAAGACGCGCTCAGCAAGCAGGGCCGAGAGTTCCGCCGCGAAGCCACAGGTGCGGTTGGCGTCATCGTAGATCACCACCCGCCCGGTGGCGGCCGCCGCCGCGCAGGCGCCGTCCTTGTCGAGCGGCAATAGTGTACGCGGGTCCCACACCCGCACGCTGATGCCCTCCTCGGCAAGCGTCTCAGCGACCCGGAGTGCCTCGGCCACCATCTGGCCAATGGCGATCACGGTCACATCGCTACCCTCGTGCTTCACCTCGCCCTGGCCTAGCGGTATCGCATAAGGCTCTTCGGGCACATCGCCGCGCTGGCCCATGCACCCCGCCGGGGCAAAGAAGCCGACCGGGTCGTCCTCGCGAATCGCGCTGATCAGCAGCCCCTTGGCGTCGTAGGCGTTGGCCGGGCAGACCGTCTTGATGCCAGCGTGGAGGAAGAAGGGATAGGGGTTATCGGCATGCTGGCCGGCGAGACCGTTGCGCGCGCCGGTCGCCATGACCGTATATGTGACCGGAACGGCAACCTGGCCGCCCATCATCAGCCGCATCTTAGCAGCCTGGTTCACCAACTGGTCGAAGGCGAGGTAGATCAGGGTCGCGATCTGGAACTGGACGATCGGCCGCATGCCAGCCATCGCCGCGCCGGTGCCGAAACCGACGAACGCGGCCTCCGATATTGGCGTGTCCAGCACCCGTCCCGCGCCGAAGCGTTCGAGCAGCCCGCGCGTCTCGCCACGGAGGTTGCCGCGGATGTCCTCGCCGAGGATGAAGATGTTGGGGTCGCGCTCCATCTCCTGGTGATACGCCTCGTTCATGGCCTCAAGGTAGCGCAGCCGGCGCATCAGTCGCTCCCCCGCGCGGGCAGGCCCGGGTATGACTGGGCGTAAACGTAGTCGAGCGCCGTGTCGGCGGACGGCCACGGCGCCTGGCGCGCGATCGCCACCGCGCCTTCGAGCTCACGATCGACGGCCTCGTCCATCGCCGCACGCTCGGCCGGCGACCAAACACCCGCCTCGACCAAGCGCCCACCCCAGCCCTCGATCGCGTCGCGTTGGCGCCATTCCTCGATCTCGGCCTCGGTGCGGTAGTTGAGCTTCATATGTCGCTCCGCCGTGTAGTGGCCGACGTAGCGGTATGTACGGCATTCGATAAAGCTCGGTCCCCCGCCGCCCCGCGCGCGCTCGACGGCGCGCACCATGGCCAGGTAGACCGCTTCCACGTCCATTCCGTCCACCCATTCACCGGGCATGCCGTAGGCATCGGCGCGGGTGTGGATCGGCACCTTGATCATCGACTCGATTGGCGTTGTGATCGCGTATTTGTTGTTCTCGCAGATGAAGACGATCGGCAGCTCCCAGATCGCGGCCAGGTTCATCGCCTCATGAAAAAGGCCGTGGTTGACGCCACCGTCGCCGAAGAAACTCACCGCGACGCGGTCCTCGCCACGGGACTTGAATGCGAAGGCGGCGCCACAGGCCAGTGGCATGCCGGCGGTCACGATGCCGTTCGCGCCGTAGATGCCGAGGCTCATGTCGGCGATGTGCATCGACCCGCCGCGGCCCTTGTTGTAGCCCGATTCGCGGCCCATCAGCTCGGCGAACATGTAGGGCGCCGCGCCCCCCTTGGCGATGATGTGGCCATGGCCGCGGTGAGTCGAGGTCATCGCGTCGTCGTCGCGAAGGGCTGTGCAAACGCCGACCGGAACGGCCTCTTGGCCAACCGACTCGTGAGTCACGCCGGCGATCTCGTCGGCATCGACCAGCACGGTGACCCATTCCTCGAAACGCCGGATCAACTTCATGCTCCGATACATGTCGGTCGCCATGTCGGGTCGGACCTCGATGGTCATGGATGCTCCTCGATGACCTCGGGCATGGTGGCAGCTAGTATCACCAGTCGCGGGCGCCCGTCGCCCGGCACATTCTGCCACAACCACGTGACCGTTCAACGTCATCAAGGAGGATCACACGATGGCCCACCCCGGTTTCAAAGACATGGCGCGGAACCCTCGCCCTAAGATCGGCACCGTGGTGCTCGAATTCGATACCCCCGGCATCGGCCAGATTCTCAAGGCCGCCGGCCTCGATTTCATCTTCGTGGACATGGAACACTCCGCCTTCAGCTTCTCCGACCTCAAGCGCACATTGCGCTATACCCAGGCCGCCGAGATCCCAGTGCTGGTGCGCGTGCCCTCGGACCGCTACGACCACATCGCCCGCGCCCTCGACGTCGGCGCCGACGCCCTCATGGTGCCGATGGTGGGCACCGCCGAACAGGCGCGACACATCGTTTCCTGCGCCAAATACAGTCCCCAGGGCGAGCGCGGCTTCGCGCCCCAGGTAGCCCACGACCGCTACCTTCCCGGCCCCGTGCTCGCCAAGATGCGCGCCGCCAATCGTCGCACCTCGGTGTGGGCCCAGATCGAGACGGCGGAGGGCGCCGAGAACGCCGATGAAATCGCCGCCGTGCGCGGCATCGATTGCCTGTGGGTCGGCCACATGGACCTGAGCTGCTCGCTCGGCATTCCCGGCCAGTACGACCGGCCCGAGGTTAAACAGGCCTTTGGCAATGTCGTCAACGCTGCCAAGCAGAACAAAAAATTGCTCGGACGGATGGTCCAGGACGTGAAGACCGGCGCAGCCGCCTACGCCGAGGGATTCGAATTCATCGCCTACCACGTCGACGCCTGGGCCTTGCACGAGTTCATGCAGGCCAACGTGGCGGCCCTGCGGAAACGCTGTCGCAAGCGGGCGGCCTAGCCACCCCGCTCAATCGAGCCAGGCGCGCCAGGCCTGCCAGGCGCCAATGCGCTCGGCCATGATGGCGTAGCCCGTCGTGGTCGGGTGCACCGAGTCGCCCTTTTTGTGCGGCTCTTCCCAGGTCGGGTCGCCGTTGAGGACGGAAAACAGATCGAGGAACGGCACGCCCAACTCGGCAGCGATCTCCTTGAATGCCTCATTGGTCTGGCGAACCCGCTCGTTGGCGAACCAGAACGTGATCCCCATGATGGAATCGAGCGGCTGATTGGTCTCATCGACCGGCACCTGCCCTACCCACAGCACCGGCTTCTCCCACGCCAGCGCCTCCTCGATCATGGCGCGGGCATTGGCGGCGCTCTCGGCGACCGGGAGTGCGATCTGGCCATCGACAACGCGGGTGTCGTTGGTGCCGAAATTGAAGATCAGCCGCCCCGGCAGATGGTCGGGCAGACGATCGGCGCACTCGGCACGCCAGCGCGCCCGGATCTGTGCCGTGGTTTGTGCCCGAACGCCAAGGTTGTAGACCGTTAAGTCGTGACCCCGGCCGCGCTCGGCGGCGGCAATCCGCGCCGGCCAGCCAAGGCAATCGCCGTCGCCGGTCCCAAGAGTGATCGAATCGCCAACGAAACATGTCACGAGAAAGGTCATGGCGGGCCTCCTGATGGGCCGACGTGGCCGCTCGCTCCCTTAACGGACACGAGGGAGATCATACCGCTACCATCGGGCGTGGCGCGAGTAATCGCCTAGTGTCCCGCGACGACGCCGAGCGAGGGCCAGCGGGGCAGCGCATCAATATTATGCGAACCGCAGCGCGAGCACCTGGTCATCATCCTCACCCGTGGGACAGGAAAGGCCGGCCCGAGCCGCGCCATCAGCGTCTGAATCGATAAGACCGCATGGTGGCTGCAATCCTCGCACCAGGCCCACATGTCCAGATTCTCGGCCTGAAGTTCAGCCAGGGTCGTGGGCCGCGCCTGCGGGCACGATTTCCTCGGCATCGCCCATTAGAACATAAAGAGAATAAATGGCTAGTTGCACATCTCGAGTCGAACTCAATCGAGCAGCTGACGCCAGGCAGCCCAGTCGGCGATGCGTTGCGCCATCATCCCATAGGTGGCCGCCGTCGGATGGATGCCATCACCGGCAGCGAACTCGCGCCGCCAGGTCGCATCCTCCAGCAACGGTGAAAAGAAATCGAAATAGGGCACGCTGATCTCATCGGCGAGCGCCGCATAGGCCCGGTTGTAATCGGCCAGCCGCTCATTTCGAAAGTCGTAAACAACCCCCGTGAACGCGGTCAGCGGCATTTTCGCCTCATCGATCGGCGTGGGGCCAATCCACAGGGTCGGGTGCCACGCCTTGGCCTTAGTCAGAATCACTCGTGCCGACGCCACTGCCTGGGCCATCGACGCGCGAACGCCGACCCCCACCTCCTCGGCGGTGTCGTTGAGCCCGAAGGCGAACAACAGGATAGCCGGCACGCCGGCAGGCAGGCGGGCAGCACATTCCGCGCGCCAGCGCACCGATACATCGGCACCGGTATCGGCGCGAATGCCGAGATTGTAGAGGCCCGGATCATGCCCACGATCGGCCTCGATTCGAGCCAACCGCCCGGGCCACCCCAGCGCCTCGGCATCGCCGCGACCGTAAGTAATGGAATCGCCAACACAGCAGGTAACGAGTGCAGTCATGAGGTTTCCTCTTCGATCAGGGCATCGAGTTTCTCTAGACAGGCGGCACGGTCGGCCAGGTAATCAGTCTCTTCTTCCCACCAGCGCTCGACCGCTTGAACCAGTCGTCCAACGCGCGGGCCCGTTGCAATACCACGTTCCAACGCATCCTCGCCCCGCACAGCGAAAACCGGCGACTCCCACGCCGCTGCCGCGTCAAATAGCGCCTGCCAATCACCAATCGCGCCACCATCGGCCGCCGCCAATAGGGTGAGATCGACGAAAGACTCGCGCCCAAACCGATAGAGTCCGCGCCGCATCCGGCGCCGATCCATCGTGGTCGTCAACGGGACCGGCGCCGATGCCAGCAATTCGAGGCGTCGCCGCTGTAGTGCGGATAGGCGCAGCCTCGACGCGACCGCGCCAGCATCGGTGGCGCCAGAGATCAACGCGGCGAGCCGCCGTTCCGGGTCGGTTCTATCCTCGATGGCCACCAATCCCCGCAATCGCTCGATCCCCCTCGCCTCCGGCAAAATCACTGCGACAATGCCAGCGACCACCATTTGTTCCAACACTTCGATCACGTGCGGCGAGGCCAGCAGGCGAAAGACCTCGCCGGCGATGCGCTCACCCGACAGGCGCTGCAAATCGGCCGCCGCCGCACGGCAAGCGTCGAGCCCGGCGGCATCCGGAGCGCCACGGCCATACCAGGCGTGAAAGCGGAAGAATCGGAGGATACGCAGCGCATCCTCCGCGATCCTGATCGCGGCGTCGCCGACGAACCTGACCCGACCCGCGTCCAGATCGGCAAGGCCACCTACTGGGTCATAGAGGGCGCCATCAATGTCGCAATAAAGCGCGTTGATGGTGAGGTCGCGGCGCGCGGCATCGACCTCCCAGTCGTCGGTGAAAGCGACCTTGGCATGACGGCCGTAGGTCTCGATATCGCGCCTCAGGGTGGTGATCTCCGCGTGCCAGCCGGCGACAACCGCGGTGACTGTGCCGTGCCCGATACCGGTCGGAACCGCCTTGATCCCAGCGACCTCCAAGAGCTCCATGACACGCTCTGGAATTGCCGGGGTCGCGATGTCGATATCTCCGACCGACCGGCCGATCCGGGCGTCGCGAACGCAACCACCGACGAAACGGGCCGGGCCTGCGGCGGTCAAGGCCGCCATCACGGCAATCGTCTCCGGGGCCGTCATCCATGGCTGAAGGCCGATCGTGCCGGCCGGTATCATCGCCCGACCGTGCGCAGCCGCCCGGCCACGTGACGCGAGATCACTTGGTCTCGGCCGGGATGATCTCACCGTCCTCGCCCAAGCGCGGCGGGGTGTAGGCGCCGCCGGGGTCGAAGCGGCTGAGCTGGCTCATGACGATGAAGGAAAGAATCAGCAAAACCAGCCCCGCCATCGAGAGCCATGCCAGAGGTGCATCGGCCCATTTAGGGGCTTCGACCGCCCCCGCCGCCTTGGCGCGGCGGCGGCGGTACAACAGCCACACCCCGTAGAGCGCAAATGGCAGGACGAGAAAGAAGCCATGGATGACTATCTTTCTCAGCATGGATCGGCGAGCTTTTCGTGGAGGTTGACGAGCATCCCAGCCGTGGCGCCCCAGATGCGCCGGTCCTCGAACGGCAGTACATAGAACCGCCGTTCGACACCCCGAAACACGGCTGTCTCGCGATGGTGATTGCGCGCATCGAGGATGAAGGTCAGCGGAACCTCAAATGCATCGGCGACCTCGAACGGATCGAGTTCGAGGTGAAAGACGGGCGCCACCAGACCGACCACCGGCGTAATGCGAAAGCCAGTGCCGGTTTTGTAGGTATCGAGGTGGCCAATGATCTCGACGTGTTCACGGGCCAAGCCGATCTCCTCCTGTGACTCCCGCAGCGCCGTCTCAATCGAGTCACCGTCGCCCGGCTCCTGGCGTCCGCCGGGAAAGCTGATTTGACCGGCGTGATCGCGCAGATGGTCGGTGCGCTGGGTCAGGAGGACGGTCATGCCGGCCGGCCTCTCCACCAGGGCCACGAGCACGGCCGCCGCCGTGAACGGCCCCTCGCCGAACGCACCCGGGTTGAGATCGCCATCGCCACGCATGCCCCCGCGGCCCCGGATACCCGTGCCCGTGAGCCGTGATTTGAGCAGCGCCCGTGTGGTCGCAACCGGGCCGGCCTGAAGAGAATCACGAATTGGCGGCATCAAGGCGTCCTAGAGGAAAGAAAATTCCGGCGCTCCACACGCCATACACGTGATCGTGATTCCCCTCGATTTCGACGCCGAAATCAACCAGGTCATAGTAGACGGAGCGAGCGATCAGGGCCTCCAACCCGCCGCGCACAAGTACATAGGGCGCGGGCTGTCCGGCCACGCTATCGTGGCTCACGCGAATGGGATGGGTAGAATCGGCGGTCACATGGTCATCGAGGTTGGTACGAAAGTGCAGGAGCTGGGCCGGTCCGTCACCTTCTCGCCACATCTCGACCGCGACGAACGGCGCGTCTTCGACTTCCACGAGGCCCTTTTCGACCGGCGTGACAAGGTAATACGACCCGTCAGGTTCGCGCCGGAGCACGCTTGCGAACAGCTTGACCAGCCGTTTGCGAGCAATGGGAGAGCCGCGATAGTACCAAGTTCCGTCCCTGGCGATCCGCATATCGAGGTCGCCGCACACGACGGGCCCCGCCGAGGACGCCGACCGGGCCGCGGCACCGCTGGCGCAAGCGGGAGCCGGCGATGGCGTATCATTGCTGGGCCGGCTCATTGGCGGATCAATACGTGGCGGTGGAGAAGGTACATGGCGCATGTACCGACGGGAGGCGCGTGATGAGTATAGCGGACGATGCCGCCCTCGCCAGCACGGCCACCGATCCCCTGGCGGCACCCGCCGTCCACGAGGTCGAGGCGCTCAGCGAACGCATCGCGGCAGTGCGTGAGCACGTTGGCGGGTTCATCGTCGGTCAGCGGGAGATCATCGATCAAACGCTGATCAAGCTCGAATCAGCGCGCTGGGCCACCCGAATAGCCACATCGTAGCTTTCGTCGATCACGTCGACGAAGTGGTCCGCCATGCGCATGTCGATGTTGACCTCGGGATATGGGGGGAGGAATGACGGAAGTGCCGGCACGATGTGCATGTGGCCGAAAGACATCGGCACGTTGATCTTAAGCATGCTGCGGAGCGCGGCGTGGAGGCGCGTCACGGCGCGCTCCGCCTAATCGACCTCGGCGAGAGCGCGGGCACAATCTTCGTAGAAAGCGGCGCCGAGCTCGGTAAGGCTGAGGCGCCGCGTGGTCCGGTTCATCAACTGGGCGCCAAGGCGATCCTCACGCCGCTTCATATGTTGCTGATCGCCGACTTCGACAACCCGAGCCGCCGCGCGGCCACCGACGCGCGATCAGCCCTTGAGTGCACCCATGCTGATGCCGCGGACCAGGTACCGTTGCAGAAAGATCACCGTGAAGAAGATCGGGATCGAGCCCAGGATTGACATCGCCCCGACCTTGTTCCAATAGGTCTGCTGCACCGCGAAGTAGCCTGTCACCTGCACCGGGTAGGTTATGATATCCTTGTTGCTGAGCACGAGCGCGAACACAAACTCGTTCCACGTGAAAATGAACGTGAAAACAGCAGTCGCGAAGATACCGGCGCGCGCCATCGGCAGAATCACCTTGTACAGCACCTGCCAACGCGTGCAGCCGTCGACAAGCGCGCTCTCCTCGAGCTCGATCGGAATGTCCTGGATATAGCCGCGCATCATCCAAATGGCGAACGGCAAGTTGAAGGCGACATAGACGGCGATGATCGCGGGGAAAGTGTCGAGAATGTCGAGAAAGGCGAAGGCAAGAAAGAGCGGAAAGACGATCGCGATCGCCGGCAGCATGCGCTGCGACATGATCCAGATCGCGAAGTTGTGCCCACCGGTCCGGAACCGCGCCATCGAGTAGGCACACATGGTGCCTAGGATCATGGTAATGATCGTCGTCGAGGTGGCGATAATGAGGCTGTTAAGGAAAGTCCTGGCGTCCTCGTTTATGCCAGAAAACAGGACTATGAAGTTTCCAAGGTTTGGCTCAGCGGGCCAATATACCGGCGGAACTGAGTACATTTCCTCAGCTGATTTAAAGGCCATGATGAAGAGCCAATAAAGCGGAAACGCAACCACCAACACAACCACACATACGCCCACATATCGGGCCACCTGAACTAATAGTTTACGCCGGACCAGAGACGCTTTCGCGGGTCCAGTGTTGCTTACACTCACCGTGAAATCTCCACGCGCCGTAATGCGGTGACGACAACGATCGACAACAGAACGATGACCAGAAAGACCATGGCGCCGGTGTAACTGGTCTCGAATTGGTGAAATCCGGTGATATACATGTAAATTGGTGTGGTTTCGGTAAATGTTCCCGGACCACCCTTCGTGACCACGAAGACGATGTCGAAGATACGGACGAGATCTAACCCCCTGATCAGGATCGCAATGAACATCACTGGCCAGATCGCCGGCAGTGAAATCCGTATGAACGTCGTCCAAAACCCGGCGCCGTCGACCTCGGCGGCGTCCGTCAAGTCAGTGTCGACATTCGAGAGCGCGGCCAGCAGGATCAGAAACATGAACGGGAACCACTGCCAAACCTCGGCCACCAAGATCACCGGATAGACCCAGGTGGGATCGACCACCCAGGTGATCTCGATCGTTTCACCCCAGACCCACGATAGGAAGTGCGTGATCGGCCCGTAGCGGGTGTCGAACATCAGCCGCCACACCGCCCCGACCACGATCGGGCACACGACCGAAGGCAGTAGAATTATGGCAATGAAAACTGGTTTGGCGCGGAGGTTGCCAAGGAACATGCGCGCGAGCAAAAGACCGATGATGAGCTCCGTCGGCAGCGCGATGACCGTAATCAGCGCCGTGTGCCACATCGACTCCCAAAACCGGTCGTCCTCGAATAGAAATTCGTACCAGCCGAAGCCGTACCATGAGTAGTCCTGATCAAACAGGGTGACGTTCTGCAAGCTCACCACGAGCGAGTAGAGGATGGGAAACAACCCCACCAGCAGCATCACGAGGACCGCCGGGGCGATCAGCCAATATTTAAATCTTCGATCTTGCAGCAGAACGCCTGTCCGCGGGCCACCTGCCACAGCTGCGGCCGTGGTGGTCATAACACGGCGTTCCGGTCGCTCAGCCAGAAAAACGGTGGAGACGAATGGGGGATCATGCCCCCATTCGTCTCGTGAGCTTTACCGATACGCGTTCTCCTGAGCCGAGAACTGCTGGTAAACATCGCGCTGGCGATCGACGCCAATCTGCTTGGTCACGCGATTAGCCTGCTTGCAGGCGGTATCCAGCGCCGACTGTGCATCTTCACCGCCAATGGCGGCCTGAATCGCGTTGTCAATCAGGTCATGATACTTCTGCGCCTGGATCACAGTCAGATCCTGAACGCCATTTTCGCCAGCGGTCTTCAACGCGTCCAGGTACTCGCCGGCGTTCGACCACAGATTCCGGAACCCTGGATCAGAGTAATGTGAAATCCGGAACGGATCACGAATGGAGTAACCGAGAGAGGTCTTGCCGGTGCTCACTTCCTTGGAATTAGACCACTGAGCGAAAAGGTACGCGGCTTCCTGATTGTCGCTCTTAGAAGAGACCGAGATGATCCAGCCAACAGCGAGCTCTGGCGTACCGCCAGGCGGCACCGCGTAGCCAATCTTACCTTCGACGTGTGACGGCGGCACCCAGTTCATGGCCTCGATATCGGTACCAACGTTCTGTATCCACCGCCCAACACCAGGCCACGTGTAGTGCATCGCTACGTGGCCCTGGAGCATAGAGGCAGCCGCCTCCGTGAAGCCCCAAGCATCGGCGCCAGGCGGCATGTAGCGGCGCTGGTTGACGAAGTCGGTCAGCGACTTCACGCCGGCCTCGGAGCCCCATGCGCAGTCCATGGTCGCTTCGTCGAAGAAACGCCCGCCATAATCACGGAACATGTCCATCCAGAAGTACAGGGTTAAACCCTTCGCGCGAGGCTGCGCGGCCCCGAAGATATCGGGACCATATTTGTCAGTGATAAACTGGGCAACCTCGTCAAATTCTTTCCAGGTTGTGGGTACGGCGAGCTTATACCCGTATTTTTCCTGGAACTCCGCCTGATTATCGGCGTCCTCGTCAATCAGGTCTTTCCGATACATCATTACGTGAACGTCGCCGTCATCGGGAAAACCGTATACTTCTCCTTTGTATTCGCCCCAGCCTTTATAGGCGCCGGCAATGTCGTTGTAGTCGTCCCAGTAACCGAACTCGTCCATCCAATCATTGAGGGGAACGACCGCGCCAATCTCGACCAAATCCGGCAGGTATGCCGGTGCCACATCAAGCACGTCAAAATTGGCGGGTCCACGAAAATCCTGAACCGTCGTCACGAACATTTCGTTGACCGGCGCGGAGGTCTGGTCAACGACGATGCCGGTGAGTTCCTTCCACTGCGTCGCGTTCCACAGCTCCCAACCCAGCGCCTGCAACCCGGCCTCGCTGTGCAGCGAGAGAGTCGTGCCGGAGTATTTTTGCGCCGCGGCAACGGCACGGTCGCCGGCGGTCTCGGCGTTGGCAAGCTGGCCGGCGCCGAACATCAAGCCCAGCGCGGCGGCCGCTGTGGTGATTCTCCACATTGTCATGAATTCCTCCCCAAGTTGACGCGAGGTCATTGGCCCCGCCGCCTGACCACGTTGAGCGCGGCCTCGATCGCACAAACCGGCACGGCTGGAACCGCCGCCGAGGCCAGATTAGGCCGGCTTTTCCCTGTACTGTCAAGAAAACCGCCCTGAGGCCGAAGGTGACGCACGACGGTTGGCTCCGCCTACCGCCGTGTGTTCACGCGCTGCGGCGCATCGCGGGTGGCCGCAAAAGCACGCTTTCTACCAGGATGATGTTTCTCAGCCGCGCCGCCAAGTGCGTGGCCTGACCAGCGTCCAGTCCACCCACCGCTATGTCGATTTGCAGCCGGCCGTCGGCCATGACCCGGCCGTGAAAGCGGCTTGGCACCAGGCCGCGCAGAACGAACAGCTCCAGAACACGGGCCAGCGCCTGCGGCTCGGCCACAGCCCGGATCGTGAAATCGGTAGTCGTTCGATCAGTTGTCGGCATGGCACACGCTATCCCCATCATAAGCCTCAACGAGCCTCCGGTCCCGCGGCGGGACCGGGCGACTAATTCGCCCGCTGGCTAGGAGATGGAGTCGCGTGTGCATGCGGCGGTTGATATCAGCGCCACCAGCCGTGGTCAAGCGCCGTTGGACAACCTCAGTCTAGCGGTTGCACCGCCGTGGCAGACTGGCGATCGAGTCCGCGAGCCGCAGGGGCTGTTCTCACGCCCCTGTCGCGGCCAAGTCGCGGCCCAAGTTCCGATGTCTCTTTGGAATCGCGGGATGCGTCGGAAGCACGCTTGTGGCGGGCGATCGAGCCGTGCCGCAGCTCGGGAATCTCCCAAGGCTCGGCAGTCACCGCCGGCGCGAAAGCATTGTCATAAAAGTCGTGCATCATGGCTACCCTACTCCGCCGCCGCACGGTGGTAGCATCACCCTACGGTTTCGACCTCGCGCGCGCTGTTACGGCTGTCACATTCCGGCGCGATCGTCGTTCAGCACGGAGTTACAAATAGATACTCGCCAACCGCACGCGATTTACGCGAGTCGGCCGGAAGTGACCGGCGACAAGTATCGCGTTCGCCCGTCACTGGTTCGACAAACTCGAAACACTTTACGTGCGGCGCTGTTTGGACTATCTATTTTCCCATCGTAATTTCAAACACTGGAAGGGCTACAAATGGCGAGACGGCCCACGAGCGCGGTCAAGGGGAATGACGTCGACGAAAGCAGCCTGACAAAAGGTCAGATGCGGAAGCTCAATGCGCTGCGGAAATCAATTGGCGAAGATATTGGACTGCGTGCGTTTTCTGAGTGGCTCTCGAAACAGAGTCCCGGGGTGGAAGGCACAACGGACAAGAACGCGGAACGGATTAAGGCGGCGCTCGAACCGTTAATAAAGACTGGGCGGCTGACCATTCCACGCGGTGGGTATCTGGTCAAACGCGGTCGCGGTCGTGTGATTATTTCGCGCGCGCGCGAAAGCTAGAGACCTTTCTAGGCGCCCACCACCGGGGCAAGCCAAGGATACGAGGGGCAAACGGCGTGGGACCACCCACGTCGTTTCCGTTCCTACGCTATGGTTGGTGAATGTCTACTCTCCAGATACTTGTCGCCGTCGCGCTGATAGCCACCTTCGGTGTCCTTGCGGTTGGCCTCTTTTCCATGGCGCGCGGGGGTAACTTCAACCGCCGCCACGGCAATCGACTGATGCGCGCACGTGTAATTACCCAGGGCGCGACGGTTGCACTGCTGCTGATCTATTTTCTGACCGAAGGCTTGTGATCGCGACCCGGCCGCGTGCCAATGCGCTCGCCCTTGAACTCATAAGATTCTTGCTTGGGTCCATGTCCCGCCAGCATGGTCACCGAGCATTCCCGCCACATAAGTGTCGGCGACGAAGACCGTGATGACATCGCTCTTGGCATCAACAATCGCGCCGATCGCCATGGCGTCGGTCGGCATCAGCTCGTCAGCACGGGCACCAATGGCGATGGCGTGGGGGCTATGCACGAAGTCGGCCAACTCACTCGGGATTATGCCGTCTCTCCACGCATCGGGCCTCGGCACCGACTTTGACGCGTTCGCCAAGTCTCCACAAGTCATTGGCCAGCGCCACCCGGAGCTCGTCAATGACACACGAGCCGTCTAAGTTCCCGACAACATGGTTAAGCTCACGCGCATCTACACCCGTGGCGGCGATGGCGGCATGACATCGCTCGGCGGCGGGGCGCGGGTCGCCAAGCACGACCTCCGTGTCGCCGCCTATGGCACCGTCGATGAGGCCAACGCCGCGATCGGCATTGCGCGCCTCGATACCAGCGGCGACCCGGACACGATGCTAGCGCGCATTCAGGATGATCTCTTCGATCTCGGCGCCGATCTTTGCACGCTGGGCGCCGGTGACGACCGACTGCGCATCACTCAACGCCAAGTCGACCGTCTGGAGGCAGAAATTGATGCGATGAACGAACGACTGCGGCCGCTCGCATCCTTCGTGCTGCCGGGCGGCACAGCGGCGGCGGCGCACTTGCACGTCGGCCGCACCATCACGCGCCGCGCTGAACGTCTGGTCAGTGAATTGTGTGCCCGCGAAACGGTTAACCCGCTCGCGCTTATTTTTCTCAATCGGCTGTCAGATCACTTGTTCGTGCTCGGCCGTCATCTGAACAACGACGGCGCCGACGATGTCCTGTGGCGGCCCGGCGCGAACCGCTAGCTCTCACGGCACACTATTAAGTGGCGGTCGCGCCGCACTCAGGCGCTGACCCGGCACAGCGACCAGGCGTAGGTGCGGAACACAAACCAACCAATCTGGGTGAGACAACGGCCCGCCCGCCCGCGCGGCTTCAGCCCGGCGGCCTTGAGGGTCATCGCCAACCCCTTGGCCACATGCTCGTACCGATAGAGTGGCAACGTCCGCCGCGCGAAAGCGGTCGCGTACCGCCGCCGCCGATAGGGCGTGGTGAGCCCGTTGCCGCAATAGTAGGCATAGGCCAGCTCGTCGTCCCCGCTCTCCGCCAACCGCCCAAGGGCGATCCACAGGCCCACCCACATGCTCGGTTTCTCGATGGCGCCATAGCGCTTCTTGTTGCTGTAGAAGAGCCTGTAATGACGGTATTCGTCGCCCGCTATACGGTGACAGATATGGCGCAGCACCGGCTCGTCGGTGGCATCGCGCACGGCGCTGTAGAAGGCGCTGGTGCCCGACTCGACGAAGCAGCGTGCGACCAATTCCTTGGTGCGGGAGCCACGCACCGATTTGACCGCCTGGGTGGGCACCTGATGCCCCCCCGCCTTGAAGCGCGCGAAACGCGCCTCAAAATCGAAGCTAGGGTCGGCGAGCTCACACCAGCGCCGCAGGGCCTGGCCGTGTCGAAGCTCTTCGACCCCCCACGCCCGGGCCTCGGCCTGGAAAGCGGGATCGCCACGAAATACCGAGCACAGATAGGCGACGTAGTCGTCGCTGTGGTGCTCGACCATGCAGGCGCCCTTGACCGCCTTCAGATGCCCCGGATCCACGCGGCTCGAATCGAACTGCTCCCAGGGCACATCGTCCAGCGTCCAACTCGGGCGCACCTTTTCCGGCTTGCGCTCTGGTTGCATGGGACCTCGACGCCTCCAATCATCCCAACTGGTGACGCGATTGTAGCCAAAAGACCGTCCGCAGCCAAGGCAGTGAGCTCAGCTCGCCGCGCGAATCATTTCCTCAAACAGTTGAATCGCAATCTCGGCCCGGTGTCGCTCCGCATCAGTCCGCGCGTCCTCAAGGTCCTCGCGCGCGTTCGCGAGTCGTTTCTCCAAACTGGCGCGGTCGAGCTCGTCCACCGGCGCTGATTCCTCGGCAAGCACCGTGCAGCGCTCCGCCGTCACCTCGCAAAAGCCCCCCGACAAGAAGATGCGCCGGACATCGGCACCCTCGTTGTGAATCTCCAACACCCCGGGGCGTACCGACGCCGTGACCGGTGCATGGTCAACGAGAACGCCGAAGTCGCCCTCGGTGCCTGGCACCACCACCATCTCCACCTCCTCTGAGGCGAGAAGGCGTTCGGGCGAGACCAGCTCGAATTGAATCTTGTCGGCCATGGTCCCGCTCTAGGCGGCTTCGGCCGCCATTTCTTTGGCCCGATCGACCGCTTCCTCGATCGTGCCAAGCATGTAAAACGCCGCCTCCGGCAGATCATCGTGCTCGCCGTCGACGATTTGCCGGAATCCCTTGATCGTTTCCTCAAGCGAAACCAGAACGCCCGGTCGGCCGGTGAAGACCTCGGCGACATGGAAGGGCTGTGATAGAAAGCGCTGGATCTTGCGCGCCCGCGCCACCGTCAGCTTATCCTCCTCGCTCAATTCGTCCATGCCCAGAATGGCGATAATGTCCTGCAAGCCCTTGTAGGTCTGCAACACCTCCTGCACGCGCGTCGCGACCGTGTAGTGCTCATCGCCAACGATCCGCGGATCCAGCATGCGCGAGGTCGAATCGAGCGGATCGACCGCCGGATAAATGCCGAGCTCGGCGATCTGTCGCGACAGCACCGTCGTCGCGTCAAGGTGAGCGAACGAGGTCGCTGGCGCCGGATCGGTTAGATCGTCGGCCGGCACGTAGATCGCCTGCACCGAGGTGATGGAGCCTTTGTTGGTGGAGGTAATGCGCTCCTGCAGGTTGCCCATGTCGGTGGCCAGCGTCGGCTGATAGCCGACCGCGCTCGGGATGCGGCCGAGCAGCGCGGAGACCTCGGAGCCGGCCTGGGTGAAACGGAAGATGTTGTCGACAAACAGGAGAACGTCCTGGCCCTCTTCGTCACGGAAATATTCGGCGACCGTCAGGCCAGTCAGGCCAACGCGGGCGCGAGCGCCCGGGGGCTCGTTCATCTGGCCGAAGACCAACGCCGCCTTCGACTCGCCCTCGAGATTGATGACGCCCGATTCGATCATCTCGTGATAGAGGTCGTTGCCCTCGCGCGTCCTCTCGCCGACCCCCGCGAACACTGAGAATCCACCATGGGCCTTGGCTATATTGTTGATGAGTTCCTGGATGATCACCGTCTTGCCCACGCCGGCTCCGCCGAACAAGCCGATCTTGCCGCCGCGCGCGTACGGCGCCAACAAATCGACGACCTTGATGCCGGTGACCAGGATTTCCTGTTCGGTCGACTGCTCCACGAATTCGGGCGCCGCGCGATGGATCGGCATGCGCTGTGCAGTCTTGATCTCGCCCCGCTCGTCAACCGGCTCGCCGATCACATTCATGATGCGTCCAAGTGTCTCGGGCCCCACGGGGATGCGGATCGGCCCACCGGTGTCGGTGACCTCGGTGCCGCGCACCAGACCGTCGGTCGAATCCATGGCCACCGTCCGCACCGTCGATTCACCGAGGTGCTGCGCGACCTCGAGGACCAACCGTTGGCCGTGGTTGTCGCACTCGAGCGCATTCAGGATTGGCGGCAGCTCCCCGTCGAATTGAACATCGATCACGGCGCCGATGACCTGGGAGATTCTGCCGACGAGGTTGGTGTTCATGTCGTGCTCCGAGTGTGTGGGCCCACTACAGCGCCTCCGCGCCCGAGATGATCTCAATGAGTTCACTGGTGATCACCGCTTGGCGGGAACGATTGTAGCTGAGCGTAAGTCGATCGATCATGTCGCCGGCGTTGCGGGTGGCACTATCCATCGCGGTCATGCGCGCACCTTGCTCGCTCGCCGCGTTCTCCAGTAGGGCGCGATAAATCTGCACCGCCAAGTTGCGAGGCACCAACGCCGCGAGAATTTCGGCCTCATCCGGCTCGAACTCCGGGATCGCGCCCGTCTCGTCACCAACCGAGGCGTCCGAATCCAGCGCCATGGCAGCCGGGATCAGCTGGCGCTCGGTCACGACTTGCGTCATCACTGTCACGAAGGTGTCGAAAAAGATCGTGCAAACGTCGAACGCACCTTCATCGTAGAGCGCGATGATGCGTTCCGCGATCGGCACCGCGTCGCCGAACGATAATCGGCGGACACCGCTGAGATCGACCGCATCAACCATCAGCCCGCCGAACTCACGCCGCAACATGTCGCGACCCTTGCGGCCTACGCACAGCACCTTGACGGTACGGCCTTCCCTCACCAGACCGCGAATGCGCAGCCTTGCCGCGCGCGCGATCGACGAGTTGAAACCACCGCACAGGCCCCGCTCAGCGGTGGCGACCACAATAAGGTGGCTCGCCTCCGCGCCAGTCCCGACCAGCAATCGCGGCGCGGCCTCGTTGTCACCAAGGCTTGTGGCGAGCGAGGCCAGCATGCGCTCCATCCGCTCGGCATACGGGCGAGCGGCCTCGGCCTGCTCCTGGGCGCGACGCAGCTTGGAGGCCGCCACCATCTTCATCGCCAGCGTGATTTTCTGGGTCGATCGCACGCTGGCGATGCGATTGCGTAGGTCTTTGAGGCTCGGCATGGGTTCAGTCGATCAGCGGGCAATTCGGCGCCTTACACTGCGGACACCTACGCGAAGCTCTTGGCAAAGCCATCGATGACACTGGTAAGCCTCTTGTCGGTCTCGTCGGAAAGCTCGCCCTCTGCACGAATCGTCTCCAGGAGATCGTTGTGTTTGTCCCGTATTTCCGCGATCACGCCCTCTTCGAAGCGACGCACATCACCGACGTCGATCTTGTCGAGATAGCCACGCACGCCGGCGAGGATCGAGATTACCTGCTCTTCGATCACCATCGGCGCATACTGATCTTGCTTGAGTAGCTCGGTCAGTCTGGCGCCGCGTCCGAGTAGCCGTTGAGTCGCCGGATCAAGGTCGGAGCCGAACTGGGCGAAGGCCGCCATCTCGCGATACTGGGCGAGTTCGAGTTTGATGCGGCCGGCAACCTGCCTCATCGCCTTGACCTGCGCGGCCGAGCCAACACGACTAACCGAGAGGCCGACGTTCACAGCCGGGCGAATACCTTGATAGAACAGATCCGACTCGAGAAATATCTGACCGTCAGTGATCGAAATAACATTGGTCGGGATGTAGGCTGAGACGTCGTTAGCCTGGGTCTCGATCACGGGCAGAGCCGTGAGCGACCCCGAGCCCTGCTCTTCGTTCATCTTGGCCGCCCGCTCCAACAGCCGCGAATGCAGATAGAACACGTCGCCCGGGTAGGCTTCGCGGCCCGGCGGCCGGCGCAGCAGCAGCGACATCTGTCGGTAGGCCACCGCGTGCTTGGACAAATCGTCGTAAATGATGACGGCGTGCATGCCGTTGTCGCGGAAGAACTCGCCCATGGCGCAGCCGGCATAGGGCGCAAGGAACTGTAGCGGCGCCGGTTCCGACGCCGTCGCCGCAACCACGATGCAGTAGTCCAGCGCGCCGTAATCCCCGAGGGTCTTGACCACCTGGGCGACGGTTGACCGCTTCTGCCCAATCGCGACATACACGCAATACAGTTTCTTGGATTCATCGTTGGTCTGGTTCACCGACTTTTGGTTGACGATGGTATCGATCGCTAATGCCGTCTTGCCGGTTTGCCTGTCGCCAATGATCAATTCGCGCTGGCCGCGACCGATCGGGATCAAGCTATCGAGCGCCTTCAAGCCAGTTTGCATCGGCTCGTGAACCGACCGGCGTGCGATAATCCCGGGTGCCTTGACCTCGACTCGGCGGCGTTCCGTCGTCTCGATTGGTCCCTTGCCATCGATCGGATTGCCAAGGGCGTCGACGACCCGTCCCAACAACGCTTTCCCGACCGGGACGTCCACAATGGCGCTCGTACGTTTGACGATATCGCCTTCCTTGATGTCGCGATCGTCGCCGAGAATGACCACGCCGACGTTGTCGCTCTCAAGGTTCAACGCCATGGCCGTCGTGCCGTTCTCGAACTCGACCATCTCACCGGCCTGCACGTTGTCCAGACCGTGGACGCGGGCAATGCCGTCGCCCACGGACAGAACCTGGCCGACCTCCGACACCTCGGCTTCGGTGTCGAAGTGTTCAATCTGTTTTTTGAGGATCTCCGAGACCTCGGCGGCACGGATGTCCATCATCCAACCCCTTTCATGGCGAGCTTGAGATTGTGCAACTGAGTGCGCAGCGAGGTGTCGAGCATGCGTGAGCCCAGACGCACGACCAGCCCGCCGATCAAACCCTCATCGACATGGCTGGTCACGTTGACTTCGCGGCCCGCGGCCCGCGAAAGATTGGCCTTGAGCGCATCGATTTGGGCCGCGCTAAGCGCCCGAGCCGAGGTGACGTCGGCCCCGACCTCACCGCGATGCTCGGCGAGCAGCGCTCGATAGAGACGGACCACCTGGGCGAGAATGAATAGCCGACGATTGCGCGCCAATAAGCCGACAAATCGCCGCACCAGGTCGATCGTACCCGCTCTTTCGAGCACCGCCGCCACCGCGCGCCCCTGCTCCTCGCGGCTCAGAATAGGATTGCGGATCAGTCGGGCGAAGTCGGCGCTCTCGTCAATCAGCGTCGCCAACCCAACGAGGTCGCGGTCGACTTCGTCCAACACTTTTTGATCGCGAGCCAACCCGAACAACGCGTTCGCGTAGCGGCCAGCGAGTCCGGATATCAAAGATAGGTCGGCCACCACCTGGTTTGGTCCTGGTTGTTGCGACGGGTTCCGCGCTCGACTGGATTTAACCAATATCCGCGATTGGATTGATCCAACACGATTGGCTTGGTCCAACAAGAAAACGACGGCCACAGCCATCCGGCGCGCCGTCGTTCAGGCCGCGATTACGTAACACAGCACCTGGGGTCGCGCAAGCTAGGCCGGGCTCGCGGCGCAGGCTCAGATCAGCTTGCCGGGATTCATAATGTCGTCGGGGTCGAGTGCCCTCTTGACCCGCCGCATCAGCTCAATTTCCACCGCCGGCTTGTAGCGCCGGATGCTTTTGCGTTTGATCCGACCAAGGCCGTGCTCGGCGCTGATACTGCCATTGAGCTCGGCCGCAATATCGTGGACGATCCGGTTCAATCGCTCCTCGCGCGCGCGAAAGGCCTCGACCGCTAGGTCGGGCGGCTGACCCAGGTTGAAGTGGATATTGCCATCGCCGAGATGGCCGAAGGCAACGGGGCGCACCCCCGGCAGCTCGGCGCGCACGGCGGCCTCAGCCCGTGACATGAACTCAACGATGCACGAGATAGGCACCGCCACGTCGTGCTTGATGCTCGCGCCGTCATGCCGCTCGGCCTCGGGTATACTCTCGCGCAGTCGCCACAAGTCCCGTGCCTGAGCCGTGCTCTCGGCGATCACCGCATCGCGTATACCACCGGAGTCGTGAGCACGGGCCAGCGTATCCTCGAGCACCGGCCGCAATGTTTCGCCTTCGGCCGAGGTCGAGAGCGCGGCGAGTACATACCAGGGGTGTTCCTCAGCGAGCGGGTCGATGCAGCCGGGGATATGGTGCAGCACCAACTTCAGCGTCGCCGCCGAGATCAGTTCGAACGCGTCGACCCGACCGCCACTTCGTCCCCGCAAGCTCGCCAGCAGATTGCAGGCGGCGGCGACATCGCCGACGGCGACAAACGCAGTTTGCACATCGCGCGGGCGCGGAAACAGGCGCAGTACGGCAGCTGTGATAACGCCCAGCGTGCCCTCGCCGCCGATGAACAGCTGTTTGAGGTCGTAGCCGGTATTGTCCTTCCGCAGCCCCCGTAGCCCGTCCCACAGGCGACCATCAGGCAGCACTACTTCAAGGCCGAGCACGAGCTCGCGCGCGTTGCCATAGCGCAACACATTGATGCCGCCCGCGTTGGTGGAAATATTGCCGCCGATTTGGCAGCTGCCTTCTGCCGCGAGGCTCAAGGGGAACAGGCGGTCAGCTGCGGCCGCCGCCACTTGCACATCGGCCAGCACGCAGCCGGCCTCGACGGTGAGAGTATCGTTGGCAGGATCGACCGCCCTCACCTGGTTGAGTCGGGCCAGTGACAGCAGCACTTCGGCACCGGCCTCATGGGGAATGGCGCCACCCATCAGGCCGGTGTTGCCGCCCTGCGGGACGATCGGTATCCCATTCTCCGCGCAAATCGTGACGATCGCGGCCACGTCCTCAGCGCTCTTGGGACGCGCCAGTAGGGGTGTTTTGCCGTGGAAGCGACCACGCAGCTCGCAAACATACGGCGCCAGATCGACGACATCTTCGAGGTAGCCGCCCGG
>Ga0315338_1001319_pt1 | contig 32455 bp, 25 predicted proteins | sample ASW8metaG_FD_204518 | JGI IMG/M metagenome (GOLD analysis project Ga0315338, IMG submission 204518) | Ammonia-oxidizing marine archaeal communities from Monterey Bay, California, United States - ASW #8 | ecosystem: Environmental > Aquatic > Marine > Coastal | place: USA: California | collected... | reverse complement strand
GAGCCAATGACAGTCCGCGCACTGACATCAGCGCCTGCCTTGAGCAGCACGACAATCACTTCGGGGTTGGTGTTGGATCTCGCTGCACACATCAGCGGAGTCATGCCCTCTTTATCCTTCGCATTGACATCAGCACGTGCCTTGAGCAGCACTGTCACCACTTCGGGGCTTAAGTCGTATCCCGCTGGAGACATCAGCGGAGTCCTGCCATATTCATCATCCCTCGCTTTGACATCAGCACCTGCCTCGAGCAGCACCGAAGTCACTTCGGGGGTGTTGTTGACCCCCGCTGCCCACATCAGCGGCGTCATGCCATCCCCAGTCTTCACATTGACATCAGCACCTGCCTCGAGCAGCACCGAGATCACTTCGGGGTTGATGTTGCCCGCTGCAAACATCAGCGGAGTCAAGCCACCTTGAGTCTTCGCATTGACATCAGCACCCGCCTTGAGCAGCACGGAGATCACTTCGGGGTTGGTGCTGTGTTTCGCTGCATACATCAGCGGAGTCCTGCCATCTGCACTGTGCGCATTGACATCAGCACCTGCCTTGAGCAGCGATGAGATCACTTCGAGGCTGGGGTTGTATTCCGCTGCATGCATCAGCGGAGTCGAGCCCAAAATGTCCTTCGCATTGACATCAGCACTTGCCTTGAGCAGCACCGAAATCACTTCGGGGTTGGTGTTGTCTTCCGCTGCCCCCATCAGCGGAGTCCAGCCAATTTCATTCCTTGCACTGACATCGGCACCTTCCTTGAGCAGCGATGAGATCACTTCGAGGCTGGGGTTGTGTTCCGCTGCCCACATCAGCGGCGTCATGCCATCCCCAGTCTTCACATTGACATCAGCACCTGCCTCGAGCAGCACCGAGATCACTTCGGGGTTGATGTTGCCCGCTGCAAACATCAGCGGAGTCCAGCCACCTTGAGTCTTCGCATTGACATCAGCACCCGCCTTGAGCAGCACGGAGATCACTTCGGGGTTGGTGCTGTGTTTCGCTGCATACATCAGCGGAGTCCTGCCATCTGCACTGTTCGCATTGACATCAGCACCTGCCTTGAGCAGCGATGAGATCACTTCGAGGCTGGGGTTGTGTTCCGCTGCCCACATCAGCGGAGTCGAGCCAATGATAGTCCGCGGATTGACATCAGCACCTGCCTTGAGCAGCACCGAGATCACTTCGGGGTTGGTGTTGTTACTCGCTGCCACCGCCATCAGCGGAGTGAAGCCACTTCCCTTCCTCGCATCGACATCAGCACCTGCCTTGAGCAGCGCCGAGATCACTTCGGGGTTGGCTTTAAAATTCGCTGCAAACATCAGCGCGGTTTGCAAACTATTGCTCTTTGCTTTGACATCAGCACCTGCCTTGAGCAGCACGAAGATCACTTCGGGGTTGGTGTTCGATCTTGCTGCACACATCAGCGGAGTCATGCCATCTTTATCCCTCGCTTTGACATCAGCACCAAGATCCAAAAACTCCTGAACTTGAGAAACAGTTGCGTCACGCGAATTGCAGAGTTGATGCAAACTGACATATTCAACATCTGGCTTGATTTCAGCAACCTCTGATTTGCTGTCCTCGCAACCAACCAGCACAAATACGCTCATTGCCAAAGCAAGCAGAAGTTTGAAAGTCATATCGCTCCTCCGTGAGTTCTGAAACAGCACGCTTTTACACGATACCGCATCCCCAATTCACGCCTTCCTTAGTGAATAAATCGAAGCCGCCCGAAGTCCGGAATCGGAATTGGGCCGGCGCCGGAGAGGGGTGCGGGGAAGTAGACGACGAATGCCTTTCCGATCAGGAGGTCCCGGTTCACGATGAAGGGTGTGGGATCTACTTGTTCGACAACGATGGGCGCGGGAGCGCCCCAGTGGCGGCCGTCGAGTGAGCGGGCGCTGTTGTCGCCGAGCATGAAGAACTGGTCGGATCCGAGGGTAATGAGGCTGTCTGGGTGAGTCGCGGCCGCCGGATTTCCGCTGATAACGCGATCGACAAACTCATCCGTTGGTTGATTCTTCATGGACGCATGGGCACTGATTGTGGCCGGGCGGTAGTACAGATCTCGCTCCACTTGCATGTTCGACACGCGGACGGGCGCGCCGACAAAGGACCACTGCAGAGTCGCCGAATCCGGGAGGCGGCGTGCCAACTCGGATGGACTCGCATTTGGAGTGCCGGTGGAGTACGCCAACCGCTGGGCCGGTGTCCAATCGTATTCGAGGCTGAGGACCTCCTTGTCGTCAATCAACAACCTGGCGGTCTGATCAATGTGTTCCGCAACGATTCGCGTCGGAACACTTCCCTGTAACGGCCTGATGCTCACTTCCACACGCCGACTGTCCGCGGGTCGACCATTCGGCCACATGGCAATCGCAACAGTATCACCCGACATCGTAAATCGGAAGACGTGAGATCGCGCTGTGAGGTCCATCGATGCAGTGAGCCCGTCCCGAGCGGGCGTCAACGTTGCGCTTACCCTCAGATCACTCACTGCGTAGCGTTGTGACATTGGTGTGAACATGTTGTAGGCGCTCCAGTCGTCCAGTGGAAACCGGCTGCTGTCCCACTTGAGTGTCGCTGGCTCATCCGATAGCGACGCAAGGACATGGCCCGTCTCGCTCCATTCCGACTTGGGCGAACCGATCCAAGGCAAGCCAGTCCAACCTTTGGGCAACATCGCAGGGGCGGTGGGTGACTGCTCGCTGTCCCACACCAGTTGCCACACCGTCTTGCGGACATCACGATCCTTGCGAGTGATGTGGAATCGGTCCTCGCCCGGCCCCCGTACAAACATGTCTCCATCGACGATCCAAAGCGTCTCGCCGGGTAGGCCGACGAGCCGCTTGATATAGGTCCCCGCCGGTCCGTCCGGCTGGACCGGGTTCTTGAAGACCACCACGTCATACCGCTCAGGCGCCATGAACGGATAGAGCCACTTGGCGACCAGAATGCGATCGCCCATACGACCCTCGGAGACCTTGAGCCCGGACTTGGTAAAGGGCTGAAGACGGCCGGCGAGGTGATCTCGAAGGTGCCGTGCATCCGGCTTCCGCTGCGCATCAAGTCCGACCGGTGTGGATGACCCTGTTTGGCTGCTCTCGACCAACATGTGCTGGCCGAGCAGGGTGGGCGCCATGGAACCGGTTGGAATCACAAATCCTTCCACAACAAAGCCTCGGAAGATCATCGCAATGATGAATGCGACGATCAATGACTGCACCGTGTCGATGGCGGCTGAAGTGTTGCTTGGATGTGATGGAGACATGAACTGAGAAGGATACCGGCGTACCGGCAGGTCCGGTCACGACCCGTCAGGATGAAGAATCCCCGCCTGACGCCTGATCGGGTCCCTCTTGCCGCCGACCGCGGCGACGCCGGCGACGTTTCTTCTTCGTACCAGTATCGCCAGTCGCTTGCGGCGTCTGCTGGCCGTCCCCCTCGGCAGATTTGCCCCCACGCCGCTTTCGGCGGCGCTTGGTCTTCTTCTTCTTGTCGGACGACTCCTGCTTCTTGTCGCCGCCCGAATCTCCGGATGCGCGGCCACGACGCTTGCGGCCTCCTCCACCTTTTGATCGCTTGATCGCAGGGATTCGCTCCTCTGCCTCATCTGGCGAGATGCCACGCATCGGATCGCGCTCTCCGTATTCGCCGGGGGCCGGACACTCGTCCGGATCCATCAACTCTTCGAGTGGAACCGCAATGATCCGGCTGTCTGATTCCAGTTTGACTTGGACAAGTTGAGTCAGAATCTGGCCGTCCATCACAATGCCGGGTCCCTCCACCGTTCCAACGCGAGTCTTACGATGTGGCAAGTTGGCCTTGAGTTCGCGGTAGGTCACATCCTCATACCGCAGACAACACATGAGCCGTCCGCAGCGACCGGAAATCTTGAGTGGGTCGAGTGTCGCCTTCTGCTGTTTGGCGGACCGCATCGAAACCGGCTTGAGCACTTTGAGGAAACCCTTGCAACAACAGTGCTGGCCACAACGCTCATAGTCGGCGACCAGCCTGGCCTCGTCACGGGCTCCGACCTGTCGCATGTCGAGCTTGGTTCGGAACTCGACAGCAAGCTCCTGCGCCAGATCGCGGAAGTCCACTCGGTTCTCGGAGCGGTAGTAGATCACGCCTCGCTCGCCTTCGAGGGTGAGTTCCGCATCGACAATCGTCATGTCCATCACATAGAACTTGGCCAGTTCGCGACACTTCGCAGCCATGCGTTGGGCTTCACCTTGCCGTTCTGTGAAGAGGCGAAGATCCTCGGCTGTTGCGATTCTGAGGATCCGACCGCGATCATAAAATGGGTAGTCTCGCCCGCCGGAGGCCTCAATATAGTCACGGATTTCGTTGCGTGAAACGGACGTTGGACACCCGTTGTTCGGGCAGGTCGTCGTGAGCAATGTCGTAAGTTCGACACCGCGGTGGGTTCTGGCAATGAGTTTGGAGCCGCAGCCCGCTTGAACGCCGTCACGAGACTCATACTCACCAATCATGTTCATGCGACCAAACTTGACGACCAGCGTCTTGCAGGGCTCGGTCGCGGCCAGTTGCTCTTCGAGCGTCAACGCGTCCCGGCGAGCCGGATCGGCGTCTTCTTCAAAGACTGGTAACGGAAAGATAGACATTGGAACTCGCGCCACGGCGGCGTGAACGGCCGCGGCCCTGTTGCGGTCAGCACTGTCACCGAACGAGGTGGGTGTCAGCCTCATCAGACCGTTCGGCACGCCTGATGAGTGGTACGCGAGTAAGGGCACAGTGTAGACCCATCGCGGTCGTGCCGGGAGGGGCTGGGAATCAGGAGTCGGGAATCGAAACGCGAGGGCGCAAGGCCCTTGGTGAGCCTTTGAGGCGAGTTTTTGTGGGTTTGGTGGGCGTCCGCGAATGCCGGCAGGGCAGTGTGAAATGCCAGGACCGACGCTCCCTGGCCGCGGAGCGGGGCCCCTACTGCCTTGTCTTGAGGTCCTGCAAGGGCTTGCGGCTTCGCTTTGAGAACAAGAGGCGGATTGGCACCTCGCTGTAGGGCAACTCCTCCCGAAGGCGGTTCATGAGATACCGCTCATAGCGGCCCTCGAAGAGTTTAGGGTCGTTGACGACCATGGCAATTGTCGGCGGGTCCACCGCGACCTGTGATACGTACAGCAGTTTGGCCTGCGTGCCCAACCGGGACGAGGGTCCCCGCTGCTTGAGAATAGACTCGATGACCGCATTTAACTTGCCCGTGGTCTCGCGGTGCCCTGCCTGCTCGCGCAGGTTGAATGCCATTGATACGAGATCCTCGATCCCCGCGCCGTCTTCAGCGCTCACCAGCACGATGGGAGCGAAGTCGAATCCTCGCAACTCTCGCGTGAGGTAGTCGGCGAACTCACTTGGATCTGTGCCTTCCGGCACGAGATCCCACTTGTTCAGCACCAGCACTGTTGGCTTGAACTGACGCTGCAACTCCTGAGCGAGTTTTCGATCGACGTGCGAGACCTTGCGAGTCGCGTCGATCAGAAACACAACTACGTCGGACCGCCGCACCGCCTGCAGCATGCGGTGGTATGCGTAGTACTCCACATCCCCCGAGAAACTCTTTCGGCGACGCAGCCCGGCCGTGTCGATGGCGACAAAAGCACGCCCAGACATTTCAAACCGAACATCGACGGCATCCCGCGTCGTGCCGGCAATCTCGGACACGATGCACCGCTCCTCACCGGCAAGCGAATTGATCAACGTGGACTTACCGGCGTTGCGACATCCGACGATGGCCACTTGCATCTCAGGCGTTGCGGGAACCTCCGCCTGATCAACCCGATCCCAGACTTGCTCGAGCAACTGCCGCACCCCGTAGCCGCTTGCCGCCGAGACACATGCCGGCATGCCAAGACCAAGACTCGCAGCCTCCATGGCATGTGCTTCCCATGACTCGTCGTCCACCTTGTTAGCAACAAGAATGACGCGATCCTGCAGTTGTCGTCGTCGAATGAGATCAATGACGGTCTGGTCCAGTGGCACAATGCCGTCACGCACATCAATGACAAAGAGAATGACCGATGCACGCTGCATGGCCTCACCAATCTGCCCTTCAATGTCGCTTGTCAATGACGCCAGGTCACATCCAGCGTCGTCAATTCGCTGATCATCTGTGGTGTACACGCCCCATCCGCCCGTATCGGTCAACTCAACCCACCGTGGTTCCCCATCCGAGTATTCCTGTGGCGGATCCAGTTCAGCAATCGCGCTGACACGATCACGCGTAACGCCAGGCACAGCGTCCACAATGGACACGCGGCGCCCGGCAAACCGGTTCAGCAGACTCGATTTGCCGACGTTGGGGCGACCGATGATGGCGACTTGAGGCAAGGACATCGGGAGATTGTAGTGCGGTGGCCGGAGCGGCCGCCAAGACGCCCCGCGATCGCAATGGAATCCTCACCCGCTCCCGACTGCCGCGCGGCGAAGCCGCGCTCCCTACACTGCCCATATGTCATCGCATGCTCCATCTGGCCTCCTGCTGGTCGTTTCCGGACCCTCTGGTGTCGGGAAGACGACCATTGTGCATCGGGTGCGGGAGCGACTTGGCGGAAAATTCAGCGTGTCAGCCACCACTCGCCCAAAGGGTGTGGGGGAAATTGATGGTGCCGACTACCAATTCGTCTCTCAAGAGGACTTTGAGAGAATGAAAGGCGAAGACGCGTTTCTGGAACACGCCGAGGTTTTTGGCCGGCACGCCTATGGCACACCTCGCGAGCCAGTTGAACGGGCACTGCATGAGGGCGAACTCATCCTTCTGGACATTGATGTGCAAGGTGCCACTCAAGTCCGCAAGCACATGCCAAGCGCGTACATGATCTTCATTCTCCCGCCGAACGATGACGAATTACGTCGTCGCTTGGAGACGCGTGGTCGTGAAGACGAAGAGGCCATCGTCCGACGGTTCGCCGAGGCCCGTCGAGAAATCGAACTCGCCACGAGCCGGACGTTGTACGACGCCTTCATCGTCAATGACAATCTTGATCGTGCCGTCGATGAGGCATGCCGATTGGTGGCCGAGTGGCGTACCGCCACTGCCGTTCAGGGATGACGCTGGTGTACAGATTGCTCCCGCTGATCGGCCTAAGCTGCGTTGCTTCCGCTGCCACTCCGACAATCAGCCAGGCATTGGCACTGCGCGGCGGCGCTCTGGTGGTGCCGCTGGAAGACGTGCGCCCCGACGCCCAGCCGCCGGTTGTCCGCCTTGTGAAAGATGGCAGGACGATCGCTCGACTCGATGCTGACCTGATATGGATTGACACCACACCGCGGGACCTTCGCCTCTGGTCGTGCGCTCCATATCAAACCAGAGTCACCGCCACGCCAACGGGTCGGGCCACGCCGTTTCTTGTGCTTCGCATCCCCGAAGACGGGCGAGGTGACCTGGCGGTAGATGGCGCGCCGATCGTCTTGCATTGGGCGGACCTTCCTCCTGCCATGCCCCCGCTGAATCGCTCCATTGCTTCGATTGAAGGTGCCGCCTTTGGTCCATATGCGCGGCCGCCGATGCAGGAACCATTGGACTCATGGCGATGCGAACTTCTGGCGGAGATGCGGGGGCTCGAGCCCACTCCGTTGAGTCGCTTTCCAGACGCCGCCGATCGCCTGCTCGCCCTCGCGGCGGCAGGCCCGTGGCGACTTGCCATGCATCATCTTGCTGCGGCTGATCTCGGCGTCGCCCGCCGGGTCGCCGAACTACTCACCAGCACCGCCCGCGACAACGGGCTGATCATCGCGGCCTGGCTCAGTAGTGGCGCAGCACTGGATGAGTTGCTCGCCCTCGCCGTGAGTCCGCCTGGCGAAGATGACACCGTGGCCGCCCGCGCGCTGCGATGGTGCGAACGGCAGACCAGCCTGCTTGCCTGGATCAGGAGTGACCGTGGCAGCTTGATCCAACTCGCACTGGCGAATCCGGAACCGCACCCGGTCCTCACCGAAATCGCGTGGGCGTATCCGGGCGAACTTCCCTTGGCCACGCGGGTGCCAGCCGGACAATCCAGGTTGACCCGAATCGATCCACTGCCACAGCGGGAGTTGACTCCACTGCTCCTTGAGGTTGGGAACAACCACATGACGCTGCCGATTGATCGCTCGATTCAGTATGTCAAGCCACCCGGGCTCATGCTCGGACCGCTGCATCCGAGCCTCACCCTGCTTGATGTGCGAGCTGGGGCGAATCCACCGGAAGCTCCAGCGTCGCGACAGACCTTCGCGCAGTTTCGAAGGTTGATGGGCCAGTGGGAGCTCATGTTGGAGTGCCGATGGCCCGAACCCCTCGAGGATGCAGACGAGCCCCTCCGCGAGTCGGTCACGATCGAGCTTCGGGTCAGGAACAACCTGCATGTCATCAAGATCACACCGCGTGGATTGAGCAGTACCCACCAAGCGGGATCGCCGACGGTGCATGTCAGCAGGCTCGACCATGCCTGGCTGTGCCGCGTTGTCCTGCCCGAGGAATGGATTGCGGACCGGATGTCCGTTGCCCTCCTGCGAACCCATGCCGATTCGCCAGCCGTGGAAACATGGCCAACGCCAAGTGTGCCATGGCATATTGAACTCGATCCGACGCCGCTGGATCTCACCCGATGGGATCAGGATGGCACGCCGCTCATGCCCTGATCGAGCGGGACCGTCTCCAAGATGTCGTTGAGGAGATCATCGCTGCTGACGCCATCGGCCTGCGCCTCGAAATTGAGCACGAGCCGGTGCCGCATGGCCGGGACGACGACACCTCGCAAGTCATCCACCGTGACAGCGTCTCGTCCGGCCCGCAGTGCTGACACTTTGGACGCCAGCGACAACGCCTGGCCGGCCCGAGGCGATGCGCCCAGCCGCACATAGCGGTCGATTCGAGGGGGCGAAAACTCACGTCCGGGGTGGGTCGCCAAGACAAGGCTTGCCATCGCTGTTCGCATGTCATCAGGAATGGATACCGACCGCACAGCGTGTTGGTGGGCGAGGATCGCGTCGGTATCGAGCACAGGATGAATCTCCGCATGATCCGCCGCAGTGGTCCGCTCCAGAATCTCGCACAACTCCGCACGGCTTGAATAGCCCACAATCAACTTGTAGAAAAATCGATCGAGTTGAGCCTCCGGCAATGGATACGTGCCTTCCTGCTCGATCGGATTCTGCGTCGCCATCACGAGAAAGGGCGGCCCGAGCGGTCGCGTTTGCCCGCCGACCGTGACGGCGCGCTCCTGCATTGCTTCCAGCATGGCGGACTGTGTCTTGGGCGTGGCGCGATTGATCTCGTCGGCGAGCAGGATCTGCGCAAAGACCGGGCCGGGCCTGAAGACAAACCGGCGCCCATTCTCGTCTTCTTCCACCACGGTCGTCCCAGTGACGTCCGCCGGCATCAAGTCGGGCGTAAACTGAATGCGGGAAAAATCCAATGACAGTGCTTGGGCGAGTGAACGGACCAGTAGCGTCTTGCCGAGACCCGGAACACCCTCCAGCAGCACATGCCCGCTCGCGAACAGACTGGTGAGGACGCCATCGATGATGTCCTCATGACCAACGATTGCTTTGGACAACTCCGTACGAAGGCGGTCCCAATCCTGCGCGAAGGTGGTACTCATGGCAGGCAGCGTAGCAGTCTCGGCGCGATGAGATTCAGAATCGAATCGTGCCCTGAATGCCCAGCACCGGGGCTGGATCATGATCGCTCGCCCAGAGGTCATTGCCAGCCGAATCGGTGGTCTTCAAGCGACCATAGGCGTTGACCCCGATGAAGGCAGTCAGGCTGCCACGCGGGCAGACGTCTATCGACACGAAGAAACTCACTGGCAAGGCTTCGGTCACACCGACGCCGCTTCTCGCGGATGCACTGTCGGAGAGACGAAATCGTTGATAGTCAAACACGGCCGATACGCCAACATCAACTGTGTCGCTCGCGGCGTACACGAGTTCGGCGCCAGTCTGATCGGCCCAGCCGCTGGTGAGGCGTGTTGAGAGACGGAGTCGATCGGCAATCTTCCACTCGGCCACGATAATCGGATAGATCAGAAGCTCGTCTTCGATGCGAGTCTGCACTCCCACGCCACCGCCAAGGATCAGATCCTCTGAGAACGCGTACGCGGCCCCCATCGCGCCGCCACCCTCGAAGCCGTCGCTGAGTGTGCCCCCCTGTTCTGCCGCCCACCGCGCCATGCCGCCGCCGAAGATCTGCCATTGTTGTGTCGCCTGCCACTGCAGTGCGGCGGTCGCCTGCGTCGTGTTGATGCTGCTCCACGGACCAACCATGCCGCTGAAACCAAAGTTGTCACGTTGTTGGCGGGCGGCGAGCAGGAGTTCCAGATCGTCTCGGAGCGGGATGCGGCCACGGACCCGCAGGTGACCACGGTCGTGCGTGAAGCGGCCCGCCGCGGTGTCGGTCAGGTCGGTGCGAAGTTGCCAGATCCAGCCGCCCTCGATCGAGAATGACGCTTGAGAGTCGTCGGATTGCCCAAGTGGCGCGACCTCCTGCTCGGTCGGCGCAATCATTTCAACTGCATCAGGAGCCGCAAATGAAAGCGGTGTTGTCCAGAGGCCGTTTGGCTGTGTTGCCGCGAGGGCCATTCCCACGACTGTCGTTGTCAGCATCGCGTACCTCCATTGTCAGGCACGCAGCATATGTGAAACAGGTCCCGTACCGGGAGCGGTCCCGCGGCCCGCCCAACGGCTGGCTTGCTCAGTCTTCGCTCTTTTCGACCTGCCAGTATTCCAGCTCGACCGGGGCCTGGCGGCCGAAGATGGTGACCAGAACACGGACCATGCCCTTGTCAGGCATGACCTCATCGATGGTGCCTTCGTAATTCTCGAAAGGGCCCTCGTTGATCGTGACGTGATCGCCGGAGACGAACTCGAGTTTGACCTCAGGCTCGGCGTCTGGCATCTTCGAGTCGAACAGCATCTTCTCGACCTCCGCCGGCGACATGGGGGTGGGACGGCCCGCCGTGCCGACGAAATCGCCCACGCCGGTGGTCTCCTTGATCAGGAAGAAGACATCCTGCGGGATGCGACCCTTCTCGAGCATCATCTCGACAAAGATGTAGCCGGGGTAGAGCTTGGTCTCGGTGATCTTGTGCTTGCCGCCCTTGAGCGTGCGCGTCTTCTCGGTCGGCATCATGATGCGACCGATGCGGTCGGTCAGGCCTTCGATCTCCACCTTGCGTTGCAGTGTGTCGCGAACCGAGCCCTCCTTGTTGGATGCAACCCGCAGGACAAACCAGTCCATGCCTTGCCGATACATGGGCATGTCAACGGCGGGGTCAAACTCGAGGACCTCTTCCGGGGTGTCGGTCACTGAACCCTCGCTATCCGTCGGCGCGGGCGCCGGGGCTTCCACTTCGGCAGCAGTCATGTCAGCATCCTTGATCTCTTCGTGTTCGGTCGTCATGAGTCCAGCCTCACCATTCTTGTCGTATTCATTCTGATCAGCCGGTCCGCAGCACCGTCATCCATCGGAAGATGCTCGCAAATCCGACGTCGAATGCCCAGCAGTACAGCGCGATGATGATCGTCAGGCCGATGACTGCGCGAGTCGACAATTCGACCTCGCGACGGCTCGACCAGTTGACCTTCCGCATCTCGCCCTCGGTCGCAATCAGGAACTCGACCGTCTTGCGGCGTGTGCCGATGATCATCCATCCGAACCATGCAAAGACCACCGCCGCGATCAACATGATCACGACTCGCACATAGGTTGGTTCAAAGCCAAAGAGCGTGACGCCCTCCATTTCCTTCCAGAGCCACACCAGTCCGAGCGCGACGATGGCACCGAGCCCGTAGGCCGACATCAATCGCACCCAGTATCCCTGTCCTGACTTGTAGATCGCGGACATTCTTCATCTCCATTGCCAAAGTGGCACTTCTCGCCTGACAGGCCTGTAACACGCCGGGAGTGACTCGAACACTCAACCTGCGGATTTGGAATCCGCTGCTCTGCCAATTGAGCTACCGGCGTTCGATCCGCGAACGAGTCCGCGGCACGGGGTCACTTTCGCTTGATCTTGTGCAGGGTGTGCTTGCGAAGTCGCGGGCTGTACTTCTTCATGCCAGCCTTGACTTTCTCGTCGATACCACCCTTGACTCGAATGCTCGTGCGGTAATTGAGATCGCCGCACTCTGTGCATTGGAGCCACACATATTCACGATCCGCAGCCTTCTTGGCCATTGCTGTTCCTGCCTTTCCCCGAACCGGTCCCGTCGCTGGTTCACCAGCGACGGGACAGGGCGGGTGTCAAGCAACCCTCCGGGGTCACTCGAGAATCTTGGTCACGACGCCAGAGCCGACAGTCCGGCCGCCTTCGCGGACCGCGAAGCGGAGGCCTTCGACCATGGCAATCTTCTTGCCGAGCGTCACCTTCATCTTGATGTTGTCACCAGGCATGCACATTTCGGCACCGACAAGGTCCAAGCCGCCGGTCACATCCGTCGTACGGAAGTAGAACTGAGGCTTGTAGCCGGAAAAGAACGGCGTGTGACGGCCACCCTCCTCCTTGGTCAGCACGTAGACCTCCGACTCGAAGGCGGTGTGCGGGTTGATGCTGCCGGGCTTGGCAAGCACCTGACCACGCTCGACGTCGTCCTTCTCGACACCACGGAGGAGGCAGCCAACGTTGTCGCCAGCCTGCGCGTCTTCGAGGATCTTGTTGAACATCTCGACGCCGGTGCAGGTCGTCTTGGTCGGTTCGTCGGTGAGGCCGACGATCTCGATGGGGTCGCCCACGTGGACGGCGCCCGTCTCGATACGACCTGTCACGACCGTGCCGCGACCCTTGATCGAGAACACATCCTCGATGGCCATGAGGAAGTCCTTGTCAACTTCTCGCTCAGGCTGTGGAATGTACTCGTCGAGAGCGACCATCAATTCATCGATGGACTTGCAGACTTCGTCATCCGTGCCCTCGCTCTCGAGCGCCTTGAGGGCCGAACCACGAATGACCGGAATGTCATCGCCCGGGAAGTCGTAGGCCGAGAGCAACTCACGGATTTCCATCTCGACCAGGTCGAGCATTTCTTCGTCATCGACCATGTCGCACTTGTTCATGTAAACCACGATCCTCGGCACGCCGACCTGGCGGGCAAGCAGAATATGCTCACGCGTCTGGGGCATGGGGCCGTCGGTCGCAGCGACTACGAGAACAGCGCCGTCCATCTGGGCGGCACCGGTGATCATGTTCTTGACATAGTCGGCATGGCCGGGGCAGTCGACGTGAGCATAGTGCCGATTGTCCGACTCATACTCCTGATGACTGGTTGCGATCGTGATACCACGGGCCTTCTCTTCGGGCGCGTTGTCGATGTCGTCAAAGGCGCGGGCATCGCCCAGGCCCTTGGATGCCTGTCGAGTCGTGATCGCCGCGGTCAGCGTCGTCTTGCCGTGATCGATGTGTCCGATCGTGCCGACATTGACGTGCGGCTTGTTGCGAACAAATGTGTCCTTCGCCATCGGTTGGATACTCCTGGTCAGGGCAATGCGTTCCGGGCTTCATGCCCTTGTGGTTCGCCTTGCCACTCAGCCATCTCATGTCAGCCTTCGGCTCGGTGAGCGGAAGGCCCCGACCCACCATGGGCCGAACTTCGTTCTTCGCCTCGCTCGTGCGAGACTTCGTCACGGACCGTCCGCAACGATGTTCAATTGTTCCAAGCCACCGACGAGACTTGAACTCGTGACCTCACCCTTACCAAGGGTGTGCTCTACCACTGAGCTACGGTGGCGGGGATCGTCCTGACCCACCTCAACTTGGATCTCGCCAACACACCCGCGCCGACGAAAAACCGTCCCGACAGGGACGGAAGCGGGGATTGTACCCACATCGGCCGCTGTGGCAAGTCCCTGCAGCAGCAGGTCGCCGCATTCTATCCAACCCCGGCCATCCCCGGGCCTGTCAGGGCGATCGCCGGCTGTCCAGATCCATGATGCGGATGTTTCGCCCCGGCGACCCCGGCCCCCCAGCCAACTGCTCCCAAGACCGCCAAGTGGATTCTGTCCCGATGTGGCCGTCCAGAAAGAGTGTCAACGCGATGTCCCCACCGGAATACCGAAAATCGACTTCCTGGGTATCCGAGAACACCTCATCCCCGGGCCCCTTCACCTTGGTCCCGGTACCGGAGCCTCCCTCCAGCGTGTTAGTGAATGCGTCGCGGGTCTTCTGACGATAGACCTGCTCATCCTCCAGAGGCCCACCTCCGATCACCTCGCCTCGGAACGAGTCGATCAAGTACAGACTCCGCGCTGGCGCTCGGACCTGAGCATGCGTCACGAACCGATCTGTATTCGGGTCTGAGGCAACGCCCGTGATATCAAAGCGTGATCGTGCGTCAAAGAAATTGTTGGCGGCAAAGAAACCGGGCAAGTCCTTCTCCCACGCACCAGCTCCGATCGGCGTCGGGAGACCCTGCATACGGCCCTCGGAATCGGCCGTCCACGCGGAGATTCCGCGGCCGCCCCAGTCCGGAAGCAACTGGACGCCGCTCGAATCGAATTTTGGGAAGTGGTGGGTGTTGGAAGCGGCAGACCGGAGCGGGTTGGCAAAGGTGTTCTGCCCGTCGCGGTAGAGCCACCAGCCTGGCGCAGCCGAACTACTCGGCCCATATCCGCCAAAGACGTCATCGGTCCCGGCGCCGAGCACCGGCACCAAGTCCAAATTCACCTTGCTCCCCAGATTCGCATCCTCCCACAGGATGTCCGCCCAAGAACCTTGGGCGATGCCGTCTGACCGAGGGTCGCCGGTGTCCCGGAATGGATTGGCCGACGGCAGCCACTCATCCGCATCGGCCGTTGCGCGATAGAACCGAGCACCCCCGACCCGATGCGAGTTGGCTCCATTCTCATCGAAGTAGTCAAATCGTGAAGGCACGACGGTGTCACGGTGACTGCTGGAATATTGATCCATCCACTGGGCGACCTGCCGCAGATGGTTGCGGGATTTGAGCATGATTTCCGAGCTTCGGCCACCTTGCATGGCCAAGGTGAAGATGCCCATCAGGACGCCGATTATCGCCACAACGACCATCAGTTCCACCAGAGTCATTCCGTGATGTCGACCTTGATCGCGGTGCACGTGGCTGTCTCCTGCGGCATGGCCGCCAGTGATCAGGATACGGGCGTTTTGGCGAGCCGGATGCACGGGGAATCGGCTCACCCGAGATTCATGGTCATCAGGAACTCAGCATTGGAGTTGGTCTTGGCCAGACGCGTTCGCAGCAGTTCCATGGCCTCGACCACACTCATGTCCGACACGACCTTCCGCAATCGGCCGACCAGATCGAGTTCCTGATCGTCCAGCAACAACTCCTCGCGGCGCGTGCCTGAGGCAGGAATGTCGATGGCGGGCCAGATCCGCTTCTCAACGAGCTTGCGGGTCAGGTGCAGTTCGCTGTTGCCCGTACCCTTGAACTCCTCGAAAATCACCTCGTCGGCCTTGGAGCCGGTGTCCACGAGGGCCGTGGCAATGATGCTCAGCGAGCCGCCGTCTTCAATATTGCGGGCCGAGCCGAAGAACTTCTTGGGCTTGATCAGCGCCGCATTGTCCACACCACCGGTGCCAATCTTGCCGGATCCGCTCGCCGCATTGTTGTACCCGCGTGCAAGCCGGGTGATTGAGTCGAGCAGCACGACGACCTTACCGCCGGCTTCAACCATGCGGCGTGCCTTCTCCATGACAATTTCGGCCACTTGGATGTGTCGGGTGGCGTGCTCGTCAAAGGTACTTGCAACGACCTCGACGGTATCAATCGTATTGCGTTTGAAGTCGGTCACTTCCTCCGGCCGTTCGTCGACAAGCAGAACGATCACGTGCGCGTCCGGGTGATTCAGGGCGATCGCCTTGGTGATCTTCTGGAGCAGCACGGTCTTGCCCGTTCGCGGAGGCGCGACGATCAAGGCGCGCTGACCGAACCCCAGCGGGGCAACGAGATCGATCACACGCGTTTCCACAACGTCAGGCGTGGTCTCAAGCGTAATCCGCTCTTCCGGATGCAGCGGCGTGAGATTCTCGAAGGTCGGCAGATGCGCAGCCTCGGCCGGGTCGGTTCCATTGACCGATTCGACGCGCAGCATCGCGAAGTACTTCTCGGCCTCTTTGGGCGGTCGAATGAGTCCACTGACGACCTGCCCGCGACGCAGTCCGAATCGCTTCACTTGGGCCGGGCTGACATACACATCATCGGGCGATGGCAGATACGAGTACTCGGGGCTGCGAAGAAAGCCGTAGCCCTCCGGTGAAATTTCCAGGGTGCCCTCGCCAATCATCAGCCCCTGCTTGGCAGCCCGGGCCCGGAGGATGTCGAAGACGAGTTGTTGTTTGGACAACGTGGCCGCGTGCTCGATGCCATCTTCTTCCGCGATGGTGACCAACTTGGGGCCCGATGTCTTTTGCAGCACTGCGAAGTCCAGACCGTCCTTCTTGGCCTTCTCATACTTGGCGCGCGTTTTCTTGTCCAGCGTTGACTCGAGTTCTCGCGCCTCCTCGGCAAGCTGCTCGTCGCTCGGAACCGATCCGGGTTCAAGTGTGACGCTTGGAACGGCCGGAGCGTTCCCGGGTTGCTTCTTGCGACGGCGGCGTTTCTTGGACATCTGCTGTTTCCTTGAACGATGCTTGTTGCCCTGTTGGTTGCCTTGCTGGTTGCCCTGCTGGCTGGCCTGTCGATCCGGGCCATTAGAATCGCTTCCCTGCGCGTCGGAACGCGGTCGTTCGGGTGCTTGGGAAGGTGTGGATGTGGTTGACATGATCGGAAGCCTCGCGTGTGAGCCAATGTCACGGGTGAACGAATCAGAAAACCTGAGGGGGCAGGACCATCCGGACGCGGCCGCATCTTGCGGCAGAAGGGCATGGACAATGCTGCGGGTCAGTCGTGTCGCGGTTGAATGTGATTCAAAAGGTCGGCCACGTGTTGGTGGAGTGACTCTGAATTCCCCGCGTTGACAAGCACATGATGGGATCTCTTTCGCTTCTCGTCAAGTCCCAATTGGGTTGACTGCCGTTTCAGGGCCTCGGCGGCGTCCCAGCCGCTTCGAATACGCAATCGTTCATGGCGAAGGTCTTCGGGCGTGTCAATGAAGACCAGCGTGTCGCAGCAGGCGTTCAAGCCGGTTTCCAGCAGCAGCGGCGCATCGAGCACGATGGCCGGCGCTTCGGTGGAGGCATCTTCGATGCGAGCCTGGCAGATGGTGATCACCCGCGGATGCAGCAGACCCTCCAATCGTTGAAGATCGTCCGGATTGGAGAACACCCGTCCACCGAGGAATGCCCGATCGATCAGGCCGTCGGCTCCGACGACCTGCTCACCCAACCAACCGATCAACGCCCGTTGGATCTCGGGTTCATCCAGCACATCATGGGCGATGGCGTCGGCATCGACCACCACGCAGCCGAGCGTCTTCAGGCAGGTTGCGACGGCACTCTTGCCGGCGCCAATTCCGCCCGTCAGGCCGATGACCGGCGGTGTGCTCATTGGACAACACGCTCCCAACTCGTGCCGCCGTCGCCATCCTTGATCGCGATGCCCATGGCCAGCAGTTCGTCCCGCAACTCATCGGCTCGGCCCCAGTCCTTGCTCGCTCTGGCTTGGGTGCGCGCACTGATCAGCGACTCGATCTCGGCTGCGTTGTCATCGCTGCCGCCACCAGTCACATTCAGATCCAACACACCCAGCACACTGTTCATGCGACCAAACGCCAACAGTTCGGTTCGCCAGGTCGCGGCCGCTGCGCCGTCCGCCGGAATTGATGAAGTTGGAAGTTCTCCAATCGCAACGTTGAGTACACCAATCGCGCCCGCGACGTTGAGGTCGTCGCTGAGCGCCGCGGCAAATGCTGGAAGCGCCGACTCAAGCGGGCCGGGTTCGTCATTCGCACGCGGCACTTCGGCGTGCGACTCCAGCCACGCCATCACACGCGCCCAGCGATCTATCTGCTTCTGCGCATCACGAAGCCCCTGCATCGTGAAGTTCGCATTGATACGGTAGTGCGTGCGGATGAGTTCCAGCCGAATGGCCGCGGGCGATGCCGCCTTGTCCAACAAGTCTCGAATCGTAAAGAAGGTGCCACTTGACTTGCTCATCTTTCCGCCATCGACCATGAGATGACGCGTATGGAACCAGTACCTCGCAAATGCCTTGCATCCCGTCGTGCCGCGTGACTGGGCGATTTCGCACTCGTGGTGCGGGAAGATGTTGTCCTCGCCGCCGCTGTGCAGATCGATCTGATCACCGAGCAGCGCGCGGGCCATCACCGAGCATTCCAGGTGCCACCCCGGATAGCCCTCACCCCAAGGGCTGGCCCATCGCATCAGATGAGCCCCATCCGGCTTCCACAACATGAAGTCTGCTGGACTCCGCTTGACGGCCTGCGTCTTCATATCCACGCGACCGCCATGACCACTGCGAAGCGCCGCCAGATCATTGCCGGAGAGTTCGCCGTAGTCCGGCCAGGACGATACGTCAAAGTACACAACGCCATCGGATGCTTGATAGGCGTGGCCGCGGTCCATGAGTGACTGCACCATGTCGATCATATGATCGATGTACTGAGTCGGACGCGGCATGCGCTCGGGATACGCATCGGCTTCGATCGCCACTTTCAGTCCAAGCAGCCGCGCGTCGACCATGAACGCATCGGCGTAGTACTCGGCAATGGCGAGCGGATCCGACGGATCGATGGTGACATCCTGCGGGAGTGTACCCGCCGCTTTCGCCTCGGCGAATCTCCTCGCCGCCACCTGCATCTTGTCCTCTCCCCCACCGTCAGCCACACGATCTTCGGTCATGTGACCGACATCGGTAATGTTCATGACGTGCTCGACCTCGTACCCAAGCAGTTCCAAGGTGCGGCGGAGTACGTCAGCATTGAGAAAGGAGCGGAAGTTGCCGATGTGGGCGAAGTCGTACACCGTCGGGCCGCAGGTGTAGAACCGTACGTGCTGGCCGTCGGGGTCCAGTGGAACGAAGGGCTCTTTGCGGCCGCGAAGTGTGTTGTGCAGAACAAGACTCATGGAGCGGCAGGGTACCCCGGAGCACCCGAGCGGTAGGATGGTCCGCATGCCCGAGCACCATCACGACTGGACGGGGCGCCGGGCCTTGGTGACCGGCGGAGCAGGGTTCATCGGGACGCATCTGGTGAACCGCCTCGTGGCAGTCGGATGCGAAGTGCGGGTGCTGGATGACCTCTCGACGGGTCGCCCACGATGGACCAACGCGCCCGCCGAACTCATCGAAGGATGCGTGCGCTCGCGCGCGACCTTCGAGCAGGCGGCCGCCGACTGCGAGGTCGTCTTTCATCTAGCGGCGATGGTGTCCGCCCCGGAGTGTGAGGCGCTCGCCGACCGATGCCACGCGATCAACGTCGAGGCCACCGGCATCGCTGCCAAAGTGGCGACGCAATACGACGCAACACTTGTATTCGCAAGTAGTTGTGCCGTATATGGCGACAGCCCTTCGCGTCCATGTGACGAGTCCACGCCAACACGCCCCATTTCGGTCTATGGCGACAGCAAGGCCCAGGCCGAGCGTGTCATCGAGGCCGAGGTCGCCACGAGGCGGCTCCCCGCCACATCGCTCCGGTTCTTCAACGTGGTCGGCGGTGGACAGCGACCCGACGTGCCATATGCCGCAGCCGTTCCGATTTTCGCCACGGCCCTGTTGGATGGAAAGGTCCTGCAGATTCACGGCGACGGGCTACAGACGCGCGACTTTCTTCCAGTGGAACTCGCGGTCGAGGCCATGCTCCGGGCGGCCAACATGCCCTGTAATCAACCGGTCAATGTTGCGACCGGTCGAGAAACGTCTCTCTTGGAGCTGATTGGCATGCTCTCCGCAATCACCGGCCGTGAGGCCGAGTGGGTCCACACTGAGCCACGACCCGCTGACATTCGTCACTCCGTGGGCGATACGCGTCTCCTCGAGTCCCGCCTCGGGCTCCCAAGCCAGTTGGGCAGCCGCGATGTGTTGCTGCAGGCCCTTGCCTCGGTCGTCGAGCTCATCCCCGCCAAGCGTTCGTTACCGCCCTGCGGCTGAGCGGTTGACCGCGCCAGTCCCCGCCCCCTGCTCGCCTGATCGCCACATCTCGCGGCGAAGCCGCACACCCTATCCAGCCTTGAATCCCAACCGCGACAAGAGTCCATCAAACTGCTCGAGGTCGTAGAACTCGATCGCCAAACGGCCACGGTCTTTGACCCGGCCCGTGTGAATGTGCACCTTGGTCCCGAGATGCTCACTGAGTTGCCGCTCAAGATCATCGAGGTGGGCTCGACCAGCACCGTGCGGCGGGCCCTTGGTCTTGGTTGGCGGCGTGGTCGCAGCAATGGCCCGGACCCGTCGCTCTAGTTCTCGGACGCTCCACTCACCCTCAATGGCCTGCCTGGCAATCGCGATCCGATGGTCTACGGATACCACTCCGAGCAGACTTCGGCCATGGCCCCCCGAGAGTGCGCCGCGGCGAATGAGTGTACGGATCCCCTCATCCAAGTCACACAGTCGAATCTGGTTGGTCACGGCAGCTCGCGACAGGCCGACCTGCTCGGCGATCTCGGCGTGGGTCAACCCAAAGTCATCCTGCAAGGCCCGGAAGGCGTCGCCGCGTTCAATCGCATCGAGGTCCTCACGCTGGACGTTCTCAATGATGGCCCACTCGGCCGCGGTCTGATCATCGATGTCACGAATGACCGCGGGGACGACAGCCAACCCCGCCTTCCTAGCGGCCAGCCACCGCCGCTCACCAGCGACCAACTCATGCAAGCCATCGCCGCCCTTCGGGCGGACCACAATGGGCTGCATGACGCCGGCGGTTCGAATCGATGCCACGAGCGGCTCCAAGTTGGCCCCATCCGCCGCATGGCGAGGCTGCCTGGAATTGGGCCGAATCTCATTCACCGAAACGCCCTTGAGCGGCGCAGCCGAAGAAGCCGGCTTCGAGGCAACCGCCGCATGAGCAGCAGCGGGGGACTTCACCTCCACAGGTGAGCCAATCATGCCACTCAAGCCCATCCCGAGCCGGCGTTTCTTCTTCGCAGCCCCCTTCTTCGCCGCAGCCTTCTTTGCCGCCATACATCACCTCCATGCGATTGCGGTTGTCGAACGCCCCCACAAACCGGAGCATACCAACTCCCCCGCAACACCACCCACCAGCCCCCTCGACCATGCAGAACACCCGGCCCCAGAGGTTCCACGTGAAACGCCAGCCAGGCAGGCACGGTCGGCCACCATGGCTTCACGTGAATCCACCCCGGCACCACAGCACCACAGTCCGAGAATCTGAATCACCCCCAACATTACACCTGTGACCAAAGCGATCGCTCGCATCCACCCGATACTGTCGACTTCGTTTGTCTTCTGTCGCAATCTGCGTCAATCCGACAGGATAATGACGTCTTCTTGATTGACTTCAAAGGATACCACGTCGCCGATGCTTGATCGGCGAGCAGCGTCGCCGATTTCCAACACGTCAATGGTGGCATCGCTGTCGTCCCCACACTGAACGGTCAAGCGGCACCGCTCGCCAAGGAACATGCGATTCGTCACCCGCCCACTCACGCGGCCGCCCACCCCGGCGCCAGTCTCGCCGTCGGCGGCCACCTTGAAGGCCTCTGGCCGAATCGAACATGTCACGCTGCCCGCCTCCGGAAGGTCCGAGGGACCGCCGGCAGATCGCAGTGGTCCCATGGCGGTTTCGAGCGATACAACGCCATTGCCCTGTCCACAAATGCTTGCTGAAACGAGATTTGTGTCACCCAAGAACTCAGCCACAAAGCGGGACTCTGGGCGGCCATACATCCCCTCAGGGGTCCCGCACTGCTGAATTTGGCCGTCGCGGAGCAGGGCGATGCGGTCCGCCATGGACAGTGCCTCCTCCTGATCGTGCGTCACATAGACGCCGGTGAGGCCATGGTCCTTGCAGATCCGCCTGATTTCGCTCCGCATGGACTGCCGCAGCCTCGCATCGAGGTTGCTCAGCGGCTCATCAAGCAGCACCACGCTTGGCTCGACGACCAATGCCCGCGCCAGTGCCACCCGCTGCTGCTGGCCTCCGGAGAGTTCATTCGGCCGCCGCTCGGCCAGGGCACCCATTTGGACCGCTTCAAGGGCTTCATTGACCCGCCGATCCCGCTGCCCAGAAGACACCTTGCGGACCTCGAGTCCGTAGGCCACGTTCTGCCGCACGCTCATGTGCGGCCACAGGGCGTAACTTTGAAAGACCATGCCGGTTTGCCGTTTGTTGGCCGCCAGCCACGTCACATCCGTGCCGTTGAAGAACAACCGTCCCTCGGTCGGCTCAAGAAAACCTGCCACCATTCGCAGCAGGGTGGTCTTGCCGCACCCGGAGGGCCCGAGCAGGAAGAACAGCTCGCCCGACTCGATGGTGAGATCGATGCCGTCCACGGCGGTCACGCTGCCATAGCGTTTCACAATGCCATCCAATCGGATCGTGGTCATGAGAGGAGAAAGGATACCTGCGGTGGAGGGGGTCAGGTATCGCCTGCGGCTTTCGAGACAGCCAATCCCTTGCCGACCATCCCCGGGCGGTACCTGACCCCTTGCGCACGGGCCGCAGGTTGGTCGATAGCATGAATGCCATGCCGGTCGCAACACAGCACATCGATCAACTCCGGGGGTGGCGGGTCAAACCGCCGCGCACGGCATGTTTGTCACAATTGTTGCCGAATCTACAGCGGCAGCTCACGCGAACACAGAAACAAGTGGGGGCCTTCGCCGATGCGTGGGATGCGTGTGTGCCTGCGGCGCTGCGAGACAGATGCCGTGTTGAATCGATGCGGGGCGGCAACGCGCGGGTGACCGCCAGTTCATCGGCGATCGTCTTTCAACTCGATCGAGCGCTGCGATCCGGACTGCTTCGCGAACTCCGCGCCGCCTGCGCCGCCACAATCACACGCGTTGACGTCAAGGTCGGTCGCGTCGCGGCGCACGCATCCAACTGATCAAGCGTTCGCGGCACCGCGAAGAATCGACGGAACTTCCACCGGGCGGCCATCTCTGCCGATGCAGGCAAGGACTGTTCGGGCCGTTGCAAGTGTCTCGCCATCGCGGCGCAGGGTGTACCGGTGCTCAATCTTGACACGGCCGCAGTCGACGAGTTGTGTATCGAGTTCAAGCAGATCGTCGTAGTGGGCCGGTTTCCTGTAGGTGACCTCCAGTGTCACGACAGCCAGAAGGATGCCAGCTTCCTCAAGCGCCGCATACGCAACCCCAGTGCTGCGAAGCAACTCGGTCCGGCCCATTTCAAACCACACCGGGTACACGCTGTGATGCGCCACGCCCATGGGATCGCACTCGACGTATCGCACTCGAATGGTGTAGCGGTCGCTCATGCCATGTCCCTCTCGGTGTCTCGATGCGTTCTGGGAACTGCCACCGCGCCGATCGTGTGGGACACCTTACTTGCCAATGCAAAAACCCGCAAAGACACGGGCCAGGACGTCATCGGGTGGAATCGCTCCGGTAATGGCGCCGAGGTCGTCGAGCGCCTGCCGAAGAAGCGCCGCCGTCTCGGCGGGACGCGGCAGTCCGGCAGCGGCGGGGGTGCCAGCAGTTTGCTCGACCGCGGCGCCCATCGCATTCATCGCGCGCTCGATCAGACTGCGCTGCCGCTGGGAGACGCTGAGCCGTTGGCCCGCGTCACAGATCGATCGCAACGTCAATGACTCGGCAATGCGGCCGCGGAGTCGCTCGACATCCTCCGGATCGAAAGCGCAGACGTCCGCAGGTGTTCGATCCATGTCTGGGCGTAGATCAGCCTTGGTCCGCACCGGAAGTACACCACCTGATGCAGCGACATCGCCTGCCGGACTGCACCACACCACCAGCGCCGATTCGGCCTCCGCTGTGCTCGCCGGAGTGAAAACCGACTCCTCATCTCCTGGCGTGTCAACGAGTAGAACGTCATGAACGCCGAAGCGAGCAGATTCTACGATGGCGTCACGGGTGGTGCCGGCTCGGTCGTGCGTGACGGTTCGTTCGGCTCTGAGCAACGCATTGAAGAGCGTCGATTTCCCGGCATTGGTGGGGCCGCGCAACACGATTCGAGGGCGCGGGTCGATGGACTCCGACCCGGCGCTGGTGCCGAGATGGCGTTCAAGTTGATCGGCAAGTACGCCGAGCCGCGACACCAGCGTTTCGGATGCAATCGTGATCACTTCTTCTTCGTCCGAAAAATCGATGCCTGCTTCGATGAGGGCCAGAACGTCCGCAAGGTCGTCGGCGATCGGCGTGATGGCGCGACCGGTCTGCCCCTCGAAGGCGTATCTCGCCGCAGCCAGTTCCTCATTGGAATTGGCTGCGATGATCGATGAGACGGCTTCGGCGCGGTCCAGCGGAAGCCGCCCATGATGCCAGGCGCGAAATGTGAACTCGCCGGCAAGTGCTCGCCGGACCGCCAAGCCTCGATTCAGGCCCGACTCGATCAACCGGTTGATGATCCCCTCCAGCAGCAGGGGGTTGCCCGGCACCTGCAACTCGATGACGTCTTCGGTTGTGTAGGACTGCGGCCCCGGCATGAACATCAGGACCACGGGAAGAGACCAGTCGCCCAATCCCAGCCGCGTGGCATGGACGCCTCGCGCCTGAAGACGGTGCCCGCCGCACGAATCTGCCAGTACGTGGGTGGCTTCGCTGCCACTGAGTCGAATCAACCCAACGGTCGATGGACCGGGCGGCGACGAGACGGCGATGATGGTGCTGTCAAGATCCACGGGCGAGCATCCGGGTAGCTGGCGCGGCCATTACTTGCGCTTCTTGAAGTTCTTCTCCGGACCCTTGTTCTTCTTCTGCTTGCGGCGTTCCATCATCTTGGCGTACGCGCGGGCTTGCGGATCCTTGACGGCCCGACCGGCGGCGACAACAGGCTTGGCCTTGGTTGGGATCGTATCGAAGTCCATCGCATCCACTTGCTTGCGAATGTGACGACTCTCCATAATGCCAACCGTGCTCGAGGTCAGGATGTACAGCGTCAGGCCAGAGGGCGCGCTGTAGAGCATGACCGGGAAGAGCACCACCATCATCACCCGCATGATCTTCTGCTGCGTCTCCTGCTCTGGTGACATGCTGGTCTGCGGGGTCATGTACTTCTGCTGGAAGAAGAACACGGCGCCCATCAAGAGTGGCAACAGATTGATACCGGTGATGTTCCACAACAGAAACTTAAACGGCTCGGGGGACTCCCAGAAGAAGTGATCGGGCGATGCAAGGTCGGCCAGGAATGGCCAATTCCAGAACTCCTGAAACACGCCCCAGAAGGCCGGCTGCTGCCGAAGGTCGAAGGAGAAGTACAGCCCTGCGTACAGCGCCACCCAAATCGGCATCTGCAGGAACATTGGCAAGCATCCGAGCATCTGCAGCGGATTGATGCCCCGCTCCCGGAAGAGACGCATCTGCTCTTCCTGAATCTTCTTCTTGTCGCCCGGGTATTTCTTCTGGAGTTTGTCGATTTCCGGCTTGAGTATCTGCATCTGCTTGCCGAACTTCTGCATGCCCATCTGGCTGCGACGCGTGATGGGGTGCAACAGCGCCCGTACACAGATCACCAGCAGAATGATGGCAACGCCCCAGTCGAAGACCACGTAGTGATCAAAGAACGCCAGAATTCCCAGCAGAATGTGCGCGAGCCACTGGAAGGTACAAATGGCGCAGAAACTCGACATCTGATACAGGATCAGGCCCTGCATGTTCAGGGCCTTGTATGGCTGATCACCAGCAAGAATGGACTGTTCAATCGGACCGGCGTACACCCCCATCGAGAGCGACTTGGTCTGCCCAGCCTTCAGAATGGCAGGGGGGCCACTGGGGAGGGGCCAGGAGAGTCCAGTCAGAATGACATCCTCATCATTGAGCTTGTATGGATACCGCTTGATCTCGGCGACCACATCCTCCAATGACAGATCGCCGCGGCCCTCGGCATCGAGCACGGGGTGAATCGCCATCGCGAAGTAGCGATTTGTGGACGCAAACCAGGAGAGTTCGAAGCCCTCAGTATTGGAGAGTTCATTGGGCCACAGGAGCGGGGAGTTTTCTGGGTTGGCAACGTCGGCCAACTCCAGCAACATCGCCCCATCGGCCACGACACCGGCCAGCCGATCGGGATCGGTCTTCTCGCCGAGCAAGTAGCCAAATCGCATCCGCCTGCGATCCATGTATCGCGCGCGGTCCGGTGTCAGGTTCGGCGGGCCAAACTGCGACCACCGGATCGCAAGGTCTGCGCCGGACAGATTCACGATCCGCTGTTCTAGATCAATATCCCACTGGTCCAGTCGCCACGTCCGTTCGATCCGAACAACAGTCTCGTTGTCGCCATTTTGAATCTCAGCGGCGAAGGCTCCAACGCCGGTCGGATTCCAGCACTCCGCCAAACTGAGATCCAGCGTGGTATCACCGATCACCAGATTCCCCGCAGAGAGCAGTGGAATGGTGGCCAGTTGACCGCCCACCGATACGAGCGACGCTTCGGCCAGCATCAGCCGCTCATCAAACGGAGGGCGTTCAACAGCGTCCGCTCGATCCGTACCGCGGGACGCCAACCAAGACGCCGCCTGCCGCTTTGCCTCGGCCGTCATCCAGATGTTGGCGAATGGAATCTTGGAAACGCCCGCACCTTGACGCGTGAACTGCAACTGCATTTTGGCGACGTCTGGGTTGTCCAGCTCGCCGAGCATTGGCAGCGGGGCCGCAGACGGATCGACCGGATACAGTCGGACATGCAGGCCCTCAAGTGAGCGATCTCCGCTCGCCGCGACCGTGGGCGAGGGGGCGGGCTGGATCGAGGCGGATTGATCGGCTGCTGGCGCTGACGCCGCGTCGCTCGTGCCCTCAGCCTCAGCCGGGCTGGACACGGCCTCGGTGGAAGGTGTGTCTTGGGCTTGACTTGGCGATGGGGTGGTGGCTGCCGCATCCACCCCTCGACCCGATCGAGGTGCCGTCGCAATCAGAATGATCACTAGGAGAATGGCCAGCCCCGCACCGATCGGAATCAGACGTCGCAACCGCGCGGAGGCGGCAGCGCGAGGATCCTTGGAACCACCGGGCTTACCCATGAATCAGCGTCCCTCGATCAGACGGTCGCCCAACCAGTTGGTCAATTCCGGAATCGCGTAGATCTTCTTGACCACAGCATCGATGTCGTACCCCAGCCTGAAAAACTCGACCGACTTCGCCTCATCATCGAGGATGGCATAACTGGCCCTCGGATCCAGATCGCGCGGCTGACCGACGGATCCCGGGTTGATGATGCACTTTCCTTCGCCATTGAACTTCCAGATCCGGTCGTCCATGTCCTCGGGGCCGTAGAAGTCCGGCTCATCGGTAAACACGCCCGGCACATGGGTATGTCCCACCAGGCAATAGGTCGGAATGTGCTCGAATAACTGCTTCATCTTCACCGGCGAATTGATCGCATCCTCCGGGAAGATGTACTCATTGATCGGTCTTCGCGGGGAACCGTGGACACACAGGTAGTCGTCGAAACTGGTTCGCACGCGGAGTCGACCGAGAATCTCCCATCGGCGGGCGGCCTTCTCCTCGTCCTCTTCAAGTTCCAATTGGGCCCGTGTCCAATACGCCGCCTGCTCAGCGGCCGCGTTGAAATTGGTCGGCTCGTACAACGCGCCGTAATCGTGATTGCCCATCAGCGACCACTCGCACCGCTCCGCCACCAGATCCACACAGGCCACCGGGTCAGGGCCATAGCCAAGGATGTCACCGAGGCTGATGATGCGATCGACCGTCCGGCGATCAATGTCGTCCAGAACGACATTGAGCGCTTCGAGGTTGCCATGAATGTCACTGATCAGTGCGGTTCGCACGGTGAATCCTGTTCTGTCTGGACATTGGGGGAGGAGAGGGATCGTACTTGCCGGGCCATGGGGACGTCAACGCGTGGTCTGGGGAAGCGGCGCGTGGCAGTCCCCGGATCCGCCGCTCAGGTAGAATCCCGGTTCGGAGCGGTATTGACGCCCGAGACAGTTCACCGAATCCTCAATTGGGAGCCCTCCCGTGGCATCTGACAACCACTTCGACCTTGTCGTCATTGGCAGTGGCCCCGGCGGCTATGTGGGCGCCATCCGCGCGGCTCAATTGGGCATGAAGACGGCGATCATCGAGCGAGACAAGCTTGGCGGCGTCTGCCTCAACTGGGGGTGCATCCCGAGCAAGGCGCTCCTGTACAACGCAGAACTCTGGTCCGAAGCGGTCACCCATGGGCAGGACTGGGGCATCAACTTCGAGGGTGTCAGTCAGAACTGGTCGGCCATCATCGCCAAGAGCCGTGGCGTCACCGACAAGCTCAACAAGGGCGTTGAGTTCTTGATGAAGAAGAACAAAATCACGCATCTGGAGGGGCATGCCCGCATCACGGCTGGACGGGTCGGCGACGAACCCTGCCACCTAGATGTGTTGGCACCGGAGGCCGACTACTACCACGGCGCCGGCGACGATGTCCGCCAGCAGATTACTGCCGATCGCATCGTCGTTGCCACGGGGGCGGCGCCTCGCGAACTACCGTTTGCGCCATTCGACCACGAACGCATTTGGAGCTCTCAGGACGCCATGATCGCCCCGGCTCGGCCAGAACGGCTCATTGTCGTTGGAAGCGGCGCGATCGGCATGGAGTTTGCGTCGTTCTACAACGCCATGGGAACCAGCGTCACCGTCATCGAAATGCTGGACCGCATTGTTCCGGTTGAAGACGAAGATGTCTCGAAGGAAGCACTCAAGTGCTTTAAGAAGCAGGGCATCACCTTCAAGCCGGGACATGTGACGACCGCCATCGACGCAACCGACTCGGGTGTCACCGTCACCATTGCAAGCGCCGCGGATGAGTCCAGGACGGAAACACTCGAGGGTGACGTCGTACTCGTCGCCATCGGCGTCACGGGGCGATACGACGGACTGTTCGGCGAGAGCGTCACCGTCGACACCGAGAAGGGCCACATCAAGGTGGCCTATCGAGATGTCGAGGAGCCAACCTATGAAACATCCGTACCGGGCGTCCATGCCATCGGAGACATCATCGGTCCGCCGTGGCTGGCGCACGTCGCGAGCGAAGAAGCCATTGCGTGCGTCGAGCGGATCGCCGGCCACCACACACTTGGCGTGGACTACAACTCCATTCCGGGATGCACCTACACCAGCCCCCAGATCGGATCGGTGGGCATGACGGAAGCCGCCGCGCGAGCAGCGGGACACGATGTCAAGATCGGAACGTTTCCGCTCACGGCGCTCGGCAAGGCGATTGCCACCGGTGCGGCGCAGGGCTTCGTGAAGATTGTGGCCTCTGAACCGTGGGGCGAAATTCTTGGCGCTCACATCATCGGACAGGACGCGTCGGAACTCATCCACGAGTTCTGCCTGGCCATCAGGCTCGAAGCCACCGCAGAAGACATCATCTCCACGATGCACGCCCACCCCACCATGTCCGAAGCCCTGCATGAAGCCGCCCTCAGTGTCGACGGCAGGGCAATACACGGGTAGGCACGACTGCGCCGCTAGCCGCGCGGCGTCATGCGACCCGTCACCAGCGGTTGGAGAGGCCACGCTTCGGCGACCTGTCGGAGCTGGTCGATGGTGATGGCATTGATGCGTTCCAACTCGTCTTCGAGCGGCGTGTACATGTCGGCGGTACAGCGCATGCGACCCAGCCGCTGCATTCTCCCGGCAGGAAGTTCCGATGCAACTGTCACGGCGGTGCGCATCATCGCGCGGGCTACCGTCAAGTCATCCTCGGTGATCGAATCGACCAACTCATCGTGCACGGTTCGCATCGTCGACTCGACGAACTCGAGTCGCTCGGGCGGACACACGGCCCAGGTCACGAATCGGCCACACCGATCGCTACCCTCAAACTCGGCGTAAGCTTCCTCGGCGTGGCCAGGGTCAACCAGCGCCCAGTGCAGCCGTGAACCGTCTCCACGGCCAAGAATCCACGAGAGAATGCCGGCGCTGTACCGGCGATCGTCCTGAATGGCCGGCGCCGGTGCAATGCCCATGACGTAGGCGGCGGACACGCGATCGTTCTGCACGGTGAACCCTTGCTCAGAGTGCGTCATCTCATGGGGTACCCGCTCGGCGCCGGTGCGAGGCCAGTCTCCACACAACACCTCTGCGGTCCGGCACGTCTGTTCGAAGTCGATGCGACCGGATAAGGCCAGCACGATGTTGTCTCCGCCGTACCGCTCGGCATGCCACGCCCGCATGATCTCCGGCGTGATCGCGCGAACCGTCTCGGATGTCCCCAGAACGCGGTGCCCCATCGGGTGCGACCCGTAGTAGGCCTCTGAGATCTGCTCCCACAATTGCCAGAACGGCTGATCTTCGTACATGGCGATCTCTTCGACCACCACCTCGGCTTCATCATGCAGATCATCGGCACGAATCGCCGGCCGCATGATGTCGGCGAGAATGCCCATCGCACTGCCAAGCGTCTCTGGAAGTCCGTGCACATGAAAGGCCGTGATCTCGTGAGAGGTCCAGGCATTGTGACGCACGCCAAGTTCATCGAAGGCCTGATCAATATCCTCGCCGCGCCGCGACTCGGTGCCCTTGAACACCATGTGCTCAAGAAAGTGGCTGATCCCCATCAACTCGCCCGGTTCATCACGGGCCCCGCTGCGGACGAAGAATCCTGCTGCAGCTGAGGCCGTGGCATCGTCGATTTCGGCGACCAAGCGGAGGCCATTGGGAAGCGTGTGCTCGTAGTATTGAACGGACATGTGAGGAGGATAAAGCAGAACAGACTGCGGGATGTCGCCAGCCACCGGCTCAATCGATCGAAGGGAAAGCGTGCCGCATGGCCTCGGTGTGCTCGCCGATCAAGTCGCGGACATACACGGCCAGCAAGCCGCTCGCTCGAGCACATGCCGCCTCATCATCACTGAACGCACCAATCGAGCACAACTCCAGCGCCGAGATCGTCTCACGCCGCACCTGCCAGTCGCCGCGCTGCGGATCAGACACGACACCGCCCGCGGCAGATCGGAATCCAACGACCGACACGCCGGCGGGAAGTGGCTCGCCGCTCTCGGCATCCTGCTCAACCACCGGCCGCCACCCAACGGCCTCCAGCAGCCGCCACTGAAATGTCAACAGGTGCGAGGCGGGCGACTGAGGAAGATCGGTCAGTACGCAATCGAGCGCATCAAAGACAACTGGGTGTGGATCCTGATCGGTCAGGAGTCTCGAGGTCAAGTCAACCGCATAGATGGCGGCCCGGCTTGCCGTGGCGTCTTGGCGCGTGGGCCAGTAGACGTCTTCAAGCATCCACTCGGTCAAGATCGCCAAGTCGCGGCCGGCCTTGACCACCCAACCAAGATGTCCGCGAGTCAACGGCTCGAACCCACCAGAGAAGGCGCCGCTAGGCCGAATGGCGCCCTTGGCCAGACCCCGGACAAGACCGTGTTCACGCGAAAGCGCCGAGACGGTCTGCGACGATTCTGAATACTCCCAGCGGCGAAGCACAATCGCAGCATCTGTCAAGCGGGCCATGATGGCATGGTATGGGGGCGCCGATTGGCGGGGGGGGAGGGGATTCGTGGTCGAGCAGGGCGGCCAGCGATTCCACCGACTTCCGACTCCCGACGCCCAACGTCCGCTTCCGCTTCCCATACACTCGCACCATGAGTACACGGCGGGTTGTGGCCATCATCAATCAAAAGGGCGGGGTCGGAAAGACGACGACGACTGCCAATCTCGGCGCCGCGCTCGCCCGCACCGGACTTCGCACCTGCCTGATCGATCTGGACCCGCAGGCGCATCTCTCGCTGCATTTCGGCATCCGCCCGGAGTCCGATGACGCCACCGTGTATGACCTGCTGCTCGATGAGCAGGCGACGGCCGGCGACATCGCCATTGAAGTCGAGCCCGGACTCGATCTCATTGCGGCGGAGACCGATTTGGCGGGGGCAGAAACCGATTTGGCCGCGTTGCCAGAGAAGCAAAATCGCCTGCGACGTGTGTTGGCCGCCAGCGGTGATCGGTGGGACGCCATCCTGATTGATTGCCCCCCGAGCTTGGGCATCCTGACCATCAATGCCTTGGCTGCTGCGAGCGAAGTGTTCGTACCGATGCAAGCCCACTTTCTGGCGCTGCAGGGCGTCGGCAAACTGCTTGAGACGGTCGGGCTGGTCTGCGGGTCGGTGAACCCGTCCATTCATGTCACCGGAATCGTCCTGTGCATGCACGAGTCCCACACAACGCTGGCCCGCGAAGTCGTCGAGGACCTTGAGGCATTCCTGGAAGGATGCCAGCACCAGCCCGTGCCATGGAGCCGCTGCCGCGTGCTCACACCGGCGATCCGCCGCAACATCAAGTTGGCCGAGGCCCCTTCGTTTGGACAGTCCATCCTCGCCTACGACGCCGCCTCCAACGGCGCGGCCGACTATCTGGCGTTGGCCGAATCGGTGGTCCAATTGTGGCGTGCGCCGTCGAGCGAGGTCGAGACCAAAGTCGATGCACCCGCTCC
>Ga0315338_1001318_pt1 | contig 32472 bp, 34 predicted proteins | sample ASW8metaG_FD_204518 | JGI IMG/M metagenome (GOLD analysis project Ga0315338, IMG submission 204518) | Ammonia-oxidizing marine archaeal communities from Monterey Bay, California, United States - ASW #8 | ecosystem: Environmental > Aquatic > Marine > Coastal | place: USA: California | collected... | reverse complement strand
TCCCAGCAGTGGGACAGAAAGTCCGTCAGTGTGCCGTCCTCCCCCAACTGCTGGAGGTACTGCATTCGCCACGGTGCCCAAAGCGCGTCGTGCATGTCGAGTCACCTTTCGTATCTGTGAGCGGTTAAGGTCCTACGGTAGAGTTTTCGCTCCCAGTGTGGCCCCCAGATCGCTTCCTTCTGCATCGCAGGCGCAACCATGAGTCTGGCATCTCTGTCCAACGTGACGGTTCAGTTCGGCAATCGCATCATCCTTGATGGTGTTGAATTGACCATTCAGGCTGGCAACCGGATCGGCCTGCTGGGGCGGAACGGGACCGGAAAGACCTCGCTCCTGCGGCTGCTGGCCGGGACGCTGCAATCAGACGGTGGATCCGTGACGCTGCAGCGGGGGCTCCGGGTCGGCTTGCTCGATCAGCATCCGACCTTTCCAGACGGCGTGACCGCTCGCGCGGTGGCCAGAGGGGCCTTTGCGAGCCTCGACGTAATTCAGGTGGAGTTGGACCATGTGTTTGAGGCCATGTCGGAGGCCGATGGCGATGACTTGGACCGGCTGCTGCGTCGGCAAGCAGACCTCCAGGCTCGACTGGAGGCCGAAGGCGGTTGGTCGGTCGACCACCGCGTGGAGGCCACCCTGCATGGTGTCGGGCTCCCCGAGTCACTGCTGGACCAACCTGCCGCGCGTTTTTCGGGGGGCGAGCGATCTCGGTTGGCCTTGGCCAGGTTGTTGTTGGAGTCGCCTGACGTGCTCTTGCTCGACGAGCCCACGAATCACCTCGACATCGAAGGTCGGCAGTGGTTGGAGCAGTTCCTTGGCGAGTCATTTGGCGGCGCGGTCGTGCTGGTCAGTCATGACCGGTGGCTGCTCGATTCGGCTTGCACGCAGATCGTCGAGATCCGACGCGGGCGCCTGGAAACCTTTCCGGGGAATTACACACAGTACGTGGCTGTTCGTGCGGAGCGTCGGCTCACCGAGGCCCGTGTGTGGGAGAAGCAACAAGACCACATCCGTCGGGAGGCGTCGTTCATTCGGAAGTACAAGGCTGGCCAGCGGGCCAAACAGGCGCGGGGTCGAGAATCCAGACTCAAGCGTTTCGTCGAGGCCGCCGAACATGAGCGTCCCGAATCGGAGGTCGTGGCCACGATGCATCTGCCACCGATCAGTCGGTGTGGCGATCGGGTCATGACGGCCGAGGGCGTTGGGGTGACCATGGGGGAGCGGGAGTTGATCGCCGGGCTGGACCTTGACATTCGTCGGGGCGATCGGATTGGCATCATCGGGCCCAACGGCGCGGGCAAGACGACGTTGGTGCGGTGCTTGCTTGGCGAGTTGCCCGTATCGTCCGGCGTCATCGATCCGGGCACCGGGCTGAATGTCGGCTGGTTCCGGCAGATGCACGACCATCTTGATCCGGAATTGTCGGTGTGGGAGTGGGTACAGCGAGCACTGGCAGCGGCCATGGGTGGGCCGGCCTCCGAGCAGTCGGCGCGTGATCTCGCGGGCGCCTTCATGTTCAGCGGCGAGGATCAAGATCGGCTCCTCGGCACGCTCTCGGGGGGCGAGCGGGCGCGGGCGATCCTGGCGGGCTTGCTCGGCAGCGGACACAACGTGCTCGTGCTCGACGAGCCGAGTAATCATGTCGATGTTGCCACGGCCGAGCGGTTGGAGGCGGTCCTGCGGAACGGTGGGCCCTATCTGGGGACGGTGGTACTGGTCAGTCACGATCGGGCGATGTTGGAGGCCCTCTGCGATCGACTGGTGGTGTTGGACGGGCGTGGTGTGGCAGTGGTGTATGAGGGAACGGTGTCACGGTGGTTCGCCGCCGAGGCTGCTCGGGAGTCCGGGAATTCGGGGGAGCCCGGGGTGGCAACGCCGCTCGCTCCGATCAAGAAGAAGTCATCGCAACTGGAGCGGCTCTCAGCGGACGAATTGGAGCGGCGCATCGAGCAGTTCGAGACCAGGCTTGTAGCGCTGCAAGCATCGCTGGGCAACGAGGCGGTCTGGTCGGATGCGGATGCGTTGGCAGCGGTGATTGCCGAGCAGGAGGCGGTTGGGCGAGACTTGGCCGCGCACGAACAGGCGTGGCTGGACCGCGGCGAGTAGCGGAGCTGCTTGTATCAGGCGATCTTGTTGGTCGCGATGACTCGGTTGTTCGCATCACGCAACTCAAACGTTGCTCCAGCGAGCATGGCCGGGTCGACACTGATCGACACGCCGTCCAAGTACCGATCGGTTCGGACGGGTACCGATGCGGTCTTCGTTCCATCGGCGGCGATGAGTGTGAAGGCGCAGGGGCCTTCCTGACCTCCGAGGTCCATGGCCAGCAGGAAGATGTCGCCTCGCGCCTCATCCACGGACACGCGAATCATGCCTTGCCCGCCCTCGACGGCGAGGTAGCGGTGCTGGGCGGTGGGTCGCCGCATCAACTCCATATAGGGCTGGAACTCAGTGCCGAGCGCCAATTCGACCTGCTGCTCTGTGTGCAGCCGCATCGCTTCTTCGAAGACTCGGTCAAAATGCCGACCTCTGGTGTTCACCATGACGATCAGCGTCAGGCACACACCCAGCAGCACCAGCGCGGCCATCCGCCATGTCCAGACCGATCCCAGAATGCGGCCGCTGGAACCGATGTGGCCCACGATGTCGGATCTGAGGGGAAGATCATCGATACCGACCAAGCCAGCTGACCGCATGGTCGTGGCAGCGTGGATTCGCTTCAGAACCTTGGCCTTCAATTCGGCTGGCGGTGTGGCATTGGGCAGGAGGGTCTCGTCGGTGACGATGTCTGTCTGAATGCGACGAATCTCGGCCTGAATATCTGGCGATATGGCGAGAAATGCCTGCTCGAATCGGATTTGATCGGCGGCTTCAAGCAGTCCGTAGGCGTCCAGCAGGGCCAGTTCGGCTAACTCGTGTGGTGACATGGAGATATGGGCATTGGTCATGGCGTATTGTCGTCTCTCAGCACTGTTCGTTTGGAATCTCAATCAGGATGCAGCCCAATCAGGAAGATCTTCAGACGCATTGGATCGCAATCGTGCCAGGCCGCGGCTCAGGGCGGACTTGACAGTTCCAAGGGGCATATCGAGTTGAATAGACACTTCTCGCAACGTGAATCCTTGCAAATAGGCCCGTTCAATCACGGACCGCTGCATCTCTGGCAGGGTTGCCAGAACCTTCTGAAGTTGGACATTCCGCTCGGCAGAGGCCGCCTGTGACTCATTGGCGCCGCGAAACCCCTCATTCAGGACAGTCATCTCTGTTGTTTTTGGACGTACGGCCGCTCGTCGGATTCGATCGATCACATGCCGCCGGGTCAGGAGCATGACCCAGGTCACCAGTTTGGCTCGGTTGGGGTCAAAACGGTCGGCTGTACGCCAGAGCCGCAAGAAAACCTCCTGCACGGCGTCCTCGGCTTCGGCGTCAGACGGCAGCAACTGCCGGGCACCGCGAAACACGAGGCCTCCAAATCGATCATAGAGCTCCGAAACAGCCGTTTCGTCCCCCTGGGCGACCTGTTGCATGAGTACGAGGTCTTCGTGGATTCTGTGGTCTCCTCTGCCGCGTTTGAGCGAGTCCCACGATACCACCGCAGGAGGGACGCTTCAATCACCACTTTCCAGAGCCTCCGGATGTGGAGGGTTTCTAGCCTTTTCCTTCAGGACCTGACAAACTTCATTTCAGTTTCCCCCTATGAGCGGGTATTGTGTGGATGGTCTTGGTTGCTCCGCTCCTTTGGATTGGAGCGGTTTGGCATGGAAAGGGTGGTGATGGCTCAACAGCCCACCAACGCAGTCCGGGGCAATGTGTCGCCATCGCGACACGGCTTCAGCCTCGTGGAACTGATGGTGGTGGTTGCAGTGATTGCCATTCTGCTCGGATTACTCATGCCTGGGCTGGCCCGGGTTCGCGAGACGACCTATCGGGTCATGAGCGCCAGTAATCAGCGATCGCTTGGTCAAGGGTTTACGCTCTGGGCAGGATCACATAGTGGGAAGCTTCCACCGAGTCGATTGTTGTTTGACAATGCTCCGGATCTCAGCGAGATGATGCGGGCCTACGCGCCACTGGCCGAGGACGAGCGTTTTTCCGACGGTGGCGTGACCGCAGCCGCGATCAAGCGGAAACAGTCCGGTGGCGGCCGTCCGCTGCAGCCACTTCTTCGTCACGGCTGGGATGGGCTGGGCCACTTGTTCGCAAGTGGCTTGATCCCAGAGCCAACGACCTTTTATTCCCCGGCCCACTGGGGCGTCCACCCCTTCGAGCGATACGAGCACGATTGGGCGCCACCTAGCGAGGAAGAGTCTGGGCCACCAGATCATGTCGTCTACTCCAATTACCACTACTGCGGACATCTGGATGCGCGCGGCCGGCCAGTGCGGTTGGAACGTGACGCAAACAAGATCATTCTGACCGACGGCATGCGACGGCAGAGCGACGTGACCCACCGCGACGGCATCAACATCCTTCGCGCCAATGGTTCGGTTGAGTGGAAGCCGGATCCGACGCTGATGCCCAGGCTTCAATTTGAGACCGCACAATCGCCGTTCTCCATCGTCCTCCAGAACGGGATCATCAGCGAGATCTTTGCTGACCCTTGGAATCGACTGGGCTACTGGGAAGGGGCTGGCGGCAGCCCGTGAGTTGACACGACCCGGGCGGCAACGGTCTTTTCGGTGACTTCAATCAATTGCGCACGGTGCCGGCCACATCCGGGGTCAATGGTCGTGATGGACTGCACAATGCGGTTTGGCGGCTCAAGTACATGGTCGAGTCGGTAGATCGGGACGGTGCGAGGCCATGTCCCCCCCCAGCCGGCGCCGGTGGAGGACCACGCCGGTTGGTAATCCGGAAGGAACCGCTGTAGTTGCCAACTTCCCTGAGTCAGGTTGAAGTCGCCAAGGATCAGGTCCGGGGTGGCGTCGAGTTGTGCCAGCAGTGCGTGGGCCGAATTGACAATCTTCGCCCTGCTCCGGTCCGGGTCGGAGGGCAGGTCGACTATCAAGAGCCGTAGCAGACCCTCATCGGATCGCTGCACGTCCAGGGTAATCAGCAGAATGTCTTTCGCCCATGCAATGGTGCGGAGATGCACGATGGGGAGTTTGCTTGCGATGAGGAACTGCCCGTGCGTGGCCAAGGAGACCTCAGTGGCCCATGCCTGAATGGCGGGATCGGCAGCGGCGCGGCGAGCACCCTCAACGATCGTGATATCGGCGTCGGTCTCAACGATGAAGCGGGCGTAGGGCGTGACGGTATTCATCGCTGGCCCGGCAGTCCACTGCAGGATTTGGATGGATGGCGCAGCGTCTGACGTGTGCCATGACCAGTGCGTCACCACAAAGAGTGCAGGGCCCAGCGCGGCAAGCCCCAAGCCGAGCAAGTGCCACCGCGAGTGTCGGAGCAGGAAGCCTCCCCACAGCAGGAGTCCTGCGGGAAGAAGCAGCACGGCCGGTATCCACAGCAACCACTGGCTCCACCACCAGCGGTCCGAGACGAGTTGCCCGACAAGCCACGGGGCCGTGATGGCAAGTCCGGCCACGATCAAGACGCAGCTTGCGAGTCGTCTCAACTGGCTGGTGCTGCCCCCGCTCACCATCCATAGACCAGCGGCGCTACGAAGGCGCAGATCACTGCAAGCACAATGGTGAGCGGGCCGCCCAGCCGGGCGTAGTCGAGGAATCGGTATCCACCCGGTCCATACACCATCAGGTTGGTCTGGTATCCAATGGGGCTGATAAAACTGCCGCCGACCCCCAGCATGAGGACAAACACGATGGGGACTGGATCGATCTGCATGCTGGCTGCGATGGTCATTCCGATGGGGAGCAGCAGGGCTGCCGCCGCATAATTCGTAATGAACTGAGATGCGATGGCGCCGGCCAGGAACACGACCAACAACATGGCCGGCAGACCCCAATTGACGCCGAGGGATGCGATTTCCTCTCCAACTACGGTGGCCAGCCCGGTCGTCACGAGCGCATTGCCAATGCCGATGGAGCCCGCTATCACCAGGAGCACTTGCCAGTGGATACCGCTTCTGGCTTCTGTCCCCGTGGCGCATCGCGTGGCCACCATTGCCAGCGCGCATCCCCAGACGGCCGCAACACGATCGATGGGCGAAAAGGCGAGCAGCACAATCAAGATGCCCAGAATGCCAAGCGCGATTGGTGCCAGATCACGTCTGAGCGGCACGCTTTCGGGAACCTGCGATACCAGGAAGAACTCATCACTCCGTTGCCAGACCTCACGGAAGTCCTGATGTGCTTCTAGGAGCAGCGTGTCGCCGGGCTTGAGCACAATGTCGCCGATCTTCGCAGCGATCAACGCGCCTTGTCGATGCACCGCGAGAATGGCGGCCTTGTACCGCGTGCGGAATCTGGCTTGCCGAACACTCCTTCCGACCAGCGGTGAATTTGCCGAGACAACGGCCTCGACCAGCGTCCGCGTGGTCCGGGGGAACTCCAGCTTCTCGGCTTGATCATCCTCCGGCTCGAGACCTCGAATGTCGCGAAGATCGATGACGGACTCCAAGACGCCGACAAAGGCGAGTCGATCACCTTCCGCCAGTTCTAGGTTGGGGTCCACCGCCGGTAGCGAGACGCCACCGCGGTCCACGCCACTGAGGAAGAGACCCGGGAGTTGTCGCAGCCCCGCCTGCTCGATGCTCTGGCCAATGACCGTTGAGCCGGCCTTGACCACGAACCCCACTTGGTAGTTGCGGGCATCGAGTCCGTCATCCTCGGCAACCTTCTTGCGTATCGGAAGCAGTAGTGGCGCCGCCAGCACGATGAAGGCCAGCCCGGCAATCAGGCACGGAAGGCCGATCGCAGCCACCCCAAAGAACTGCATAAAGGGACTGGGCGCCTCGAAGCCAAGAGACGTCGCCCACGCGGCTTCCTCGGACCCGAACCACTGCACATAGTCCTCCATCAGGATGATGTTTGAGGCGGTCCCGATAAGAGTGAGTTTGCCACCGAGGATGGCTGCGAAACTGAGCGGCATGTACAGGTGCGACGCACTGATTCGCATTCGGCGGGACCAGTCGCGGACGATTGGCAGGCAGATCGCCACGATGGGTGTGTTGTTCATGACACCAGAGAGCAGTGACACTGGAATCATGAGCCGCAGCTGCGCGGTAGCGATCGAGGTGGGCGTCCCGAGCAGAATGCGCGCAAAGTGGGAGACAGCGCCGGTCCGTTCCAGCCCGGTGGCAATCACGAAGAGTCCTGCCAGCATCAACACGGCCGTGGATGCGAAGCCCTCTGTGGCCTGTGAGATGTCCACGACGCCCCCCAGCATGAGCATCACCAATCCACCGAGAATGGCAACGTCCATGCCCATTCGGTTGGAGATGAGCGATCCGATGACGGCGATCAGGACGGCAATCGTGTACCAGGCGGCGAAGTCCAAGGCGGGGGATGCCTCCTCAAGTAGTAGACAGGCCGAGCGCCATGCTCGCCTCGATCAGTCTCGGGTGCAATCCCTCTGCGGCTGCAATCACGCCCCGATTCGCGGAGAGTCGGGCGGCATGGCCGAAGTCAAGTGCCGCCCCGGAGACATCGGTGACCACCGCGCCGGCTTCGCTGGCGATGATGCTGCCGCCCGCGTGGTCCCAGATCTTCTCAATGTAGGGCTTGGAGGTCGGTAGCCGCAGATACGCATCTGCCTGCCCGCGGGCCAGCACCGCGTACTTGGCTTGGCTGTCCAGCCGGACTGGATCGGCCTCGACGCCGAGCCGCTCAAGCAGATCGTCGGTGGCGGAGCGATTGGAGTGGGCGGCTTCGACGCTGGCGCAGGTGCGGACCGGACGCCCCGGCGTCCACGGCGGGCAGGTGATCCGCAGCGGCGATTCGGCGGGGTCTGCGGAGGGGTACTCCCAGGCACCCGCCCCGAGGACCGCAGCGTAGAGCGACCCACATCCAGTTGCGTCTGGTGCTGCAAGCGTCTGCGTTGTGTCAATGGGGAGATTCGGACATCCCAGCACGCCCAGTTCAACCTCACCGTGCCGGATGTATCCAAGTGCGATCGCATACTGCTGGCCTCGCAGAAAGCCCTTGGTTCCATCGACCGGGTCTAGGGCCCAGTAGGCAGCGGCGGTACCGTCGTGATCACAGGCGTCGATAGCGGCCAGCACATCTTCTTCGTTGGCGCCGGGCCGCCACCGCTGCACGATGGTGACCACGGCGTGCCGAATCGTACGGTGTTCGTCTTGGCACAATGCTGCGGCCTGTTCCTCACCCACGATCAGATGGTCGGCTGGCGAACCGTGTTCGGCCAGGATCATCGAGATGATCGCTTGGGCCGCATAGTCGGCGACCGTGACGGGGCTCCGGTCGTCCTTGGTGTGGTGCGCGACTTCGTCCCGGGCATGCTGTACGGCCCGGGTCAATGCCGATGCCGTGGCGACGGCATCAAGGGCGGCAGAGAGGAGCGGATGGGCGGTCATGGCCACAGTTCATCGGCCGGGAGGGCAGGGTGGGGCCAAAGACGGGCGCCAGAAGGGGGGCCATCAATCGACTTGTGACGACCGACTACCGACTTCCCTGCGGCGCAGTGGCGACAAATCCCGCTTTGTACTCACGGACCGCGGCTTCCATCTTCTCGCCGATCTTCTTGAGGGATTTCTCCGACACGAGTTCGGCTCTGAGGTCCTTGGCCTGTCCATTGAAGTAGTCGAGCAAGCCTCGCTCAAACTCATGCACTCGGTCGAGATCGACGTCGTCCAGGAATCCCTTTGCGCCAGCAAAGATGGAGATGCACTGGTCGATCACATCGTAAGGGGCATACTGCCCCTGCTTGAGCAGTTCGACCATCCGGGCACCGCGATCGAGTTGGCGCTGACTGGCGACGTCAAGTTCGGTTCCGAGTTGCGCAAAGGCTTCCAGTTCGCGGAACGCGGCGAGGTCGAGCCGAAGTGAACCGGCGATCTCCTTCATGGCCTTGATTTGCGCGTTGCCGCCGACGCGGCTGACGGAGATGCCGACGTTGACAGCCGGGCGGACGCCAGAGGCGAAGAGTTCTGGTTGCAGATAGATCTGGCCGTCAGTGATCGAAATCACGTTGGTTGGAATGTAGGCCGACACGTCGCCTTCCTGGGTCTCGATGATCGGCAGGGCGGTCAGAGAGCCGCCGCCATTTTCGTCGGAGAGTTTGGTGGCGCGCTCAAGCAAGCGGCTGTGCAGGTAGAAGACGTCGCCCGGATATGCCTCGCGGCCGGGCGGTCGCCGCAGGAGCAGCGAGAGTTGCCGATAGGCTGTTGCCTGCTTGGACAGATCGTCGTACACGCACAGGGCGTGCTTGGGAAGCTTGTTGTCCTTGCCCTGATTCATGAAGTATTCGGCCATGGCGCATCCTGCGTATGGTGCGATGTACTGGAGTGGGGCGGGGGTGGAGGCACCGGCGTTGACCACGATGGTGTAGTCCATCGCGCCATGTCGCTGCAGCGTGTCCACGACGGCCGCGACCGTCGAGTCCTTTTGTCCGACAGCGACGTAGACGCAGACCACCGCCTCATCGGTCCCCCAGTACTCCTTCTGGGCGATGATCGCGTCGAGCGCGACGGCGGTCTTGCCAGTCTTTCGGTCGCCGATGATGAGTTCGCGCTGGCCACGACCGATGGGGATCATCGAGTCGATGGCCTTGATGCCGGTCTGCAGTGGTTCGGTCACGGGCTGCCGGGACGAGATGCCCGGGGCCACGATGTCGAGTTTCTGTGTCGCGGCCGTCTCGATCGGGCCGCGGCCATCGACGGGATTGCCGAGTGGATCGACGACGCGACCCAGCAGGGCGTCACCGGCGGGCACGACGAGCAGTCGGCCGGTCGTGCGGACGGTGTCACCTTCTCGAACCGAGAGGCAGTCGCCATAGATGACCGCGCCGACGGTGTCGGACTCAAGGTTCATCGCCTGTCCCATGACAGCGCCGTGTTTCGTGTCGAATTCCAACAACTCGCCTGCCATGCAGGAGGAAAGTCCGTAAATGCGGGCGATGCCGTCGCCGACCTCTACGACGCGTCCAACCTCGGACACCTCCAGCTCGCTGGCGAACTGCTCGATTTCCTGTTTGATGACTGCTGTGATTTCGTCGGTCTTGATCTTCACTGGTCTGTGTCCTGTCAGTCCGGAGAACCGGACGGATCGATCTGGGCCCCATGGGTCGGGGCGATTTCCCATTCGGCGGTCACGCTGGCGGTGACCTTCACTGTGCCTGCCGTGATGTCGGGGGCGGATTCCATATCGAATGCGGCGCGGCCTAACTCGGTGCCGGCCATGGCCTTGTATTCGATGGGTCGGGGGGGGGTCATCTCAGCACCGTCAAGCGATATTTGCAGAACCTGCACGAGCCCGACCCCTGCCGCATCTGCGAGCGTTGTGGCATCGGCGACGGCGTGTGTGGTGGCGGTCCGTATGGCCTTGGCACGGCTGGATCGTGGGTCAGAAAGCGAGAACTTCAGCGAGCCAATCTCAGTCGCGCCCGCCTTGGCACCTTCGGCCACAAGCGTGCCGGCCAGCACCAATTTCTGGCTGGTAATCGACAGAGACGATCGAACGGAATACCCGATGATTTCCGGCGTCCACGCCTCGCTCCGCTGACCCCGTGGAGGTCGCGGCTTCCATTGTGGGTTGACGTCGTACCGTCCGGTATGCCATTCGCTGTCGCGAACCAGTCCGAGGTCCGTCACGAGTTTGACCAACTTGGCCATCGTGGTGTCAACTTCGGTTCGTGCTTCGGTCACGGTCGCGGCGGAGGCCACGGCGCCGATGGTCAACGAGAACTGGTCAGCGGGAACTTCAAGTGTCGCGACACCTTGAACGGTCAACCGTGGCGGGCCGGCAACTACGATCCCGGAGATCGCGATCGTGGCGACGATGGCAGTGAAACGTATCATTGGAATCGCTCCTCACTCTCGGAAATGGACATGAAAGTGCCCGGCTTCTCGGAGATGAGTCGGTTGCCATTGAGGCGCAAGGTTCGCTCGAACTGCTTCAGTCTGGCCGCGACGGATCCATCGATCAGCCGATCGCCGATTTGGATCTTGATGCCGCCGATGAGCGTTTCGTCGGTCCAAGCGTGGAGCACCGGCTCCTTGCCGAGGATCTCGTGCAGCCGGGCGGAGAGCGCCGCTCGCTGCTCGCCAGCCAAGGGCATGGCCGTCCAGACATCGACTTCAATGCGGCCCCAAGCCTCCTGGACTAGGTCGTCGTAGGCAGTGTGAATCGACTCGATGCGGCTGAGGCGCCCATTCGTATTGAGCACGAGCAGAAAGCGCATCACCAGATCGGTGATGCGGTCGGTGAAGATCGTTCGCACGCCCAGTGCCCGCCGTGCCGTGTCAATGACCGGAGAATCGAGATACTCGCGGAACGAGGCGTCGCTCCGAACCAACTCGCAGATCTGTTCGAGTTCGTCGGCGACTTCCAGGATCTTGTCGCGGCCACCGGCTTCGTCGGACAGGTCGAAGAGGCTTCGGGCGTAGATGCGGGCCAATGTGTCGGTCTGGGCACTCATGGTCGTGTCGTTCAGTTCGATGTCGTTTCGGCGAATTCGCGCAGCGTCTGATCGATCAAGTCCCGCTGATCGTCCATCGAGATCGTGCGATTGAGGATCCTTCCCGCAACGGCGGTCGACAGGGTGGCCGCATGGGACGAGATGTCCTTGATGGCCGACTCTCTGGCCGAGTCGATCTCGCGGTGCGCCTGCTCACGCAGCGACTTCAATTCGGATTCGGCGCGGGTCCGCATGTCGCGGGCGGCATCCTCGGCATCCGAGCGGGCTTTGGCGAGCATCGTGGCGCCTTCGATCCGGGCGGCTCGAAGTGCCTCTTCCTGCTCCCGCAGGGCCTCGGCCGCCTTCGCTTGCGCGGCTTCGGCACGTTCGATGTCTTGCAGAATCTTCAGGTTTCGCCCGTCAAGGCCCTCCAGAATCTTTGGCCATACGACCTTGCCGGCGACAACCACGAAGATCACGAAGACCACAATCGTCGTGACGAGCGTCAGCCACTTGACTTCGACCGGGTCGGGGACTGCTTCAGCTGCGAGGAAGTACAACATCGGCTCGCTCCAGTGATGCATGAAGGAGTCCCCTCGGGGCATTACCTCGAAGGAACCCCATGCATGCGAGGGTGATCAGAGAATGCCCAGAATGCCGACCACGACGGCGAAGAGGGCCACGCCCTCGACCAGGGCCGCGGTGATGATCATGTTATTTGCGATCGTGCCGGTCATCTCCGGCTGACGGGCGATGGCCTGCACGGCGCCGCTACCGATCTGTCCAATACCGATGCCGGCGCCGACGGCGCCTAACCCGGCGGCGAGACCACCACCGATGCCCTTGAGGCCCTTGCCCATGGCACCAGCGGCATCAACGGCGTCGGCGCCTTCGGCTGCCACGGCGTTGTCGCCGAAGAAGGCCAGGGCGAGGAATGTCAGTCCGATCATGACAATGAGGTTTTTCATAGCTCTGTTTTCGTCTTCTGTCTCTCACCCGGGAAGGGTGAGTTGTGCGAACGTCGTGGGAAACGTTCCGGGGGGGGTTTCAATACATTCAAGCGACTCGTCCCACTGAGCGGATCGCATGACTTCCGTTATGAGGCGGTAATCGCCTCCTGGCCTGCGTGTGTCTCCTCCTCTTCGTGTTCCTCATCGTGATGAGTCATCTGCCCGATGAACACTGTGGTGAGGAACATGAAGATGAAGGCCTGCAGGAAGGCCACAAAGAGCTCGAGGAAACTGATGGGGATGGCGGCGAGTATGGACACGAGGGTAATGGCCCCACCTGCCAGCCAACTCTGTGTGCTGTTGAGGGCGACGGTGCCGAAGGACGCGATCACCGCTAGGAGCGTATGTCCCGCCACCATGTTGGCGAAGAGGCGGATGGCCAGCGCAAACGGCTTGATGAACACGCCGAGCAACTCGACCGGAAGCATGATCGGCAGCAGAAAGAGGGGCGCGCCGCCGGACAGGTGCTGGCACCATCCCTTGATGCCCAGCGAGCGGAATCCCTGATACTGGATCGCCGCGAATGCCGTGAGGGCAAGGCCCAGTGTGACCGCCAGATTCGCCGTGGCGGTGCCGCCGAAGAGCATCCAGCGCTCTCGCTCGACGATGGGTCCGGTGAAGAGGTGCTGCACATCGAGCGTCGGTACCAGCCCGAGCAGGTTGCACACCAGAATGAAGAAAAACATTGAAAGCAGGAAGGGGAGATATCGGCTCGTGTCCTTGCCCAGGAGCGGGCGGATCGTATTCTCGATGAGGTAGACCGAAATCACCTCGACCAGTTGGGACAGTCGCCCCTTGGTCATGTAGCGGTGCATTCCTTGATGTTCGCTCCCGACCTTGATGGCCGACGCAGCGCGGAGCAGGACGACCAGGCCGATGAGGCCCGCCACGACCAGTGTGACCATGTGCATGGTCAAGTCGTCGTGCACCCAGTCGAGCGTCTGATCGACGACGTGATTCATCGGGTTGTCGGATGCCAGCAGGTGGATCATGAGTGTCGTGAACTGTAGTCCGGGGGATGTGAGATCGTCGTGTCAGACCGCTGCTCGTTTGAACCGACCGGCGGCGATGGTGGTCTCGCCGATCAGGACGGGAACGAGCCCCGCCAACGCGCCAATGAGCAGGGGCCCCGCAGGCTGGCGAGCCGCGAAGTATAGCAGCAGGCAGATCCCGATGGTGACGATGGCACGCCCAAACGAGGCCGCGATGAGCACGCCGCCCCATGCCAGAATCGATCGCTCATGCCATGGCCGCATCGCCAGCGTGCCGCCGATGGCGACCGCTGCGGTGATCCCGATTCCCAGCAGACCGGTGCGGGTTGTGGAGGTGTCCCACGGACCCAATAGCGTGATCAGTGCCCACGCCCCGGCGGCCAAAGCCGACGCCAAGATGACGGCAAGCAGCAACTTGGCGGTGGGCAGCGTGATGTCGGGTGGCCCCACGGTGCTCATCGCTTGGTGCGCTCCCGCTCAAGACGTCGGTTTTCGACCACCGCCGCGCGAATGAAACTTGTCATGCCGACTAGGAGTCCAACCACCGCCCCCACGATGAAGAAAACAGTGTCGAATCCGAAGAGCCAATCGACGCCCCAGCCGATCAGCATGCCAGCCACCAATTCGGTCACGAGCGTCCAACCCATGCCCATGAGTCGAAACAGCCGGGCCTTGGCCTCGGGTGTGGAATCAGAGTCTCCCAAAGGAAGCATCTCGGTTCACCCTGACATCGGCTTCTCGTCGATGGTCTGGTCGTAGACCTCGAGGAGTTTGGCCTTGTCGAAGATCATCTCGTTTCTGGTGAGGCCCACGATTTCATAACGGGGAGTGAGCTCAATCGCATCGACCGGGCAGGCCTCTTCACACATGCCGCAGAAGATGCATCGCAGTTCATCGATGTCAAACTGCGAGGGGTACTTCTCGCGGTCATCCCACGGTGCTTCTTCGCCGACGATGTGTATGCAGTTGGCCGGGCACGCTGTGGCGCACATGAAGCAGGCGACGCATTTCACGCGGCCCTCATCATCGCGATTGAGGCGATGCACGCCGCGAAAGGTGGGGGCGTAGGACCCGCCGTCCAGCACATCTCGATGCTCACGCCGCTCTTCGGGGTACTTCACAACGTGAATATTCTTGGTGTTCTTGCCGTCGCGTCCCACATTGCCGAACGTGTGCCGTAGCGTCGTGCCGAGCCCCTTGAAGATGGCGGGCAGAAACAACCGATCGGCGCGTGACATGGGTCCGGGGGTTACGTCGACAATGTTGGCGGGATCGATGGTCATGTGAGGATTGTAAGCAGGAGTCGGGAGCGGCGAAGCTGCGAACTACCCGCTTCGCCAGAAGCGGGGTTGGAACAGCACCAGAATGACAAAGACCTCCAGCCGTCCGACCAGCATCAGGAAGCAGAGGAAGATCTTGGTGGTATCGGTGAACCAGCCGTAGTTTCGAATGGCGCCGACGCCGTCCAATCCCGGCCCGACCGTGCTGATCGTGGCAAGGCTGGTTGTGGCGGCTGTGGTGAAGCTGCAGTGCGATGTGTCTGACTCAAGCGCCATGATGACGACGGCACCGACGGCGAACAGCACGACAGTGCCCAGTACGTACGTGATGACATTGAGTTTCTGCTCGTGGTCGATCACGTGCCCGCTTACTTTCAACGGGCGAATGACGTCGGGTCGGCAAAACCGTTCGAGTTCGCCCCACAATACCTTGAGCGCGATCCAGACGCGGACGACCTTGAGTCCGCCCGCTGTGGAGCCTGCCGAGCCACCCACGAACATCAACGCGATGATCATGGCCTTGGCGGCGAAGGGCCACAGGTCGAAGTCGAACGTGGCATATCCGGTGGTCGTCTGCTGCGACACCACCGTGAATGCCGCGGCGCGGATGGACTCGCCTGTGGAGGCGGGCAACTCGGTCCCATTGCTGAGCACCAGCGGTGCTTCCTGGCCAATCAGTGCGGCGGTGATGAACAGTGTGCCACCGAGCAGACAGAAGAGGTAGATCCGGAACTCCGTATTGCCGAGCGCCGCCTTCCATCGCCCCTTGAGCAGCGCGAGCAGCACGGTGAAGTTTGATCCAGCCAACACCATGAACACGATCAGAACAATTTCCGCGGCGAGTGATTCGGGCCGTGCGATGCTTGCGTTGCGGGTGCTGAAGCCGCCGGTCGCCAGCGTCGTAAAGGTATGATTGGCCGCATCGAAGAGGCTCATGCCGGTGACGAGCAAGAGCACGATCTGGGCCACCGTCAACCCTGCATACAGCGTCCACAATCTTCGGGCAGTCTGTCGGATCGTGGGGCGGACACCCTCGGGGTCCGGCCCGGGAGACTCGATGCGAAACAGTTTTTTGGCGGCAGTTCCCAGACCTGGCAGGATGGCCACAAAGAGCACCAGAATGCCCAGGCCACCGAGCCACTGAATGAGCGACCGCCACAGCAGCAATGAGCGGGGCAAGGCCTCGATGTCAGTGAGTACGGTCGCGCCGGTCGTGGTCAGGCCGCTCATCGCCTCGAAGTAACAATTGATGACCGAGTGGAATGGATGATCCGCTCCCGCATCGGCCGCCAGGGCGGCCCAGACGAGGAATGGGCAAGCCGCAATGGCTGCGCCAATGATCCAGGCGCCCGTAGTCACGAGCGCGGCGTCGCGGCGGCTCATGCGGTACCGCCGCGTCTGTGTGGTGCCGGTGGTCGATCCGATCGTTCTGGCCGCGGCACTTCGGCAGATCAACCACGCAGCGAGACCGACCGTCATGGCCCCACCGCCACTGCCCAGCAGGCTGAGTTCAGCGGCATCCAGAATGAGTCCCTGCTCACCCGGAATGACCAGAAAGAGCAGCCCGACGGCAGCGAGCAGGCTTCCCAGAAGCAGTCCAAGTTTTCCCCACTGGGCGACGACGAAGCGGAGATTCACCGGGGTCCTCCGGCATCGAGCATCTTCCGCACCTGACCCGCAGCCTCAGTGGTGCTCAGCACGATCATGTGCCGCCCCGTTGTGATGACAAAGTCGCCGCCGGGCACGAATGGCGTTCCCTCATCGTCATCGCACGCCAGAACCAACATCGGAGGATCCACCTGAAGATTCGCGAGGGTCAGATCGTTCAGTTCGGCGCGGGCTCCAACCCGCAGCCGCATCAACTCAAGTGTGTCGTCAAAGAAACCGTCGATCCGCTCGAATTCATTGCAGTGCAGGAAGTGGCCAATGGCATCAGCGGCGGCATCATGAGGGTTCCAGGTCTGTTCGATGCCAAGGTCCTGTAGCAGCGATTGAAACTCGGTGTGCCGCATGACGGGCATGACATTGCTGACCCCGTTTCGGCTGGCGTAGGTGCACGCGAGCATGTTCTGTTCATCGGATCGCATCGAGACGAAGGCATCCACTCGGTGGAGCTGTTCTTCTTCAAAGACCTCCGGCTGGGCTGGATCGCTGTTCAGAACGGTGACCCAGTCGAGTAATTCGCCCAATTCTTCGGCTCGCGCCCGGTTGACCTCAAAGAGCCGGATGTCAAAGGCCCGGTCGCGGAGAAACCGGCAGAGCCAGACAGCCGCAGGTGGGCCGCCTGAGATGGCGACGGTGCGGCGACCATAGGTTCCGCAATTGAACAATTGGCGCATCGCCGGAAAGACGGCACGCTCGGCAACGAGCGTCACGACATCGCCGCCTTGGACGGCGGCATCGGCCGTCGGCATCGATGCCGTTCCTGCTGAGGTGATGGCGGCGAGGCGGGCACCACGCGGCATGGCGAGCGAACGGAGTGGTTGGCCGACTGCTTGGGCCTGCGGATCGACCTGCAACTGCTGCAACTCGATCTCATTCCCAGCAAAGTGTTCGATGGCCAGCGCCGCCGGATTCCGCAGCCGCGAGGCCATGGCCGCCGCCATGGCGCGGTCCGGCGAGAACAGCCGATCGACTGAAAACACGGCCGCGTAGTCAAGTTGCTCGTCCTGCAGGAACATGCTGTGATCGACGCGGGCCATAGTGCGGGCCGCCCCGAGTGAGGCGGCCACGTCGCAGATCACCAGATTGACCTCATCTACGTCGGTCGTGGCGATGACCGCATCGGCGGTGGCGACATTGGCGGCCTGAAGCACCGAGGCCGAGCTGGCCGAGCCCTCCACGGTCCCAATGTCCAGGCGGTCCTTCAGATGGCGGATTCTCTGCTCATTCGGATCGATCAGAGTGACGCTTTCCCCGGCCGCCGTCAGCATTTCAGCCGCGGCACTACCGATATCGCCCCCGCCACACAGAATGATGTCCATTTCCGTCAGTGCTCCATTGAGGGGAGAGTCCGCAGTGTATCCCCCGGTTATCCCAAGGTTGGTCATGTTGGTCAGTAGGGCCTTGACGGCGGGCCCTGCCTCCCAGATACTGAAATCGAACATTCCGCTGCTTGGCGGGTGACTTGTGGACCATGGATTCGTAGAAACGGCATGGACCATGTTTGTTGGGTCTTTTTGTGTACACGCATCACGCCTGTGTGGGGAAAGGACGGTCGGATGGGGACCATTACCAAGAAGGATTTGATTGACCGCATTGTCACTAGAACCGGCCGGCGCCGTGCCGACGTCAAGGAGGTCGTGCAGGCCTTTCTGGACAGTGTGATCACCGAACTCTCCGAGGGGAACAGACTCGAACTTCGTGACTTCGGAGTGTTCGAGACGAGAGAGCGAGCGGCCCGCGTGGCTCAGAATCCACGAACCCTCGAGCGAGTCCCCGTGCCAGCGCGAAACACCGTCAAGTTCAAGGTTGGCCGCTTGATGAAGATGGCGGTCGAGACCGCTGAGTCGGATTCAACGGAAACTGTTCAGACTGCCGAGTAATACTTGCGTCCCCGGTTTTTTCAGGGATGATGGGGTCGTTGACGGAATAGCGAGGGAGACCGCTGCGGCGGCGCGGACATGAGTGGGCCAATTACACAACGTTCCCAGCGGCGGGACGATCTGAGAGATGATCGTTCGTTGTCCGAGTTGTTCAGTGCGCTGCCGCCCAGCGCGGTCGAGGCCGAGATGAGCCTGATCGGCTCGATTATTCTCGATCCGGATGTGTGTGGCGATGTCGTGCAGGTAATTCGGACGGCCGACGACTTCTTCCGACCGGCGCACGCCAAACTGTGGTCCGCCATCCTCAAACTCTATGACACCCACCAGTCGGTTGACGTGGTGCAATTGCAGCAACTCATGGAGGATCGTGGCACACTCGAAGAGGCCGGTGGGTTGGACTATGTGGTGGAACTGGCCGACTCGGTTCCAAGTGCTGCCAACGCCGTGCACTATGCCAGGATTGTGCGAGAGAAGGCGATGGTGCGCCAACTCATCAAGGCCTCTGGCGAAATTCTTCGAGCGGCCTATACCAATCCCGAGTCCGCAGCCGACCTGCTCGACGAAGCGGAACAACGCATTTTCAAGATCGCCCAGGAATCGGAGTCCCGCCAGGCGGTTGAACTCTCCGACCTGATCCGTGAGGCCATCGAGCGTCTCGAAGCCTCGGACGGGCAGCCCTTGACCGGTGTGGGATCAGGCTTCAGCGATCTCGACACCTTGACGGGCGGCTTCCAGCGGGGCGAATTGATCATTCTGGCCGCCCGTCCCTCGATGGGAAAGACGGCGTTGGCATTGAATATCGCTGAGCACATGGCCAGCCGCAGCGAGCCGGTCGGCGTGTTCAGTTTGGAGATGTCCGCTTCGCAACTTGTGCAACGTGTGCTCGCGAGCCGATCGGGAGTTGATGGCGATCGGATGCGGCGGAACGCGCTTCGCTCGTCTGAATTCCGTGCTCTCTTCGCTGCCTGTGACGAACTACGGTCCGCGCCCATGTTTATCGACGACACACCGGGCCTGACACTGCTGCAACTGCGTGCCAAGGCCCGCCGCATGAAGCAGCAGCATGGCTTGCAGGCGATCGTCATCGACTACCTGCAACTCATGACTTCGGGCCATAAGACCGAGTCGCGGCAGCAGGAGGTCAGCGAGATGAGCCGTGGCGTCAAGGCGCTTGCCCGCGAACTCGATGTCCCAGTGATCTGCCTCAGCCAGCTCAACCGAGCCGCCGAGCAACGAGAAGGCCATCGCCCACGCATGAGCGATCTACGGGAGTCGGGCTCTATTGAGCAGGATGCCGATGTGATCATGATGCTTCACCGCGAGTCGTACTACCATCGCGATGAGGAGTGGCGCGACGAGAATCCAGGCAAGATCAACCTAGCCGAACTCATCCTGACCAAACAGCGAAATGGCCCGACCGGGACGATCAAGTTGAACTGGGATTCCCGGTCAACCCGCTTTCGCGAATACGTTGATGCGAGTCCGGCTGAAGTCGGCACGTCTACTTGGGGCCAAGCAACGTCGCCGGCGGGCGACGACCCCGATCTTCCGATTTGATTCCCGCGTCCGTCGTGTCAGGCACGAGCAGCCTGTTCGCCCGCCATCACGTAATAGACCATCGCCCCGATCCACAGGATCAGTACGACGCCGCCCCACACGCGGCCAAGGGTAACGCCGCCTGCCGGATCAAGATCACGCGGGTTTCCAAGGAATGTGACGTACGGCTTCAGTTTCTTGATGTAAATCACGCCAATGGCCAGCGTGAAAATGAACATTGGAATCAGTGAGGCCCATCCGACGTCATGTGGGATGGGAACCGGACGAACCAATGCGGTGATGGCCAGCACGCTGAGGATATTGAACAGGTTGGAGCCGATGACGGTGCCCATGGCAAGGTCAAACTGCTTCTTTTTGGCGGCGACAATGGCGGCGAAGCTCTCGGGAAGGCTCGTGGCGACGGCCACCACAGTCAGGCCAATGACCGCCTCAGAGAGACCGGCCCGTCGCGCGATGTCGATGGCAGCCATCTCGGCCAGCTTGGCGCCGGCCAACAACATGATCATGCCGAGGCAGAGCACTCCAATGGTCGTCAGACCGGTCGAGCGCGGCGGCGTTAGTGGCTGCTCGCCACTGATCTGACCCTGATTTCGCGCGAGCCGATGCAAGAGGAACAACGCCACCGGCAGGCTGCACAGCAGAATGACTCCATCGACCCAATTGATCTCCTGGCTTCCCGACGCCAACACCAATATCAGCAGCAGCACTTCGGTGGCGACCAACAGCGGCCAGTAGACGTATCGGATACTTCTGTGGGCCACGACGGGATGCACCAAGCAGGCCACAGCGAGCACCAAGCCGATGTTGGCAATATTGGATCCCACGACATTGCCGTATGCCAATTTGGCGCCAGCCGCACTGGAGGCGGCTGCCACGACGTTCAATGCCAATTCCGGGGCGCTGGTCCCGAAGGCAATGATGGTCAGGCCGATCGCCAGCGGCGAGACGCCGAACTGATGGGCCATTGACGTGGCTCGATCCACCAGAAAGTGGGCGCCCACCAGCAGCAGGGCCAGTCCGCCCACAAGCAGCACCAGCGCCAGAAGCACGGAGTGGGGCTCTACGAATCCGACAGAAGCTGGCAGGAGTGTCATCATGCGAGGAACCGATTGTAGAGTTGATGAGCGACAGGGTGCCGAACCGGTGCCTTGAGTGCGATCAGATGAGAGGATTCCCGCTGGACTCGGAACACGCCAAGACGATGATCAGGCAGGCCGTCGATGGTGATGATGCCGCATGGGAGGCGATTGTGTCCGAGTACGCGCCTCGCGTGCATGCCCTGCTGGTGAGCAATTGCCACGATCACGACCTCGCCGAGGAAATCACCCAGTCCACTTTCTGCACCGTGGCGGCCAAACTCCAGTCGTATGTGGAGCAAGGCAAGTTTGAGTCGTGGCTCTTCCGAATCGCCATGAATCGGCTTCGGGACGAAATGCGTCGCCGGAAGCGGCAGGCCATCCCCGTAGCAGGCGAGGTGCTTCGCCCAGTGGCCAAGACCGGCCGCGAGGATCGAGCCCCGCACGAGAAAATCGATACGGACATGGCCGAGGCCCTGTGGGCAGCCGTGGGGGATCTCGCCGAGGCCGATCAAGAGGTGCTGCACCTGCGGCATGTCGCCGGACTGAGCTTCAAACAGATCGCCGAGCAGTTGGAGCATCCACTCGGCACCGTCTTGGCACGGCACTTCAGGGCGATCAAACGGCTTCGAGAAGCTTTGGGTGATGAAATCGCCGGAGATTTTGCCAGCAGAGGTCACTGAACCATGCAATGGACGACTGGCGTCCGCGTTGGAGGAACACTATGACCAAGCCCGACCCTGGGAACCCTGACAACCCGCATCAAGACGCTCTTGATCCGCGTTGTGATGCGATTGATAGAGGTCTTGATGCTGCCCTGAACCAGACGGCCCCGCGGGAGATCCCTGAGGGCCTGGTGGAGCGGGTGGCCGAAGCCAGCCTTGAGCGTCTCCACGCAGGTCGTGCGACCACGCTGCGGTTCCGGCCACTCACGCGGCTGGCGATGGCCGCCTGCGTGCTGCTGGCTGTGATGGCCGCTTTCTGGATCGTTGGGCATCAGCCAGCGCCGGAGGGCCGCATGCTGGCCAACTCCGATCTGACGGTCGACGTCACGCCCGTTGATGCCGCCACCGGCAATGCCATCGCACGCTTCCGCGGCCTCCAGAAGGTCAGCGAACTGAATTATGCCGATGCCTTGGTCGACCTCGAAGACCTCGTGTGGGCCTTCCACCACGGCGCGGGGTCCCGCATGGTGCTCTCGCCGGGAGAGACCAACATGGAAGCTGTTGAGAATGAGTTGGATTCGGTCCGGGTTGTTGCAAGGCTGGACGGATGAAGGAGCGAATCATGCCACACTTGTTTCCCCGATGTTCCGTTGGTCTGTGCTGGGCCGGGCTGGCACTTGTGACCGCACTGGTGCTGCACGCGGGGGGGCTGCTGCACGCCGATACCAGCGAGCAGCGACCGCGGCCGACCATCGACCGCTCGGCATTTGTTGACCGCTATCTGGACGTTGCTTCTGAGATTGACGCTGGGCTGGCCGATCAACTGCGGTCGATGTGTCAACTGGACCCAGGGCACTTTGCGCAGGTACTCCGCCAACTCGGCCCTGTTCTGGGAGAACTGGCGGACATGCGTGAGTCGGATCCAGAGTTGTTCTGGCGAAAGATTCGCGAACTGCACTTGGAGGCAACAATTGAGCCGCTCGCAGCATCCATTCGCACGGCCCGCGCCCGCGGCGAGACGGCCGATCCGGCGGTTCAAGCCGAATTCAGGGCACTGGTGGAGGCCCAGATCGCAGCGGCACTCAGTACGAGACAGTTGTACCTCGATCGGATGCGAAGCGAACTGGAGGCAGCGGAAGTCGAGCTGACGCGGCAGACGGACGACTTTGGCAGTGAGGTCACTCGCCGGATGGAGTGGTTGTTGGTGCGGTGAGGGGATGCGGCTTCGCCGCAGGGGAGTCTGACATCGAAGGCGACGTTGTCGCCGTACTATCCGGCATGCCCACCTTTACGCGAAGCCGCCGGCGATCGACTTGGATTGCTGGTGGGCTTTTGATTGTGGTGGTGCTGGTGTCTCTGGGGAGCCTGCCGTGGACGCTTGGGAGTGGCGGGGGGCCTGCTGCCCGGTTTGAGGCGGCGGATCCGGCGCATGCATTGCAACCGCCGAGTTGGGGTGCGAGCCACGGCCTGCTTGGCACTGATCGTCTAGGGCGAGACGTGGCAGCTCGGCTGTTGCTCGGGGGCGGCATCTCGCTGGTGGTCGGTCTGGCCGCCGCCGGAACGGCATTGCTGCTTGGAACGACGTGGGGTCTGACCGCTGCGATTGCGGGCGGCCGCGTCGACGCGGTGCTGATGCGTACGGTCGATGTGCTCTATGGTCTTCCTGCCATTCTGTTGGTGGTGCTGTTGGCGGTTGCGATGGACGGAATTCGGGAGCGAACGGGCGTGAGCCGCTCGGGGGCGTCTGGGCTTCTGCTGGATTTGGCAACGCTCTGGATCGCCATTGGCGCCGTGAGTTGGCTCACACTGGCCCGGGTGGTGCGGGGGCAGGTGCTCAGCCTGCGCACGCGACCCTTCATCGAGTCGGCACGGGTCGCGGGCGTCCCACTCGGCCGGCTGGTTCGCCGGTACTACCTGCCTTGGATCGCCGGGCCGGTCGTGGCCTGCACCGCCTTGATCGTGCCGATGGCGATGCTGTCGGAGGCATTCCTGAGTTTCCTCGGGATCGGCGTGCAAGAACCATTGCCCAGTTGGGGCAACATGGCCGCGGCGGCCCTTTCCGAGCTCAATCCGGTGCAGTCGCGATGGTGGTTGCTGCTCTGGCCATGCTTGATGATTGCGATGACCTTGGTGGCCCTCACGATGCTGGGCGAATCGCTTCGCTTGGCGATTGATCCCCGTCAGCGGGATGCGGCGACATGACACCTCGCCTTGAGATTCGGGATCTGGACGTCACGACGAGCGACGGCGTCGTATTGGTGTCTGAGATGTCGCTTTCGATCAAGCCAGGCGGCCTGACGGCGCTCGTGGGCGAGTCGGGCAGCGGCAAGACGTTGACCGCTCTGGCCGTGCTTGGCCTGCTTCCTGCGAGTCTGGCTCAGCGGCGGGGAACGGTACTGTTGGACGGAATCGATGTGTCCACCTTGGCGGCCGCCGAACGCCGAGCCATGCGAGGCCGTGACATGAGCATGATCTTTCAAGAGCCGATGACGGCGCTTGATCCAGTCATGCGGATAGACCGCCAACTGCTCGAGGCGCGGCGGCGGCGGTTCACAGTCAGCGGGCACGAGGCAGCGGCCTGGTGTGTCGATGCGTTGGAGGCGGTCGGCATCGAGGACCCGGCGCGGGTGGCCCGCGCCTTCCCACACGAACTCAGCGGAGGCATGCGGCAGCGGGTCCTCATCGCCATGGGTCTCGCGGCCGACCCGGCGCTCATCCTGGCCGATGAGCCCACCGCCGCGCTTGATTCGATCAATCGTCGGGACATGCTTGCCATGCTCGCCGCAGCCGCCCAGAACGGAGCTGGCGTGCTGTTGATCACCCACGACCTGAACGCTGCCCGTGACTGGGCCGATCGAGTCGTGGTGATGGCCCGCGGCCGCGTGGTCGAGTCGGGTTCCGCCGAGGAGATCCTGTCGAACCCCAAGCACCCCTATACCAAGGGGTTGCTGGCCTGCATACCGCGGGCGGACCACGCTGGCCCACTGCTGGAATTGGACGAGTCTGCGGCCAATCACGCCCCCGTCTGAGCTTGCGGGACACCCATCCGCCCCCATCTTGACTTTGTGTAAGGGGATTTTTTGCCGGAACCGGGGAATGGTTTCCGGACGTATCGCATTGTCGGAGTGTGCAACGGAGCATCGAACAGGAGACTCCCATGTCAGACCGCATTGCAGTGGAAGCCAGCAACACCTCGAAGCGTCGGCACCCTGCCGCCTGCAGCGGGCCGGTTGAGGCCATCTGGCGGGCCGCCGGACTCCTTCGTTGGCATGTTCCGGTTCTGGATGGCCACAATTCTGCCCTGCCGTACATTGCGCTGGAAGGCGATGAACCGGTGGCGTTGTTCTTTACGACGAAGCGACGATCCCATACTGCCATCGCTGGGTGGATCGGTGAGGTGTCCGACATGGCGGTCCGGTCAGTGGCCATTGATCGTGATACAGCGCTCCGCGTGCTGAACACGCTCCATGCCCGTGGTTTGCAGTGGCTCCGAATTGACCATGGCCCACGCAGTATCCGAGTGCCACTGGAGCCTTTGGTCGGCGCGATACAGCACTTGTGGGAGCAGGATGCTGCCTTGGATGGCGATGAGTCAGCATGGGCTTGGCTGGAGCGTCAGGAACGAGTGCTTCTACTTCGAGATCCAGCTGCCATCGACCTTCCCCTGATCGAAATCCTGGACGAGACGCCTACCGTCCGGCTCTTTGTCGGAAGGCAGCGGGCAATGGCTCAGGCGCTTCATGTCGACGGGCACGAAGCGTCCCACAGCCACGACCTCGTAATGGCGATGACCGGCGACTCCTCCATTGAATGCCTGCGACGCCTGGCGGTCCTTGGTGTCGAGCGTGTTGTGATCGAGCAGCCGGGGGGCCGGAGGTCGCGTTCGCTGAATGGATTGCTCCAGCAGGCGCGTCGCGCCGCCTGAGCTGCCTCAGTCGTCTCCAGCGTCTGATGGAATGCTCGCCTCTTCACCAGCAAGCTTTTTGTCGATGTAGCGATTGATCCAACGATCGAAGGACTTTCCAGCCGCCATGTCCCGTCCTGAAAACGTGATGGCGGCGATGTCTTCCGTTTGAAGTGTCATGCGGGGCGACCCATCGGCGGGATCGATCCTGATGCGGTCCTTGGTCAAGTCAAAGACGTACCCGACGTATTGCTCACCTCCCTTGGTCCGGAGCATGACGTCACCGCGATAGTCGTGGGCCCATGCCAACGCCGTTGGGAGCGTCGCTTCGGTAAGCGTGACCTCCAATCCCTCACTGGGCGTTTCGGGCATCGAATCGTTCATTCGGGTTCCATTTCCTGCCCGGTCTCGAGATCGATCACGCGCCACCGGCAGACTCGCGCCAGACGCATTACGCTGAGCCACGCGATCTCCTCTTCAACGATGGTCAGCAGCATCTGCGTGACGGGGTTCTGACCAGGCGTTAGTTCCAATCGGAGTCCCGGGCCCCACAGCACATCATCATCGGGCTTCTCGGGACCGGTATTGAGCGTGGACAATTGTCCAATCACCTCTTGGCGTGACCCGAGAATCTGCGGGCCTTCCTTGTCAGCGCGGCACATGATGGCGAATTGCTGTGGCACCGCTGGATTGTAGGCGGAACATGTGAGTCGGAGGTCGAGTGGCCGGCGGTATCTGTTTGGCTTCCGGCTCTTCCGCGGCGACGCCCGGTTACAGCAGATCCTCGATGGTTTGAATCAGCGTCTCCAGCGGTATGGGCTTGGTGAGGTAGGCATGGACGCCGATCGCATGGGCGTACTCCTGATGTCGCCGCCCCTCATTGGCCGTCACCATGACGACGATTGGCGGCTCGGTTGCCGCCCGCAGCTCTTCCAGCACCAGAAAGCCAGATCGTTTCGGAAGCATCATGTCCAGAACGACCACGGCTGGCTCATGACTACGCCACAGCGCCACGGCCTCATTCCCGTCCGTGGCTTGCAAGACCTCCGCCCCCTCGGCTCTGAGCGCCAGGCTCATGCCGGCTCGGATGTCTTCATCGTCATCGACGACGAGGATGGACAAAGCGTTCAGTCGTGGATCCATGGTGCTCCAGTATCACCGCTGGCGGGTCGAGTCGTCACCCGCCGCCGGTCGATTCCCGATTGGATGTCTCGATGATGGCCTCGCATGCGGCCGCATCAAGCCACGGCAGACTCCGAATGTGTCGCTCGAGCGAGGCTGGCATGGGCTTCCCCATCCGAACGTGACGTGGCCGACTCTTCCAACGCCTGTGAATCCACAGGTATTGTTCGGGCCGCTGGGCGATGAGTTGTTCGAGCGCGTGGGTGTAGCGGGCTGTCAGATAGTACAACGGGTCTTTCTGCGCGTTCCAGTCTTCCGGCTGAATGATGTCACCGAGTACAAACTCATAGTCGAGCCGCGCCCCGCGGCGAGCTGCCATGGCCACGACAATGGGCGCTTCGTATTTCATCGCAAGAAGTCCGATCGACTTGTAGGCAGAGGCAAGTCGGCCGAAGAATGGAACGAAGATGCCTTGATCGCCCGCGTTCTGGTCTGCGATGAAGCCCAAGCGGCCACCGTTCTCCAAGATGTCCTGCATGACTGGCGTCGCGCCCCACTTGGTCAGCACTTTCAGCCCCCATGCCTCCCGGATGCCCAGAATCCATTTGTTCAGGAGCGGGTTGTCCAGCGGGCGGGCCAGTGCGGACATCGGGTATCCGATGACCGACATCCCATACCCAAGCAGTTCCCAATTCCCGCAGTGGCCAGTCAGCAGCAGGGCGGGACGATCGGAGACGAGCAGTGGGATGGCCGCTTTGGCTTGTTCAAAGTCCAGATGTCGATGCCACGTGGAGGGCCGAATCGACCGACCCATCACCATCGCATCGACACCAGCGAGCTGAAACAGGTGTTCGATCGAGGCGACGGCGATCTGCTGAATCTCTTGCTCGGATTTCTTTGGAAAGCTGAGCCGGAGGTTCTGTTCCGCGCGGCGGCGGTGTCGTCCGTGCAGCTTGGTATAGCACCTGGCCGCCATGCAGGCGACGCGGCGGTTGCGATGCTCGGGAAAGCACTGCGCGACCGAGGCGAGCACTCGCGCTGGCAGGTACTCGGCGACATTGCGGAGGGTGGTTCGGTGGGCCATGGGTGGTTTGGAGCGAAGGAGCGAATTGACCTCCCGCGCTGTCGTGCAGTGCTTCGCGCTGCGCTACAAATCAGTGCGACCGGTCAGGATGTCGAGGCGGTTCTGATTGAGCACTGGAATCTCCGCCTGCTGGGCATCACGCATCAGCGACTGATAGCGGTCCACCGCAGTGCGAAGTCTCCGATACTCGGTCATTGCCTGTGTGGATGCCTGATTGAAAGGCTTGTTGGGAGTGACTGGCGATTTTCCAAGTACTAGGAAATCCAAGTCGCCGGGAATCTCAGTTCCACCTACGACCGCGCCGCCCCATCGTTCAATCCGCTCACGCAGGTATTCCGCCTCCTGTTCGGTCGCATTGCCGTCCCGATCAAGATCAAAGACGCCGTGCACGAGGAACTTGAACGTGTAGTCCGGGTCATAGACAGCATTGGCGATGACGTCATCGGCGAGGATTGGTCTGCCCTTGACACGCCGAGTGACCTTGGCCGTGGAACTGGCATCGCCGATCTTGACGACCTGAATGCTCGCCTTACCGCGCGGCGTCTCACCCGCTTCATTGGGGCGGATCTGTGAGGGGTTCTTGTAGACCTCAAAGGTCATGCCCAGCACAATCTGATCATTCAGGCCACGATCGATGTACACGTGATCGCCGCTGCCAATGACGTCGAGGACGCGTCCGTCGACCAAGGCGGCCGGATCGGCGGCTCGCAACTGATCTCGGTTCAGGCGGCTCTCAAGATTCCTCTTCTGTGCTGCCAGCCGCTTGTTGTCCGCAGTCAATTCGTCCACTTGATCCTGCTGTTGGGCGATCATCACATTTTTCTGATCGCGAAGATCAGCCTGCATGGATTCGAATTCAGATATTGCTTTCTTGATGGCGGAGGCATACTTGTTGTCTGCATCCGTGTAGTCCTTGAGCTGCGCCGACTCCGCTGCAATCAAGGCATCGAGATCGGCAATCGCCGTGCGCAGTCTGCCGTCGAGATCCTGCATGGACTGCTCGGCCGTACTCTTGCTTGCCTCCAATGCCACCACGTGCGCCGACATCTCGCCCATGCTGCGCCGCGCGTCCGCGAGCGTGTCGGACAGTGACTGCCCATCTGGCAACGACAGTTGCTCCCTCGCATCGGCCAAGTCGCCCAGTGTGCCATCGGGTGTGCCGATCGCGAATTGCCGCAACGCCTGATTTTCACTGTAGAGATATCCGACGATCGAGTCGCTGCCGCTTGCATCCTTCAGGGGCGTCAGCCAATCGGCACTGCTTCGCTCGGCCTTGGTGGCATAGTCGTCCAGGATGGACCCGGAATCGGCAGCTTCCTTCCTCGCCGTTTCCAACTCACCCCAAAGCAGGATCGACCCCGCCAGGAGCAGAATGGTGAGGAGCACGAACACAATGAGCGAGATGACGACGCCGGTCCCGGCGGAACTTCGAATAGCCATGGGGGGAGAACTCTCCAATGGACCCGTCACAAAGGGGTCGTAAACAGGGGGCGGGCGGTGGAGTTTCCCTACCCGATCGGCCAGCGTCAAGACGGCTTGTGGAAATCACTTGGAAAAGGCGATTCTACTGGCCGGCAACGGCGACTCGTGCCACCTCATCCGGGCACGTGAGGCCCTGGAGGACGGCAGTTCGGCCCGCATCGAGCAGTGTGGTGAGATTCCGGTCCCCGAGGGCCGCCTCGGCGATTTCGCCTGTGGACCGGCGCGCGAGGACCTGCTTGCGAACGGCATCGGATACGACCAGCAACTCATACAGGCCGACCCGCCCGTGATAGCCGGTCCCGCGGCATTCGCGGCAGCCTTCGCCGCGGCGGAGCACGGTGCCCTCCCGAAACCGAAGCGCTTCTGGAAGCGTGTCCCAATCGGGCGCCCAGTCATCGCCGCACGATGTGCACACGCGGCGGACCAGCCGTTGAGCGAGCACGGCCTCGACCGAACTGGCAACCAGAAACGGCTCGACCCCCATGTCAAGCAGCCGTGGCATGGCTCCGGCCGCGGTGTTGGTGTGGAGCGTCGAGAACACCAGATGGCCTGTCAGCGAAGCTTGGACCGCCGCCTCAGCGGTTTCGCGATCGCGGATTTCACCGACCATCACGATGTCGGGGTCGTGCCGCAGGATCGATCGCAGGCCCGCGGCGAAGGTCATTCCCACTTCCGCTTGTGTCTGAATCTGATTCACACCATCGAGGTGATACTCGACTGGATCTTCGATCGTGATCGCCTTGACGGCGCCTGTGACAACGCGCCGGAGTGATGCGTACAAGGTTGTGGACTTGCCTGATCCGGTTGGGCCGGTCACCAGAAGGATGCCATGGGGCGTATGAATGCACTCGTCCCAGCGAGCGAGCACATCCTCCTGCATGCCAAGTTCATTGAGTGGGCGAAGGCCCGTCGTCGAGTCAAGAATCCGGAGCACGACTCCTTCACCGTGCATCATCGGAATCACCGACACACGGAGGTCGAACATGCGTCCATCATGTCGCATCGAAATGCGACCGTCCTGCGGGCGACGGCGTTCAGCGACGTTCATATTGGCCATGATCTTGAGGCGACTGATGATGGCGGCGCGAAATCGGTCGACCGTCCGCGGCACGCTCGCCGTTGTCAGAATGCCGTCAACGCGGTAGCGGATGGCAAGGCGGTCTTCGTATGGTTCGATGTGCAGATCGGTCGCCCGCTCGCGAATGGCCTCGATGAGCAGGTCATTGACCAGCCGAATCACACTCGCCAGTTCCGCTTGCTCTGTGTCGGTGGCCTCCGCATCGAGTTCCAGCGGCTCAGCCTCGGCCTGGAGGGCTTCCAGAGTGTCACCCGCCACGCCGTAGTGTCGGCGAATGAACGAGCGGAGGTCCTCTTCATCGGCCAGCACCAATTCGATGGAGAGGCCGGTCAGCAGCCGCAATTCGTCAAAGGCTGTCAATTCAAATGGATCACTCGTCGCGACGCGCAACACGCCGTTCGTCCGATCAATCGGGACGCAATGTTGGCGGAAGACGAGGCGAGAGGGGAGCAGTTTGAGAATCTCGGGCTCCGGGACAATGACAGCGAGGTCGACAATGGGCATGGAGAACTGCTCGCCGATGGCATGAAGCATCGCTTGACTGTCCACGTGTCCCAGCCGCACCAGCACCCGATCGAGCCGCTCGCCCGTTCGTTGCTGCTCCGCAACGGCCTCCTCGACTTCAGCGGTCGAGACGAGCCCTCTTTCCAGGAGCAGTGTGCCGATTCCCATAGGGCTACTGTAGGGGGTCAGATCGCAAGGGGGCTATAGGTGCCGAGGCGGTACCTGACCCCTTATGATGCAGATCTTGGTCGTTTTTCCCTGAGGAGCCCTCCCGATGCAGGCACGCGACGTTCTTCAAAGCCTCTCCCGCCACCAGCTCGTGGATGGGTATCCGCTGGTGGTCGACCTTGAGAAATCTCAGGGTTCGTGGATCCATGATGCGGCCACAGGTGAGAAGTATCTCGATGCCTTCACCTGCTTTGCCTCGTGGCCCATCGGCTTCAATCATCCCGCCATGAAGGACCCCGCGTTCGAGGCCGTGCTGATGCGGGCGGCCCAGTCCAATGTCGCCAACGCCGATCTTTACACCTCCGAGATGGCCGAGTTCGTGCGGACCTTTGCGACCCACGCGACGCCCGATGGTTTCCCGCATCACTTCTGGGTGGCCGGCGGCGGGCTTGCTGTCGAAAATGCCATGAAGACGGCCTTCGACTGGAAGGCCCGGAGGCTTGGCCGGACCGACTACTTCGCCGACTGCAACGACCTCACCATTGTGCACTTCAATCAAGCGTTCCACGGCCGCACCGGCTACACGATGAGTTGCACCAATACGCTGCCAGACAAGGTCGGGTTGTTTCCGCGGTTTCCATGGCCTCGGATTCACAATCCGGTATGCCAGTTCGACGCCGACGGAAAAGTGTGCAACGACATTGAGGCGGAAGAGGCCAAAGCCTGCGAGCAGTTGGACGCGGCCTTTGCCGAGAGTGCCGATCGCATCGCAGGCATTCTCATCGAACCCATGCAGGGCGAAGGGGGCGACAACCACTTCCGACCCGAGTTCCTTGCCACGCTTCGCAAATACGCCGACGAGCACGACTGCTTGTTGCTCTATGACGAAGTCCAGTCGGGCTTCTTCGGTTCCGGAAAGCCCTGGTTCTGGCAGCACCTCGGCACGGCTCCGGACGTCGTGGCCTTCGGAAAGAAGTCGCAGGTCTGCGGCATCTACGCCGGCGGCAAGGTAGATCAGGTCGAGCAGAATGTCTTCAAGGTGTCCAGCAGGATCAACTCGACTTGGGGCGGCAACCTTGTGGACATGGTCCGCTCACGCCGATTCATCGAGATCATCGTGCAGGACGGCCTGGCCGAGCACGCTGCCACGCTTGGCGATCGGTTGATGGACGGTCTGCGTGTGATTGCCAAGGACACCGGCGCCTTCACCAACGTCCGCGGCCGTGGCACTTTGGTTGCATGCACGTTCCCGAGCCCGGAACACCGCGCGGCGGCGATCACAGCGATGTTCGATCGGAAGGCCATGTCGTTGCCCTGCGGGACGGACTCAATGCGATTTCGGCTGCCGCTGACGATGTCGTTCGATGAGCTCGACGAACTGCTGAACCGCGCCGCAGACTCCATCCGTTCGGCGCATGCGGCGACGATCTCATAGGCCTATGTCGTTCCCTCGCAGGCGAGGAAGAAGATTCGGTTGTATCAGTCCGGCAGATCATCCGCCGAGCGGTATTCCAGAAC
>Ga0315338_1001315_pt1 | contig 32690 bp, 34 predicted proteins | sample ASW8metaG_FD_204518 | JGI IMG/M metagenome (GOLD analysis project Ga0315338, IMG submission 204518) | Ammonia-oxidizing marine archaeal communities from Monterey Bay, California, United States - ASW #8 | ecosystem: Environmental > Aquatic > Marine > Coastal | place: USA: California | collected... | reverse complement strand
ACACAAAGAGAATTCCAAATGCAATCATTGCTAAACACAGTACCCAGAAACGAGTCTGAATTTTACTAATTCATACGAATTGAATAGCATTAAGGATCTGTCTCCTCTAGATTATAAAAATAATTTACAAAATTCAAAATCATGTATAGAATCAATATCAGCAGACCGCTCAATTGGCATAATATAGTAACAAGGATTCTTTGATAATAATGAATTACTTTCCATCAGAAATTTCTTTTTCACTACATAAACAGCTCCATTAATCTGATATGTTTTTGGCATATCTTGAGTACGTTTCGACTTTAGTTTTGTCTTTAGGATTGGATATAATTTCTTATTTTTGATTTTATACATGAATTCAGGAGGAAAACAGGCATCAGTTACCGAAACTAAACTATTACAATTATTTTTTATTAATTCATAAATTGCATTGTCGATATCAATAGTTTTACGCAATGGTGATGTAGGCTGTAAGACTACAACTAAATCAACATCTATTTTATTTTTAGATTCTAGGTATTTTATTGCATGTTGAATTGGTATATATCCCTGTGTAGTATCTCGAGCAATTTTTTTTGGCCTTTTAATTACATCAACATTATATGATTTTGAAACTTCAGAGATCTTTTCATCATCTGTGGTAACATAAAGAAAATTAAGAAGTTTTGATTTTTTTGCTTCAATAATTGTATATGCGATCAAAGGTTTCCCTTTTAATAGTTTAAGGTTTTTTTTAGGAATTCTTTTTGAACCTCCACGAGCAGGGATTATTCCAACTATGTTCAAGTTGGAGTTTCTACTACATCTAAGAAAATAATTGTTTTTATAAAATTTGTCTACAACAAGCCACAAAAGGGGGTAATATCTATAATATAACATGACACAAAACATGGAAAAAGGCGCAGATGTTTTTCTAGGTTATAAGGAATTTCGAACTGAGCATTACAATAAATGGGAGAAAGCTCAATCGAAGAGATATTTTGAGTATAGAAAAAAATGGGTTGATAATGCAAAAAATTTAGTTTTAGAAGAATTTCCCCTTCATTTAGATATTGCAATAACAAATGCTTGTAATTTGGCCTGTACTTTCTGTGCTAGAACTGTAAGGGTTGAAGAAGGGACATGGCGCAAATCCCAACATATGAGTTTAGAATTATTTAAGAAAATAATAGATGATGCAGTAGAACTTGGAACATATTCAATTAATCTTAATTTGCTTAACGAGCCTTTAATTCATCCTGACTTACCAGAAATGATTCACTATGCAAAAGATAAAGGAATCATAGATGTACATTTTCACACTCACGGCGGATTATTAACTCCTGACAAGGTTGAAAGTTTACTTGAGTCAGGTTTGGATAGATTATTACTTTCTCTTGATACACCTTATAAAGAAAAATATAACAAAATCAGAGTTTTTTCTGATTTTGATCTCGTAATGGATAATCTAAAGCAATTTAAAAAAACGCGGGATGATAAAGGATTACTTAGTCCCACCATAAGAGTAAGCTGTATTCAATTCCCAGAAACCACAGTGGAAGAAATTCATGATGCTAAAACTCTCTTTCTACAATTTGCAGATAGTATAGGATTTCAACAATATGTAGATCCTAGAAAAGAGGTTGGGAAAGATATTGAGTATACAACAGGATATAAATCAAATTTTGTATGTCACCAACCTTTTACACGTCTTTCAATAATTGAAGATGGAAGGGTTTCTCCATGTTGCATAGATTATGATCAAGAATTAATTATTGGAGATGTAAATAAACAAAGTCTAAAATCAATTTGGGAATCAAAGAAACTAAATGACATTAGAGAGACATTAAAACAAGGTGAATTTTATAAGATCTCTGCATGTGCAACTTGTGAAAAGGCGGTTAGTGCAGATCAAGGAATCCACATGATAAATGAAAACACTGAGCCCACACATTAAGTAAAATTTTGAAACATGTAGACACATTCGTTCATATATTTAAAAAAATTAAGGTAAGTGACAGATATTGTTTAAAGGTAAAACCATCTTAATTACTGGTGGAACAGGTTCTCTAGGAAAAGCACTGACAACAAAATTATTAGAATTAGATGTAGAAACCATCAGAATTTACAGTAGAAATGAAGGTCAACAAATTGAAATGGAATCTAAATTTAGTGATAGGCGATTAAGGTTTTTTGTTGGAGATGTTAGAGATTTACAACGTCTAACAAATGCTTTAGAAGACGTGGATATTGTTTTTCATGCTGCGGCATTAAAACATGTTCCAAAAATTGAATATAATCCATTTGAAGCAATAAAAACAAACGTTATAGGCTCACAAAATGTTATTGATGCTAGTATTGTCCAAAATGTTGAAAAGACTATATGTGTAGGAACAGACAAAGCTGTTTCACCATTAAACACATATGGTGCAACAAAATTATTAATGGAAAAATTATTTGTAAATGCTAATAATTATGTAAATCAAAAAAAACACAGAACAAGATTTATTGCAGTAAGATATGGAAATGTACTAGGTAGTAGTGGCTCAGTAATTCCCAAATTTATTGATTTAATTAAAAAGAATAAACCTCTTACCATCACTGATCCTAAGATGACTAGATTTACAATAACTATGGATGAAGCACTAGAATTTATTTTAAATGCATGCAAAACTGGTAAAGGCTCTGAAATATTTATTCCCAAATTGAAATCTTATGAAATGCCAACTTTGATTGAGGCATTGGATGAATTATGTGGAAAAACGAAAAGTGAGGTTATTGGTATACGGCCTGGAGAGAAATTACATGAGACACTAATCAATCATGATGAAATTCGTTATGCATGGGAAATTAATGATATGTACATGATATCTAATCCACTCTACAAACTATTCACCGGCGTTGATGTATTAGAAAATTATGAGGGAATTAAAAAAATTGAAGGAATGAATTCATACAGCTCTGATGCTGTTGAAAAAATCGCAAAAGACGAATTGAAAGAAAAAGTAAGCAATTCAGGTTTGTTATATTAAAAATTCTCTAATTTCTCTTTTCATAAGTATGCTGAATTAGATCAAATCCAGATTTTTTAAAAAATTTAATAGATTTTTTATTTTTTGGGTTAACATTTGCTAAGAATCGTTTGCGTGGATTTTTTTTAATCAACTCATCTAATGCAAAATCTCCCATATTTTTTCCTTGAAATTTTCTTGAGATAAATATTCCTATTTCATCATTTTTGGATAAATAAATTGAGCCAATTTTCTGTTTTGATTTTAAAATTATATACCATTTTGAATATGGTTTTGATTTGATAAATTTAGTATGCTCTTCATACGTAGGCATTTTTCTGTGTGATATATTTTCACTAGGAACTCTTTCTTTTAGTAAATCAAATAAGAATTCAATATCAGAAGTAGTTACTAACTTTAAATTCAATTGTAATTCTGTTCTTTTCATCATAATGATTCATTTGTAATAAACGATTAAATCTTGCTGTAGATTTGTTATGACATTGAAATCTTTCATTGTTGCTGAAATTGCATCAAATTGGGAAGGAAGCTTCACCAAGGCAACGAAATTAATCAAGGAATCAAAAAGTGCAGGAGCAGATGCAGTAAAATTTCAAATGTGGCGCGCTCATGATCTCTATACTAACAAACATCCTAATTGGAACTTTATCAAAAAATCTGAAATCACATTAGAAAAAGCTGAAAAATTAAAAAAAATTGCAGATGATATTAACATAGAATTTTTTTGTAGTGCATTCTATCCTGAAGCAATACCGATTCTAGAAAAATTAAAAATTAAACGATACAAAATTGCATCTAGAACCTGTTTACTCAGTGATCCATACTCACTAGAAACACTACAAGCAAAATCTCTCACCAAAAAACCAGTCATAATTAGTATGGGTATGGGTGGAGACAGAAAAAAAATTGAAAAAATTTTTTCAAAAAGTAAAAAAACATTTTGTTATTGCATTTCAGAATATCCTACCGAAATTAATAAGATAAATTGGAAAACTGCCATAAAATATGATGGTTTTTCTGATCACACATTAGGAATTATGGCACCATTAATTTTTACAGTATTAAAAAAACAACAAAACGCCAAAAACATACTTATTGAAAAACATGTAAAACTCAGTAATTCTCGAGGACCAGATGCTGGTTCATCGATTAATACAGAAGAATTAGCAAGTTTAGTTTCGTCTGTTAGAAAAATTGAAAGATCAAGAATCTAAAATTATGCAAATCTGTTAATCGAATCAATAATTTTTTCGATTTCAGAATTCTTGAGATTAGGATGTATAGGAATTGTTACTATTTGTTTCCCAATACGCTCAGTTATAGGTAGAGAAGTGGATTTTTTGTACATCTTCATTAAATGGATTGGTTTGTAATGAGTACCTGTTTCAATTCCTATTTCCGATAATTTCTGCCTGAATTTTTTTCGGTTGCTTACAAGAATCCAATAAAGATGATATGAGCAATTATTATTATATGGCATTTTATTTTCCAAGTTAATTTTACGATGATATTTTTTTGCTATAGTTCTCCTAATTTTATTCAACTTTTCTAATTTTTTCAATTGAACTAAACCAACTGCTGCAGAAAACTCATTCATATAGTAGTTCCAACCTAATTCTTTAACATCATAATCGGTTTCTTTTCTATCAGTAATTCCACACCATCTACGGCTAGAAAGTAATTTCTTAAATTTTTTATGATTACGGTGATTAATTGAAATTAGACCGCCAGAAGGCATGGCTAAATTTTTTACTGGATGAAAACTAAAACAAACAGCTGTACTATGACAACCAATTTTTTTACCATCATATTTTGTCCCTGTCGCGTGGGCAGCATCTTCAATGACATGTAAATTATTAAATTTTGCAATTTTATTGATCTCTGTAAGATTACAAGCCATCCCTCCAAAATGAACAGGTAAAATTGCGGCAGTTTTGCTAGAAATCAATTGTCTAATTTTTACTGGATCAATGCAAAGTGTATCATATTCTACATCTACAAAAACAGGTATGCCACCATTCTCAACAATACAATGTGCAGTTGATACAAAGCTTAGGGAAGGCAATATCACTTCTTTATTTTTTATATCAAATAGTGAGAATGCCAAATTTAATGCTGCAGTTCCGCTATTTACTGCTACACAACTTTTTGATTGTACATATTTTTTAAATTCACTTTCAAATTTTGATACATTACCAGAACCTGAACCAGAAGCCCAGAATCTACTGTTAAGTACTTTCAGAATTGCTTTCTTTTCAGTCGCATCAATTGTTGGGTCAAATAATTTAATCAATTTAGCCATTTTGATCAGTTTCTAATTTAGAAGACCCACATCTTTTTTTAATGATTTTTCTGTGCCTCCATCTTGAGGAATATTTTCATTGATTTTACTTAGTTGGGGTTTACTAGAAAATAGATTCAAAATGTCATCCATTAAAATTGGTCTTTTCTGAATTTGTGAAATAATTTCCTTGATTAAATCCAGATCTTGTTTATAATCTAAAGTGCAACGTAAATGAGATAAATTAATTGGATTAGAAATATTATCCATTTTGAATCTATTGTTAGTATAAAAATACGGAGTTACGTGTTCTCGTTCTGTATGTTTTTTTGCATTAAACCATGCATTTTCTAAAGATGTAAATGAAAATACTTCAACATCCATTCCATGAGGAAATGTTCTTGGATGCACATTACTAATATAATCAATGTGATCTTTATTTTTAAGAAATTCCGAAACAACTTTATCAATAATAGTGGGATCAATCAGCGGACAGTCAGATGTAATACGAACAATAGTTGAGAATGCAAATTTTTTTGCGCATGAATAATATCTGTCAAGCACATCGGTTGCACTACCTCTGAAACATTCCACATTTAATTTTGAAATATAATCTGTTATCTCATCATCTTCAGCAAGATCAGTTGTAGCCACAACCAATTTATCTATCATTGTGCAATTTTGAATTTGTTTTATTCCAAATGAGAGTACAGTTTCTATAGAATTAAGATGCATTAAGATTTTTTTTGGTAATCTTGTAGAACCCATTCTAGCCTGAAGAATACAACCTATCATGTAACCAGTACTTATATACTATTATTAACTCATTTCATGTTTAAAAAAATAACAGTAATTACATTCTAGTTTATAAAAAATATCTAGGCAAATCTAGTTCTGTGATTAGTAGCAATAAGCTTGATTGTGTTAACTTGTCCACAAATTATTATATATTGATCAGCAAACTAGATTTTACATGAGTGAATTAAAAGTCATTAAACCTTGGTCTGCATACACAGAAGTTAGATCCAAGGATGTTATATGGCCTGAAAAAAGGAGTAAGGCGTACTGGGCATACAGAAAAAAATGGAGTGAGATTCCAAAATTAATGACCATTACAGATTTTCCAATTCATTTAGACATTGAAACAACCAGTTATTGTAATCTAGAATGTCCGATGTGTCCAAGAACTATACAAATGAAAGAAGGAATTGATTATTTACCAGGTAAAGATGTTGTTTTTCCAATGGAAACTTATAAAAAAATTATTGATGAATCAGCAGAAAACGGACTGTGTTCTCTAAAACTCCAATATCTTGGTGAACCACTTGGTGACCCATTAATAGTTGAGAGAATAAAGTATGCTAAAGACAAAGGCATTATGGATGTAATGTTTAACACAAATGCTAGTCTGCTTACAAAAGAAATGTCACATAGGCTTTTAGAAGCTGGCTTGGATGATATTTTTTTCTCTGTTGATTCTATTGTACCAGAGAAATTTAACAAGATTAGAATTGGTACACATTATGAACATGTAGTTGAGAATATCAAGAATTTCATGAAAATTAAAAAGGATGGAAACTACGATCATGTTCAAACAAGAGTTTCAATGGTTGTATTTCCTGGGACACCAACCAATGAAGTTGAACAGTATCAGGAATACTGGCTTCCGATAGTAGGCTCTGTTGGTTTTGATGGATGGATTAATGAAGCAACAAATAGACCAGACTATGACGATTATAATCCAAATTTTGTATGTGCACAACCATTTCAGAGAATGTTTATAATGTATGATGGAAGGGTTACTCCTTGTTGTCTTGATGCAAAAAGAGACTATGTTTTGGGTGACGTATATAAAAAATCAATTAAAGAAATATGGCACGGTGAGAAACTAACAGAGATGAGAAATCTTCACATGAAGGGTAAATACAGAGATATCGACATATGCCGTAGATGTTCAATACCAACTAATGATAATAAAGGGAAAGCAACCCCTGAAATAGTTTAGTAGTTTATCAAGGAAGAGTTCTAGTTAATACCTTGTTATTTTAACTATTTTTTTGAATTATGTTGAAAATATTTTCTGACGCTTTCCTATTTTCAGCGAAATTGAATTTATTTTCAAGATTTTTCTTGTGATAATTAATAAAGTCAGAATGTTTATTTGTTGGAAAAATTTCAAGTATGGTTTTTTTCAGATCACGAAAATCTGTAACATGTATTGAGTCAGATAGATGCTCTGAGGTCTTAAATAGAAAATCATGATCAGCGTTCTGAAAATTCATCGTTATCCAGGGCTTTCCTAATAAACCAGCCTCAATACCAAGATTTGATTGATCTGTAATTACCAAATCTGAAGCGGGTAACAAAGCATCAGGCTTTGTTGTTAAATCAATATAATAATTCATATCTTTACATTGATTTTGAATTTTATCTACAAAGTATTGATGAATAACATTATAGGTTGTAAGATAGATTGGGTGAGGTTTTATAATTAATTCAAAATTTTTCTTATTGCAAAACTTGATGAACTCTGAGATCCAGATTTCATCATTGGGATACCATCTACCACTTCCTAAAACAATTAAAGGTTTTTTGGGATTAAGATTAAATAATTTATTTATTTTTTCTTTACAGTCTTTACAGTCTTTAACATTAATGTCGAATAAATAATCATACATCACATTACCGGCAATTTCAATTTTATTTGGAGTATAACCTAATTCTATGAGTGCATCACGTCCATGTATACCATAAACTAGAATAAAGTCAGTAACAAAATTTAGTTTCATTATAGCATGAGGTATGATGTATAGTGAACAAATTGAAAAGGATGGTATATTTTGTGATTTTGCTGCTAATGCAGTAGAGTTTCCCATAGTGTTACCATCAAATGCTATGATCGTAGATTTAGGCTTAAAACTTGTAAAAATATAAGAACTGATTTCTTGTGTAGCCAGAGATCGAAATAATTTATACAATTTTTGATTAATATTTTTATTTGGATAAATAATTTCTAATTTGTTTACTTTAGATATTTCTAAAATTTTATTAAATAATTTTTTTCCTTCAGCACTATTTTCTATAATAGAAGATAGCAACAAGGCATCTCGTGAGAGATCAGTTATAGAAAGACTATCTTGATTAAATTCTTTTACAAGTCCATGATCAAATGAAATTAGGCAGTACGAACTAGATTTTTTTTCAAATTCATCAATAACTGAGAAAATAGGTCTAAGAACATATTTTGTGGCTGATGTTAGAAATATTGCACAAGAGTTTTTTTGGATTTTAGTTTTATCTAATTTTTTATAAACAGATTTGAATATTTTCTCTCTAGATTGTTTTTTTAATGTTAGAAATATTCTTTTTTTAAGAGTCTCTACCATCTTAAAACTGGAAATTTTTTTAATATTTTGATTTTTAATCATCCAAATTTTACTATCGTCATCAATATCATAACCAAGTTTTTTGGCTAAATTATTAATTAAAAAAAGAACTTGGGACTGATTTTTAAATAAAAAAGTAACATTTTGATTTCTTTCTAAAAGGAAATTGATCTTTTCATATAAAATAAAATCATCCCTTAGTAGTGGCACTAAGATATTAAAAATTGGCAAATCTAGGTATTTAATTTTAGATAAATGATTTTTATAACTTTCAATTAATTTGAATGCTGATTCATAAATCTGAAATGTCCTTGGATGAATGTTAGGAAATAATTCTGACAAGTTATCACAATCAAAATTTGCTGCAGATAAGGCTTGTTTGATATTTAGATCATCAGTTATAATTTTTCCATTACGTAGATGAGAAAGTTGTGAAATTATTTTTCTGGAGATATCTTGATCAGTTATGTGAAAAATTTTACAATACATATGAAATCTGAAAATTATGATAATTTTTGTTCAAGAAACTGTGTTGCCAAAAGAGGTTTTCTAAGCATAAATTGAAAAGAAATGTGCTTTATGGCCTTAGCCATTCCAGAAGTGGATTCACCATATCTATCAATTTCATTCTGTACCACACCATATTGCTCTTTTGTAATTTGAAATACGATTTTTTTGGCCTCTTTTAATTGAAAATTATCCAATGTGAGTTGAGAATTATCTGATAACCATTTTGATATATCATAGTCAAAAACAAATTCAAAATCTGAAGTAAGTCTGTCCTTAGATAAAATATTAAATGTTAATCCCCTACAATAGTTTGCAACATTTTCGAACTTTGTCTCTAGATTCTTATCCCAATTCATTTTTTCTTTAATAAGATCTTTGGCTACACGAATAACATTTTTTGTCCAATCATCCATGAATCTTGACATGACTAACGCATGATGGAATTGTATTACATTTATGCCAACATCACCATTAAGCAACTTTTCATATTCAAATTCATTCTGAAAGTGTTCAATAATCTCTTCAGGTGAATCCCATAATTCAGAAATTGTTGCCTCACGATAGCTATTGAATGCCTCTTTTACACCAGAAGAAGCTAAATCCCTCGTGTTCATTATCTGGAAAAATAAATCAAATACGTCTAACTTTAATTCAGAAAATAATTTCTTCATGGCGTCATATGCTACTGGGACGTTCGTTGTCCATAGAGCAAAAGCCAATAACCGGAGTTCTACATATTCTTCGAAAGATAGAGATTCAGAAGACATAACACATTCTTCAGTTTCTAACACTATTCTGTTATTTTTTAATTTGCTGAAATCACGTGGTAGTATTCTAAATTTTGTTTTTAAGTTCCATTTTTTACGCTCCTCTGGGGTTGCTAATTCAGAACCAGGCAGCATCATACATGTAAAAACTTGTATGTTATCTATTTTAGCATGCACTAGATTCCTTAATGTATCAACATGACTTTGAAATGTTTCTCCAGGTAAACCTAGGATACATTCAGACATTGTGTTTAGCCCAAATTCTTTGATAGTAGGAATTAATCCCATCATTTGATCTAAGCTAATATTATCACGCCTGATATTTTTTAGAACTGTCTCATCCATAGATTGGACTGACATTAACATGTGTAATGAACCATTTAGTTTTTTAATAGCGTTAATGATTCGTTTCTGTGAATTTTTTCCAGTACTTGCCTCAATGTATCTAGGAAAACCATATCTATCTTGAATACTTTTTATTGCTTCACATGTTTTTTCATCATCAGAAATCATGCCAAAATTTAGATCACTGATATACATATTATGAATATTTTTTGGAATATGTTTTCCAATATATTCAAGGTCATCTATAGTTCGTTGAGTAGAAAACCTATTCACTTTTCTAACTAGATCTGTCCCATCTACACAATATGAACACATGAAAGGGCAGCCTCTGTTTGTTTGAAGCATAGGACTAAGTCTTCCATCAAAAAATTTATCCATTAATCCCGTGGTGTATGGAGATGGTATTTCATCTAAATTAGACATACGTTGGACCGAATCTTGATATCTAAGATTTCCATTATGATCTCTTACAATACAACCTTCAATTGGTTTTAATAGAATTTGCCGTAAGTGATTTCTATCCAAATTAATACAAGATCCGATAACGTTTGAGAAGCCAATTTCTCCTTCAACAGGAATGTAGATATCAACAATATTATGTTTTTGTAAAAATTTTTCTTGAGTTTCAAGATCCAATGGAAAATTTGGACCCCCCCAGATCGTTAATCCGTCTGGATTTTTCTCTTTAAAAATTTTAAAAAGTTCAAGACTAACATTTTGGCACCAGACATAATTACTCATTCCTAAAATGTCTGGTGGAGATTTGTAGAGTGCATCTTCCAATTCTTCTATGTATTTGAATAATGTTATCTCAATATTATCGCCAAATTTTTTGATGCAATATGATGCAATAAATCCAATATTTAATGGAAAAGTTTCTGTAGAAAGTGTAACAGTATCATATGTCATGTCACCCAAGTAAATTTTCAGTTTTTCTGTGGATTCCATTTTTGACATTAATTCCTATCTAATATCAGACATTAATTAAAATTCTGACGTAGTTTACCCATGGAAGATTTTTCTGAATCCCAGATTCGTTTTACTCCATCACCCATTATACCGTCTATATCCCGTATATCCTTGACTAATCGATAAAGACCTGGTGGTTCAAGTGATGCTGGCTGATCTGATCCATACATAGAACGATCTAGAGTGATATGCCTTTCAATTGATGTTGCACCTAACGAAACAGCTAAGACACTTATCAGATAGGAGCCAGTTTCATGTCCACTATAGCCAACATTACATTTGAACTTCTTTTTTAGTACAGGAATTATCATGAGATTTGCTTCTTGTGGATTCATTGGATATGCACTATTGGTATGCATTAATTCAAATGGGCAGTCTTGTTTTTGGAAAATTCTCACTGCACTAGCTACCTGGCTCATAGTACTCATGCCTGTAGATATGAAAGTATATTTTTTTTCTTCAGCAATGATTTCTAGTAATTTTTTGTGAACAAGCATTGCAGACGCAACTTTGTTAAATTTTAGATTGAACTTTCTCATTTGAATCTGGCTTTCAATATCCCAGCAACTAACAAACCATGGAATTTTCTTCTTTTTACAATAAGAATTAATTATTCTATAATCTTTCAATGAAAATTCCAAGCCTAATTTTTGCTCTCTAGTTGTAGTTCCCCATGGACTTTCTCTGGGCGAATCTAAAACTTTTTTTGAATAAACTTTTTCAACAGTTCGCTTTTGGAATTTTACTGCGTCACAGCCATTATCAACAGCTAAATCAATTAGTTTTTTTGCGATTTCTAAACTCCCATTATGGTTTATTCCAATTTCAGCAGTAATGAATGTCAATTATAAGCTCACCAAGTGTTTTATTATAAATTTTGTTAGTGCTGTATTGTTTACCAACTTGTCCAACCACCATCAACAACAAAATTTGCACCTGTCACATAAGATGATTTATCACTACAAAGATATTCAATAATATCATTTAATTCATTTTTTTTCATCATTCTTCGCATAGGAGTTAATTGAGAGTATTTTTGTTTGAATGATTCATCCTGATCATGCTCAATTCCTCCAGGAGAAATGCAGTTTACTCTAATATCTGGTGCCAAATGTGTTGCCAAATATTTTGTTAGGTTAATCACTCCAGCCTTTGATATTGAATATCCAATATCTTTATGAGTACCATCATAAAGATCAGGTCTTGCTGAAACAATTCCTGTTGTGGCTGCAAAATTGACTATTGAAGAATTTGGGTTATTATGTGCAAATTCTCTACATACAGAAAATAATGAAACAAGATTTACCTGAAAATACTCTGAAAGAGTCTGTAGATCCTGTTCAAACAGCGTTCCGCGTTTTTCTCCTTCTTTTACGTGGTCATTTAGAGCAAAGCAATTGACAATACTATCTGCTTTATTCTTACTAAACCAATCTTTTACAAATGATTCATCAGTTAGATCATTTCCTAATAATAAATCAAGTTTTATTACCTCATGATTTTTTTCTAGAAAACTTGATAGTTGTGTTCCTATCAGACCTTCCGATCCAGTAATGATGATTTTCATTTTTTTCTTATTCTTTGATTCCAGTGGTAATTATTAGAAGATATGTGTAGACTAATTTTACTTTAAGCCAAATATTTAGACATACATTGTTTTACAAATTTAAGATATTTTGAACATGTTTCCTCTGGAGAAATTTGATGATTAACCAAATCTTCTCTAGCACCTTGAATGATTAAAGAATCAGAAAAGTTAATCTTTGATAAGAGAGTAAAAAATAATTCAAAATCAACACTACCAGAACCCAAAGGAACCGTACCTGAATTGTATAATCTATCCTTAACATGAATATTTTTTATCCATTTAGACATAGTTGTTAATTCAACAGAAGGATCATATCCTAACGATATACTATTTCCAATATCATAGTTTGCCACAACGTTTGGATGATTAAATTCTTCTAATAGATTACAGAAAAGTTCTGGCGGCAAATCAGTTTCTAGTGTTAAATATACTTGGTTATCCTCTGCATACGGTATTATAGAGTTCAAATTAGAAACAAATTCTCTTCTAAATGCATCATTTTGTATAGAGGATGAATCCACAAGTGGTATCTCTAAAATCTTTATTTCCAATTTGTTACAATTCCTAATTAACTGCTTTAATTTATCCAAATTAGACGATAATTCAAGGGTGGAAACATTAAACAGTTTTTTTTCCATGAAATAATCAGCACATACTGAATCAATTTTTATATCGTTTTCTGATGAGAGTTTTTTCAATTCATTGGGATCTTGTGAAATTATGGGATTATTTTCTGCTAAATCATAAATCCATTCTATTAAATCAAAACCCAATTTATTGGCTAGTTGAAACTCTTTTCTCCAGGTTTTAGATGGGAAAGATTGTATCATATTATTAATTGGTGGTGAAAGTCTACCTAGCATTATTCCTAGTGAATTCATAAAAATTTACCAACCAAAATTTTTTCCTATTAATTTATAAAATTTTTCATTGTATGGTTTGAAATATTCTTCTAGTTTTTTTCTTAATTTTTGTTCCATATCTGGATATTTTTCTGCTCGGAAAATTTTGTATTCTGGTAAATCAGATTGAGGGATATTAAGAAATTTTTGAATTTCTGAAAAAATTTCAGATGTGGATTTGTAAAAATCTTCACTTTTTATAAACAAAAATTGAGAAGTTGGGAAGTGAGTTAGCCATTTTTGTAAGTGTTTTTCGTATTTCCCAGAATCTAGATAGGAATTTTTATAGTATTTTTCACTATAGAAATTTGCGTCTGATTCCATTCTTTCAAATTCATCCTGAATCCTTTCACCTTCTTTTTCTATGGCATCTTCAAATGACAGAGTTTCATTTTTGCCATAGAACTCATAAAAATAATGAGAATAAGCTCTATCGACAGGATTTCTACACATCATAATTATTTTAACAGATGGTATTAGATTTTGAATTCTTTTAGCAGCATCAGGTGAATTATAATAATAAGGCGTTGCGTCGCCTGAAATTCCTTTTTTCCATTTTAAAGGAAAATGATTTTTGTACCAATTTTTTCCACGCACATAATATTTATCGAAATAATGAATTTGTTTTGTTGTTGGGTCTTCTACATTTGGATGCCTAATTAGATATTCAAAAAGAGATGTTGTACCACTTCTAGATGCACCAATAATTAGATAATCAGGATATTTGTGTAATGGTCCTGAAAAATTACAATAAAAATTATACATTGAACGTGCACAATTATACAAAAAAGGATGTTTCAGTTGTTTTCTAATTTTTCTACGTGATGCCTCAAATTCTGTTAATGTTCTCAGACTTTCATTTGAATTCATTTTGACTACACTTTATTATTTTTTGGATCCTATAAAATTTTGGAGCTGGATTAAATTTGTCTACACATATCTTCTAATAATTCCATATGATAAAAAAAGTAAAATATTTCGGTCTGAAAAAAAATGATCATTTCAATAGGTAAATCAAATGTCAGGTATTAGGGTAACATATTCTGGGTTAATTTCATTAATTGTTACCTTTTCAACGGTTGTTACTGGAAGCATATTCATTTTAATTGTAACTAGACAACTTTCACCAGAAGAATTTGGTACATGGGGACTTATTGGAGCATTAACAACTTATGTAATTATAATTGAGCCGATAATTTCAATGTGGGCACTTAGAGAAACTGCTAGAGGAGAAAAATCAGGTAAAACTGCATTGGTAACCAGTGGCATGTTCTCCACAGTTGGAATTATAGCGTATCTTGTGATCGCATATTTTGTTGGCGCAGCGGCAAACGCGGATGTAAATATAATTCTCTTTGCAGCAATATTAGTTCCGTTTATTTTCCTGAATAAGACACTTTCAGCTATAAATCTTGGTTGGAAACCACAAGGATCTAGTTATGGTTTAATTGGTTTTGAAATTTCAAAAATTCCGGCTGGTCTTACTTTTGTTTACTTTTTAGATATGGGTCTTGAGGGTGCAATTATTGCAATTGTTGTTGCATATATAATCAGCATATTAATCCTAATTTCTCAAGCAAGAGAAAAAATTCGTAGTTCTATAGAAAAAAAATTCATAATAAAGTGGTTAAAACTTTCTTGGTTATCATTATACACAGGAAAAATTAATTCAATGATACATCATTTTGACATAGCTCTGTTTGCTATCATGGTTGGGAATGTAACTGGTCTCGCATATTGGAGTGCGGCAATTGCAATAAGCAGTATTGTTGCTCATTCTAATTCTGTGTCTGTAGGTCTATATGGGAAACTTCTAGAGACCAACAAAAGAGAGTATTTCCAGGTAAATTTTAGATTACTTTTATATTTTTTAATACCACTATTTGCATTTGCAGTTACTTTTGCAAGACCCGGACTATTTACATTAAATCCACTGTATGAAGCTGCATATGTAGTAGTAATTTTTCTTTCAGTCAATATGGTAGTTCAGACATTTAATAACATATTTGATGCATCGCTGAAAGGTATTGAGAAAGTAGACATTGACGAAAAAGCAAGATTTAAGCAGTATATAAAAAGTAATTTGTTCTTTTTACCTACATTAACAACGATTCAAAGAGTAACATATATTGTAACCTTAGGCATAGTTCTTTTCTTATCTTTAGGAAAATCAGATTTAGATCTAGTAATTAATTGGTCAATCGTTGCTGCATTATCTCCAATACCTTTCATGCTTTACAGATTAATGATGATTCGAAAGAATTTTAAACTGTCAATAAATTATTTTGCTGTTTTAAAATATAGCGTAACTGCAATTATTATTTTTACTATTACATATATTCTCATGGATGAATATCTGATTTACAAAGAAGAGATAATGTTATTTTTGCCCCAAGTACTTTTGTATGTTGCTTTTAGTGTTGGAGGATATCTAGGGATAACATTTCTCATTGATGCAAGGGTAAGGGAGCTTGTAAAAGGAGTACTTAGTGAATTGAAATCATTACAAAGATAAACTTTGAAATATAATACTTTTTTAAAAAAACTATGGCTCAAAAATCAAATGTTTCAAAAATCAAAATTCTACTAACAGATGTTGATGGTGTATTAACAGATGGAGGAATGTATTATTCAAACAAAGGAGATATTATGAAAAAGTTTCATGCTAGAGATGGAATGGCAGTAACATTACTTCGTAAAAAAGGAATAGATACCATAATAGTTACAAAAGAAAAAACTGAAATTGTTAGGCAGTGGTCAAAAAAAATGAAAATTAGAGAACTTTTTGATGGTATAAATGATAAAGAGGTTGTTTTAGATAAAGTTTGTAAAAAATACAAACTAACTCCAAATCAGGTTGCCTATATCGGAGATGATGTAAATGATATTGGTTTATTACAAATAGTAGGATTTTCTGCCTCTCCAAAAGACGGAATGCCGATGGTGAAAAGAATCTGTAACTATACGTGTAAGACCGAGGGTGGAAAAGGTGCATTTCGTGAGTTAGCTGAGCTAATTTTAAAGAATAGACGATAAATTATGAGAAATGATAATTACTAAGGATTTCGGGATTAGATAAATGGCGGAAAATAATGAGATTTCTGAATTATTTGATCAATCAATAGCAATAATTTCTGATTGCAAAAACCTGTCAGAGGTAATCGATAAAATTAAGGTCAGAATTGTCGAAGCCATAAAAAATGACAATAAAGTTATTCTATTCGGTAATGGCGGTAGCGCCGCTGATGCACAACATATGGCTGCTGAACTGATTGGGAGATTCTTACTAACGAGAAAAAGCATACCCGCAATATCTCTCACAACAGATACTTCAGTTTTAACTGCGGTAGGAAATGATTTTGGATTTGAAAATGTTTTTTCTAGACAATGTGAATCTATTGTTTGTAAAGGCGATATTATAATAGCAATTTCTACAAGTGGAAATTCTCCAAATGTGATAAATGGTGTTCACACCGCAAAAGAGAGAGGTGGCATTATAATTGGACTAACTGGAATGAGTGGTGGAAAATTGAGTAACTTAACAGATGAGATTATAAAAGTACCAACAACTCATACACCAGAAATACAAGAAAGTCATAGAATAATTATTCACATATTATGTAATCTTGTAGAAAAATCTCTCGTTAATGATCTAATATAATACAAATCTATGGTGATTTCTCGGGATACTCAGATATTGCAACGTTATGCTAACATACTAGTACTTTTACGAGAGGATTTCTAAGTAATAATTAATGATGTATTATGATATTGTCAGGATTCTTAAACAACTCAAAAAATAGCAAAAGCGATATTATTATTAATATAATAAAAATTATTCTTATTTCTTTCGTTGCAATATTCTTAATAGGAAATTTTAATCCTTTTTTTGAAACTGTTGATGGTTATGGGTTTGGAATTTTTGCAAAATATTTTTCTCAAGGTAATTTCTTCTATACAAATGAATTAGTTGGTACTGCAATAGAATTCCTCCCTCCTGATATGATGTTGACAAATGATGGAAAAAACCTTCTTTATGTTGGATATGCAGGTTTTTCTAGTTTAACAACATTAACCTATACTCTAGCAGGAAACTATGGATTATTCTATCTTGGCCCAATAACTGGAATATTATTTCTTATAACTGCAGAAAGATTCTCTTCACATTTTTTTGGAAAATATGTTGGACTACTAACACTTCTATTTCTAGCAATAAACCATTTATTTCATCGTAGTGCATTAAATCTACAAACTGAAAGTATTTTTGGTATTTTCTTTCTTTTAGGCTGTTATTGTTTAATTAAATTTTTTAAAGGAAAAAGCACTAATCATATTTTCTTTGCATCTATATTTTTTGTAATTTCCTCATTAATACGAACAAATGGGGTCATATATTTTCCAATAGAAATAGCACTATTAGCAGGTTTTTTCATTATTAGTAAATATCAATCAAAAATTTCTTCAAATAATACTAATTCAACGACTCCTTTTCTAGTAAAATTCTCATCACTAAATAAGAAAAAAATTATTAAAATATTTTCTCTTGCGTTAATTCCCTGGATTGCATTTTTACTTTTTTGGTTTTCTTTTTATGGTTATTATTTTGACAATCCATTCTCTCATAATGCATATGAAGAAAAAGGAACTGGCGAAACTGGTGGATTATTATCTTCAATATTTAGTTTAGAGGCAAAAAACTTTGAGAATTTAAAAGAATATTCGAAATGGTTCTTACCTTACCAATTTCCGAGGACTGTTGATACTAATGATGGTTTTTCAGATGTTAATAGTTTCTTAGGAAATAATTGGCTTGGAATTGTTTCTATTCTACTTCTCATGTTTTTTACCTTATTATCATTTGTAAGGAAAAAACACAGATTAACTACGATTATTTTTGCAGCAATGATAATGAGCACAGCATGGTTTTTTGGAGCTATCTCATCAGAAAAATGTGCAAATTGCGGATTGCCTGGAAGATGGATGCTTCCCGCTTTTACATTATATTCAATGCTCTTAGGAATGATAATTATTAATTTTTATCACTCATTAAATTTTAAAAAATACATCAATACTAAATTCTCTAAAATTCTCAAGACATCTTTTATAATATTTTTAACAATATTTTTCCTCTCTGCATTTTATTTTTTCCCTCCTGGCTCTTCAATCTTAAAGAGTGACTTTGAAATAAAAGATCCATTTGAAATCAATTTACGTTATCCATTAGATAAAGAAGGTCTTACTAATAATGATGTTTTAGTTGGCTATGATTTTGAAGCTCTAGATTATGGTTTGATTTCGTTTCAACCAGAAATATCATTGAAAGAAGGAAAAATCAGTCCAGAATCATTCGATGTACTTAAAGCAACACTGAAAGATAACTATGATGTTTTTTTACTTAAACATCCAACAGAACGACTTGATAAAATATCTTACAATCTATTAGCACAAAATTCTGATTTTATTATCAAGGATTATTCAGAATCATTCTGTAAAGTGGAACTAATTACCAAAGATCAGAAAGATTCCAATCAGTCCAAACACGATGTGGAGTGTCTTAATTACCAAAACTGATCTAATTCAATGTTTTTTAATTAGAGTTACCCATTAGAATCTCTAAACTCTTTGGTCCACAATTGAACAAAAGATCTATAATCGACATATTTGGCACAAAATTTTCATGTACCTGGGTATACTTGGGATGTTTATAATCTTGAAAGATGATTTTTATTCCTGAAGATTCAAAATCTTCAACTTTTGCATACGTCTTTCCTGTTTCACCAAAAATAAACACATCAGCTTTCATTTTCTTACATAAATCTAAAACAAGATCTGATTTTTCACCTTCTAAACTAAATGGTAATGAACTAGCTTTCACAAATTCTACATCTATCCCTAATTCCTTAATAAAAAAATGAATAAGTTTTTCATTAAAATCTGAAAGATGTGTCCACTCTTTTTCGTATATATCTCTGAAAAAATCAATATAGGTTTCAAAATATGGTGCCTTTGAATATGACATTTCTATGGCTTTGATATGCTTTTTTCTCCATTTTTGTGAATTATCTATTTTGATTTGGTTTAACGTTTGATTATGATGTCCATGTGTCAAAACAGGTACAACTAACCATAACCATCCATCAGGAGTGCGAATCTTATTTCTTGAATTCCAGCTCCATTTTGAATAACTAACTGTATCTAAGTATACAAATACATCACTCTCTGCAATTTTTGCAAAATGTCCTAAATATGGTAAAAATAATGGTTGGTGTGCTGTCAATATCATATTTTGGTATGTTGTATGAATATTTTCCGTTTTATATCATTATCCTTTACATAAACTACTCTTACGCATTTTTTCATTTGTAAAATTTAGGATAATGGAATAATTTCCTATTTTCATTAAAAATTATTTTTCATCTAATAGACTTTCTTTCATTTTTTTAAATGTATTAAATTACAATTGAAATTGGATCAAACACTTCACATAATGTCAATTCAACTTTAACACCGTTTGCTCTACATTCAGAAATAATAATATCTTTTTGAAAATAATTTTTATCTTTATACGTTTTATATTTTGAAAGTGCATTTAATTTTTCATCTAAATTTTTCTTTGAAAGTTCAACAAAAATTACAGGTTTTGGTGATTTTTCACTTCTAGGAATATCATATGCAATTATGGTTTTATTTCGGAAGACTCGAAGCGATTCATCATGTCCAACCTGATGATCTTGGTGTAAATCATATGGAGGAATGAATACACATGTAGGATTTATTTTCTTTTTAATTTTCCAGAGAAAATCACATATCTCTTGTCTTTGATATGAAAATTCTCTTGTAATAAAATCTCCAAAAATAATTTCTTTGTTCTTAATTCCTAAACTTTTTAAGCTTTGTAAACTTTCTTTGATAAGATTTTTATTTTTTTTATTTTTTTGATTTTTTGATAATGTTAGAACATATATAGGAACTTTATGTTTTAACTTGCTAATAATTCCACCACAGCCATACTCTATATCATCAGGATGACATCCTATGAATAACAACGGTCCATTTTTTATGAAATCTAAGTTGACCATATAGGCGTGCATTTGATTGTGTTATTTAACTTATATCTCACAAACAATACTAAATTCAAAATAAACAAACACACAAGAATAAATAAAACATTTTTTTGGATTAGATAATGAAAGTAGTAATTTTAATGGCTGCATTTAACGAAGAAAAACTGATTGGTGACGCAATATTAAAAATTCCACGTAAAATTCATGGCGTGGATAAAATTGAAGTACTCGTTGTAGATGATGGTTCTACTGATAAAACGGTTGAAATGGCAATGAATGCAGGTGCTGATAAAATAATTTCTCATAAAACTAACATGGGTGTAGGTGCTGCCTTTATGACAGGAATTAGAAATTCAATTTCAATGAATGCTGATATTGTAGTTACTGTAGATGGTGATGGTGAAGCAAACACAGATGAAATTCCAGAATTGATTAGTCCCATAATTAATAACCAATTTGATGTCATTATTGGTCAAAGATTTTTGAAGAATATTCCATCAAATTATCCAAGATCTAATTTATTAGGAAATAAAATTTTTACCAGAATTGTTTCTTTTGTAGCAGGTCATAAATTTTCAGATACTCAAAGCGGATATAGAGCATATTCTAGGGAGGCAATTTCAGACATTTCGGTTGTGAATGATTTTACATATACTCAAGAAGTTCTATTAGATTTACATTTTAAAGGATATTCAATTGGAAATGTTCCAATATCTTTTAAACATAGAGACGATTCTAAACAAACAAAAAGCATTCCTAGATACACAATTAAAGCACTTTCAATCATAGTTAGAAGCTTAGTGTTTCATAGACCAATTATGGCATTTGGTTTGTTTGGTGCTTTTCTTTCGGGTCTGGGAATCGTGGCAAAATTAATTACAGGTTTAACTGATATAATTAACGTAAACACAACACTATCTTCAGGTTTAATTCTATTAGGTGCAGTCTCATTTATGATGGGTCTATTTGCAAGTGTTGTTTTTAATAGACAAAGTTTCAATGAAAAAGAATTACGATTATACAAAAAGAAATTAGACGAATCATCAAATTAGTGTATGCAGAAAGTAACTAATTTAATTACGACGTTTCTTATTTTTGGATTTTAAATTATTCACTGCTCTTCCAAAAGAATTATTGAGCCTACCAATGTCCCATAATGATTTCTCGTCAATTAGAGCCAAGTTCGGAATTACACAATGTCCACCAATAAAACCAGGGAACATTTTAGGTCTGTTTCCTAAAAATTTATGAATTTCGTCTGAAAATGACCACATCTCATCATAATCTATTCTATGCTTGTTGGCTATATTTTTAGTAATTTGTGCATAATTGATAAGCCATCCATAGTACGATGTGTCAACTATTATTTTTGCAAGTTCTAATGTTAAAGGATCTGACATTTTTTTTGTCTTGACACCACATTCCTTCATAAGTTTAGCGAATTTACTAGATGCCTGTTTTCCATTTGGTGCGTCTCTTTCAATCGCAAAAAATTTTGTATACCTCTTCAGATCAGAAAGCATTCTTCTATGAACTCCTCTAGTTGCGCTATAGATTATAGGTATTGTTAGTTTTGATTGTATTTTTTTTGTAGTGTATGGACTAATTGTACTATGTATAACAATACAACTTGGAGAAAATTTTTTGTATAGAGTTTTTACGTTAGATTGAAATTTATTAGAAAATGGAATACATACATGAAGAAAAAGCGTATTTAGATCACTATGTTTATCAGTTTTTTTTTGACTCATTAATTTTGGATTAGTATCATACCCAGTAACGATTTGAGATTTGGATAAAAGTCTGAGAATTGGTAAACCAATTTCACCTAAACCAGCTACTACATGTTTTCCATTTTTCATAGTTATTGAAAGTCAATTATCAACGAATTATTACTTTTCGCATGATTGTTAATCTATATCATATTGGATATTCAAAAATAATCATCTAACAAGTTATTAGGATACAAAATATTTACAAAATATGACAGAATGGAACACTCTTAGAGCCAGATTTCCTGATGACGAATTTGATGAAATTGAGAGGATTAAGGAAAAATATGATTTGAGTTATAATGAAATTATGCGTTCAGGAGTTAAATTCTATGTAGGATTAACTCTGGCAAAAGAGCTAATTGCAGATTCCTTAGAAGAAAAAGATATCAAAATTGGTGGCATCAATATTGGTGAAATACTCAACACGACTGAATATCAAAGTAATCTTGAACAAAAAATTTCTAAGTTGGTAAAAATTTTGATTTGGGAATTTTTTGAAAAAGGAATGGATCTTAAAGAAAAGACAAGAACGTTACGAAAGGAAAGAAAAGTTGGTAGGCCTAAAACAAAGAAAAAAGTTGGCAGACCCAAAGCATGATTGGAGTTTCTATCATGCAAGGATTTTTATTTTATATTACTAGTTATAGCATGGAAATATGAAATGGAAAAATGGCCAAACTTTTTCATTGTTGGAGCTCCAAAATCTGGAACTACATCATTATATGAATATTTAAAACAAATACCAGAATTTTTTTTTCCGTCCATCAAAGAACCAAACTTCTTTTCTGTAAATCTTAATCAAGAATTACTATTAACAAAACCGATAAGACAGAAAGAAAAATATCTTTCATTGTATCAAAATGCAAGAAATGAAAAATTTCTTGGTGATGCATCTCCAACATATCTTTGGGATCCTGATGCGGCTAGATTAATTTCTGAAAAAAGTCCAAACGCAAAAATTATAATACTTTTACGTAATCCAGTGAGCAGGGCATTCTCTCATTACCTTTTCTTAGTGAGCTTTGGAGCAGAGATTTTAGATTTTGAAGCAGCCATAAAAAATTCGCTTTCTTTCAAAGATGATTATCGAGGGAGAATTATTGAAGGCGGAAGATATGAAAAACAAATAAAAAATTATCTGAAATTTTTTAAACGAGATCAGATCCATTTCATAATTTTTGAAGAATTCATTACCAATACTGAAGATTCTCTAAGAGACACTCTCAAGTTTCTTGATATTGATTATGATCTTGAAAAAATTAACTTTGCAAAGTCTTTTAATGAATTTTCAGTTCCTAGAAATGAATTAAGTTTAACAATCATGCAAAATGACTTTCTTAGAAAACTTGTTAAAAATTTTGTTCCTGGTGATTATCACCCACATTTACAGAAAATTTTTGATAAATCTGCTGAAAAACCTATTATGAAAGAAAATCTGAAAAAAGAATTGCGAGAACTTTATCGCGATGATATTTCATACGTAGAGAAATTATTGGAACGAAATTTACCTTGGTAAATATTAGATATTTTACATAATTTTTTTGTGTCTACAAATTTGTTCTAATACTGTATATTTTATTTCAGAATAAGATTGATATTTAGAAATGGATATTTTCGTGTTGTTTTAGGTCAAACTACATCTTCAGGTGCACAAGCTGCATTTTATTTTATTTTTGCCATTTTCTTACAGCCTCATGATTATGGTACTTTGGGTTTTATCATTGCATTAGCTGGTGTCGCATCAATAGTTTCAAGGTTTGGAATTAATCAGTCTGTGATAAAATCTCAAGCAAAAAATGAGAAACAATTATCATCTTCCTTGAATTCTATAGTATTCCTTTTTTCAATCATTGCATCAATTATACTAATTCCAATAAATCAGCTAGCTGCACTATTGGCTTTTGCTTCAACTCTCTTTTTCTTGAATGCATCAAATGTAATTGGATTAAAAAATTACAAAAAATTTGCAATCATACATTTTCAAAGAGGCGCATTGATACTTGCGTTACCAATAATCTTTTATTTCTTGATTGGGTTCGATGGAATTTTAATTGGATTATTTATTGCATATATTATTTCAGGATTTGGTTTTTTTACCAGAGTAAAAATTACCAAACAAATTTTTTATGATTTTAAAAGAAATTTTCAAGAGTTACTTCATAATTTTGGAGTAGATGCATCAATGGCTCTTGTCAGATTTGTTGATAAAATTGTTATAGGATCTTTTGTTGGTTTTAATTTTTTAGGTTTTTATCAGCTAAATATACAATTTGTATTTGCATCAGAAATTTTACTTGGGGCATTATACCAATTTTTATTATCTGAAGAATCAAGTGGAAAAAAACATAAAAAAACCACAGCATTTGTTATTTTATTATCAATTGGATTATCATTGACTATAGTATTTAGTGCTCCATTTTTCATTCCTATCTTTTTTGAAAATTATATTGATGGGATAGAGAGTCTTCAAATTATTGCATTATCAATAATTCCATTGGCTTTCGCATTCGTACTACTTCCAAAACTTCAGTCAGTAAACTCTTCCAAAGTTGGATTTTGTGCATTAGTAAGAATAGGTTCTTTAGTATTATTGCTAGTATTACTAGGTAATTCTATGGGTTTGATGGGGCTTTCATTAGCAGTTCTCATCTCTACTACTCTTTATACGATATTTTTACTATTATTATTCATTAGTGAAAAAAATAATTTTAAAAGTGATCATATTAGAGGTTAGGATTTTTTTACGAGCATCTTTAGTCCATCAACAAACATAGAAAATGCCACCCAAGAATTTACTTGAATGAAATAATCAAAATTTTTTAAAAATATACTAGTTCCGAGATTTCTTAAACACCATTTTGTATAAGGCATTGCTGGAAAAATCCTTCCTAAAACACCTTTATTCACTTTGGAAAAAGTAATCATTCCACTCTTTGATAGCCCTCCATCATATTTCAAAATTAAAATTTCATCAATGACATTGATCTTTCCAAATTTTAACACATTCAATAACATAGCATATCCCCAGCCAACACCAAAATCTATATTTCTCACAATCGTGTTTAATACATCTGTCTTGAATATTCCATACATCATATCTGCATGACCTTTGGACAATAACTCTTTGACATTTTCTTCAAACGTTTTATCTAGAGAATGGATTTTTACTGGTTTTAATGCAAATCGAATTTTGAGTAACAAATTTCGATTTTTTGAGTTTTTGTGATCATCATCATGATTATCTCCAAACCACTTGGTTAAACTAGTTGAAGAGACAAATTCATTATTTGATTCTAATATAGCAATATTTTTTGCTATAAACTCTGGTTCCCAGAAATCATCAACTGCAGCCCACATAAAATATTTAGATTTTGATTCTTTTAACACATAATTATAATTCCAAATTCCACCAAAATTTTGTTCCTGTCGAACATAAATTATGCGTTTATCCTTCTTTGCAAACTCTTTGCATATGTATGAAGTTTGATCAGTAGAAGCGTTATCTGAAATAATTAATTCAAAATTTGAATATGTCTGATTTAAGAGTGATGTGATACTACGACTCAAAAATTTTTCTCCATTAAACACCGGCATGCCAACCCGTAGTAAAGACTCCATTCTTATGACCTCATTTCAAAAATCAATTATACCAATTCCTGACAGAATCTGCCATAAAAATGGGTATTTCTGTGATAATTTTTTCGCAGTTCTACCATTTGAAAGTAATTACTACTTTTTTTGCTCATCATTTTTTCAAATAAAGTTTAGTATTTTAAATTAATATTTGGATGAAAGTTAAGTGAGATGTATTGAAATGTGTAATACTTGCTGGTGGATTCGGAACAAGATTTGTTGAAGAAACAAAAATACGACCAAAACCGCTTATTGAAATTGGCGATCATCCAATTATCTGGCATATAATGAAAAGATATGCAAATTTTGGAATTGATGATTTTGTTGTTTGCTGTGGATATAAAGCTGATATGATTAAAAATTATTTTAAAACTTTTGATGAATCATGGAATGTATCTTGTATTGATACAGGACTGAAAACTATGACAGGTGGACGCCTCAAAAAAATCCAAAAACTGATCAAAGATGAAACATTCTGTTGTACATATGGCGATACCCTAAACGACGTAGATATTAGGAATCTCATAGATTTTCATAAAGATTCACATACATTTGCTACTGTTACTGCATGTAAACCACCAGAAAAATATGGCGTCTTGACAATCCAAAAAAACTTCGTAACTGAGTTTAAAGAAAAACCTCTATTGGAAGGAATGTGGGTAAATGGTGGATATTTTGTTTTAGAACCTACAATATTTGATTACATTGTTGATGATTCAACAGTTTGGGAAAAAGAACCTTTAGAAAATTTAGCTAAAGATAAAAAACTTTCTGCATATGAGCATACAGGATTTTACAAACCCATGGACACATTTAGCGATAAAACATATTTAGAAAATTTATGGAATCAAGGAGCTGCTCCATGGCAGATCTGCTAATTTTTTCACATAAAAGAAAAATTTATAGGATTAACTAAAGAAAAAATATTCTCCATTGAAATTCACAAAATCTAAATTAAAAGATGCCTTAGTAATTGAAATTGAAAAACTTGAGGATGAACGTGGATTTTTTGCAAGATCTTGGGATAAAAAAATTTGTAATGAACTAGGACTAGATGTGGATTTTGTTCAAAATAATATATCATTAAGTAAATTCAAAGGTACTTTGAGAGGACTGCATTATCAATTATCACCATATGAAGAAACTAAAATGATTAGATGTACCAGAGGTAGAGTTTATAATGTAATTATTGATCTAAGACCTAATTCCGAAACTTACAAACAATGGGAAGGAGTTGAATTAAATGAAAAAAATCACCTAGCAAGATATATTCCAAAAGGATTTGCAAACGGAATTCTTACTCTAGAGGATAATTCTGAGATATTTTATCAAGTATCACAATTCTATACTCCGGATTCTGAACGTGGAATTAGGTGGGATGATCCCTCTTTTAATATAACGTGGCCCGAAAAAATCACAACTATATCAAAGAAGGATCTTTCATGGGATTTTTTTATAGATTAGGAAATACTAAGCAATGAAGGATTATTTTTGTAACTTTCATAGAGAAATTTGACTCCATCTTGAATATTACAGAAGTTGAAATCAAGTAATTTTTCTAATTTCTGAGAATCAAGACAAGTACTACTTGGTCTTGGTGCATCTTGTTTCTTTTCTAATTCAGTAACTGGTTTGATCAGAGATTTTTTCAGGTTAAAATTTTCTGCCAATTCTAATGCAAATTCATATCTGTTCAGGCAAGTATTCCCAGCTGCATGATAAAGACCACTTACATCTTTTTCTATAATTTTAATTATTGCTTGAGATAGATCATCAACTAAAGTAGGAGTTCCATATTGATCAGTGAATGGATCTACATTTTTTTCTTGCATTAAATATGATAAGATCCAATTTGTAAATCGAGATTTTACATGCCACCCATAAATTACTGCAGTTCTTAAAATTACATTATTAGAGCAAGAATTCAGAATAATTTCTTCTGCCTGTAGTTTGGTTCTTCCATAATGATTAACTGGATTTGGTAAATCCTTTTCAGTATATTTTTTGTCTTTGTGACCTTCAAAAACCCAATCAGTTGATAAATAGAGTAGCTTTGACTCAATTTTTTTGCAAATACTTGCAATATCCTTAGTGACCTCTACATGAAGTGTATCTGCTAATTTATGATCTGTTTCGCATAAATCAACACTAGAATGGGCAGCTGTGTGTACAACTACATTAGGCTTAATCTTTTCGATGAGATTTATTATTGCAGAACGATCTTCTAATAAATTGACATAAAACTCCTCTGAGTTACTTGATGAAATTTTGTTCGTGTTATATGTTGAATATGTGTTAAAATTTCTAACTCCATATTTTATTAGTGTACTTCCTACTAATCCACTTCCTCCTATGACTAAAAGCTTTTTCAACAATATTCCATAATCTTCTTTTCTAATATTTGTTAATAAAATACATCAAAAATTGTCAGAAAGATGTAGAAACCATGTTTAGTTTGAATACTCTTTAAAGATTTTCTCAACGGCCTTGCTTAATGATATTTCTGAAGTTATCTTGATATGCTTACATCCCACTTTTATTGCTGCTTCCATATCAGAATCACAATCACCTATAAACCAACTAGATTTGAGATCAATTTTAAAATCATCTAGTGCTTCAAGTAACATTCCTGTTTTTGGTTTTCTACAATCACAGTTTTCCGCAGGAGTATGTGGACAATAGTAAAATTCATCTATAGACGTACCATTTTCATTTAGATGTTTTTGTATTTCTAAATGAATCTCTTGCACTTTTTTATGGGTAGTCAATTTTTTGTTTATGGCGGATTGATTTGTTATTATTATAATTAGAAAACCAGCATCTTTTAATCGCTTAACTGGAACCCAAATATCAGAGAAAATTTCCAGTTCTTTTACTGTCTTTACATAATCGGAACGCTCTTTGTTAATTACACCATCACGATCTAAAAAAATAGCTTTATTTTTCTTACTCATGTCTAAATCAAAAAAGATGGTATATTATTTATATTCAGTCCTGTATGATGTAGCAATGTTTACGGGAATTATTACAGGAACAGGTAAAATTATAAAAATTAATCAAGATACTGGAAATAGAAGCGCAGTCAATGTTTCAGTTGATCTCGGAAAAAATTCCAAGGGTCTTAAGGTTGGTCAAAGTGTTGCATTAAATGGTGTATGTCTAAGTGCAACGAAAATTTTAAAAAATATATGTAATTTTGAAATGATCGATGAGACAATGAAGAAAACTGATCTTGGAAATCTAAAAGTTGGTAGTTTAATTAATGTAGAACGAAGCTTGAAGGTTGGAGAAAGATTAGAGGGACATTTCGTATTAGGTCATGTTGATGGTGTTGTCACAATCACAAAGATGGAGAAAAAACCTAAAGAAGTAAAAATTTGGTTTAGAATTCCAAAAAAATTGTCAAAATATATTGTACAAAAAGGTTCTATTGCATTAGATGGTATTAGTCTTACAGTAGTTGATACACAAAAAGATCTAGGCTCAGTATGTATTATTCCACACACAATGAAAATTACAAATTTTAAAACAAAAAAAGTTGGGGATAAACTAAATATTGAGACAGATGTACTTGGAAAATACATCCTTAACTAAGCATTACCATTTACCAATTTATTGGTATTAACAAAAATTCTAGTAAACTTTATAATATCTATAGATGAATTTTTTATATTGACTTTTGATTCTGCAATTTCATCACTTAAACAGGGTGAATTTGTTATGATACACGATTCTGATGGACGTGAGAATGAAGTTGATCTCGTTGTGGCTGCGCAGTTTATTACACCAGAGCATATTGCCAGAATGAGGCAGCATGCAGGAGGTCTAATTTGCCTTGCAATAGACGATTTTATGGCACAGAAATTACAATTGAAGTACATGCATGATATTCTATCAAAGTCAAATGATGTTGATTCTGATTCTAAGAAAATGATAATGGGAACTGCACCATATGGTGATCATCCAACATTTTCTATACATGTAAATCATAAGCAAACATACACTGGAATTACTGATAGAGATAGAGCACTAACAATCAAAGAAATGGCAAATCTTTACGAATCTGATGAGCCAAAAATAGATTTTATTTCATCATTTAAGACACCAGGTCATGTACCTGTTCTTTTAGCATCTGATGGTTTACTTTCTTCTAGAACAGGTCATACAGAAATGTCAATTTATTTGGCAAAACTTGCAAAACTCTTTCCAATCACCGCAATCTGTGAGATGATGGATTCCCAGACATATTCTGCCTTGTCTGTAAAAAAGGCAGAGAAATATGCAGAAGAAAATGCCATTCCGTTTGTTGCTGGCAAAGAACTATTGGAATTTGCTAAGGTGCAGTAGTTTTGAACATAGCCATAGTCGTTGCAGAATTTAACGAAAAAGTGACATCAAGAATGCATCAAGTAGCTATAGAAAAAGCAAATAATTTAAAATTGAATGTCAAGTACACTTGTAAAGTTCCTGGAATATTTGACATGCCATTAATAATTGACAAATTATTACAGAAAAAAGATGTAGACGGTGTTGTGACATTAGGCGCAGTTATTAAAGGTCAGACAAAGCATGATGAAGTAATTGCAAATTCTACTGCTAGGAATATTGCAAAATTATCAGTAAAGCATCAGAAACCAGTATCTTTTGGAATATCTGGTCCAGGAATGTCCGAAAGACAAGCATATGCAAGAATAAGATCAGTCTCAGAGAATGCAGTTAATGCTGTAAAAAAGATTGGTATAGAATTAGAGAGGATAAAGTAATTGATACAGCTTACAATTATGAAGATTACTGGATATGGACCATGGACACTAACTCTAGGTAGTGACAGAGAGCATGAGCTACAAATACTTCAATCATCATTATATCAAAATCTACAAGAACTTTTTTCAAAAAAAAAGGGTCTAGTATTTCCAAACAGATCTGATGAATTTTTTGCAATAACAAATAAGATCTCATTAGATGATCATATAGAAATCCAAAAGGAATTAGAATCAAAATTTGAGATTAAATTAGCTATGTCAATTGGTAGTGCCATCTCACCATTTGACGCTAATGTTTCAGCAAGCAATGATAAGAAATCAAAGAAATTTCTCAATGAAAAATATAGTATTTATGGTTCAATGAATGGTCAAGTAGAACAAAATGTTACAATAATGCATCTTGATGTAGACAGTCTAACCGAAAAACGTCAAATGATTTCTCCCTATGAAACTTCATCATTAATGTTCAAGCTCTATTCTAAAATGTCGGATTTCTTTCTGGAGAAAAAATCACTTGCATTTTTTATGGGAGGTGATAACTTTATGGTAATATCTAATTCAGCCCATAAAGAAAATGCTCAAAAATTTATTGATACTATAAAACAAGAGATGAAGTTATTTCTAAATTGTGGAATTGGTAGTGGTGTTACTGCAAGAGACGCAGCAAAACTTGCTACACAATCATTAGACACGATTCGAGAAATTCGGGATTCAGGAAAAGAGAAACCTGAAGTTTATGAACTAAAATGATTTTAAAAAATATTAGCATATTCTATGGTACGGATTTAAAATTCATTGAATCTACCGATGTAAAAATTACAAATAAAAAATTTCAAAAAATTTCCCCACGGATAATTTCTCGAAAAGAAAAAATTTTAGATTGTAAAGGATTACTATTAATTCCAGGCTTAATCAATTCGCATACACACATTGGTGATTCTATTGGAAAGGATGTTGCACTAGATTCCAATGTTGATTCTAGAATTCATCCAGTATCAAGTGTAAAACAGAAAATCTTGACTGAAACACCAAAAAAGGAGCTAGTAAAATTCATGCGTAAATCATCAATTTCCATGCTAAAGAAAGGCATCACCACTTTTGTTGATTTCCGAGAAGGTGGAATAGAGGGAATACAACTACTGAAGGATGCGATAAAAGGGAATCCAATTCGTTCAATAATTCTTGGCAGAATAGATTACTATCAAACTAAAAGTGATATACAAAAAAACATGCCAATGCCAGAGTCTTATCAATCAGAATTAAAGTCATTATTAAGAAATTGTGATGGAGTTGGAATTAGTGGTCCAAATGAGAATAGTAATTCTAATTTAGATACATATTCCAAAATTAAAAAACTTAGAGCGATACATGCTGCTGAGACAATGCAAAGTTATTCTACATCACAAAAAATTTCAAAGTCTAGCGAACCAGTACGAGCTCTATTGTTAAAACCAACGTTTTTAGTTCATATGACGTTTGCAACAAAAAATGATCTAAAAAAAGTATCAAAAAATATACGCGGCATAGTTATCTGCCCACGTGCAAATGCAGCCTTGGCTGAAGGTATTCCAGATATAATACTAATGAATAAGATGAATTGTAATGTAGCAATAGGCACTGATAATGTAATGATAAATTCACCAGACCTATTTAGAGAGATGGATTATTTGTGGAAAGTTTCCATGGCATTGCACAA
>Ga0315338_1001314_pt1 | contig 32692 bp, 38 predicted proteins | sample ASW8metaG_FD_204518 | JGI IMG/M metagenome (GOLD analysis project Ga0315338, IMG submission 204518) | Ammonia-oxidizing marine archaeal communities from Monterey Bay, California, United States - ASW #8 | ecosystem: Environmental > Aquatic > Marine > Coastal | place: USA: California | collected... | reverse complement strand
TGCCAAAGACCGACATGAAGTCACCGGCCGTGGCATCTTTAAGTTCGATGATATTGCCATCGCGATAGCCCAGGTGCTTCTTGACGAACTCCCTGATGGCATCCGCATCATTATGGGCATAGGCCACGCTGTAGTCTGCACTGGCGTAATTCTTGTTGCCGATGATGACGGCGACCTCACCCTCGCTCTCAGGTGCCTTTATCACCCTGGGCTCCGGTGCGGCTTTGGGTTCAGGCTTCTTGCTGGCGACCGAGGTTTTCTTGCCCTTCAGCCGGTCATACTCGGCTTTTGTGATTTGGGTGTAGGTGCGACAATCTTCACGATTACTCCTATACACATTCCCACCCGGACTTCGGCAGTATTTGAGGGCTTTTTCTGACCTACTCGCAGTGGCAGTTTTCTTGTCCTTCAAGCGGTCGTATTCGGCTTTGGTGATTTTTGTATTGCTAGCACACGACATTGCCCGATAGACGGAATTGTCAGATCTACGGCAATATTTTAAACCTCCTCCGTTTTTCAGACGGTCATACTCGGCTTTGGTGATCTTACTGGCGGATCCCTCGTAACATATGCCATCACCTAAAAAAGACTCATACACATTGCCATCGCGGCGCTTGCAGTAGACGGGCTTACCGTATGACGTCTTACTCGCAGTGACGGTATTCTTGTTCTTCAGGCGGTCATACTCGGCTTTGGAAATACGGCGTTCGTCGGGCTCACAACCCTTTTTGGCTTGATAAACCGTTCCTATAAGCCTCCGGCAGTAAACGTTGTAAATGTTGCCGTATGACGTCTCACTCGCAGTGACGGTTTTCTTAGTCCCTCGATCATAGGCCGCTATTGCAGCCGCTAATTTCTGCTTGGAGAAGCCAGCAACGAGCTGATCGCCAACTGAATAAACCGCGCATTTACCGCCATTTTTACTTTCACATCTCGATATTGCCTCCGTGACAGCAGCCTCCGCCGAATGTGCTCCATAAATTCTAAAGGAGCCAAAAGGGCGGTTCCACTGCGCCGCCATCGCTTTATAGTTAGACTTGGATTGCTGTTCCTTGTGGAGACGATCAAAACCACGCACCATATATATACTTTTTGGCGCTGCCTTTATATCGCTGCGGCCACTGCGTAAATCATCCACCAGATCAGCCTTGGCCTGCGTCGCGAGAAGACCCACAACGAGCATTGCCAGAACTAAAATAAGGATGCGCATGGTTAGAACTCACCCTCGCTAGCCCATGCCGACCCGGCGCCAAACAGAAGCGCAACAGCGAGTGTGGCGACAAGGGTTCTCATGCAGGAAAGTCTAATTGAATTTGATGCTGGTGGCGATTCGGGGCACCAAGGAAGAGAGCCTTGAGACCATTGGTTTCTTACTGGCCAGCACGCGCCGAGAAGCTAAAAGATGCTCAATTCGGTCGGCTCTTATCTATACGTACAAGAACAAACGAGACTGAATTTCTTGCCCCCCCCCTTCACCCTCGGACCAAATCCGTACCAAATTTTCCAGGAATCAACTCTTTTGATGCATTGACCGGGAATCCCAAAAGGGCGAAAATCCCATAGTAAGCAACGGTTTGAAGCGTAGAGTGGGTAGCTCAGCCTGGTAGAGCACTGTCTTCGGAAGGCAGGGGCCGGAGGTTCAAATCCTCTCACTCCGACCAATTATTTCAATGACTTAGCTGCCTATTGTAACAAGTTCTGCCTTCAGGTGTGGTACGTATGTGGCACGAAAGGTCAATTGCGGCGTTCGCGCCGGCAGGCCACCCGCGTTGGTCAGCTTGAAAGTCTAGTCGCTCGTGAGCCATCTTAACGTGGAGGAACGAAGCCAATGAAGACAATCAGACTGAGCCAGGCGGACATGGAGCGCCGAATCTCGCGGTTCCAAGGTCTCGAGCCGCTGCCCATTCAGCAAGACGCCGAGATTCCGCTGGCCGCGAAAGATCTTATCTACTCGCGCAAGCTGCTCTCCGTGGTCGGTCTCGAGAGTGCCGCCGAGACTCCCATTAACGTTGCGGCGCCGATCGTAGGCGCCGCCGGGATGACCATGACGCTCGCCGTGTGTCCTCCTGGGCAAGGCCCTTCGCTTCATGCGCATCAGCAAACCTATGAGACCTTCACAGTGCTCGAGGGCCGTTTCGAGATCACCTGGAACGACGACGGTGGCGAACGCGCGATCCTTGAGCAGTTCGACACGATCTCCGTCCCGCCGCGGGTCAATCGCGCTTTCCGCAACATCAGCGATGAGGAGGGCGTGCTGCAGGTGATCATCACCGGCGGGGTGCACGACATGAACGACATCGGTTTTGCCCCGACTGTTGGCGATAAGCTCGACGCGATCAAGCCTGGGATCCGCCGATCCTTCGAGGCGAGGGGTATCACCTTTACGGCGCACCAGAACGCCGCGTCGTAAGATTGACGGGGCGGTCGAAACGGCGGGACTGGGCTTTTGCATCAGCCCGCTCGGCAAGCGGTCGCCACTCTTTAAGGGCGGTGGCGTGATCACAGCGCTCAAGCGCTGCCCAACCATTATCAAAATCAGCCCATGCCGCCCCCACGCTAAAGAGAAGCGCGACGACGAGGCGAGTGTGGCAGCTATGCGGCGCATGGCAGTGCGCGTCGAGCACGAGAGCAAAACTACTTGACCGATTTGGCTTCGTTCTCGGGAGTCCCCCGGTCGTAGCTATCCATGATGCCGAGTTCGAGCAGTTTCTGGTCTCGGCCTTCTCTACCTGGCTTGGCGTGATCAAGCTGGGCGCAGCCGTCTATATCTACTGCTCCGATACGCGAGGCCACCAAATACCGCCATAGGCATAGATCTTGTACTCGGTGACCCGCACGTCGTGCAACTCGGCGTCTAGGGGTGCTGTGTAGTCGTAAATTGTCTGGTGTCTGGTTGAGTCGCGTGGCCTACCATTGGATCTGCGAGTTGTCGTAATTGATGAACTCGCCCGTGCGGGGTGCTTTGAAATCGCTGATGACATCCTTCATGCCGGCGATGCTGTCGGGGATTTCCACTGCTCCCGCCTGCGATCCCATATCGGTTTTGACCCAGCCAGGATGGAGGGCAAGAGTGCGTACTCCCCGGTCCTTGAGGTCTATGGAAAGTCCTTTGATGACGAGATTGAGTGCTGCCTTGGACGATCGGTACGGGTAAAAGCCGCCATCGGTAAGCTCGGTAATGGAGGCCATGTGGGTAGATAGAAAGACCATCAGTTTCTCATCCGACTCCGCGACATGCTCAACGAACGCTTCACAGACGCGAAAAGGTGATAGCACGTTCACCCGCAAGGTCTCTTCCCACGCGCTGTAGTCCAGGCTGCCGAAAGCACTGTTCCCCGGCTGATCAATGATCGTGCCAAGTATTCCGGCATTGTTGATCAGCCGGTCGATAGCCACGCCTTTCAGGGCATTGGCGACGGCACGAACCTCTGACGGATCGGACACCTCCATGCGATGCACCTGTGTCGACCCACCGGAATTATTAGCCAAGTTGTTGAGCTCGTTGGCCTCGCCCGGGTTTCGACAGCAGGCGTGAATGGTAATGCCCTTATCTTGGTACTGGCGGACGAATTCGAGCCCAAGGCCGCGATTGGCGCCCGTAATAAGAACCGTCGTCATATTTGTCTCTCACTTTTTGTTACTCAAGGTTCGTTCAACGCGGGAGCCGGCTTTTTCCAGATCACTCTCGTTCGTAGTTTTGGTCCGGCAGCCCGTCTATCGGTTGCTGATCGCGCCAAGCGGCATACAATAGCCGCGCGGCATCCTGGGCTTGCGAATCCTCCATGCCCCTATCTAAACCGGCTTGCGGCACCTGCGCAAGAAATCCGGCGGATATCGCCGCTCGCGCTCATCGCCACCCTAGCGATATCCTTAAGCGCATGCGGGAGCGTGGCCTTTGAGGCCGACAGTTGCCCGACGTGGCCCGCGGTGGCCGAAGAGATGGAGGCGGGGGCAATGCCTCCAGACCGATTTCCAGCCTTTTGGGAGTGGATGGGGCGCTTGGACAAGCTGCGTGATCAGCTTTTAGCGTGTTAAAAAACACCGGGGGGCGCGGAGGACACGGCGCCCCCCGGTATAGTTAGGAACGAAGGGAGTTGCTGTTAATAAGCCTCCATTGTGGCTAATTTATGATCTACTAAGCCGCGTGATCACCTTCAAGCATGGCCGGAATAAACTAGAAGTGCAGAAAGAAATTGGGGAGATATTTTCCTTTGACCGATGACAATCCGAAATCCGTGGTGGATAGATTCCTCAGCCTCCTGGCTGGCGGAACGCGTGATGAAATCGTTGCCTGCTTCACTGAAGACGGTGCAATAGATATGGCTGGTACGCCTGACTTTCCATGGGCTGGGCGCTGGCGGGGCCGGGCCAAGCTCGAGGAATACTTTACCGTCATGCCGGCTGCGCTCGAGATGATCGACCACCAGATGACCAGCTGTACCGTGGAAGGCAATCGCGTCGCGGTGACCGGCACGGAACATGGCCGTAGCTTGGCCTCGGGCAAGGACTACCATGCCAAATGGGCGTGGGTGTTTCACATCCGAGATGGGGGGATTGAATTTTGGGATGCATATGAGGACACCCAGGCGTTTGAACATTGCGCGCCATGGAAGTGAGCCCGATAAACAAGCTGCGTGATCAGCTTTCGGATTGTTGAGGCGCGGGCGCTGCAGCGCCTTCACAACACGCCTCTATAACGCCGCATTGCGGGCAGCGAATATGGGCTTGTTCCTCCCGCACTATGGAGCCGCAGCGCGGGCAAATGGGTGACGAATCGGTCATGCCGTATTATCCTATAGATCGGCGGCATAGGCCGGGTAATTGGGGCGAATTTGCAAACGACGTGATTATCTATTTTTCTAGTCCGGCGGCCGTAGCCATCGCAGTGTCGGCACCGACCAGTCCCCCTAAAACGGGATGAGCGTAAAATCCAATTCCGGCTTTTACGGCGTGTATCCAATGCTGCTCGCATTTTACCGGGTGAATGGTAGCCTCGATTTGCCAGCCATAGCTTCCCAGGTAGATGCGCTGGTAAGTCATGGTGCCCATGGCTGCGCGGTGATGGGGCTTGGGACGGAGGTCAACAAACTCTCTGGGAAAGAGCGGCGCCAAGTCATCGAATGCCTTGCCGAGCGGTTAAATAGCAGATTGCCCTTCTCCGTGACCATCGGCGAAAATAGCGTTGCCGGGCAGATCGAATTCGCCCGGGCCGCCGAAGCATTAGGCGCGGATTGGCTGGTGCTGCAGCCACCACCTGTCAGCGACATTCCGGAGAGCGAATTACTACGATATTTTGGGCAGGTGGCTGATGCCATAACCCTGCCCTTCGGCATTCAAAACGCTCCACAATACTTGGGAATTGGTCTGTCGAATAGAGGACTGCGCGCCTTGCAGACCCAGCATGCAAATTTTAAGATCGTCAAGATAGAGAATGGACCACTGGCGCTGCCAGCGCTGCTCGAAGAAACAGGCGGAGAGCTCGACGTCTTCGTTGGGCGGGCCGGGCTTGAAGCTTACGCGGTGCTCGAAGCCGGCGCGGCGGGCTTAATCCCCGGCTTTGAGACCTTCGATCGCATGGTCGCGCTATTCGATCGCCTAGCCGAGAAACGCGATGCGGAGGCCGAGGCAGTGTATCTCGACGTGGAGCCGGCTATTGTCTTCATGCTCAAATCGATCAACCATTTCGTTACCTATTCGCGCGAGATTGCAGGGCGACGCCTAGGCCAGGAGGCGATCCATCACCGACTGGGCGTTGAGGTCACTCCGCTCGGCCTGCGTCTCGCCGAGCGCCTAGCGCGCCGACTAGGGCCGCTTTGAAAGTGATCTAGCGATGGGGCACAACTGAGCGCTACTGAGCGCTACTGAGCGCTACTCGGCGCGGCTCTAACCCCCGGAAGTCATTGGTTTAGTGGAGATAAATATTTAACAGCCGCGCCTTCGGGAGGCAGGGGCTGAAGGTTCAAATCCTCTCACTCCGACCAATTATTTCAATGACTTGGCCTTCGCCTTGGCAAGTGAGTGCCACTTTAGGGCTTCGACGTCGTTCTCGGGAACACCGTAGCCTTCGGAGTACATGCTGCCGAGGTTGTTCTGGGCGAGGGAGCGGAAGTGGAAGGCGAGGGGAAGTGATACTGGAGCCGTTCGGCGAATTTTCCGTGCCGTCGGGAATCATGCGCGAGCTTCGCAACGTCGGTACGGAACCGGCACATATTCTTGCCATTCTCGGCGGGACTGATCCGGGGAAGCAACATGGTCGCCGCATAAATAACGAACGGGCGAAAGAACTCGGTCTGTTCGTGAATGAGGACGGAGGCCTGGTCGTTACGCGGTAGGCATCTTCTTGCGCCGGAGAATGCCGGGCGTTTCCTGCCCAAGGAATCATTGCAATTGGATTCTATGCTAAAATCTATTTCCCCAACTATTAGGACACAACCAGGAAGCAACTGTGGTTTCTTCTAAATCGAGTTTTTATCATTTGGCGGATGAGCCTGTTAGCTCACCAATCGTTCTTGGTGCGTCTGAGGGTGAAGCCCTTATTGTGCCTGGAGCTGATGCCCTTTTGCATGCAGATTTTTCTCGAATTAGCTTTGATCTTCTGATCACGATGACTGACGGCACGCAGTTTCTTATCGTTGAATATTTCTCTCAGGTTAATCCATCGACCCTTATGACTGATGGTGGTTCAGCGTTGCCACCGGACTTGATATCAGCACTAGCAGGGCCTATGGCGCCCGGGCAATACGCAGATGTGGAGGGCACGGTTGAACAACAAGCAATTGGGCGGGTTGACCATACACTTGGTGAAGTTACGGCAACCCGTGTGGATGGAACAACGGTAGCGCTGAATAAAGAATCGCCTGTTTACCAGGGAGATATTCTAGAAACGGGCAAAGATGGCGCTGTCTCAGTTGTTTTCATTGATGAGACAGAATTTTCGCTTGGCACTGATGGACGCATGGTTCTCGATGAGTTGATCTTTGATCCTAGCTCCCTAGAGGGATCATCGACATTTTCCGTCATTCAAGGTGTCTTCGTTTTTGTAAGTGGAGAAATTGCTGCAAATAATCCAGAGGAAATGGTTGTCCGAACGCCAGTTGCAACTCTCGGCATCAGAGGCACTAAAGTGGCAGGACGTGCAGCAGCGGAGGGGGATCTTAATGTAGTTACGCTGATGCCTGAAAACAACGGCGTAACTGGCACCATTACTGTCAGCAACGGCACCGGCACAGTAACACTGTCTAACGCCTTTGAAACAACAACAATAAAAAGTATTTTTAATGCTCCCGAACGGCCCTCCTACATTAATGAAAATCAGGCTAACTCTTTATTTGGTGGCGTAGATAAGCTTTTAGCGACAAATATCGCGGCACAGAGATCTGAAAAAAATAATAAAGGGCAAGATGATGGCGCACGACAGGATCAGGATTCGTCGTCTGCTGAAGAAAATTCAAAACAGCAGGGCCCCGCAGAAAAAGAGGATGGAAACGTAGAAGGGGAGCAAGAAACGCCACTTGGGGAAGAAGTGGATATTGACGCAAGCGAAGGCGAAGAAAGTGCCGAGGGTAGTGACGGAGAGGACCAGGAGCTTGAGGATGCTCAACTAGGAGACGAGACGGGCCTCGTTCAAGGATCAGTTGTGGTCGAGAATGTCGATCCTGGAGAGCCTTCTGGAGACACTACAAAGGCCGGTTCTCTAGCAAATGAGAACTTAATAGAGGCCGCGCTGGTATCGGAAAACGTTGCATTCAATGAATTTGAAGCTGCATTAGAATCTGGTGCTGACTTCGGCGAAGCTATGGAACAGGCAATTGCCGCACAGGAAACACTATTAGGCTCGATCATCGAGAGTGGCACCGAGGCTTATTTTGAATCTCTTGACGCCACCCCAAAATACGACCGTGGTGGGGAAACAGAAGACCAAGACTTTAATTTACAGGATATTGAAGCATTTAGGGATCAGGAAACACTCGCAGGTTTTGCCGCTTCGTTAACCGAAATGGGATTCTCTAGTGATCCAAATTACGATCAGGAGCAGGATTATAATCAAGAACAAGGTTTAGAAAATTTTGATGAATCATCGTTTGGTGAAGATGATCAGTTCATTCAAGAAGACGGCCCCTATGGGGAGCCTGGCGAATTCTCATTTGAAGGGCCTGGTATTTCATTTGGTGACCCACTTCTCACGGCATTTATTTCGAACCCCGTTGATTTTAATCCACTGGAAATAATTCAATTTGGTGATTTTCAAATTTTTGATCCACTATTTGATCCGTTAGCAGCGGTCCAAGATCTAATTTTTAATGCGTTAGGAATAATTCCACCACCGCCAGAACCAGAAGATTTCAACGACTCAGACTCGAGAGTTAGCGATGTCTTAACTCAAGAGGAATTTGAAAGTGCTACATTTTTTGATGGGACTATCGGCGCTGACTCAATTACGGGTACTTCAGGTGTTGATATAGTTAACGCACTAGCCGGAGACGATACCATCTCAGTATTTTCGGGAAATGATGCTGTTTTAGGGGGGCCTGGTAACGATATAATAAATGGAGGCGATGGGGCTGATAATATTGCTGGAGATGGGAATTCTGGAAGTATTACTGCGGCAACGGTTGTTAATTTAAGTGAAGCTTCTGATGATGGTTCGGATACAATTTCTGGAGGAAATGGCGATGACGGAATTGTGGGCCTAGGAGGGAATGACGTTATCACTGGTGACGCAGGAAATGATGGAATTAACGGGGGATCTGGCGATGATTCCATCGATGGTGGTAGCGGAGACGATGAGCTCGGCGGCGGCAGTGGAAACGATTCACTTGATGGTGGCAGTGGCAATGACCAAATATTTGGAGGGACAGGAGATGATACCCTGCTAGGTGGTAGTGGGGATGATTCGATCGAAGGTGGCAGTGGTAATGACAGCTTAGCTGGGGGCTTAGGAGATGACACGTTAAATGGCCGCGAGGGAAATGATTCAATTAGTGGCGGTGACGGGATAGATCTTATCGCAGGAAACGAAGGAAATGACATTCTGCTCGGCGGTGCAGGGAATGATGTAATCGTTGGCGATGACGGAGCTGATACGATTACCGGAGGCACCGGCATTGATGTATTAGCGGGTGGCGGCGGTAGTAGTCTCGATATTTTTAGGTTTGTTGATCCCACAGATGGCAGTCTAGTATCTTCAAATGTTACTAAAGGTGATATAGTAGGAGATACGATTGGTGACTTCGATCCCGGAGAGGATAAATTTCAATTTATATCTTCAGCGTTTGGTAATTTATCTACGGGAACCTTATCGGTAAATAATTTCGCCGACTTACGAGCGTCGGACAACCAATATAACGGGACGAATTCAGGAAAAACTGGGGCGATTTTTATTTATGATAATACAAGCACATTATATTTTGATCCAGATACTAGTTCAGCAGGTTACACAGTTATTGCCCAGACACAAACGGGTATTAATGTAGCAAGAACCGACATAGATATTGTCTCTTCCTGAGGAGTATCCTTGCTTTTATGCTTTATAGGCAGCTCAAGTTTAACCAGATATTTACCAGATACCTTTGCAACCCGGCTGAACCATTCCTGCAAAATTTAGCCCGCGGCGATCATGGGCCGAGTGTGCAACGGGCCTGAGCTACCCGCCTAATCGCCTGTGAGCAGACGTCGCGGACGGCCATGCTGAGCGAATTAGACCCCGGCTATGTCTATGCGGACACGTCGTGCCAGTTCGTGGTTGCGGTGAACGTACGGTCGAACCCGCCGCCGTTCCAGGTCGTCATTTTTCGCGCGTGGGCAAGAAATGGAACTCTGGGAAATCCGAAGGTGGATTCAGCGTAGGCGATCCCCGTTGGTCCGAGATACCGTTCGGCCATCCCACGAGCGGGCGTGATCCAGTCAAAATCCTCAGGCAAAAACTCAACCTCGCCTTGCATGCTAACCCGCTTGTAGGGGGTGGTAGGATTATCCACGAGGAGGCCACAGCGTGGGTCACGGCGTAGGTTCTGTACCATGGTGGTATGTTCCTTGCTGACCACCAGAAAGGCGCGATCCTGCGCCAACCAATCAAACCAAACGGGGCTCACAACCGGCCATCCATCGGCCGTCGTGGTGGCTATCTTCGCAAAAATCGCACCCGACGTGAGAAACTCGTCGCGCTCTACTGCGGTCATCCCTCGGCCGGTATTCGATGTCATCGCCATGCGATCTTCGCTCTCATATTATTCAGTCGCACAAATTAGCGTCGGCGTGAGGCTTGGCTCAAGGACTTTGGTGTTGCCCGCTGGTTAATAGTTCGCTTACTAATTTGTAAGAGTGGGCCGTTTGGATAAGCTGCGTGATCAGCTTTCCGATTGCTGAGTCATAGGCGGCGCAGCACCCTCACAAAACGCTTTGATCATCGTGCTTCATCTTGTTATTGCATTTTGTCGGGATGAATAGTCTTTTTCGATAATTATAGTTCATGGGAGACAAACGATGCCGCAACAAGCGATCCGCGTAAAAACCGACCCTGACCCCTACGAGCCGCTCCGCCTTGCACAGGCCTACCGTGTCGACAATATAATTTATGTTTCGGGCCAGGCTGCGATTACATTGCAAGGCAAGGTAGTCGGCGCCGGTGATTTTGATGCTCAGGCAGCACAGACTTTTGAAAATTTACAGGCCGTGTTGCGCGCGGGCGGGTCGGATTTGTCTAAAGTTGTTAAGGTGACGATCTTTCTCAAGGATATGGGAAATTTCGATAAAATTGTGGCGTTGCGCGAAAAATATTTCACGCCCCCCTATCCGGCGGACACCATCGTCGAAATCACCGGCCTCGCCCTACCCGAACTTGAAATAGAGATAGAGGCCATTGCCCTGGTGGAAGGTGAGATCATCGGCTGAAGTCGCCACGACGACCAAGGGCGCCCAGAACAGGGGATGGGTATAGTAGGGTTTGTCCGGTGTCTCCATCAGCGCCAGCATCGATTAGCCTCTTCCTACTCTTGCATCGTCGGACGGTGATCAACCTGCCGCTCGATCGCTAGGCTTTCGTTCAGACCGAAGTTCGCACCTCTCACTGCAAAAGACACGGCGTTCGCCTTTATCGGCCACCCAAAGACGCCGCGCAATCATGCGCCCACAAAGAGAACAATTGACGATCTTAACCTCGTACCACGGCTTCTCTATTTCTTCCCAATGACCCATTGTGTGCTTTCTATTTGCCGGGGCTATTCCGCCGAAGCCATCGAGGGGGAAGCACCCGTCGCGGCTTGGCGGCGTCGGCTTCGCAGCGTTTCGGTTGCTGGCGCGTCGATGTCGAGCGTGCCGTTCTGTCGGAAAAGCTTGACGCCATACGCCGCCTCGGCAGCATCGAGCGAGACATTGCGGTTTTGCACATCGGCGAGAACGAGTGCGGGGGCGCGTTCAAGGGGATCGCCATATCCGCCACCACCCGGAGCCTCGAATAGCAGTTCGTCGCCTTGGCGCACCGTTATGTTATCGAACTTGGTCGGGCTCGAAACCCCGAATGCTTCGGCGAAAGTCCGGAATTCACTGTCGCCTACCTGCTTGATTAAGAATGATTGGCGGCCGCCCTCCTGGCCGCCAAAGAGGCCCCAGGGTCCGACGAAATGACGGTCGGCGAGCGCGCTAACGGTTAGCTCGGGCGCTTGAACTTTAAACCGCCGCATCACGGAAAGGCCGCCGCGGCTGCGCCCCGGCCCGCCGGAATCTTCGCGCAACGCACAGGCGACATGGAGCAGGGGGTATCGGCTCTCCAAAATCTCGATGGGCGTAATCTCGATGGTGCTACCATGCGCGCAAAACAGGTTGGTGTTGCCGTCGTGCTCTTTGCGCGCACCCCAACCGCCGCCTTCGAGATGAAGGTGGGCAAAATACTCGCCCGTCTCTGGATGCACACCGCCTATCGGAAACAGGCAATTGGTGCCGCCATCGGCTGCACAGGCGCGATCCGGCAGCGCCTGCGACATGGCGCCCCAAATCGCGTTGATAACCCGGGGTTGCCCGTCCGAGTTGCCACCGACGGAACTTCCGGGGTGGCGGACGTTGAGCAGGCTGCCCGGCGGGGCAATCATGCTAATCGGGCGGAATACCCCTTGATTGAGCGGCACATCGCGCACGTTGATACTTTGAAGGATGCCGGTGTAGGTGGCTGCGGCGGTTGCGACATATGTGAGGTTGATCGCTGCATCGACCTGCGCGTCCGAGCGGCTGTAATCCACTACGATCTCGTCGCCCTCAACATTGACGTCGACCCGGAAGACGTGCGGGACGTTGCGCCGCGGATCATCTTCATAGCGGTCGTCGAAAGAATAGATGCCATCCGGAATCGCCTTGATCTGCTCGCGCATCCAGCGCTCGGAGGCCAAATTCAAGGCCTTGGTGGAGGCGCGTAAGGTATCGAGACCATAGGTACGGATCAGCTCCGGCATGCCGCGCGCGGCAACCTTGAGGCTGGCGAGCATGGCGTGAAAATCGCCAAATGTGGCGTCGGGCGTGCGGTGATTCGCGAGGATGACCTTCCACAGTTCTTCAACATGTTCGCCGCGCTTCATCAGCTTGATCGGCGGCAGCCGGAGCCCCTCCTGATAAACTTCGCTGGCGGTCACGGCAAACGAGCCCGGCACCATGCCGCCGATCTCCGCGATATGGGCGATGATCGCGGCATATCCCACCAGCTCGTCATCGACGAAGATGCCTTCGAGCAGCATGTGCTCAGGCATGTGGCAGGCGCCGCGGTAGGGATCGTTGTGCACTACCACGTCGCCGGGCTCGAAATAGTCTTCGCCAAGCTCCTCGATCACAAATGGCACGGTGCTGAGGCCGGCACAAATGATCGCCGGATTGTTCTGCGCCTGCGAGATCAGTTGCAGATCGCGGTCGAACAGCATGCAGGAGAAATCCTTGGACTCGCTAAAGAGCGGCGAATGTGCAGTGCGCAGCGCCTCCAAGTCCATCTCGTCGCAGATCGCATCGAGTCGGTTGCGGATAACGTTGAGTGTTACCAGATCGGGTTCGCCGCCCTTTAGGTAGCGCCCTGGCGCGTAGCCGCTCTCTTCGGTGGCGGAAATCTCCAGCACGCCTTTCCCGGTGACTGTCAAGCGGTCCCCAGGCGCAACAATCACCGTCGAATCCTCTTCGAGAATAACCGCCGGGCCTTCGATCACCGCCCCCGCGCCAAGTGTATCGCGCTGCAATATCGGAGTATCTACAAAACCGGTCTCGCTGAACCAAACGGCGCGTGTTTCGCTAACCTCCGGCGCTTCGCCGGGCGCCAAGTCCGGTAGGACCGGCGGCTCTGATACACCGAGGGCGAGCACCGTAAGTCGGACAACCTCGACCGGATGGCCGGGCGTTTTGAAGTCAAAGCGCCGCTTATGCTCATTGTGGAACGTTTCGATCAGCGTCTTGACGTCGCTCGTAAGCGCGCTGAGCGGCACCGGTAAATCGATCTCATGGCTTTGCAGTCGATAACGGGCCGAGGCGCTTCGAGACAGCACGGCCTCACCTTCGAAACCCTCCTCGCGCAGCTCCTGCATCGCCTGCGCCTCCAATGTCGTGAACGCATCAGCAATTTGGCCGAGTTCCATGTTGTCGGAACGGAAACTAACCGTGACGCTCTTCTCAACACGAACATCGGCGACGACGGTACCGAATGCAGAGCAGAGCCCCGGGTAGAGTGGCACCAACGTGCGGCGCATACCGACCGAGCGGGCAAGCTCCGTTCCGTGCAACGGCCCGGCGCCACCAAAAGCGATCAGGTCGAAATCGCGGTAGTCCAACCCGCGCTCGATGGTGACCCGCCGGACGGCGATAGCCATATTGTCGTTCACCGTTTCGATGATTGCGTGCGCGGCTTCCTCGACCGAAAGATCAAGCGCATGGGCGATGGTTTCCACCGCACTGCGCGCTGCATCGCGGTCAAGCTTCACCCGGCCGCCGAGAAAGAAATCTGGATCGATGCGGCCAAGCACCACATTGGCGTCGGTGACCGTCGGTTCCGTTCCGCCTTTGCCGTAGCAGGCCGGGCCGGGCTCCGCGCCGGCGCTCTGTGGCCCGACTTTCAGCAGGCCGTCCTGACCGACATGAGCAATCGAGCCGCCGCCGGCGCCGATTGTCGTAAAATCGATATGCGGCGCGATGACGTGAATACCCCAATCGAGCGAGATTTGCGGTACCGAGCGATAGCCGCCGCCATCGATCACCCCGACGTCGCAACTGGTACCGCCCATGTCGAAGGTGACCGCGTTGGTCGAACCCTCGACAGTGGCAAAATAATGGCCGCCGATCACACCGCCGGCGAGGCCGGAGAGAAATATCTCGGCCGAACGATCGGGCGCATTGTCGGACAGCATCTGCCCGCCGTTTGACTTCATGATCGCGAGCCGCGTGCGGAGTGAGCGCTCACTGAGCTCGCGCTCGAGATCGGTGATGAAGCTTTGCAACATAGGCCTGACCGAGGCCGCGAGGATGGTTGTCGTCGCGCGGTGATACTCGCGCCAGATCGGCGACACCTCATGTGAGAGCGAAACGGGAGCGTTGGGAAACCGTGCGCGCAACGCTGCGCCAATCGCGCGCTCATGTTCGGCGTTAAGATAGCTGAACAGGAAATTGACCGCTATCGAGCAATCCGGCCCGAGCGCTTCTTCCACCTGATCAAGCACGCGCGCGATTTCTGCTTCGGTGAGCACTGTCACCACGCCGCCTTTGTAATCGATACGCTCGGCAACACCGATACAGTCAGCGCGCGCAACACCCGGATCGGGCTTTCGCCAGCTCAGATCATAGGCATAGGGCCGCGAAATGCTGCCGATTAGCGGGATGTCCCGAAAACCCTCAGTCGCCAGGTACAAAACCCGGGCGCCTGTGCCCTGGAGACGCGCATTGGTCGCGATGGTCGTGCCGAGCACGAAGTGCCGCACATCCTCCGGGGCGATGCCAGAGCCGTCGAAGGCATCGAGCACACCGATCTCAGGAGCGGCGACGGTGCTGGGCCGCTTGGAAATGATGATGCCGCCCTGCTCGTCGATGGCGACAAGATCAGTGTTGGTGCCCCCGGTATCGATTCCAACCCGTAGCATAACCATCCTACCCCTTAGCTAAGATTAGGCTATCGAGGCTCGGCACCAGGCGCAAACTTTATTGGGATGATCGGTTCCGAGGGCCTTTTCCCAGGTCTCCAGCGCGCGCTTATAAAGTGGCTCCACCTCGGCGTAACGGCCCTCGGCATACAACTCATTCGTCCGGTTGTAGACGTCCATGAGCTGCGGCGATTGGCCGAACACTGCTGCCGGCCACAGAAAGAAAGTCACCAGGATGGCAATAGCGGAGATACGCATATCGTGACCGGCAGCTATGGCACGAATATGATACGAAAGATCGAAAATGGGGCATTTTTGGCCCCTTGTTTTGCATTTTAGCACCGCCTGAGTCCGGCCATCACATCGAGCAGAAAATCGTCGTTTACGTGGGCGTACCGCTGGGTGCTGCGCGGGTCTTTATGACCAAGCCATTCGTCGACGACATCCATCTCCTTGCCGTTATTGTAGGGCCATGAGGCGCATGTGTGGCAAAGGTCGTGGATGCGGCCCCTTTCGACGCTGGAGCGCTCTACTGCTCCCGCAAAAGACCGCTTCACGTTTTTGATCGGCCTGGGTACCGTCTGGAAGAATCTATTTGGCTTCCTTCAAACGCCTTGCGCTATCTATCGGCGGCGTCCAATTTGATATCGTCGGTGAAATCGGGCTTGAGCACCGCTAATCCGTCGCGCAGTAAGGTCGCGCGTGTGGGAAAACCGTTGCCGGGGCAGGCCGTCATCCGTTCGGGCGGCGTGGGATTAGTGACATCGGGCCAGTTACCAGGCTGCGACAAGGCGCCTTCGGCGGCGACGGCCAGGGGATTGTCCTCGACAATAGCCGGCGCCTGGACGATGTCGATACAATCCCAACTAGCTTCAAGCGGGATGTTGTTGTTGTCGAAGAAATAGATCGACCACACGAAGCCGTGATCGACGGCGCCGGTCACGTTAATGTCGGCAGCCTCGAGCCTGTCCCGGAGGGCGAACAAATCCTCTTTCGAGGCGACGCTGATTGAGACATGATCGAAACCGAGCGGTTGCGTGCTGGGCGCGCCGTGCGGCTTCATTTCCATCGGCCGGGCGCCGTCATAGGAGAAGAAGGCGATAAAATTGTTTGCCGTCTTGAAGAAATAATGGCGGTAGCCGTCATGGCCGATGCCGTGCGTCAATTCCATGCCGAGAAGGTCGCGGTAGAAGCGGATAGTCTGCTCCATGTCGGCGGTGATCAAAGCGAGATGATTGATTTCCTTCAAATACATGGCGATCCTCCCCGGACGTGGCTAAGCTTGCTCATAGGTAATGCGTTTGCTGGAGAAATCCAAGTGAAGGTGGGCGCGCGATCGTTGAGATTTTTTGCTGCCGGTTTTTGGCCCTCCGCCTTGGCGTCATTTATAGGAACGCCATCGCCGTTGGAGTAAATGCAGGTCCCTAAAAATGTTTATGCGGCTGGCGGAGCTGAAATCGCTAACTCATACGCATGACGCTTAGTAAGGATGCCAGCGTGCAAAAATACATCAAGGGATCTCTCGAACGCCTCATGCGTAATTTCTACATGCGGAGTCCAGCAACCTAACCCTTTATAAAAATCGATGGTTTCCGTGAGCACATCCACATCTACAGTGGGAAAATAATCCCTTTCTATCTCCGCAATTTCAGAGGCAGATGCAGTGTTTATAAATTGACGAGCATTCCTATAGGCTCGCATGAAGGCAGCAGCCATGTCTCCACCCAGCCAATCACGCATCGCGGCCAAGCTCGAAAAAGCGCAGGGACCAATTGCTTCGCCAACGGAGGCAACCACGCGGCCTACACCATCTTTTGCCAGCTGCTGTGGAGCCGGACCTTGCGCGTGAATATAGTCTGCTTCTCCATTACGAAACGCATCCGCCATTTCCTCAGCTGTACCATTATCAATTGCACGGATATCGGAGAAATCGACGCCTCTTTTGAGGCAGGCATATTTGAACATAGCTAAGGGCTGCCTCCCATGATCTACCAATACTTTTTTCCCCGCCAGCTTAGGCCAGGAAAAACCCGGATCATGGTTTCTACCGCTCAAAAAAAATCCATCCATTTCATTAATTTGCGCAAAGTGAGTCACCGGGGGAGTCACGCCTTTCTCGAGACTAGTAAAAGCTTGTGACGGCGCAGACTGAACGACGTGTACAGAACCATCAATCAAGGAAGCTATCGCGGAGGTGCCATGTGCCGAGACAGTATATTGAGATTCAAGGCCCTCTTGTCGCAAAAAACCACCGGCCATCGTCAAAATAAGAGGAGAATAAAAAGCCGAAAATCGCGTAAACTCAATATTAATGTCTTTCGTCATACGTAGCTCCCCTTGGTCATCGTTCCGGTTAATAAAGCACTGCACTTATTGTAATTCCGGGTAATGCTGGAACAACCTTACAAGACGAAGAACGCCAATTGGGACGGTCAGATTTATGCATGTAGCGTGAATCTTTATACAAAGCGGAATTCTCTGGGAGAGTGGTGCAGTGGCGGATGGTGCCGAACTTTAAGAAGTCGTTTGGGAGAGCTGTGCGGACGGCCAGGGGTTAGTTTTGCCCGGTCGCCTCATTATCGCGCAAAAGTCGTGCGGGGCCCACTAGTGGGCAAGACTATGCCACATTCTCCCAGGTGCCGCTTTTTCCGGAGCGGAACAGCGCATCGAGAATGCGCATATTGGCGAGCGCGTCTTCAAGCGGAAATTCGAGAGTTCCACCGCGCACTGCGGCGCTGAATTCCTCGGCCTGATTGGCATACATATTGAGTGGCTCGAAGGTCTCATATTCCTCCACGGCATCGTCCCAGATGCCACGGTCGCCGCCGATCAGTATTTGCGATTTACGGTCGGACGGCTGGGCGAAGGGAGCGGAAAGCTCGATCCGCCCGTGGCTACCGAAGAACGCCATATGCTGTTGCACGGCGAGCTCGGTCGAGCAAGTGAAGCCGGCCTGCCCGGCCGGGAAGTCGAGGATCGTGCTCACCAGGCAGTCCACACTGGTTTCAGCGTTGCGCCGGACCGCAGCGAACACCCGAGTCGGTTCGTTAGCAAATATATATCGCGACGTCACCATTGGGTAGACGCCGATATCCAAGAGACCGCCGCCGCCCATCTCGGGCTTGTTGCGGAAATTTCCTGAATTTTCGAGGCGGTAGCTGAGCCATCCTTGTGCGGCCTTGAGCGTGCCGATGCGCCCGCCCTGCACCAGTTCGCGCACGCGGCGCCATTGTGGGTGGTGACGGATGACGAAGGCTTCCTGGACCAATAGGCCGGTCTTGTCGCGTGTGGCAATCAGCTTCTCAGCCTCCGCCGCGTTCATCGCAAGGGGCTTTTCGCACAACACATGCTTCCCGGCCTCGAGCGCTTTGATCGACCACGGCACATGCAAATGATTCGGCAGCGGATTGTAGACCACGTCGATTTCGGGGTCGTCGATCAGTTCCTGGTAAGAACCATAGGCGCGCGGGATCGCGAATTTCGCCGCCAATTGTAGCGCCGTATCGGCGCTACGGCTGGAAATTGCGCACAGTTCAAGGCCTTCGCATTGCAGCAGCGCTGGAACGATATGTTCGACGGCAAAGCTAGAGCTGCTCAAGATTCCCCAGCGGATGACGGCCATAGAATTTCCCTATTGGATTTTGCATGACAGAAAATAGTCATGTACGACTGCAAAGCAAAGTGACACATCGCCTCATCACCGCGCCTGCGCGTTGGTTGGCGACGCCGCAAGGTTATCCCTAGGAACAGGTACGGGTCCTTCCTGGCCGATCATCTGCCGGTCACGCGCGATCGCAAAATATTTCCAGCGACAGAACTTACTCGGAAAGGCAAAGCGGACACGCAATATAGTTAACAAGCTGAACCTCTTCTTCCAGCACCAAGGCCCGACACCGGACATCGTGCGCAGGCCGCGCGGTAAGGGTAAGCAGCTAGAGGTGCTGTACCAGTTGGTGCCGCTGGCGCGCATACCCAGGCGGCTGCAGTTTTATGAAGATGCGACCAAGGTCGGGCAGCGGTGGATGGTGCCGAACTTTAGGAAGTCGTTTGATCGCGCGTTAAAGGCGGCGCGGCATTAGTTTTACCCGCCCGCCTCATTATCGCCCCAAAATCAACAAACTTTCGTCGAAAAGCAGTCTTATCTTCAGCGATACAGTTCAACATTTAGGGGGCAAGTCTGATGAAGTTGTTTGCATTATCCATACCGATAGTTGCCGTAGCTGCCGCTGTTGCCGTTGCTGCTGGAGGTGACTCCAGTTCGTGCGGCTATAACGAAGACGGACATTTCGTTAGCCCGGATGGGCAGGTCAGTGCATTTGGCACAATGACCGCCGCTGCCGCGTGTGCTGCAGACGGGAAGCTGCCTAATGTTGTAGCCGCGCGCCTTGGCGTGCTTGGCGGTGAGCAAACCCGTAAGTGGTCTGAAGAGATTAAGCAGACAGATGCGGAGGCGAAGAAGCAGCTTGAGAAAGAGGACGCTGGGCAAGCCTAAAAGGGTGGTGCAGACGGCGCGGCGTTAGTTGTTAATCTTTGTCCATATTCTGGTGGCGAAGGCTTTGCCTTTGGCTATCTGGGCGACGGGGTTACGTTAGTTATTCACCCCGGCGGATGATATTGTGCACCTCAATAATATCAGGTGCACCTGGGTTTATTCCCATTTCCTCTAGGATTGGCGCAAGGCGTGCACCAAAGGCCTCGAAGTCCCCTTGCGAATCAAAGATCACTGAAACTTTCATCTGATCTCCTGACCCAAAACATGCTTCAAGTTCAAGTCCGGGTGCGGGATGAATGCCTTCTTTGTACAGCCGATCAACGACTGCGTCGTATTGGGCTGCTGTCAAAGATGGTGGTGCAAAACGAACCAGAATGCTCATAACGTTATCTCCTTCGGTTAGGTTGCTGCGAAGGTTACGTAGACGGCCAAAATCTATGCGTTAATTAAATAACAGTCACGCCAATTGTCGGTGACAGAAATGCAGCGCTGCGCCAGCAAAACGCGGGCGCGGCGCTAGTTGTCTCTGTAGGGCAAGACTATTCTGGTAACGTTTCGCCGGAACCACCAAACTCAGTTGGAAAATCACTGAATTTGGGTAGGCCATCCTTAATAGAGATAGTCCTTTCCTTATAGCAAACATGCATAGTTGGCTCGTGCTTGAGGCCTGGAACCAAATTCGGATAAACCCCCACTAATTCCATACTTGGAAGATCGCTAAATAGATTTCCACCGCAGGTCATACAAGATTTTCGGTGGGAACTTCCTGTCTTGCTGAAGCTAATTATGTTTTCATCTCCCTTTGTAACCTTGACGCAGTCGCGGGGCCAAAGGCCAAAAGCATTGATGGGCGCGGCCGCCCAGCTTGTACAATCATCACAATGGCAGTAACCCATCACAGTGGGTGTACCAGAGACTTCAAATTCAACTGCACCACAAAAACACTGCCCCTTATTCATATTCCCCATAATTCTTTTCCCTAAACAGTTGGTGATAACCCGCCCACGCAGCACCAGGGCTCAACAGAAGCGCTCTGACGACGGCGAGTGTGGCGACTATGCGGTTTATGGTTATCGTAACGCGAATTGGAATGCTGTGTCGCACTGAAAGATCAACGGGTCCTTCCTTGCCGATCATCTGTCGGTCACGCGCGATCGCATCGTCTTCGCAGCGATTGAATTTTTGATGGCGCACCGCTGCACCATGAAAATCGAATCAGTCTTCTACTGTCCTGCCCCCTCGCCAACGACGCTTGGGCGGGTGACATGGCCGACACCACCAGTGGCGCCACGCACTGCCACACGGCGGCTATAGCGCCGTTATGGGCGGCTGCGCATGAGCCGTTGGAGCGGTAGTTAGAGTTTTCATTAAATTGATGACGGCTTCGAGGTGCGGTTAACCAAGAAAAGGCCGAAGAAGAGGATGGCGATGGCGGCCCAAATCCAGGAGCTCGGCACCTCGCCAAAATAAAGCACGGCCCAGCCAAGTCCCATCAGTGTACCAAAATAGCCAATGGTCGAGAAAAAAACGGGCCCTACCATCCGGATGATCTCGAGCGCGAACACCCAGAAAATCGCGCTGATAACGATGTTTCCGATCAGCGCCCAATCGCCATCGGTCATGGTAGCGTCGAAAATCCACCAATCATCAGTCACGGCCATGACAGGCAGCATTAGGATGGCGCATGCGAAGGAAACGCCGCAGGTAAGGGGGATTGGTCGACTCTTGGGGGGGCGAAGAATTGCTATGCACACATTGCTAAGCGCGTAGCAGAGCGGAGCGCCAAAAGCCATCAACAGCCATGGCGCCATTCCAGGCTCCGGCAGGCTTTGGCCAGGCAGGACAACTAACAGGATACCTGCGAGACCGAACAAGATTCCAGCAATCCGTAGCAAGTGGACGCGGTCGATCCGGAAGAGGACGGCAAAAACATAGGTCATGATCGGTGAGAGGGTGAGGCCTAGAGCAATAGCACCGGCTGGAACCTTGGGCGCGACGACAGCGAGCAAGGTAAATGGCAAAGCGATCCCAAAGGTACCCAGCAGCAGATAGAAGCGGAGATCTTTGTGTTGCAGGCTTGGTAGCTGCCGTGTGGCGACCGCCGCAACAAACGCTAACAGAGCGGTACCAAGGCCTTGCCAAAAAACGAACGCAAAGACCGGAATGCCCTCGGTGATGGCGATCCGATTTAGTGAAAAAGTCATGGAATAAATCGCCGCCCCGAATAGAAGCATCGCGAACGGCACCAGGTGCGAATTGTTTAGTTTCATCATCATCAGTGGCCTTCCGCCACATCATCGCGCACAAGGTTTCAAATAATAGCTTGGATATGAGGCTGGGCGAAAGAGCGCTCGGCATGGATGAGCCTGTTTTCGCTCGCTGGTGCTGTCAGCTTAGCCTTCACACCGGAGCATAAAGAATTCGTCATCACCGCCGCCATAGCCATTGTTGCGGTCATCGCGGCCCTGACGCGGGACAATCCAGCCGCTGAATGTATGGCGGTATATTTTCTTTACTGGGGGCGCCGCTAAAGGCGCTGCCCCTTGATTTTTATTTTTTGGCTGGGCGAAATCATGCGTGCAGTAGATCAATGGCGGCCAAAGCCAGAGCGAAGGCTAACGAGGGGGATATTGTAGCTCGCCCTCATCGTCACCCTAGCGATAACCTTAAGCGCATGCGGGAGCGCGGTCTTTGAGACTGGCAGTTGTCCTACATGGCCGGAGGCGGGTTCAGTAGTGGCAGAGGAAGTCGAGCGGGGGATGATGCCTGCGTATCAATCTCCAGCATATTGGGAGTAGATGGGGCGCGTGGACAAGCTGGGTGATCAGCTTTTAGCGTGTTGACGCTACGCTAAAGGTATCAACCTAGTGACCTCTATTGTCTCCCGGTTAATTAATTTGGAAACTCGGGGCAACAAGTTATCTTTCCAGTGGTCACTTTCATATACAGCCTCATAAAGTGATTTGCGTTGCTCCTCGCTCTCAAACTCCCTTAGCCACACGTATTTGCTATCGTCGTCTTCGCCTCTGTACCGGCCAAGGATGCTCATCCCTTTAGAGGTTTGAAACGGTACAATCTCTTCCTCCATTAAGGACACCCAATCGTCCATTTTCCCTGGGAAAATTTCATACTGACGTAGTTCTATAAAGCTCATTAGCTGTTTCCCTAAGCGACCAACAATATTTTAACATGCTGAGTAGCATACCTCGTGTTTACCACATACTCGAAGTGATCACCGGCCTTATCTGGATAAGCTGCGTTATCAGCTTCTAGCTTGTTAAGCCAATGTACCGGGCTCCACGGCGGCCATAAATGAGCTAAGTTTGTTGTCGTCGAGCTTATCGTCGGTGCGGACGCCACTGCAGACGTCGACGCCAAACGGTTTGACCGTGTTTATGGCCTCGGTCACATTTTCTGCGCACAAGCCGCCGGCAAGGAAGACCGGAATATCGAGTGCCTCGACAATAGCGCGGCTCAAGCACCAGCTATGCACCCGTCCGGTGCCGCCGAGTTCCTTGACGGCACGCGTCGGATCGCCGGAATCGAGCAACACCGCTGAGACTTCGCCGGCCACGGCGCGCGCATCGGCAATCGATTCTTCGTTCCGTACATGGATTACCTGTACCAACGCCACTCCTGGCATGGCGGCGCGCAATTGAGCATATTCGCTCGGTGGCAAGGCATCGACGATTTGAATCGTATTCACGCCGCAGCGGCTTTGCTGGGCGATGATTTCATCGGCGCTAAGCGCGCTGGTGAGCAGAAAAGTGCCGAGGGGCGGCGGCGCGACCCTGGCGATACTCTTAATTAAAGCCTCATCAATAATGCCCGGTCCGCTCGGCATTTGGGACACTAGGCCAAGTGCATCGGCGCCGTAGGAAATTGCAAGGTGCGACTCCTCAAGGCTTGAGATGCAGCAAATTTTCACCCGCGTGCGCTTCATGACCAATATCATGGCATAGTTCCGCATCATCAACGTATAGATAATTGAGGTTTTATAGGGCGATTGTTGAGGTGCGCGAATCTTGTTAATCATAATTTTGTGAAAATGAAATGACGTGCGATCGGAGGGGTTATATGAACGTTTGTGTCGTATCAGAATTCACCTGCACCTTTGATGACTTTCAAGCCATGGTTGAGGGCTCGAAAGGACAAGCTGGTCCATGGTTCCGTGGCTACGAATTAGCTAAGGTCAATGATCACAAATCCGTATTGCTATTGGACGTTACGGATATAGGTGAGTTGGCAGCCTTCATGTCTACGCCGGAGATGAAGCAGTGGGATAAAGACAACGGCTGTGTCGATATCGTCTACACGATGGAAAGCGTGAGCTGATTATCTCTTTTCGTGGGCGAAATCACTCGCCTTGATAATAAGCTGCGTGATTAGCTTCTAGAATATTGAGGCAATGGAGCGCCAAAATAGTGCCAATTAAATAGGGTCGGCCGACATGATGCCGACCGCCCTCATTTGAAAAAGTGGATGACACTCAATTTGGCGAGAGGACCGTATCGATTACGTGAATTACACCATTGGAAGTCTCGATGTCGGCCGAGACAACTTTTGCTGCATTAACCATCACGCCGTTAGTCGCGTTCACCGATACCTTGCTTCCCTGGACCGTCTGAACCATTGCGATTTTGCCCGCAATGTCCGCAGACATAGTCTTGCCCGAAACCACATGATAGGTGAGGACCGAAATGAGCTGGTCCTTGTTTTCCGGCTTCAGTAAACTTTCCACTGTGCCAGGAGGAAGTTTTGCGAATGCCGCATCGGTTGGCGCAAAAACAGTAAACGGACCATCGGATTTTAAGGTCTCGACGAGGCCGGCAGCCTGCACTGCTGTAACCAGTGTGTTGAATTGACCCGCCGAAACAGCCGTGTCCACAATATCAGCAGCCTTTGCTGTGACTGCACCAAATAACAAGGGAATGGCGGCGAGAGTAGCGATTAGGGATACGCGAAGTGACGTCAAAGTAGATCTCCTTCATTTGCTTGTGTGTTGCTCTACTGCTGACTTCTACGCTTGGGCTCTGACTTTGGATTACTTGAATTTCTTGCCCCCCCTCCAGTCTTTGATGCGGCACGACTAGGCGCTACTGGGCGCGATTGTATCAATGTTAACCCATTGATTTAGCGTCATTTACGTGCTGTGCGGGTCTTTATGTCCAAGCCATTTGGCCACGCCATCCAGCCCAGCGCCGTTGTTGTAGAGCCACGATGCGCATGTGTGGCGAAGGTTAAGGATGCAATCGCGCGGCGGCATTAAGAAACCTACCGATAACCAGCAAACGGTTATCCTTATCTTGGCGAGCCAAGGACGATATCGAATGTAGCCAGGGCGGAATGAGGTTCGAGTTCAGGCGACAGCGGTTGCAGCGGAACCACGAGGAGGGCGCGCTCGTAAGGGTCGGAAATCCCGTTCAGCAGGGCATCGTGCGCATTCAATGGATTGCCGGCAAAATACATTTGCGTGACGAAACGCGGATAGCGCGGGTCGGAGATCATAAAATGGATATGCGGTGGCCGTGTCCAAGTAGTGGACGCCGGATAGGGAGCCGGCTCGATTGTGCGGAAGTGATAGGCGCCGTCGGAATTGGTAATATCATGGCCGTAGCCCTGAAAGTTCGGATCAAGGAGAGCATCGCGCCGATCCCGCGGGTGGTCGTAACGTCCAAAGCTGTTCGCTTGCCAAATCTCGACTCGTGCCTCCTTAACCAATTCGCCGACAGTATCAAATACCCGTCCGACAACATGAAGCAACCGCCCTCGTGCCCGGCCAGTTTTTCCCTGAACGTTGATTAGATCATTGTCTTGATCAAGTGGTTTGGCCGGGGGGTAGAACGGCCCTATGCCCTGTCTTGGCGTTGCAACGAGAGCACCCGCAAACGCGTCCTGCAGCGGCCTCGCAGCGGCGAGTCCGGCGACAGCCAATGCGGTGCCGAGAACGTGGCGCCGGGATAGTTTGGCGGAATTGAGTTTCATCGGACCAGGCTCCTTGATGAAAAAAATATAGTTCTCTCTCGTGGAAATGCCAGGTGTTCGGCATGCGAATCCATCAATTCTACCCTGTGTGATTGTTGCGGATCGTGTTAGCGCGGGCCTCCATTTTGCCCCCCCCCCCCCCCCCCCCGGTACCGTGGCCAGTCTCGCGCAGGAGAGTGGCATAAATCTCCATTTAACCGAATTTTAGGCAGTAAAAAGTGATGGCGGGACACATAGGTACGGTTGGGACACCAATTCTATATTGCTCTACTTTTTCTAGTTGCCCCTAACGCGCGCGCACGCACATTGGGTTAACGATAAAACGTGTCACGTCCGCCATATGTGTCACAAACGATAGCCGAGGCACATGAAACGTAAAGAATTAGGAGATGACCCGCGTATTAAAGCCGCTTTAGCGCGCCTCGACAAAACCGTCACCACCTATGAACACAAATGGTGCTTAGAGCAGCTGCGTTTCTACGAAGACACGGCGACGGTGGTGCAGCAGCGGATGGCGCTAAATCATAAGGAGTCGTTTAAGAGGGCGGTGCGGACAGCGCGGCGTTAGTTGCGCTTCTCCCGCCACTCAGTCGCGAGGACTTGGGCTTTGGTGATCTGGTCGGTGCTCATTTCTTTTTCAATAATATATAGACCCTTCGCCGCATCATCATTGCCCTGCGCTTTGGCAAGTGAATACCACATGTAAGCTTTAACATAATTCGTGGGAACGCCTTCGCCGGTACCGTACATGAAACCGAGGTTAACCTGGGCATATGCGTCACCCTGCTCGGCGGCCTTGCGAAACCACTTCACCGCTTCGGTAAAGTTTTTTGCAATGCCCTCGCCTCTGAAGTACATGCCGCCGAGGCTGTACTGGGCCATGACATCACCCTGCTCGGCGGCTTTGCGGTGCCACTTAGCGGCTTCGGCGTCGTTCTCGGGAACACCCTTGCCGTTGTCGTACATGAAGCCAAGGTTGAACTGGGCCTTTGCATCCCCTTGCTCGGCAAGCGGTCTAAACTCTTGTAAGGCCGTGGCGTAATCACCACGATTATACGCCTCCACGCCATCATCGAAATCCGCCCATGCAGACCCAGCGCTATACAGAAGCGCTCCGACGACAGTTAGTGTTGCGGCAATGCGGCGCATGGTTAATCGTAACGCCAATCGGAACCCTGTGTCGCGCTGAAAGATCAACGGGTCCTTTCTGGTCGATCATCTGCCGCTCACGCGCAATCGCAAAATATTTCCAGCGACAGAACTTACGGAGGTCCTCCGTATGGCGCAGCAGAAGACGGCGCCAGCGCCATAAAAACACGGGCGCGGGGCCCTTTTGGGCCCCATGTTTTGCATTTTAGTGCCGCTTGAGAGTGGCTGGGATACTGCGCAGAAATTCGTCGTTTACGTGGGCGTAGTGCATGGTGCTGCGCGGGTCTTTATGCCCCAGCTATTCACACACAAGCTCCAGCCCAGCCCCGTTGTTCTAGAGTTATGAGGCGGTGGTGTACCGAAGGTCGTGCCAGTTTAGAGGTCTACCTTCGTCAATTCATAGAGTGCGACATTCTCGATGCACTCATCAAATGTAGCTTTTCCTTTTTCATTCTGACCCAAGGCAAATTCTTTCATACCAGCTTCATTATGTACGGTAACTTTGAACATTACATAGCTTTTGTCCGGAGCTATCGATGGGACAGTTTTTTCAACGTGAGCAATACTCTTTCGTACTGACATTCCCTCGTCTGACTGCATCCAGCCCATAAATTTTTCGAAAATTCCCTCACCACTTTTAAAGCGAGCAATTGCTAACATCTCTTTTTCCATAACTCTTTCCTTCCCTTATTTATTTTAGGTAACAGTAGACTGGGCAGGCATGACATCTTTAGAGGCGAAAGGCCAACTAATTGATACCACTGGGCGTGAGCCGTCGGCGCGCGTTGGTAATCACGTTTTCTATAATTAGGTGCGGTAGTAGAAGGCTAGAATTTGTTGCCTTTCTTAGAGCCGGTATTTGGATTGTTGAGGCGCGGGCGGTGGCACTTTCACAACACGTCTCTACGACGCCGCCCAAGCGAGGCGATCGAAGCGGTGCAGGGTACCGATAGGTCCTCTATGCTGGATCGGGCAACGCAAAATCGGGGGGAAACCCTTCATAGACGGGCAGGCCATCATCCGGTGTTGGCGCACCGTTGGCCGGGTCATGGAATGCATGGTAGGTCGCGGGCAACCTTGCCGTATCGTGTCCCATCAGGTTCGGCACGATCGCTCGAACCCGCTGTTGCTTGTCATCAAGCATGATCGGCGTGCCGCAGGCTGCGCACGTGCAGAGCTCAAGAGGGCCGTCTGGGTTCTGGTCGTTGAAAGGCTGACGATTGAGACCTTGAAGATTTTCAACGGTTAGATCAAAGTGGGTAAATAAGACTATGTGTGTTGTGTCTTGGCCAGTGGCGCGCTTGCACACTGAACAGTGGCAGATGTGAATGTCGAACGGCTCGTTGTCTGCGTGACTCTGAATGTGATCACATTCACCGGAATACAAATGTTCCATCTTCTTTCCCCACCAAAACTTGCCGACTGGAACGCTGTGTCGCGCCGAAAGGCAAACCGTTTGAGAGGGCGGTGTAGACGGCGCGACGTTAGTTGTTAATCCATAAATAGTCCAAAGTACAAAAAAATCCCCGCGGAAGCGGGGATTTTATATTGCGTTACTCTATGGGTTCTGGAAGCACCCACTCACCCTTCCATGAAGATCTGAAGTTACTGCCGTCTGCGGTAATGGGCCCAAGAAAGGCGCATTGTCCGCTACCCGTTAAGCCAGAATATTTTCCAGTTCCACCATTCACCACCCAATTACAGTCACTGAAGTCGGGTTTAGTTGCGCTAAATGCAGCTATCCAAACATCTCCGTGAATGTCAGTTACTGAACAAATTCCTTTCCAAACTATCGGAACTCCCGCTGGTGATAGCAATAAGGTTGAATTACAGTTGGCTACTTTATCTGAAGGAAAGTTCGCGGCGGATGGGTCTTCGATCCAAAATCCATGAGCTGTCCGCTTTATCAATGTGGAGCCGTCCGCTAGCGGGGTCGCCGTTGAAGAGGTCACGGTTGAGACGGCTTGTCCAGAAGTTGGAATTGTTGTTCCCGCCAATGCAACATTTCCTGCTGCGAATATGGCTGTCAGAACAAAAGCGGTTGATAGGGCTAGGACCGAGATTTTATGTAATTTCATTACTGCTCTCTCCTTGCTGATAGAATTTAAGGGCGGTGCGACGTTAGCTGTATAAGCGATTCCACCCCAAAACCTCGGTTCAAGTAATGAGGTATTTACGAAGATGATGAAAACGGCAAAGTGAAAAAGAGTCAACTGAATCGCCATGCCTTGCGCTCCAGCCCCGCGTGGTGCGCGTACGCAAGGGACCCTTTATAGCCAGAAGGGCAAGAGGCCGAACGTCGCGCCTTAGTGGGCGTCGTGTGAGACCAAGGGGTCCTTCCTGGCCGATCATCTCCCGGTTACGCGCGATCGTACCAGCTTCGCAGCGATAGAATTTATGGTGGTACTTTGCAAGATCATGAAGATTGGGTCAGTCTTCTACTACTTTGTCCCTTCACCAACGACAACGAAGGGCGCCCAGAACAGGGGGTAGCATAGTAGGGTTGTTTGTCGGTTTTCTCCATCAGCGCCAGCATCGAACGGGGTAGTGAAGTTATATAAATTTTTTTCCGAAAATAATTTTTGCGCCATCCGGGCCCGATCCTTCAGCATGCATTGTACCGGCTGTAACGCTGCAGGTATCTCCCGGATGGAATACCTCATTATTTTTCTCGGTGCGCAAAATGAATTCACCCTCTTCCACGAGCGCAAAAACTGAAAACTCGTGAGCATGAATTTTACAACTATAATTTTTTTCAAACTCCTGTGTTTCCGGTTTGCTATATCCTTGATTGTGAAGGTGGCGTCTAAATTCTACTAGAGATTCCAGTTTTTTCATCTCAGCCTCTATTTATTTTTACTCAATTTTAATTAGTAAGCCGCTAAACCCTCCCTCTGGTTCAGCGCATATTCCTTCATAGCACGCCTCGATCACGCCGCACTGCGGGCAGCAAATATGGTCCTGTTGCTACCGAGCTATACAGCACGGCGACGTTCTGCCGTGGCACCTTGCAGAGGCGCGTGTCCTAGGCCGCGGGTTGGTGGCGTTGGGTTGCGGCGAAGCAACTTCGCCAATGGTAATGACTTGATCCATCATGACATGAGCCCCTTGAGGTCATTGATTTTATTGTCTGGCTTGGCGCCGTCCATCCAAAAGAAGTAATGTTGTCGATGACAGTTAAACAGGGAGCAGTTAGGAGCATGAGCCAGGGAATCGTCCCCCTAATCGATATCTCGCCGTTTCTCCATGGCGGGGTGGCAGACAAGGCGCGGGTGGCCGCCGAAGTGGATAAGGCGTGCCACGAGATCGGATTCCTGTTGATCTCGGGCCATGACGTGCCTGCAGGATTGATCGCCGACATGCATGCCATGACCAACGAATATTTCGCTCTGCCCCATTGGGAAAAGATGCGCCATAAGCTGCCGGCAGATCGGATGCGGGGCTATTCGCCGGCGGAGAGCCATAGCCTAGCTTACAGCATCGGCGAGGTGACGCCCGAGGACTTACGCGAATCCTTCAATATGGGGCCGTTCGATCACGCTTACGACAAATATCATTTCGGCGAGGCCGGAGCTGGGTTCTTTCCGCCTAACATCTGGCCCGACCGCCCGGAGAACATGCGCTCCTTATGCGAAGCCTACTACCGCAAGATGGAACAGCTCGCCGGCGACATGATGCGGATATTCGCCCTCGCCCTCGGTCTTGATGAGGATTTCTTCGCCGACAAGATCGACAAGCACATTACCAATTTCTGCATTAACTACTACCCACCGCAGGCCGACGCGCCTAAGGAGAAGCAGCTCCGCGGTGGCGCCCATTGCGATTACGGCAGCCTGACCATCGTCCACACAGATACTGATATCGGCGGATTGCAGGTCTATACCAAGGCGGGCAATTGGGAGACGGTGCCGAGCATCCCCGACACCTTCTCTATCAATATCGGCGACCTGATGGCGGATTGGACCAACGACCAATGGGTCTCAACACTCCACCGCGTGACCAACCCACCGCGCGAGATGGCCCATCTCAGTAAGACCTCGCTCCTCTTCTTTCACCAGCCCAATTACGACGCCCCGGTGGAGTGTCTGCCGCACTGCCAGGGCCCTGATAACCCGGCCAAGTGCGCACCGACCACCTCTGGCGACCACATCAGGGCAAAGTTTGAAAAGCTCCGGGCGCCGGAGTTTGAATCTGCTGAAGCGGGGAGCCGCGGCGCGGACAAATAGGTGGCGAATCGGTCGTGCTGTATTATTCCGTAGACTGGTCGTATAGCCTTGATCTTGTGGCAAAGTGATTAGGTGGCACGAATGCGCCACGAATAGGCGCTACTGTATCAATGCTAAATCGTTGAACCGCGCTGTTTCTGCGGCCGATATTTAAGAGCGTTAGATGCCGCGCTCATCGGTCGAAAGTGCGACCGATCTATCCAAATTTATTGACATCGATGAGTTTGTACAGGCCGCCAGCTACACTGTGACAGGCGGCAGTGCTGTGAGGGTGAATGGCGTGTTCGACGAAGGCCATGTTGCGGTCGACGTCGATGGACAGGCGCAAGTCGCTAACGTCGCGCTGCAGTTTCAGTGCGCGATGAGCGATGTGGCGAGCGCCAAAAAGTGCGATGCGATAACGTTCAATAGCTTGGTTTATGCCGTCGCTCGGTTGCTATAGGGCCGTCATGGGCGGCTAGTTGTGAATCATCCGCGCGGACCATAGTCACGTTTTCTATAATCCGATGGGATAGCTAAAGTTCTATTTACATCGATGATCGCTTCGAGGGGCGGTTAACCAAGAATAGACCTAAGAAGAGGAGGGCGATAGCCGCTCCAATCCAGAAGCTCGGCACCTCGCCAAAATAAAGCGCAGCCCAGCCAAGTCCCATCAGTGTGCCAAAATAGCCAATTGTCGAGTAAACAACGGGCCCCACCATCCGGATGATCTCGAGGGCGAACACCATGAAAATTGCGTTGATGACGATGGTTCCGATCAGCGCCCAGTCGCCATCGGTCATGGTAGCATCGAAAGTCCACCAATTATCAGTCACGGCCATGATAGGCAGCATTAGGATGGAGACGCATGCGAAAATGCCACAGGTAAGCGGGATCGGTCGCATCTCGGGGGGACGAAGAATTGCCACGCACACTGTGCCGATCGCATAGCAGAGCGGAGCGCCAAAAGCCATCAACAGCCATGGTGCCATTCCAGGCTCCGGGAGGCTTTGGCCAGGTAGGAGAACCAACAAGATACCGGCGAGACCGAACAAGATGCCAGCAATACGAAGCAAGCGGACACGGTCGATCCGAAAGAGAACGGCAATAACATAGGTTAAGATCGGCGAGAGGGTGAGGCCTAGTGCAATAGCACCGGCTGGAACCTTGGGCGCGACGAAAGCGAGTAAGGTATACGGCACGGCGATCCCAACGACACCGAGCAGCAGATAGAGGCGGAGATCTTTGTACCGCAGGCTTGGTAGTTGCCGTGTGGCGACTGCCGCAACAAACGTCACCAGAGCAGTACCAAGACCTTGCCAAAAAACGAACGCAAAGACCGGAATGCCTTCGGTGATGGCTATTCGATTTAGTGAAAAAGTCATGGAGTATATCGCAGCTGCGAATAGAAGCATTGCGAGCGGTACCAAGTGTGAATTATTCATCTTCAGCATCACTAGTGGCCTTTCGCCACACCATCACGCACGAAGTGCAGAATGATAGCTTGGATATTAGAGCGCGTGAAAGAGCGCTCGGCATGGATGGGTCTGTTTTCGCTCGCCGGTGCTGTCAGCTTAGCCTTCGCGCCGGAGCATAAAGAACAGGCCATCGCCTACCTGGGCGACTGGACATGAACCGTCGGCACGGGTCGGTAATCACGTTTTCTTTAATTCGGTGTGGGAGCTAGAGTTCTCCTCAAACCGATGATGGCTTTGGGGCGCGGTTAACCAAGAATAGGCCGAGGAAGAGGATGGCGATAGCGGCCCAAATCC
>Ga0315338_1001313_pt1 | contig 32725 bp, 27 predicted proteins | sample ASW8metaG_FD_204518 | JGI IMG/M metagenome (GOLD analysis project Ga0315338, IMG submission 204518) | Ammonia-oxidizing marine archaeal communities from Monterey Bay, California, United States - ASW #8 | ecosystem: Environmental > Aquatic > Marine > Coastal | place: USA: California | collected... | reverse complement strand
CATTGGTCATCCACCACGTCGCCATTAAAAGGGCGACACCGGTCACACGCCAGGCCTCTATGCTCATCCCTGCTGGCGCAGGCAACATGAATACGCTTAAAAGGAAAACAAGACCGATGCTGGTGCCGATCAATTTTACATCACGTTTGGATTCAGTCACTGGGCCCCCGGGCATCTTCATCCTATTCTTGTCTGCCTACTATGCTTTGGAAGCACGCCGCCATGAAGGGCAGTGTGTGCAAAAAAACGCCTAAAATTGACAATTGCCTGGGTGGTCACGCAGAACCAAGGAGGAACAGGGATGGGGAGGTAAAATTTTTGGCCCGCCCGGCTTAATTTTCCGATAAAGAACGGGGTCGGCATTTATAGGTTGGCATGTGACTAATTTTTCGGAGCCCCCATGATTCGTAATGGCAACCCATTCCACTCTAAGAGTTTCGTCATAATTCTATTTGCTGGTGTTTGGCTTGCCAGCCCTATTATGGCGGTGGGCGCTCCAAGCGATCGGGACATTGAAATGAGCTATATGTGGGATCTCACCGAACTCTACCCGACACCGGAAGCCTGGTCCGAGGCCCATGACCGGATTGAAGCTGCCGCTGATGGTTTGGATGGCTATCAGGGAAGTCTTGGTCAAAGTGCAGCTGCAATGCTCGTTGGGTTGGACGCGATTAGCCGCGTTCAAAAAGACCTTGCACGGCTCTATGTCTATTCCAGCCTCAAGGCTGACGAAGATCTCGGCAATGCAACAAATCAGGAGCGTCGCCAGCAAGCTGCTAGGCTTCTCACTGTTCTCAGTGAAAATACAGCTTGGGTTGCTCCGGAAATTCTGTCCTTAGGGGCAGAGCGCGTGCGCGCTTTTCAAGCCGCGGAATCGGCGCTTGTCGATCGCTTTAATGTTTTTCTCGACAATACGCTACGTGCCGCGCCCCATACGCTAGGTCTTGAAGGTGAGATGGTGATTGCTAATGCCGGCGATGTACTCCGGCAACCTAATAATATCTATGATCAACTCGCTGATTCAGAGCTTCCCTATCCGACGGTTACGCTTTCCGATGGCACCGAGGCCCGGCTTGATCAAACGGCTTATGCGCGCCACCGTCAGCTTGCCAATCGTGAGGACCGTAAGCTGGTCTTTGATTCCTTTTGGGGCACTTGGAAAGCCTATGAGGGAACCTATGGTGCAGTGCTGACTACCTCAACCATGGGCCACGTATTCAATGCGAAGGCGCGCAATCATCCCAATGCACTTGCCGCTGCGCTCTTTTCCGATGCCATGCCGGAAAGTGTCTATCGTACGCTTGTCGCCGAAGCGAATGCAGGGCTACCGACGCTGCATCGCTATTTTCGCCTGCGTAAGCGATTGCTCGGGATAGAAGGTGAGCTGGAATATTACGATGTCTATCCCTCAATGATTAAGCTTGAGGAAGACCCGAAATTTTCAATTCCTGATGCCGAGCGCATCACCTTGGAGGCACTGGTTCCTTATGGCGAGGAATATCTTGCTCATTTAAGGCATGGCTTTTCACAAAACTGGACGAATGCCTTGCCGCGCGAACGCAAAGCGTCTGGCGCGTATATGAGTGGCTGGGCCTATGATGTACATCCCTACCTTTTACTTAATCATAGCGACAATTATGATTCACTCTCGACTTTTGCGCATGAATGGGGACATGCAGTGCATACGCTTCTCACGACCGCTAACCAACCTTGGGAGAAAGCGGATTACTCAACCTTTATAGCGGAATCGGCTTCGATCGGAAGCGAAATGCTCCTAAACGACTATATGGTCAAGAACTCAAGCAGTAAGCAAGAGAAGCTTTATTATCTGGGAGAAGGCTTAGAGGCGATCCGTGGCACCTTTTTTCGCCAAACCATGTTTGCCGAATTCGAATTGGCGATTCATGAAGAGATCGAAGAGGGCCGACCACTTTCGGGGGCCCGTCTTACCGAGCTTTATTGTGATCTTTTGAAGCGCTATCACGGCCACAACGAAGGCGTAATGATGATCAATCCCGCCTATTGCATTGAATGGGCATTCATTCCGCATTTCTATTACAATTTTTATGTCTACCAATATGCTACATCGATGGCGGGCGCGGCACTCTTCACCGATGCGATCATTGCGGAGGGCGCGCCGGCGTCCCAGCGATTCCTAGACATGCTGCGCGCTGGTGGTTCAGATTACCCTTATGAAATTTATTCTCGCGCCGGCATCGACATGGCGACACCTGCACCTTACCGGGCACTCATCGCGCGCATGCAGCGCATTATGGGTGAGATAGAAGCGTTATTGGAAACGCATTAACGTTTGCTAAAAATAATCTGTTATTTCCCGCTGCAGCCTATACCGGTAAGGATGGCGGCAATGGGTTGTCGCCACAACTCGCACCCAAAGCGGGTCTTATTTTAGCAAATGGGCCGTGCGCGTACCACAAGGTTACGAATCTCGCTCATGTCCTCCATGGCAAAGCGTATGCCTTCACGGCCAAGACCAGAATCTTTCACGCCGCCATAAGGCATGTTGTCGACGCGATAAGACGGAACATCGCCAATCACAACGCCGCCTACCTCTAGTCTGTCCCAGGAGGCCATGGCTTTGTAGATATCACGGGTGAAGATTCCTGCTTGCAGGCCAAATTTCGAAGCATTGACCTCATCAAGTGCAGCTTCAAAATCAGCGAAGCTCGCAAGCGTTGCCACTGGGCCGAATGCTTCTTCGCAATTTATTCTTGTCGAATGCCCAACATTCTCCATCAATGTTGCTTCAAGCATCGCGCCCTCACGCCCACCTCCGCATAGGATCTTCGCGCCGCCGGCTATGGCCTCTGCAATCCAGGCCTCCAGCCGCTTGGCTTCTTTCACATCAATCATAGGTCCGATGAAAGTTTTCTCGTCGCGTGGGTCACCACAGATCAAATCTGAGGCCCGCGCTATAAGCTTTGCTTTCAACTCATCATAAACATCTTCGTGAATGAGTATCCGCTGTACGCCAATGCAGGATTGGCCCGACTGGTAGAAGGCACCGAAGGTAATACGCTCGGCAGCGTCATCGAGGTCCGCGTCGTTATCAACAATTACCGCAGCATTACCGCCGAGCTCAAGCACGACCTTCTTTTTACCGGCTTTGGCTTTCAGCGCCCAACCCACATCCGGCGATCCAGTAAAAGACAATAGTTTTAATCGCTCGTCCGTAGTGAACAAATCTGCGCCATTTCGTGAAGCAGGTAGGATTGAAAAGGCACCCTTGGGTAGTTTTGTCTCGGCTAAGATTTCACCAATGATAATGGCACCTAAAGGCGTACGCGAGGCAGGCTTCATGACGAATGGACAGCCTACTGCAAGTGCCGGCGCAATTTTATGCGCGACCAAATTTAACGGAAAGTTGAACGGCGAGATGAAAGAGCAGGGTCCAATCGGCACGCGTTTCCATATGCCTGTATAGTCTCTGGCGCGTGGTGAGATATCTAATGGCTGGACTTCGCCGATGATCCGAACTGATTCTTCTGCAGCAATGCGGAATGTGTCGATGAGGCGTCCGACTTCACCACGTGAATCTCGGATCGGCTTTCCAGCTTCAATGCAGAGCGCTTGAGCAAGTTCTTCGAAGCGCTCTGTAAAGCGCTCCACACAGTGGCTAAGCACTTCTTGTCTTTCATATCCTGCCATCGCTGCCATGGGCTTCACAGCCTTAACAGCTGCTGCAATCGCTTCATCGATGGTGGCTACATCGGCTATTGCAACGCGTGTTGCGACCTTTCCCGAATACTTCTCGATGACTTCGAGATCCTGGTTCGGGGATATAGCTTCATTCGCCAAATAAAGCGGATAGGAAGTTTTTAACGACGCCATGATTGCCTCAGAGTAATGTGTCGACCATTTTGATCCCACGGTTCAATATTCTGTGATTGCCAGCAGTTTGTAAAATATTTGAGTGCAGGTTCGGACGGTGTGCGGATTGCACTCGTGTTTTTTGTTAACCAGCAAGCGTAGTGCAACACAAAAAACACATATTTGTACCCTGGCGTGGCTTCGGTGCAATGAGTGCGGCCCCAGGATGACAAATTGTCATGCTGGACGCTGAGTAAGCGAACTTTTTCAAACGTAGCCAACGGCTAACCAAAGAATGTAATTTTGCTCGAATGGTTACTATCGGTTATCGTTGGCACTAAGGCCGCGCGTGCGCGGCCGTTAAATTAGGTTGGGCAATAGACATTAATTGGAAGATGAAAATGTTCAAGCCGAAAAGAATCGTTCACATGTTTAGATTTTTGGCGGTGCTGATCGTCCTGCCTGCTGTGTGCCAAGCCCAAGAATCAGACTGTCTAGGGATACCAAGTGACACGCGGCTGACAGTTCTTGTCGAGAATGCGCGATCGCTTGACGGCGTTATAAGGTTCACCATCTACAACAACGAGGAGGACCAGTTCTTAAAAGCAGGGGGTCCGATTGATGGTTTGAGTCACCTTCCTGCTCCCGTTCAAGCACCAGTGACCGAGGCCTGCGTCTGGTTACCCAGCCCCGGGAGTTACGCGCTATCGATTTTTCATGATGCCAATAATAATAGCACGATGGATGAGACATGGCTCGGGCTGCCGGCGGAAGGTTTTGGATTTTCCAACAATCCTAGGCTGCGCTTAGGCCCCCCAGATTTGGATGCGGTATTGTTTGTCGTGCCAGCCGGAGATCTCACGATTAACATTCAACTTCGATATATTGGTTAAAATGATCAGCAGTGGGAACAGAAATCCTGTTAAGTGTAACGTGATCATGCCTGGCCAAGAGCGTGATGACCTAAGCGAACAGCAGGCGCTATCACCCCACGCCTTTCAACCAATTCAATCGCAGACTTTAAATAGAACGCGCAAGTTAAGGGTCGCGCTAATTACTAGCTCGTATAATTATATTCGTGACGGCGTTGCACTGACGCTGAACCGTCTCGTTGAATATCTGGAACGCAATGAAGTCGAAGTGCTGGTATTTGCGCCGGTGGCAAAAACGCCGGCCCTTGCGCATAATGGTACGATAGTTCCGGTACGTTCTTTGCCCTTGCCGTTTCGGCCGGAATATCGCGTGGCGTTAGGTGTACCACGTGGCGTTCGCAAAAGAATGCGGGAGTTTAATCCCGACATTATTCATCTCACCAGTCCAGATATTTTGGGATATAGCGCTCTGAAACTAGCCCTAAAATGGAAAATTCCGGTAGTTGCTTCTTACCATACGCGGTTCGAAACCTATTTTGAACATTATGGTGCCGCGGTGTTACGCAAACCCCTCGCGAACTATCTGCGTAAGTTCTATGGAATGTGCAGTGAACTTTACGTGCCTTCCGCTTCGATGGCCGAAGTGCTTGTGGCAGAAGGCGTGCATACTAAGATTCGGTTGTGGTCCCGTGGGGTAGATACTTCCCTCTTTCATCCGAACAAACGGTCACAGGGTTGGCGTAGTAAAATGGGGATTGGACCCGACGAGCTCGTTGTTGCCTTTGTTGGGCGTCTCGTTCGTGAAAAGCGACTCAGCACCCTTGTCAAAACGTTCCATGGTTTACGCGAGGCGCGTGTCGCGCACCGAAGCCTGATTGTTGGAGATGGGCCTGAAGAGAGTGCATTAAGGAAACAGTTGCCAGATGGTGTTTTTACGGGCGCGCTTGAGGGCGAGGACCTTGCTTGCGCCTATGCCTCTGCAGACATCTTCTTGTTTCCAAGTGATACGGAGTCCTTTGGGAATGTTACATTGGAAGCAATGGCCTCGGGACTGCCGGCCGTCTGCGCCGATGCGACCGGAAGCCGCTCTTTGGTCGATGTAGGTGCCACTGGTTTTCTTGGCAAAGCGGAGAGTGCCGAAACATTCATTGAACATGTTCGAACGCTGGCGAAGGATGCTGGGCTGCGGCAGCGCATGGGCATGGCTGCACGTGAGCGCAGTTTGCGAACGAGTTGGGATGACGTTATGGGCCAGATTTTGGGATATTATAATAATTGTCTAACTGATCCGGCTAGAACCTAGTCAGTGCGCGCCGAGTTTAAATCTCGCTGCCGTAATCCCAAGGCTGGGCTTGATACTTCTGGCACAGCATTTTCTGCACAGAGATCCAATCCTTAAACTCTACGTAGTACGGCCGCGATAATGGATCGAGGCATGACTCGTGCGACCGCGCATATAATGGCGAACGGCCAAGGAATCACAATGCGTGCGGGGTGCCGCTCAATTTTCTTGGCGATACGCGCTGCAGCTGAATCCGCGGACATCAAAAACGGTTTAGGTGTCGTTAGATCGCGGCTCATCGGTGTGTCGATAAAACCAGGTGAAACCAATGTTACGACAACGCCGTACTTTGACATGCGCAGACGCAGTGCTTCAGCGAACATTGCTAATCCGGCCTTTGCACCAGCGTAAGATGGGGCCATTGGTAAAGGAAATATTTCAGCAACTGATCCAACAAGTACGATATGTCCGTGACGCCGCTGGGCCATCGTCTCCGCAAGTACCGTCGACCCAATCACGGGCGAAGCAAAATTCATCATTGCCATTGCGTGCGATCGTTTTGGCGCTTCGGCTAAGTCGCTCTCTGGTACAGAGCCGCCAATTCCAGCGTTGAAAATAACGAGATCGATGGGCGCCCTTTCGTCAAGAAGCTGAATTCTTGACATCATTTTTGCGGTATCGGTGAGATCGAAGCTGTCAGTTTCTACCATTGCTCCAAGTACGCGGCATTGTGTTGCCGTGTCATTCAGGCGTTGTTCGTTTCGTCCCCAAAGGATCAGCCGAGTTCCTTGGGCGGCATAGGTCCGGGCCAATGCAGCGCCAAGGCCACTCGACGCACCTGTAATCAAAAGATTTCTCATTACGATCCCGGTTTGCCCTACTTGACAGGCCTTATATCGCCACACGTGAAGTCAGACATAAATCAAACAGTCCTTTAGCCCGAACGTGACAGTCGGATTTTTGGCATTATTTCCCATTCATATGAAGAGAATTCATGCGTAGATGCTGGATTAGCGTAGAGAAAAAGAATGGAGTAATGCCGGAAGTCATGTTTACAAAGTTTTTGTTGTCCGGTTATTGGGTTTTATTACGGGCTCGACTTAATCTTGGTCCAAAGTTGAAAAATATTGACAATTGCCCATTTTATATTGCCGATTGTCTGCCAAATTTACCTGCCTTTGTAATCGAAACTTACGAATTTCATTTGAAAGTGCACCGTGAAGATAGTTCAAGCGCAGACGAATGACCATTGGCGTGATTTTCATCACCTGCCTTTTCGCATTTATAGAGACGACCCGCATTGGGTGCCGCCTCTGCTGCTGGAACGCAAGTTCCATTTTAACCCGAAGCACAATCCTTTTTTTGAGCATGGCCGTGCTTCATTTTGGCTTGCCTATCAAAATGGTGAACCCGTGGGGCGTATTACCGCGCAGATCGATCAGCTACATCTTGATCGCCACCAGGATAAGACCGGGCAGTTTGGATTTATCGAGGCTGTTGACGACCCAGAGGTATTTTCGCGATTACTTCAAACAGCGGAGGAGTGGTTGCATGAAGCCGGCCTGGTCCGTGCCACCGGCCCTATTAGTTTTTCCATGTGGGACGAAGCTGGCCTGCTCGTGGAGGGATTTGATTCCCCACCATGCGTAATGATGGGGCATGCAAGGCCCTATTACGCGACCAACATAGAGGCAGCCGGCTATCGCGGTGTGCAGGATTTGCTTGCCTATACATATTACGCTGACTTGCCGATGCCACCTTTCGCATTACGTGTTTTGGAACGCGCAAAAAAAAGCGGCGAATTGCGTTTGCGCAGTATTCGTATGGACAAAGCTCACCTCGAAGATGAGATCGCACTCATTTTAGAATTACTAAATGATGCTTGGGCAGATAATTGGGGCTTCGTACCGATGACGTCAAAAGAGGGCATAGAGTTTGCTCGTATTCTCAAATTTCTATTACGTCCTGGTGATGTAGCGATTGCAGAATTTCGTGGCCAAGCGGCTGCTTTCTCAATGATCTTTCCAAACGTGAATGAAGCCATCCGTGATCTTGGCGGTCGGTTAGCTCCCTTTGGTTGGGCTAAACTGCTCTGGCGTCTCAAAGTACAGGGTACGCGAACGGCTCGCATGCCACTTATGGGTGTACGAAAGTCCCTGCAGAGTTCGGCGATTGGTGCAGCTCTCGCGCTTTCCGTAATACAAGCCACGCGGTCTTTTAATATCGATAATGGGGCTGAGAGCGGTGAACTCTCCTGGGTACTCGAGAGCAATGTGCAAGCTAATCGAGTTATCCAAATGGTCGGGGGGGAGCCTCACAAGCGCTATCGCATCTACGAAAAACCGCTATAGAACCCAGCTGTCCGACAAAGCTGCAACTGCGCCCCACTATCGTGATATGGGACTAATTTCGTGACAAAAGGAGCTCCTAAATGACCAACTTTGTTGGTTAGCTGTGTCAGCTCGGTTCAGCATCGAGCACGTCATCGATCTCTTTGAAATCATGCCGATAAAGATGAGCATATAGACCGTTTTGTGAAATCAATTGCTCATGGCTGCCCGATTCTGTGATACAGCCCTTATCAACAACATGGATAATGTCGGCGTCGACAATCGTGCTGAGGCGGTGCGCGATAACTATGGAAGTTCGTCCTTTTATCAGTCGCTTAAGTGCGTTCTGAATCTGTCGCTCGTTTTCGGTATCAAGTGCAGAAGTGGCTTCGTCTAGCAGGAGTATCGGAGCGTCACGCAGCATGGCGCGGGCGATTGCGATGCGCTGTCGCTGTCCGCCGGAAAGCCGCAGCGCCCCTTCTCCAACAAGCGTGTCATATCCCTGTGGAAGCTGTTGAATGAAGTCGTGCGCGGCTGCCGCTCTGGCGGCAGCAACAATCTCATCAAAGCTCGCCCCCGCGCGTCCATATCCAATATTTGCACTGACCGACTCATCAAATAAAAACGGCTCTTGGGTCACTAACGCAATTGCGTGTCTAAGAGAATCAATCGTGACATGTTGGATATTTTGGCCGTCGATTTCGATAACGCCTGAGTCCGCCTCATATAGGCGCAGCAAGAGATTAAAGATTGTACTCTTGCCCGAACCCGATGGCCCGACCAATGCGACCTGCTTACCAGGGACCACTTCGAAACTAACTTCGTTAAGCGTTGATTGTTCCTGGTGATAGCGAAAGGAAACGTTCTCAAAACGAATATTTGTGCCTAAAGGTGCGGGTACTATCGCGAGCGGCTTGGCATCTGGCACATCAATGATGCTAGGGGACTTTTCAATCATTGCAAAAATTCGATTTGCGGCCCCGAGCCCGCCTGTTGTGACCGTCCACAAACGGGCGACTGCGCGTAAGGGCTGTTGTGCCAGAAGCATTGCCGCAATGAAGCCGGCGAAGGCGTTAACTTCAAGCTGGCCGTAAATGCTCTGGTAGCCCGCAACAAGAAACACCAACGATATGGCAACTGCATTGACTGCGTCGGTTGCTGGCGAGGACATTGCTACAGAACGCGCTGCCGTGAGCAAGTAGCGCAACCGAGTGTCAATGGCAGCAACGACGCGTCCGATGGCATGTTCCTGAAGCCCGTAAGCTCGTACTATCCGTCGTCCACTCAGTAGTTCAGAAAGTGCGGTTGATAGCCCTTCGGTTTCTACCATGCCCTGGGTAGACGCGCGCCGTGTGACTCGGCCTAGATAGTAAACGATCAAGGCGACTATGGGGATGGCGATCAGTGCGATTAAAGATAGCTGCCAGCTTTCATAGAAGAGCAACGCCCCAAACAACACCACCGTAAGTATTTCCTTGGCACCGGCAGCAATACCTTTAGTGATGGCATCGCTCAGCAAGTTTGCATCATAGAGAAAATTCGAAATCAGTTTTCCCGAATGTACGGTACTGAGTTCAGCGAGATCGAACTCAGCGATGCTTTTCACCATGTCGCGCTGTGCTTGGGCAACAATGTTCTGTCCAATCGAATTCAGAAGCACTGCCTCACCATAGTTGAACAGCGCGCGTACGACTGCGATGCTGACAGCTACGGTGGGGATAAAGAACACCATGTCTGCCCGCTTCTCTACGAGCAGATATTGAACCATGGGATCAAAGATATAGGCGAATAGCACGATGCTAAACGCGCCTCCTAACATGCATATAACGGCAAACAGGAGAGCAAGCTTCTGTCCACCAAGGTAGCGCACAGCAAGCTGTTGGATCAGCGAAAAATTACTTTCTCTGCGAATGCGCCGAAAAGGAGGAGATGCCATTGGGCTGTTCATGAAGCGCCTTTAGCATATTATAGTTTGCGCGCGATAGTTTGCTGGGCTTGCTTAGCATCGACGCGCTGATTGAAGACGGTCTACGAGTGCACCTCCCTATACGTAACTACGGGAGATATCGACAAGGGCAAGCGTTGGATTCAAAATGGAATCAATTCTTTAAACGTTGGGGTCATGCCAATAGGAAAATTTGTACCGTGGACACCCGAAGCTTTGTTTTGGCGTTGTCAACGCAGGTGAACTCTGAACGACTTTGAGAGCTGATTACGCATGTTGACACCACAATTAAGTCCAAACAGATTGCGACTTGTTTTCGTATCACACTGCTTTCCACCTTTAAATTCACCGATGTTCAAGATCGGCGGAATGCAACGTGTAGGTATTGATCTGCTGAAACAACTTGAAGCGCGCAACGATATTGATGTCGGCTCGTTTGTTCTGCACAGCGCAGGACTGAGTCAATATATGCGCTTTCACACTTTCATGTTGTCGACTGCCTTTAGAATTTTGAAAATGATTAACCACGGCGAAATAGATGCCGTGATTTTTTCTGCCATGCCCTCTGCAACGATGGCAATGTTGCTCGGCGCCCCCGCGCGACGCGCGGGTGTACCTATGGTGGCGATTGCCCACGGCCATGACGTAATTTTTGAGAATTTTTTCTACCAACGAATGCTGAAGTCAATCTTTACGAATCTTAGCGGAGTTCTTGCGGTCAGCAAATCCACGGCTGATGCTTGTTCCGCGCGCGGCCTTGATTCCTCAAGTCTCTTCATTACACCAAACGGAATTAATCTTAATCGCTTTGCCAATTTCTTTCCTGGTCTGAAAACGACGCGCGCTGAGCGCCGCGATATCCTGTTAAAAACTCTGCCGCATCTTGCGGGTAGATTGCCTCCGAAAGCGTTTGTATTGGAGTCGATTGGCCGCCAGGTCAAACGCAAGGGGCATGAGTGGTTTGTTCGTTCTGTAATGCCGCTTCTTGATCCAAACGTGCATCTACTCTTGGGAGGCCAAGGTCCTGAAGCTACTAAAATTGCCCAGGCCGTGAACGAGGCGGGTATGGCAGGGCGTGTCCATACGCTCGGTCTTGTGCCGGAAGAAAAACTAGCCGGGCTCTACACGGGCGCAGATCTATTCATAATGCCGAACATCCCAGTGCGAGGTGACATGGAGGGTTTTGGCATGGTCATGCTTGAAGCTGGGCTTTGCGGCCTTCCCACAATAGCTGCGCGCCTCGAAGGTATTCAGGATGTGATTACTGAAGGGGTGAACGGCTTTACCGTTGCGAGCATGGATCACTCTGGTTTTGCGGAAAAGATCAGCCGCCTTGCGAAAAACCCCGCACTGCTGGATGCATTATCATTGTCAGCGCGTACACACACTTTGGCGTCGTTTTCGTGGGAGGCAATTACTGAAAAAATTGTTGGAACAATCCACGAGCTCATTGCGCAACAAAATTCATCGGGTCAATCTCACGATTAAGGCGCCAGCAATGGAATGTCTTCCAGAGCGGGTGGCTGCGGCCTTGATTGCAGAAAGGCGTGGATGTCGGCTAACTCCTGGTCTGACATTACTACATCCGTGTAGGGCGGCATGCTGCCGTTCGGATTACGGGCATACCAGGTAAAACGTGCAAGCGTTGGTGGATCCGGTCCGATGCGTGGTCCCTGCGCGCCGCCTTGCCCCTCATTTGCGTGGCACTGGTAACACCCGGTCTGACGAAAGAGGCCCGCGCCCCTCTCGGCGTCGCCAGGCGGTTGGACTACACCGTCTACGGATTGCAAATAAGCATGCAATTCGGTGAGCGACTGATCAGAGACGGTCTCGGCACTATAGACCGGCATCGTTCCTGTCGGGTTTCGTACATAGTCGATAAAATCAGCCATCGTGAGCTCACCTGTCACGATGCTCGGTCCGAGCGATGCACCGCGCCCCTCATTGCCGTGGCAGACGCCACACCCTAACGCCGTAAAAACCTCGACTGCATCCTGCGAAAAAACATCAGAAGATACAGTGCAGATTAGGGCTACGGCGGCAGTGCGAACAGCTTGTGTAATCATTCTTAGCGCACCTGTGTTACAACGTCGACGAGCGCAGGTTCGCCGCGCTTCACGACTTCAATAGCACGGCGCAGTGCGGGCCCAAGATCATTCGGGTTGTCGATCGGGCCTTCGGTGTAGACACCGAGCCCCTCGACCATTTTGGCGTAGTCAATATTGGGATCCGAAAGCTTGCTGCCAATCTCGCTGCGATCGATGCCGCGGTTGCGGGCGTTACACATACGCTGCACATGCATTACCTCCATATGGTAGGCCCGATTGTTGTTCATGACGCTCAAGAGCGGGATGCGGTGGTGCGCCGCAGTCCATAGTACGCCCGGCGCATACATGAGATCGCCGTCGGTTTGTATTGCGACCGAGAAGCGGCCGTGCTTACGGTTGGCTAGGGCAGCGCCAACCGAAGCGGGCGCGCCGTAACCGATACCGCCGCCTCCAGCGTGGCCGAGCCATTGATAGGATTTGTCGAAATCCCAGAGCCGCCGTGGCCAGCCGCCGCCGTCACTGTAGTAACTGGAGACCAAAGACCAATCCTCATTCTTGATCTGCGCGTAAAGCTCTGCACATAGCCGTGCCGTACTAACAGGGCTTGCATCCCAAGCATAACTCGCGGCCTTGCGTGACGCTTCATCCGCGATCCGACTTGCCTCAGTCAGCCGCTCGCCCCGCCTCTCAAACACTCTCCGCTGGGTAGGTGTTATCAAGCGGTTCACGGCATCGATGAGCGAGGGTAGTGTAGCCTCACCATCGGCTGCGATCGCCAAATCCACTTCCTGCATGCGCCGGAAATCCTGGTAGTTCGAACGTATATAAAGATCACCGGTCGTGATGGAGATGAGCTTTGCATCTGGTTTTGCAACCCTGCTGGTCGAGCGGTGTAACTGATCGCGGAGCACATTGACCGTGGACCAAAAATCCATGACTTCAAGAGCAAGAATTACGTCCGCCTGCGGAATGACCGCACGGTTCATTGGTGGTGGCCCGTTCGAATAACGATGGGTTTGGTTCAATGGGTGACGCGTCGGAAAATTCAACCGGCTACCGCGGTCAATAACAGCCGCCTGCAGTGTCTCTGCAAGTTCGATCAGCAACTCCATGCCCCGAGGTGTGCGTGCGATCCGATCAGCTACGAGTAGCGGGTACTCCGCATTCACGAGCATGCGCGCCGCTTCTTCAACGGCACCGGAATCACCCTGAGGCGCTACGGGGATTGTTAGCTTAGGAATGTGTAGGGGTTCGTCGCGGGCGATAGGTCCTTCCTGCAGGTGGCCGTCGAGTACGAGCACAACCGGCGCCATTGGCGGCGTCATGGCCACTTTGTAGGCTCGCACGGCCGACTCGGCAAAGTGTCCAAGTGACCACGGTGTGTCATCCCATTTAGTGTAATCGCGAACCATGTCGGCCGCATCCTGCACACCGTGATACCACTCGGCTGAGCGTCGCAATGCGGCGTCGCTGTGGTTGCCTAGGATCACATATACGGGCACACGGTCGCACCAGGCGTTATAAATCGCCATCGCCGCATGCTGCAGCCCCACCGTACCATGTGCCATGACTGCGAGCGGTTTGCCATCTACCTTGAAGTAGCCATGCGCCATTGCGACCGATGATTCTTCGTGGCAGCAGGTGATGAGTTCGGGGCTTTCATTGCCGCCATAATTGATGATCGACTCATGTAGGCCACGGAAGCTAGAGCCAGGATTCGCACATATATAGTCGAACTCTAATGAGTTGAAGACATCGTACATAAAATCAGAACCGCTGCGCTCATTAGCGTCAATGACCTGAACGTCCGAGGGCGTCATCGCTTCGGCTTCCGCGGTCATGATAGGTGCCGTAATGGCGTCTCCGGCTGTTCCAGTGTCAGCTTCTGACTGGGCCTTAGCAATCCCTGCGGGCGTAACCAGTGCAGCAGCGCCGGCGAGCGCGCCGGTTTTTAGAAACTCCCGGCGCTCGATCGACGCCTTGTTTGAGTTGCGGGAATTAGTCATCGATTGTGCTCCTCATGCGATCAAACACAGCGTTACAAAGTATCGGCTATCAAGCAAATAAGTCCTCCGGACAAATTGGCCAAAGTGTTTAGGCTGAAAATAGAACAACATTTAAGGGCCCTAATGGAGAGGAAAAATGTTGTTGCTTTGTCGACAAGGGCGCTGATTTTCGAGCTTCACAATGGCGGATCAAGGTTCGCTTCTGGTATTAAACGGAAATTCCTAGTGACCGGGGTAGTGCCAGCCTTTGGCCCGAAGCATGCATAAATGTGTCGTGCCGATCGTGCACAATATTGGAGCACGAAATGCGTAGCTTGCACTTGATATCATTTGTGACGGCAAGTCAGTAGATTATCCAAACAGGCCAGTCCCGATAGTCAACCTGCGATAGCTCGAAGCGCTAGTGCCAAAAGGGACTTCTATTCGCCTGTCAGGTCGATAATTTGTTGCCCCGTCGGATCCATATTCAACATGTGACTGGGTGCTCCACCTGCAGTGATATAGGCGTTATAGCGCCGTTCGCCTTCTTCTAGATAAGTAAGCCAGGGCCGCAGATCAGCTGCATCCCAATAAAGTGGATCGCCGGGCAGACGCTCATTGTTAAGGCCACGTTCATCCAAATGGACTTTCATCGAGGGACCATTTGTGTCTGTGCAGCTGTTGAACAACATCCGGTTGAGTTCTAGCCTTGTTTCAGGATCGAGCTCGAAGCTGCCGGTAGAGTGGAGCGGCCTTGTGTAGGCTTCTAGATCATACACCGTGATTTCAGCTTCGATAACATCGCCAACACGTTGATAGCGCTCCACGGCTTCCAATTGTTCGCTGTATTCATACAAGCCGCCTAACCAACCCTTGACTTGGTTGGTGTGTATGATGAGCGTATCTCCGTCCCAAAAGCCAATCGATTCACCAAGCCATTTAGGATATTGGAATTGCTCTGGCGCATGACCAGAACTGTCGGTGTAAATCCACCGGATCGTATTTTCAGTGTTAGCCTCGCCATGGGTCCAGGTTCTATCCGGCGTAACAATCCATTCATTGGGCCCAAGCGCATCGAAAAAACCGGGTGGTAGACAGAAAGTGTTTGCATCCCAAAGCCGTGCTTGGGTTTCCGCCTGCAGATTGAGCACATAGGCATCTCTGAATTCAGGTTGGATCAGCTGAATGATGTCCGCGGGCGATCTATTACCTGTATCTAGGCCGACGCCACCGAGCCAACGTCCGCTCCAATCGGGGATCGTCTCCTTAGTGTGTTGTGTTCCGCCCTCGGCCTCTTCCAGCCAGGCCTGATAATGTTCCAACGCATTCGTGTAGGAGTAGGGGCTCTTAAGAAGCTCGTCCACCGGTCCGGTTATGGCGGTACCTTCGGTGCCATAGGCGCGAGAGGCCGCAATTTGGCCCGACCCTTCACCGCCACTATCAAAATTGAAAGCCTGTCCACGAATTTGTCGCGTCGTGTTATTGCGGTAATAGGCTGGATCAGTCCAGAGATCCCGGTCATTGCGGATATTGTCGGTCGTGAAAAGATCACGTGGGAGATCCTGGCTTTGAGCAGATCCAGATACGGCTAAGAGTGTGGCGGTCATCAATACAGCCATGGATGTAGTCAATCGATTTGTCATGGTTATCCCTTCACCAGTCCAGTAGGTACACCAACGAATAAGATAGCTTAAGGCGAAAAGCCTTATTCATACTCCGTGCCGTCGGCCGCAATGATGGCCGAATAATTTCCGCCGGGACGACCATCTTTCAATGGCCAGAAATTCACCGTAACTTCATCACCAACTTTGAACGTGTTGGCACCAATGCCACGGCGGATCATGATTGGGATGTTCGACATTTCGATCCAGTAATGCTGGATCTCATCATTTTCGCCCTCAACGTCTACATAGAGAAAAACATGCGGATTGCGAAAAGTATAGTCTGCCACCGTTCCCGTGATTGACTCCTCTACCGTGTGATCGAACATCGCGTGTGAATGATGTGAAAGTCCTGGTGCTGCAATCCCAAATGAAATAGTTGCTGCCAACGCACCAATCAACATAGCCTTGTGCATGTTCTTGCTCCGTTTTTTTAGTCACAGTCCTTCCAACCATACACCTGATAGCCTAATTTCGCTACGGTTGTTACAAAGCAGAGCCGCTTCACCCTGGCACTCTATGAGGTTTTTAGTGAAACAATGCATTCTCGGGAGGACAAGATGAAACTGAAGTCGCTTAGCCTTGCCGCCGTAACATTGGTCGCTTTAGGTGTGCCATCATGGGCGCATCATTCGCATGCGAATTATAATTTGGACGAGTTCACTAATATGTCTGGAACCGTCACGGAGGTTGCTTGGACAAATCCTCATGTTTGGCTTTACATGGAGATCAAGGACGAGCAGGGCTCGCCGCAGGTGTGGGCACTGGAGGGCGGTAGCGTCGCGGCATTGATGCGCGGCGGCTGGCAACGCGACAGTCTGAACCCAGGCGACAATGTTAGTGTGCGCTGCCATCTGGTGCGAGATGGATCAGCAGGATGTCTGATGGGTTTTGTGACCAATATAAACGGTACGGCCATGGACAAAGAGTTCGATTAAGCGCGTAGCTCAACCATTACACGACAGATTTGGAGGAACATCAGATGCGTTATCTCGGACCCGTTTTGGCTGCCTTGGTTGTGCTGAGCACGAGCACTTCCTTTGCGCAAGGCTGGCGTGAATATGTTAGCCCCGATGAGTTCTTCATGGTTGGCATGCCGGCAGAGCCACGAATTTCGGAGACGAATTATGCTGCGGCATCTGGTGCGATGTTGCCAGCGAAGATGTTCGTTGGCACCGAAGGCGAGAGTGTTTTTACTATCACCGTTGTACACTACATGAACGCTAGCGAGGCAGACCTTGAAGTCGCCCTTGAACATGAGTTGCAGAGCTTTCGCAACCGTTCGGGAGAGGTGACCTATGATCGGCCGCAAGTAATGGAAGGTCTCCCAGGACATATGATCTATCTTTTAAACTCGGATCAGAGCCGCACCGCAGCTGGGATATTTTTGCATGCGGGGCCTAGCGAACATGGTGGTCCGGGGCGCCTTTATATCCTCGATGGCCATGCGGCGGAGGGTGCTCCATCGCCGATCCACTTCCCGCAATCCTTTTTCTTGCTGGATGAGTTGGGCGAGCGGCTGGACTATGAAACCGACGAGAATGGACAGAGAGTCCGAAATTATCGTGGCCCACAGTCTAACATCGGGGCTGCCTATAGCGCACGTGATCCAGTGGTCTGCGCTTCGCGCGCCGAGCCCGCACAAGGTCGACTAACGCTGGCGCAGGTTGTGCAGCACGTTAGATGCACGGCCGAAGGTGTTGCTGATGGATCGTTGTTTCTTCTTGAGGGCGTTGAAGTGAGTGACGTCGGCGAAGGCGAATCGTTTGATGAGAGTTACTTCCCGGATATTGACGTTGCTCATCCAGTGTTTCCAATAAAGGGAAATCTGGTGCGCTACGAATGTCGGCGTGAGAACGATGACAATGCCGGTGCCAACTGTGTCTCCCATGTAGAGGCAAACGCCTCAGGTAATTGCTACAAGACCATCTCAGGCGACTGGAACTGTAGCATGTCGAATCTTGTGCAACGCACAACTGCGGGTGTAGCGCCGCCACAATAGGAAGATGCATTGCTCGTTAACAACGTTGGCATTGATTCTTTTATTGGGTCTTGCTGTATTCACGACGGATGCCCGGCTCGGATAAATCATGTGTTATGATGCGGGAAAGATGCCTGAGCATCCCTTTGTATCCACTGAGAGAAAAGCCATTTTTCACCTTTCGTCGGGGCGGAACCTTCGTGCAATGTTTTAGGGTCAGGTTGGCCCTGCGGATTGACGTTCCAAAAGAACATGGCATCACCTTTTCGCCCTTTATGCTGCCATGGAATTCTAGGAAAACGGGTTTCGCCGCCTTCGTAGTCGTCGTTCAGGTAGAGGAGAAAGGTCAGAACGCGCTGCCTACCTTGCGTCAGGTGGGTGGCGTCTGATTTTGTCGCAGCGATAAAATCGAAATGCAATCCGTAACACTGGCCCACGGTATAATGGAGGATATTTGGTACCTCCATGCCGAAGGAAAGCCCAGTAAGGGCTGCGATTCGTAGCCTCAAAACCGCAAAAATCATGTCCCTCTTCAATGCGTCAAAAGAGGCCACACTATTTGTGCGCTCTTTCGAGTAGTGTAGTTCGCCTGACTTTTGATCGAAGACCGAGGCGGCTGCGCGGTGGGGCTTTGCCCGCTCAATAAGCCAATCACAAATCAGCGATGGGGCCGCGCCCTCGACAACCGTAATACGCGGGTCGCGCGAGACTAGTTTCTGCGGAGGAGTTGTAACCCAATCAGTGAGGTCAATCGCTTCGCACAATTTTTTCCAATGCGCCGGGTCTTGTTCTTTCTCCTGGTTCCGTTCAACAGCACCTCTTGCAAGAAGATAGAGTTCGTCTCGAGCCAGTGGAAAACCAAGTTCTGCAGCGCGCGTTAGATAGTCAAATGCAACTTTCCAGTCGCGTTCCACCACTATCCCACTCGCATAAAGGACTGCCGCAAAATGCGCGGCTTCCGCATCGCCTTCGGCAGCAGCCGAAAAAAGCATCGCGGACCCCTCTTCTGATTTTAATGGTGCCCTGGTGAGAAAGCGCTTAGCTAGCTGTGTCTTTGCGTGAACATCGCCACCAGAAATCGCTGTCCGCAACCAGCTGATTGCGGCACTATCCTGTCCTTCAGCCTCCAACGCTTGAGACAGCTCGATTTGAGCCTGCGTATCCCCGGATTCCGCTTTTTTCTTGAGTTCCTGATGCTTCTGCTCAGTCATCTAGAAAGATCGCATTGCTGATCCGAACCACAAATAAGATTAGGAGCCTGCATTACTGTGCTGCAGGCACCCGTTGGACGATTTCGATGCGGGTTCCCCAGGGATCCGTGATGTAGGTGATCATACCGCCACTTCGGGACCGACGCGGGGGTTCATCGAGTGTGATGCCCTCCGCCTCAAGCCTTTCTACGAAGGCCTGATGGTCTCTGACATCGAAACCGATATGGTCAAGGATATGACCACGCGTTGGCGCCTGCACCACTTCGTCATCCGCGAAGCGCATCTGCACGCCCGGTAGGTTCACGACAGGCGAACCATTACGCATGTTCTTTTCGCCGCCGAAAATCCGCGCATACCATTCCTGCGCCTTAAGGACTTCAGATTCCAGCGTACGCAAATGTACATGTTCATGGCGGATCGGCATCGGCTGAGTCGTGTCTTCTAGGATTTCTATACGCACACCATCCGGCGTTTCGACATAGGCTTGATCCAAGCGATTATTGCCGCCTGGAATAACCGTGACACCTGCCGCCCGCCATTCAGCGATACGTAGCTGAACGTCGTCGACGATGAACCCGACATGGTTGACCACTGTGCCTTGGGTACCACCATCGGCTGTCTCGTCGCCTAGGGCCAAATTAACGACCACGCCAGGGAACATGACTGCGTCATTGCCTGCTCGCGTAATCAATGTTCCGCCCATGGCAAGAAAAAGATCTCTGTTTGCTTCAATATCCTTCGAGATGAGATGCCAGTGACCCATGGTCACCCCAATTTCGTTAAATTGGGCTGGCTGCGCGGCAGCGGTTCCTGCGTTTAGCGTTGAAGCGAGCAGTAACACTGCAAACATATGTTTCTTCATGAGCCCCTCCATCTCAAGCCGGGTTTCCCTCATTCAACGGCTTATGAATATTATTTGCTTGTATTTCAAAGCTATCACGGGCCTTCCTTGCCAGTAAGGGGGTAAGATGTCAGTGCCTGGAAGACGGCGAGTATTTTTAAGCGTGCGATGGCATCTAAGTTTGCTTGCATCCCCCTTTTTTAGATTTAGCTAACATGCGGGTTCGTTGGAGGATTTTATGGGTAGGCTAATTTTTGCAATTGTTATTGGATGCATGCTCGGTGCGGCGCAAGGCGCGCATGCGCAGGCATCCGGACTTTCCTTCGGCATGGAAGCAGCATTTGAGGGGATCATGGTGCGTGCAGCGCAAGGCGACGCCATAGCACAAGACGATCTTGCTACTCTGTACGAATGGGGTGCAGGCGTTGTGCAAGACCATTCAGAAGCTGCACGCCTGTATCGCTTGGCAGCAGAGCAAGGCTATGCGGCCGGGCAATATAATCTTGGCAATGTATATGCACGGGGCATTGGCCTCGAGCCGGACAATATTCGTGCATATATGTGGTACAGCATTTCTGCTAATCAGGGCGATGAAGATGGGCCCTATGACCGAGATAGAATTGCCGACCTCATGACAGCCGAACAGATCGCAGATGCACAAGAGATGGCGCGTATTTGTTTGGAAAGCGGCTACTCGCAGTGTGATTAGGTTATTACTCTTAGGCCAAGGTAAATGTCTGTCGTCTGCCAGGGTTTTGCATGTTGTTATGCGACCCTGATTTTGCGCAGGTCCTATTTCGTATAGGATTCAAGGCAGCTTAGGACGGAATTCGATGAGGGCTTTTTCTTTCGCAATTTTGGTCACGACCATTCCGTTAGCCATGTCACAGGTCTCGTCATGGGCTGCGAGCGCTTGGGAAGAATACATTTATGAAGACCTTGGTATCGCCAAGGCGTTTCCAACTGAACCCAAGCGGGTTGAAGGCCTTTATGAAACGCCAAAATTTGCACGCGATAATCTACGCGTGGCAGGACTAGACCGCCCGGCTAGCCATATCACTGCCGAGTTGGACAATATTAGCTATCGCATGAGCGTGGTGGACATCAGCGATATTGTTGATGAGAGCATCAATGTTTTTGGCGAGTGCATTTTGCTTGCCGAACAATCAGGTCAAATCATTTCCAACATTCATTTGGGTGTTGGTCTTACTGGTGGCCGTCCGACAGTCTTTGGCCGCGTGGTTACCGTTGATCTTCAAGGCAATCGGGGCCGTGTGCGTACCGCCTGCTTAGTCAATAATGCGAAGCTCTACAGAACCCAAGCCCATGTTCGCCCTGGGTCCGGCACTTTAGACCCGCCGGAAGTGGAGCGGTTCATGACCACACAACGCTTTGATCTCGATACCGATTTTGCGGCGGAGGAGGCGCAGGCCTTGGCCGATTACGAATATTTTATAGAGCATGGTGTCTTTCCCGACGAAATTCAGGAATAGTTTCTAAGCCAGGAAAAAAATGCAGCAATCAACCCTCCTTTTTGCCTACTACCTTGCGAGCGTAGTGGTAATTTCCGTAACGGTTCCCGCGCATGCACACCATTCACACGCGAATGTTGTCGAGGAAACAATCGTACTTAGTGGGACGGTGAAGGCGTTCGAATGGACTAATCCGCATAGCTGGGTAACGCTCGAGGTCGTGAACGAGGAAACTGGCAAGCCTGAAGATTGGCTTTTGGAAGCACGTGCGCCGGCGCAACTCCTTCGCCGTGGTTGGCGGCACGATAGCCTCAAGCCTGGTGACTTTGTGAGCGTGACATTACGTCCATTGCGTAGCGGTGGTGCCGGCGGGTTGGTACGTCTAGTGACATTTCCTGATGGCAGTGAACTTCAAGATGAGCAGCGACCACCGGACCGGTAGGGTGGTTATTGGGTTTGAGCGTCCCTGCCTTATTCTTTAGATCAATAGGTACAGAAAATTATTTTTTAATAGGCGTAGTAATTTTTCACGCCGAGACAAGGTTTCAACCATGAGGACAATAGCTGCTTCGATAGTTTTGGCTGCAATACTTATTGTAGGGACAATGTTATTGCTTACGCAAAGTGGCACCTACGCCCAGGGCAACGGAAACAGAAATATTTTGCAGGCGCTTAGCCCGAATGTGGGGGAGCTCTCCTCGAGCCCGCTGTTTCAGGGTGGGGTCTACGTCCCGTCGACACCGGACAGCGTGATGTGGGGTGCCTTACCAAATCGAGATGCGCAACCATTGCTTACAATTCCATCAGGATCTGTCGTCACCTTCGATACAGTCTCTCACGAGGGCATCCTCGAGGATCAGGGCCGTGATCCAAGGCGCTATTTTGCTCTGCAAGGCGTTCCATCTGAGCACGTGCTCGATGATGCCATAATGATTGCAGCGTCCGATCTCAGTCACGATTTCGACGGAGATGGTCCGCATGTTGTGACGGGGCCAATTGCTATAGAGGGTGCTGCGCCAGGCGACGTCCTAAAAATCGAAGTCCTGGCGCTGATTCCGCGCGTACCTTATGGCGTCATCTCGAGCCGCCACGGCAAGGGTGCGCTACCAGACGTTTTTCCTGAAAATGAAGGGCGGGCAGAGGGCGCTAGTGTAGAGCAACCGGGCCTCTACAACAGCGTTTCGGTTTTCACTCGGATCGAAGAGGTCGCGGGCGATTCAGTTGCAGTCCTATACAATAGAAATGATGAAGAGATACGATTTCCTATAAATCCATTTATGGGGATAATGGGCGTTGCGCCGAACACCAGCGAGGTCGTGAACTCAGTTCCTCCTGCTGCCTATGGTGGTAATTTGGATATCAACGAGCTTGGTGTTGGCTCGATTTTATATCTGCCTATCCAAGTGGCCGGCGCACTTTTTTATACGGGTGATCCCCATTACGCCCAAGGTGATGGCGAGGTTGCCCTCACCGCCCTTGAGGCGCCTCTAAGGGCCACCTTCCGTCTCACTTTGCTGGTGGCTGGTAATCCTGAGATCCCGGGTGGCAGTCCGTTTACACAACCTTTTGGTGAGACTGAGGAATATTGGATTCCCATAGGACTCGATCCCGATCTAGATGAAGCGATGAAACAAGCCGTCCGCGAAGGTATTGAATTCTTATCCACGTCTTTGGGTGTCGATCGTGCAACCGCCTATGCATATATGAGCGCCGCAACTGACTTTGAAGTCTCGCAAGTGGTGGACCGCAACAAAGGTGTCCACGGACTGATCCGCAAGTCAGATTTCGTGGCTGCTGGCCCTTAAGGTTGCTCTATGACCCACATTTCACCATCGCTTACGAATGTCTTCAGGCCTTGCTAGGCTACGCGTATAGGGAAGGAAATCCAGTGATCCAATCGAGGTTCACTATCCAGACCCGCGCGATGCGCTATTACATGTTTTGCTTAGGCAAAATTTCGGTTGCTCGCATGTATTGATAGGCCGCGATCATGCAGGCGTCGGTAATTATTACAGTCCATTCAACTGTCTCCAAAGCTAAGCGACTGCCGCATGCCCTGCGGCTTAGCGATCTACGCGGGCAATCCCAAGAAAATTCTCGCGCACGCTGCCTGCCTGCCCCATTTCCTCAAGTTTGATCCAGAGCTGGTCGATCGTTTGGGCATCAACATAGCCTGGAACAGCCGTTCCCCATCCCTGATCAGAACGGAAACGATCCACCGCTTCGATTGTCGGCTCATCATAGGCATTTATCATCGGGTCCTCGAGCGCAAGCTCGGGTGAGCCTGGATTAAAATAGCCAAGGGCGTGGAGCATAATTTTGAGCTGCACAACATCTCTGCCTTTGAATTGTCGCAGTTCCCTGAAACCGAGAGTCTCTGAGATTGTATCGTAGATACGGCGCATTTCAGCCACAGGCTCGGGGTGTTCGCAGATATTGATGTCAACGTTGACCTGGTCTGGTCGGCGCGACATTGCCGGGCGTGGGTCGGCAACCAGAACCGCGGCTGACTGTGTTTCCCCATGGCGTCCGTCTCCCCCAATCTCCTGACCGGCGTGAATGGCCTCGATCAGGCGATCCGCGAGGTGGCGCTGTTTTCCTTCGCTAGTTTCGAACGTATTTGAAACCGCATCGACCACATGGGTCCCCACCAGAGAGTTACCCTGAACCGCGTAGTGTTCGCCTGTGCGCATGGCGACCCAGTCACCTTTCGCCTCGGCGCCATATTGCTCGGAACCTGTCCACTGCGCGGTTTGGCCGTTCATGTTGATGACGCCAACCTGACGATGGTCCCTTCCTTCGTCGGCCGCAACCACCCGGTCCATCGCTTCCTGCACTGCCATTCCGCGTTCAAGTAGATCAAGGAGTTCATTGCCGTACTCCAAGCGAGTTCGGCCTTGAGTGGCAACCGCGCCTACACCAGGACGGACCCAGGTTACGGCATTGCCGACACATGGCCGGCGCGTGGTTACCGCTACCCCCGACTCTCCAGTAAGTGGATCGATGGCAACAATAGAGAAGGTGTGGAATTCTAGTTCGGTGCCCCATGCGACGGGTTCTTGCGCAAGTACCGGCGTCAGTGCCGACATCGAAGCAAGAACTGGCAAACCTATAATTAGTGTTTGAATCCCAATCTGTCTGCACTTGTTCGTCAAAAACATAGGACGATTCCCTTTATCCCGGTGGCACAAAGAGTCACCAGTCATTCAACTGGTTTTACCCAGTCGCAATCAGTGCCAACCGAACACGCTGCTATCGGTAGAGATCATCGATGAACCCACTTTCATCGAGTTCGGTGACGATGCTGTCATCATAGAAATCTTCGGCCTGACGCTGCTGCATTTCGTGAAAATTATAGACCGCCATGGTGTTCTGAATGCCGTCCAACGTGGGGTAAGGCTTTTCTACAATGCCTTCCACCTCTTCATGCATGCTATCGATGACAGCAGGATCAGTGATGTTGAACCACTTCGCCATAGCCCTGGCGAAGACATTCCTATCGGCCTTCATCAGGGCAACTGCCTCGATAATAGACATCGTAAATCTTTTTGCTGTATCGCGATTATCCGCCAACCAGGTACGCTCAACATTCAGACCCGAACCCGCAACAGGAATATCATACTGTGTGAGATCTAACAGATCCTTCAAGCCTGCTTGATCCGCAAGCGAGCGTACGAGGATGCTACCAACGAAGGCATCAATCTGACCGCTAAGGATCGCATCGGGCGTATTGCCTCTGAGATATAGCGAGATGTCCTGGTCTGGATCCCACCCCATCAGGTTCACAAAACTCAATGCCGCCATATGGGTAACCGAGCCATCGCTGTTAAATCCTAGCCGTTTTCCCCTGAGATCCTCAGCTGTTTCGATGTCCGTTGTAGAGACGACGTGATTGCGTATCCGATCCTCGAATGTAGCAATGACAACGAGGTCTCTTGCTCCTACTAACCGCACTGAGCGCACGATCATTGGTGTCCCCCCACCTACGGCGATGTGGGCGTCGTCCGCAGCGTTGGGCTTCACATACTCCTGGGGGACGGGCACGCCTTGCCGCCGCGCCTTATCGGCAGCGCCAGGCGTTATATATTGTTGCACGGAAAGACTATATTTAGCGTAAATACCCTCATCTTCTGCGACAAGGGCAGGAACTTTATTCATGGACACATCGCCAAGCGTGACCTCTATTGCATCTAGCGCATTCTGCGCATGAGCAGGAGCCGCTCTGCTTACAGCGAATGCGAGAACCGCAAATAGTGGCGCCGTCCAGATAATCGAATGCCTATTCATTACTTTGTCCCTCCAGTCCCCTTCGCGCTGCTGCGCATTAGCCCAAACTATAGCTTCTAAAGCGCTCGCCGGACATAGGAGGCTTGAAGGATCTGGTTGGATTCATGATAGCCTCTACACATTCGGTAGGAAGGCGGAGCAATGAACTATCGCGAAATGCTGCGGCGTTCCTTACTTACTGCGTTATTCATATTCTGTTGCCCGATAAGCGCATGGGCCCAGTCAACAGCGGTGGATGAACATTTCGGGTGGGCCTCGGTATTACCTGCGCTGATCACTATTACTGCTGCGCTGGTGTTACGCAGCGTCATCCCAGCACTATTCCTTGGTGTTTGGTTAGGCGCCTGGTTGATTGCAGGATTCAATGTGGCAGGCCTTTGGCATGGGCTCCTCAATAGTTTTCAAATTTATACACTTGACGCATTTGCGGATCCGGATCACGCGGCGATCATATTGTTCTCGTTCATGATCAGTGGGCTGGTCGGAATCATAACGCTGAATGGCGGGACCAGGGGTATCGTTAACAGCATCTCGCATTTGGCCTATTCGCGCCGCCGTGGGCAGCTTGCCACCCTATTCATGGGTCTTATTGTGTTTATCGACGACTACGCCAATACCCTTATTGTGGGTAACACGATGCGCCCGATCACAGATCGATTGCACATCTCGCGGGAAAAGCTTGCTTATCTAGTAGATTCAACCGCCGCTCCCGTGGCGGCACTCGCTCTAGTGACCACTTGGATCGGTTACGAGGTTGGACTAATCGGCGAGGCATTGGAGAGCATTGATGCGTTCGACACATCGCCCTATCTGCTGTTCTTGAACTCGATTGCTTACAGCTTCTATCCATTACTGTGCATTTTACTCTTACTGCTTGTGTGCTGGACGGGTCGCGACATCGGACCGATGATTGCCGCTGAACGGCGGTCCGTCAGTAGTGAGCTTGCACCACCAACGCTCATGCCGGCTACAAAAAAAGTTAGAATCCCAGAGCGTGCAGTTAATGCGCTCGCGCCAATCCTAATATTGATTGGGGGCGTTGCAGTTGGACTGTTCGCCACGGGCGAGGGCGAGAGTTTACGCAGCATCATTGAAACTGCAGACCCCTACAGAGCATTGATGTGGGCATCGTTGGTCGCGGTGCTGGTCGCGCTCGGCATGTCGCTGGCACAGCGCCTGGCATCACTCGATGAGCTTCTCGAGGCCTGGACAGGAGGCGTAAAATCGATTGTACCTGCGATGATCATTCTTATCCTTTCATGGGCCTTGGCCGGGACCGCCGACGTTTTAGGAACAGCAGACTTTTTGGCTTCGATCCTTGGCGACACGCTGCCAGCCGGAATTTTACCGGCACTTGTATTTTTAATTGCAGCCGTCACCGCGTTCTCGACTGGGACGAGTTGGGGCACGATGGGTATTTTGATGCCCCTTGCCGTGCCACTTGCCTGGAGCCTCTCCCAGCAAAATGGGATTGCTGAACTATATGTCTTGCATTCGACGATTGCGGCTGTCTTGGCCGGTGCAGTTTGGGGAGATCACTGCTCCCCGATTTCCGATACAACTATTTTGTCATCTATGGCTTCGGGCTGCGACCATCTGGAGCATGTAAAGACACAGCTCCCTTATGCGTTGCTGGCTGGAGGGGTAGCCCTATTTGTCGGGGTCATACCAAGCGGTTTCGGTTTTCCTTGGTGGCTGTCTTTGATTGGAGGCGCCGCTCTTCTTGCAACTGTGCTGCGGATTTTTGGACGGTCTTCGTTGTAGCAGCCCAGCAACCGCATAATTTGATTGGGGCACCGTCCTTGTTACCCTTGGCTATTGGATTTGGATGTCATCTATTGGCACTTACTGGAACTTAGCCGCTATAAATTCAAAGTAATTGCGGGGAGACAGGCATAGAACATGACGGATTTAGGATTTATTGGACTTGGTCTCATGGGCCGTCCCATGGCGGCGCGCTTAATCGAATCCGGGCACCGTCTGTTTCTCCATAACAGAAGTGGTGTGCCGCAAGACCTTGTAAATTCCGGTGGAATCGTTTGCAGTTCCCGTAAAGAGGTTGCGGAAAGATCCGAAATTGTTTTCACCATTGTTTCTGATACGTCAGATGTTGAAGAGGTTTTGTTTGGTCTGGACGGCGCCGCTGCTGGTTTGGTGTCCGGCAAGATTATTGTTGATATGAGTTCGATTTCGCCCATCGCGACACGCGAATTTGCCGAGCGTATCGAGATGCTGGGTTGTTCCTATCTTGATGCACCCGTTTCAGGCGGAGATATCGGCGCCAAAGCAGGAACGCTGACTATCATGGTTGGCGGGCCAGAGGAGACCTTTAAGAAAATAGAGCCGTTTTTTGCGATCATGGGAAAGTCGATTACCCGGATTGGCGAAAATGGTGCTGGACAGACGGCGAAAGTTGCAAACCAAATCATCGTTGGACTCACGCTCGCCGCGATTTCTGAAGCGCTACTGTTTGCATCGAAGGCCGGTGCTGACCCGGCTAAAGTGCGCGAGGCGCTGATGGGTGGATTTGCAGGTTCGCGCATTTTGGAAGTCCATGCTCAACGGATGCTTAGCCATAATTTTACGCCCGGATTTAAACTAGAACTGCATCATAAGGATATGGCGATTGCGCTTGACGGCGCAAAACGCTTGCAAATGTCGCTTCCTCATACAGCCCTATGTCAGGAGATGTTCAATGCCTCGCTGGCGGCAGGCGATGGCGCCCTCGATGATTCCGCCATACTCAAAGTTCTCGAAGTTCTTGCTAATCATGAATTGGGCTCATCGGTTGCAAAAACATAAGCGTGAGTCCCCAACGCTTTCCTGAGGGCTCATTTGCACAGGGCCAACCCGCACGAACGTCAATGACTTTCGAGTAATCCTTATTATGGAGAGTGCACCGGATCGCTAAGCGCAACGACATCTAAAATGATATCTTCGCCGCTATTGGCAGAAGGTTGCGTGATGACTTCGAAATGCGAAAGCGCTTCAAGAGTAGGAGCATATTCCGGATTAGCATCGCTCGAGGCGATATAATCATAATAGGCGCCGGGAATATCACCCAATAAATATTTAGCTGCTGCGCGGTTATAATAGACAAGGTGCAAACGTTTCGTGCCGCGTTCTAAGCCTAAATCGATTGCCTCAAGTGCTTGTTCTGGGCGCATTAAATTCAAAAGCGCCGCTCCACGATTAACATGGGCCTCACCCAAACTGGGCCTAAGGCTAGCGGCGATATTGGCATCGGCCAATGCGCCGCTATTATCTCCGGCGCTCATACGTAACACCGCACGATTCACATAGGTAGCTGCTCTGTTGTAGAGCGAAATCGACGGCTGGGCCAAAGCGCGAGAGCACTCGGCAAAACCGGTATTCATATTACCGCCGAATTCTGCCGCGCGCCAACATGCATTAGCCGCGCCGCTACCAACTACGATTAGTTGCGCCTGGCCCGGAGAGCTGATCAATCCTAATGCTAGGCATATCAACGCGATGATACGGATGCGCATTTTTTAGTCCTTTCTTAAGCTCTGGAAAGCTGTTTTTTGTTCCCAACTTGCCTAATGATTCCAGAAACTTTCTCGGTGACTATAGCATTCTATGCGGCAAATTTCATCAGGCTTATTAATGTGCGGGAATAGTCAATTTTAGTTTATAGCTATTTTACGATTATTTTATGTTCTTTTTGCCAGCAGCCAGTATGTCCGCATGGAAGCTAACCGTTGAGGTTTTGCGCATGGTCTTCGAACAGGGGGGGGTAGTGTTCAGTCGGAATTGGAAAATCAAGTGCAGAATTCCAATGTTTTTTCTCAATATTCTTCCAGTCCCGTGATTTTTTACCTGCCCTTGAATTTTATACGTGTCCTGGTTGCACAGGGACCTCACCATTGCTAGGTCTCCGCGCGTTTTTCCACCCGGAGTAAATTATGTCGTCACTGCCAGAGGGCTTTCTCAGCGAGGCGCTCGGCCGTATTAAGCCGTCGCCAACGCTCGCCGCCGATCAAAAGTCGCGTGAGCTTAAGGCAGCAGGCAAGGATGTAATCGGTCTCGCTTCCGGCCAGCCTGATTTCGATACGCCCGACAACATTAAGCAAGCAGCGATCGACGCCATTCGCCGTGGCGAGACAAAATATACAACTATTGAAGGCATTCCTGAATTGCGGGCTGCAATCGCTGCAAAATTTAAGCGCGAGAACAATATCGAGTATTCGCCAGCGCAGTGCTTTGTTGGCCCTGGTGGAAAATCGGTTTTGTATTACGCGCTAATGGCGTCACTCAATCCAGGTGATGAGGTTCTCACCATTGCGCCCTATTGGGTTAGCTACCCCGATATTGTGCGGCTCGCTGGCGCAACACCCGTAATCATTGAGACGAGTCTCATCGACGGATTTCGACTAACGCCGGAGGCGCTAGAACGTGCGATTACGCCAAAGACGAAATGGCTCATTTTAAATCAACCCTCAAATCCCACGGGTGCGTGTTACTCTCAGGATCAGCTCAAAGCCCTCACCAATGTGTTGTTGAAGCATCCGCATGTTTGGGTGCTTACCGACGATATGTATGAGCATCTGGTTTTCGGTGGCTTTGAGTTTCACACAATCCTTGAGGTTGAGCCGCGTCTTTATGAGCGCACTTTGACGATGAATGGTGTTTCGAAGGCCTATGCCATGACCGGCTGGCGCATTGGCTATTGCGCCGGGCCGCAACCGCTGATTGCGGCAATGGCAAAGCTGCAATCACAATCGGCAACCAATGCGGCGAGTATTGCTCAATGGGCAGCGCTCGAAGCATTGAACGGAACGCAGGAGTTTATTCCTAAGAATCAGAAAATCTTTGAAGAACGCCGCGATCTTGTCGTGTCCATGCTCAATCAGGCTAAAGGAATAAAATGTTCGGTGCCGGAAGGCGCGTTTTACGTCTATCCGAGCTGTGCCGATCTGATTGGCATGAAAACGCCGGAAGGAAAAGAGATCTCTAGCGATGCGGATTTTGCGGTTGCGTTGCTCGAGGCCGAAGGCGTGGTAGTGGTGCATGGTGCTGCATTTGGGCTCTCGCCCTTCTTCCGTATTTCCTATGCCACGTCCAACGAGCTTCTTAATGAAGCGTGCACCCGCATTCAGCGTTTTTGCGCGAGTTTGCGCTAGTAGCCTCTCTTAATTTCCAAAGTGGTGCTCCAAGCCCTTGCATTTGCCTGTCGATTAGCGCGAGCATGACGCTTAGATCGGGCGCGATAAGGCCTCTGCGTTGAAAAATGGGTCCAGCCAGCGCCCCTCAGACCGGTGGGTTTAGGGAGACGGTTCATGCCGAATAGCGATAAGCCAAAGGGGCCACGTTGTGTGGCTATTGTGGGTCCATATGGGGCTGGCAAGACAACGCTGCTGGAAAGCATTCTTTGGATAACCGGTTCTGCGCAGCGAAAGGGTACGATCGCGGCAGGAAATACTGTTGGTGATTATTCGGCTGAGGCGCGCGCGCGTCAGATGGGTGTCGAGATCAATGCTGCAACGACGAGCTATCTCGACGAATCCTTTACTTTTCTAGACTGTCCCGGCTCCATAGAATTTCTCCAAGAAACATTAAACGCGCTTCCGAGTATTGATGCCGCGCTAGTCGTTTGCGAACCAGATTCAGCGAAGGCCGCGATGTTGCAGCCCTATTTGAAGCGCCTTGCCGATTTGAATATTCCTCATTCGCTCTTCATCAATAAAATTGACAAAGCAACTGGCGCTATCCGCGATACGCTTGCCACTTTGCAAGAGGTTGCACCAAAGCCGCTTGTCCTGCGTCAAATTCCGATTTGGGAAAACGGCATTGCCGTAGGCTTTGTCGATCTTGCTTTGGAGCGAGCGCATGTCTACCGAGAGCATGCAGCCTCTGAAGTGGTTGAAATGAATGAAGAGGTACAAGAGCGTGAGGGTGAAGCCCGATTCCAAATGCTCGAAAAGCTTGCGGACTATAATGAGCACCTCATGGAAGAACTTCTTTCGGACATCAGCCCACCAAATGATGAAGTCTTCTCGGATTTGGAGCGCGACCTAGTTGAGGGGCTTATTGTTCCGGTATTCATTGGATCGGCTGAGGGCGATAATGGCGTGCGGCGTCTGCTTAAGGCGTTTCGCCATGAGACGCCAGAAGTGGATAAAACGTTGGCGCGCTTGGACGCAGTAGGCAACGACATGGCTGTCCACGTGATTAAGACCTATCACACAGGCCATGGCGGTAAGCTTTCACTGGCCCGGGTTCTTGCCGGTCAACTGAAGGATGGGATGGTGCTCCATCGTAATGACGGCACCGAGGCTCGTGTCAGTGGACTTTTGACTCTTGTGGGAGAGGCGCACAATAAAATTAACGAAGCGGGTCCAGGCGCGACAGTTGCACTTGGACGCATGGACGAAATAGAAACAGGAGATGTGCTTTCATCTAAGAAGGGTGGGGTGGAACTTGCACTCCCCATCGAAATGCTCTCGCCGGTCTATGGTCTTGCGATCACCGCAACGAACCGCAAGGATGAGGTTAAAATTTCGGCGGCCATGGCGAAGCTACGTGACGAGGACCCATCGCTTATTCTCGAACAGCATGCGGATTTACATCAAATGGTCCTGCGCGGCCAAGGGGAGATTCATCTGAAGGTCGCCGTAGAGCGGCTTTCCTCTAAATATGGCCTAGATTTAAGCACTTCGCGGCCACAGGTGCCCTATCAAGAGACTATCCGCAAAACCACGACGCAACGCGGACGCCACAAGCGACAAAGCGGTGGGCATGGCCAATTTGGCGATGTTATTTTGGAAATCAAACCACAAGTACGTGGGGCCGGGTTTGCTTTTGATGACCGGATCACCGGTGGGGTGGTGCCGCGCAATTTTATACCCTCGGTCGAAAAAGGTGTTGTGGACTCTCTCCAGAAAGGTCCACTCGGATTTCCGGTTGTTGATGTCGCGGTCGCCTTGACCGACGGTTCGTTTCATTCTGTTGATTCATA
>Ga0315338_1001312_pt1 | contig 32774 bp, 33 predicted proteins | sample ASW8metaG_FD_204518 | JGI IMG/M metagenome (GOLD analysis project Ga0315338, IMG submission 204518) | Ammonia-oxidizing marine archaeal communities from Monterey Bay, California, United States - ASW #8 | ecosystem: Environmental > Aquatic > Marine > Coastal | place: USA: California | collected... | reverse complement strand
CAACAACCCGTTGGTGTGGCGGTATTTCGGCTACGAGGGCCCCTCGGCGCACCTCGGCGGCTACATCAACCGTGGTTTCGACGATATCTCCTGGATCCCAGACGCGTAGGTGTAGCGCACTCAATCTGGTGAAGCGCACGGACTGATCCTTGTCGCTGGGCGCGTCCGATGGGCGCGCCTCGCAAGACGGGGGCACGACTTAAAGGGAGGACGCCAATGTCCGACGATTTCCTCGACGACGAAGTCGCCGCCGTCACCTACGACCACAGCGACGAGTCGGTGGTCGTTATCGTGGGCTCAGGCCCCGGCGGCGCGACGCTCGCGAACGAGCTGTGTCACAAAGGCATTAGCGTGGTCATGTTTGATGCCGGTCCCCGCTTCAAGATCGCCGACTTCGAAAACGACGAGCGACACATGGGTGATATGCTGGCCTGGAGCGACAAGCGCACCACCTCGGGCAACCATCCGCTAGCTCAGGACTGGCCGGGCAATCCCGCCATCCATGTTAAGGCGGTGGGCGGCTGCTCTATCCACTGGGTCGGCAACTGCCCGCGCATCAAGGCCCACGAATTCAAGGCGCTGTCAACCTATGGCGCGGTCGAGGGCGCCGACCTCGCCGATTGGCCGATCAGCTTCGAGGACATCGAGCCCTATTACGTCCGGGCCGAGGACAGGATGGGCGTCGCCACCACCAGCGGCCTGGCGCCAATGCGCCCGACCAACATGACTAAAATCCTGTTCCATGCGGCCAAGACCGTGGGCTACAAGGAATACCACAGCGGACGGGTCGCAATTAATCAATTCCCGCGTGATGGCCGCAACGCCTGCGACGAGATCGGCTTTTGCATGTCCGGCTGCAAGTCGGGAGCGAAGTGGTCGTCGCTCTACACTGAGATTCCCAAGGCCGAGGAGACTGGTCGGCTCGAGGTGCGGCCCAACTGCATGGTCTTGCAGGTACAGCACAACGACCAAGGCCGGGCGACCGGTGTCTTGTACGTCGATAAGGCCGGCAATCAGCACGTGCAAAAAGGCCGCATGGTCGCGGTCGCCTGCAACTCAATCGAGAGCCCGCGGTTACTGTTGAACTCGGCCTCGAGCCAATTCCCAGACGGCCTCGCCAATTCATCCGGCTGCGTCGGCAAATATCACATGGTCCATACCAACGCCCAGGTCTACGGCAGCTTCGACCAGCCGGTGAACGCCCAGCGCGGCCGGACCGGTGCCGGCAGCATCGAGGACGAGACGCGCTTCGATCCCGCGCGCGGCTTCGTCGGCGGTTATGTAATGCTGTCGATGGGCGGCGTCGGCCTGGCCGGAATGCCCGAGTTCGTGGGCGTGGGAGCGTGGGGGCGCGATTTCAGCTCATTCATGGAAGACTACAATTCCGTCGCCGGAGTCTATGCGATCGGCGAGGACATGCCGCTCGCCAGCAACCGGGTCACGCTGAACACCGACGTCAAGGACCAACACGGTCTGCCCGTGCCGCATTGCCACTTCGACGAGCACCCCAACAACCTCGCCATGAAGAATCACTTCTACAAACAAGGTTCGGCACTGTGGGACTCGATTGGAGCCAAGCGCATCTACGAAGCCAAGATGCCGCCTTCGACCCATAACCTCGGCACCAACCGTATGAGCGACGACCCCCGCGCCGGGGTAGTTAACCAGTGGGGCCAGAGCCACGACATCCCCAATCTGTTCATCTCCGACGGCAGTCAGTTCACGACCGGCGCCTCGTGCAACCCAACGCTGACCATCGTCAGCCTGGCCATCCGCCAGGCCGAGTACGTGGCTGAGCAGCTGCAAAAAAACGAGTTCTAGGCACCCCCGCCCCGCTCCCGGTGTGAGATCCTCGGGCTTGACCCCGGAATGCTCGCGTCAAGCGCGAGCATGAGGCGTTGGGACGCGGGGGACGAAAAAGCGGTCGCCCTCCCGCGCTGGTAGAACCGGTCTTTGGCTCAGGCCTTGGCGGCGATTACCTCGACCTCGACGAGCCAATCGGGTTTGGCCAATGCCTTGACGATCACCCCGGTCGAGGCCGGGCGTGCGTCGCCCAGAAACTTGGCGCGCGCCTGCGCCATGGGCCAGAAATCATCCTCATTGATAACGTAGGTCACAACCTTGACCACGTCCTCGATGCCCATGCCCGCCGACGCCAAGATCGCCACGAGGTTGGTCCACACAACTTCGGTCTGCGCCGTGACGCCTTCGGGAGTGGTTCCGTCGGTCCGCAGACCGACCTGGCCGGCGGTGTGCAAGATCCGCGCGTTGGCCGGTATCTCGACACCGTGGCTATAGGCCGCGATCGGCGCCGCGATGGTGTCAGGAACATGCTTCTTGTTCACGGGTCTCCCCTCCCTCTATTCGGTGAGCGGCGATCATAGCATTGCGGGGCGAAGATCTTCGCCGCTTGTCGTACGCGATACGACACGGGCGCCATGCTCGCCATGGCGCACCTCGCGAGACCATGGCGCTCAATCCTGGGGTGTCAAGTCCTCGCTGCCGGCCGCCACGGCGAGTCTCACTCCGTGAGGATTAGGCCCCGCGAAGATCAGGGCCCGGCGAGAGTTCCGGCACAGCCTTAATGTCGGTGCGCGCCACGTCCCCTCGCGCGCCAGGCGGTTAGGTACGGCTGAGGTTATCGCGGCGGTCTTAGTCTCCCCAGTGAACCGCGTTAGCTCGTCTATCACCTTGCGCGCCTGCTCTACCACGGCACCATCATCGGCTCGCCGCTCACTCGCGCGCGGGTGATGGTTGAGGGCCTAGCGCGTGAGCGCTAACGTGCGCGGGCTGGCCTTCCCCTCCCATCTCCGTGCGGTCGACCCCGCCGCGCGGACTCCGGCACCGGGAGCCTGACCATGAACGAGCCTTTTCGCGGGCACCGGGAGCCTGACCATGAACGAGCCTTTTCGCGACGTTTGGAACCGGAACTACCGGTTCGTTGTCCTGGTCGCATCGCTGCTGCTGCTGGTCGTCGGCAGCGGCGCCATGTTCGCGCTGGTGATCGCCCTCAAATCCATTGCCGTCGAGTTCGGATGGCCGCGCGCGGTGCCGTCATTGGGCTATTCCCTGCAGTTCATCGGCGGCGGGCTGGGCGGCATTGCCATGGGATATTGGCTGGACCGGCGCGGAATGGCGGGTCCGGCGACCATCAGCGGGTTCATGATCGGGCTTGGGGCGGTGGCCACCGCGTTCGTCGCGACCGAATGGCAGTTCTACCTCGTCTGGGGCTTGATGATGGGGCTGCTGGGTCAATCGACCCTATTCACCCCACTGATCGCCAACGTCATGCGCTGGTTCCCAACTGGCGGCGGCGGCGCCGTCGGTTTTGTCGCCAGCGGCCAAAGCCTCGCCGGCTTTTTGTGGCCACCGCTTCTCCGATACCTCAACGAGTCCATCGGCTGGCGCGACACCTTTTTGTGGTACGGCATTTTCGCCATTTGCATGATGGTGCCGCTAAGCGTGCTCTTGCGCCGCAACCCCGACCGGCCAGCGTCCAGCGCCGACAGCACGGCCGCCGCGAGTGTGCGTTCACAGCGACCAAAGTCCGTGTCGACAAGCGACCTTGGCCTCTCGGCGGGCCAGCTTCAGGTCGCGTTGTCGGCCGCCATCATCGGCTGCTGCGTCGCGATGTCGCTGCCGCTTGCCCACCTTGTCGCCTACGCCAGCGACCTCGGCATCTCGGCGGCGCGCGGCGCCGAGATGCTATCGTTGATGCTGCTCGCCAGTTTCTTCAGCCGCATGTTCGGCGTCGGTCCGCTGACGAAACGCCTGGGTGGGCTGCGCGCGCTGTTCGTGTTCTCCAGCGTGCAAGCTGTGATGCTGGTGGCGCTGGCCCTGGTCGACGGCGTCAGTACACTCTATGTCGTGGCCGCAATCTACGGCCTCGGGTACGGCGGGCTTACGCCCTGCTATCCCATCGTCGTCCGCGAGTACATGCCGGCCGGCCAAGTTGGTCGGCAGACCGGTGTCGTGATCTTTGGGGGGACGATTGGGATGGCGATTGGCGGTTGGCTTGGCGGGTTCGTGTTCGATCTAACCGCGTCCTACGAACCGGCATTTTTCATCGGCGTCGGCTTCAATCTGATCAACCTCGCGATCATCGGCACCCTCCTTGGGCGCGCTGGTCTTCACCGCCTCGGCACCCTGGCTCCGTCCAATCGCCCTTGTAGCAGCTAAGGGGTCGTCGTCGCCCCATGCGCGCCCGGCCGTGAAGCGCGGTATAGCGTTGCTGACCGAACTACCGGAGAACCGGGCGATGACGGATCGGGATGGCAGACGATGTACGGCTCGATCCAATTCACCCGCCGCTAGATGCGCTAGCGCCTGGACTTGCCTTTGACCCTGGCGGGCTTGGCCCCCCGCGCCGCGGTGACCGTGCCTTCCGCCCATTCGAGGAGCGCGCCCGCCTCCTCCATGACCGCGGACCGCACTTGGTGGCAAGGCCTCTTGCCGTGGGGCTTCATTTCGACGGCCTCGAAAGCGGCGTGGTTCTCGTCGTCAGCCTTGAGATGGAGCACCTCGGCGCGGGTGATCAACGCTAACATCAGGTCATCCAAGAACAAGCCATGGCCGCCAAACATCGGAGGCGACTGCACCTCGCCGGGGGAGGTAACCGCCGCACTAGACCCTCGACGAACTCGCGGCGCCCCGCCACCTCGCGCCGTCTTCGTCACCGGCTGCCATACTGGCAACATCGTAGCGCATCCACGTCCCTACGAGCGCGTCTGGAACTTGGCGCCGGGCTGGGCTAAGACCTTGGTGGACTCAACTGCGCCGGCGCCCGCCGAGCGCCATGCACGACGAAACCGCGAGGTTCACGGTGGCCCAAACCTTGAAAGAGATGACCCAAACCCGCCGCCCCAAGATCGGCACCATGCTGGTCGAGTTCGATACGCCAGGCATCGGCCAGATCATGAAGGCCGCCGGCTGCGAGTTTGTGTTCGTCGACATGGAGCATTCAGGTTTCGGTTACGAGAGCCTGAAGAGGACCCTGCGCTACACCCAGGCGGCCGAACTGCCCACGCTGGTACGGGTGCCATCGAACCGCTATGACCATATCGCGCGCGGCCTCGACATCGGCGCCGAAGGCATCATGATCCCGATGGTCGGTTCGGCCGAGGAATGCCGCCACATCCTCGATTGCATGAAATACGCGCCGCAAGGAAACCGCGGCGTCGCCCTGCAGGTGGCCCACGATCGCTACGCCCCCGGGCCGGTGATGCGCAAATTGCGCGCTGCCAACCGCGCCACCACATTTTTCGCCTTGATCGAGACCGCCGAGGGAGTCGAGAACGCCCACGCGATCGCCGCCATCAAGGGCGTCGATTGCCTGTGGATCGGTCACTTCGATCTCACCTGTTCGCTCGGCATTCCGGGTGAGTTCGGCGACCCGCGCTTCAACAAGGCCGTGCAAAAGGTCATCCGCGCAGCCAAGAAGCACGACAAGTCGCTTGCCCGCATGGTGCCCGACGTGGCGACCGGGCTCGCCCTCAACAAACAGGGCTTTGACTTCATCGCCTATTCCGGCGACATCTGGGTGTACCAGGCCGCTCTGCATGCGGGAGTCGACGAGTTGCGGCGCAAATGCAAGACCCGCCGGGCCCGCTCGGCTTGAGACGCGAGTAACGCCCTTGGCGACCATGAAGAAATTAACGGTGCCGCGCCGGCTCAGCAGCGGTACGATGTTGGTGGAATTCGACACGCTCGGCACTGGCCAGATCATGCAGGCCACCGACATCGAGTTCGTGTTCATCGACATAGAGCACTCAGGCTTCGAGTACGAGAGCCTAAAACGCACGCTGCGTTATCTACAATCCGCTGAGCTCGCCTCGTTTGCGCGGGTACCCTCGAGTCACTATGACCACATCGCCCGCGCCCTCCACGGCGAGGCCCGCCGCTACGACTTCGTCGCCGAGTTGAGCCAAATCACGTGCCCGATGCTGTTGCTTACGGGCGAGCGCGACCCAATCACACCGGTCGCCGACGCCGAGGACATCGGGGCTGCGCTGCCGCCCGAACTGATTCGATTTGAGTGCTTCGCCCATTGTGGCCATGACGTGCAGCGCGACGGTCCCGACGGCACCGAGCAGGTGTTGCGCGCGTTCACCCCGTCGTGATCCCGAACCGGAAGGAAAATCGCCATGGCGCCCGATTATTCCCACTTCGCGCTTCTCGATCTGGAGGGGGGCTGGGAGCGACCGGTCGGTTACCCGGAGGGCGTCGGCAGCAAGGTGCTGGCCGGCCACCTCGACGAAGCGAAAAGAAAGGGCCGGCAGACCTCGTTGACGCGCTGGGAACCGGGCACCCGGTTCGACAAGGTGCTGGCCCATGACTACGTCGAGGAGGTCCTGGTTCTCGAAGGAGAACTACTGTGCATCGATGACAGCGGCGCGGTCATCGACCGCATTCCCCGCAACAGCTACGTGTGCCGGCCGGCCGGTGTGCCGCACGGTCCGTTTCGCAGCGATAGCGGCTTCGTGTCGGTTGAGTTCTGCTACTACCCCAACAGCGAATGAGCCCGTCCATGGCATCACTTCACGAGTTGACGGCGAGTGCGGCGGCCGCTCGAATCGCCGTTGGCGAGCTCACCAGCGAGGCCCTGGTCGAGGCGTGCCTGGCGCGGATCGAGGCGCGCGAGACGGAAATCGGTGCGTGGCAGCATCTTGATGGCGCCCACGCGTTGGCCCAGGCGCGCGCGCGCGACGGCGAACCGCCGCGCGGTCTCCTGCACGGCGTTCCGATTGCCATCAAGGACATTATCGATACTGTCGACATGCCAACCACCTATGGTTCGTCCATCTATGGCGGGTACCGGGCGTCATGGGACGCGTCGTGCGTCGCCGCTTGCCGCGAGGCCGGCGCGGTCATCATGGGCACGACGGTAAGCACCGAGTTCGCCTATTTCCATCCCGGCAAGACCCGCAATCCCCACAATCTCGCGCATACGCCTGGCGGCTCGTCGAGCGGCTCGGCGGCAGCTGTCGCCGAACACATGGTGCCGATCGGCTTTGCCAGCCAGACCGCCGGCTCGGTGGTTCGCCCGGCCTCGTTCTGTGGCGTCGTCGGCTACAAGGGTACCTACGGGCTGTTCGCCATGGCCGGCATCAAGCCGTTCGCCCAATCGCTCGACACGCTCGGTGTGTTCACCCGCGATGTCGCCGACGCCGCGCTGATGCGTGCGGTGCTGCTCGGCATTCCGCTGGTCCACACCGCTATTGGCGCGCCGCCGCGCGTCGGCCTGTGCCGCACCCACGAGTGGGCGCAAGCCGATGCCGAGATGCGCGATGCGGTCGAGACGGCCGCCGGGCGCTTGGCCGACGCGGGCGCCGATGTAGCCGAGGCACCGTTGCCGGCGAGTTTTGGCCGGCTGGTAGCTGACCAGCTTACCGTCATGACCTTCGAGGCCGGGCGCTCGTTCAACTACGAGCATCGCGAGCATCGCGCGAAGATGAGCGAGACGATGGTGAAGATCATCGAGGACGGCCGCGCCATCCCCCACGCCGCATATCGCGAAGCCCAAGAGCGCGCCGCCACGTGCAGGATTAAGCTCTCGGCGATGTTCGCGGACCATGACGTACTGATCGCGCCGAGCTCGGTTGGCGCCGCGCCCGCAGGCATCGGCGCCACGGGCGATCCGTTGTTCAACCGTATCTGGACGCTGCTCGGCGTGCCCTGTGTCAACCTGCCGCATTATCGCGCCGAGAATGGGCTGCCACTCGGCATCCAGCTAATCGGCCCTCATGGGCGCGACGAGAATTTGCTGGCCGCCGCCGCATGGGCCCAAACCAGCCTCGGCGGCGGGAACTAGTGCCGGTCCACTTCAGCGCCGGGGAGCTTGCCGGCCGCCGCGACGCGGCCTGTCGCGCGATGGCGGCGGAGGAGCTCGATGGGCTGCTCATGTTTCGCCAGGGCAGCATGTACTACCTCACCGGCTACGACAGCTTCGGGTACTGCTTCTTTCAGTGCCTCTATCTCGGCGCCGACGGGCGGATGTTCCTGCTGACGCGCTCACCTGATCTCCGTCAGGCGCAACAAACCTCGATCATCGAGCAGATTCGCGTCTGGGTCGACGGACCCGCCGCCGATCCGGCTGGCGAACTGCGCGAGATCTTGCGCGAGGTGGGTTGCTCGGGCCGTCGGCTCGGGGTTGAATACGAGGCCAATGGGCTGACTGCCCGCAACGGCCAGCGCCTCGACGCCGCACTCGACGGGTTCTGCGCGCTGACGGACGCCTCGGAGCTGATCAGCACCCTGCGCCTGGTCAAGAGCCCGGCCGAGATCGCCTATGTTCGCGAGGCTGCGGCGCTCGCCGACGCGGGGCTCGACGAGGCCCGCACGCTCGCCCGGCCCGGCGCTTTTGAGGGTGAGATTCTCGCCGCGATGCAAGGCGCGGTGTTCCGCGGCGATGGCGATTACCCCGGCAACGACTTCATCATTGGTTCAGGTGCAGCCGCGCTCCTGTGCCGCTATCAGGCCGGCCGCCGCCATCTGGCTGCCAACGATCAGTTGACGCTCGAATGGGCGGCGAGCTTTCGCCATTACCACGCGGCGATGATGCGCACCATCTGCCTCGGGACGCCGCCGCAAGCCCAGATCAAGATGCACGCGGTTGCCCGTGAGGCGCTGCTCGCAGTCGAGGCTGAACTGCGACCCGGGCGAGCGATCGGCGCGGCCTTCGATGCCCACGCCCGGGTACTCGACGATGCCGGCTACCAGGCCCATCGCCTGAACGCCTGCGGCTATTCGCTCGGCACCACCTTCGCGCCGTCGTGGATGGATTGGCCGATGCTCTATTGCGGCAACTCGATCGAGGCGGCGCCCGGCATGGTATTCTTCGTCCATATGATCATCGCCGACAGCGACTCTGGCCTCGCCATGACGCTCGGCCGCACCAGCCTGGTCGGCGAGACCGGAGCAGAGGTGCTGTCCCGGGCCCCACTCGACCTAATCGTCAACTGAAGCGTACCGAACCGCGGGTAGCGGCTATTATGTGGGCAAGGACTTCGCTAGGAGGAGACGCGACCATGGCCGACTTGGAAATCATTGACGGCCACCACCACCTCTGGGACCTCGAGAGCAACCCCTATTCGTGGCTGACCGGCGAGGCCCACGAGATGGCACTGCTCGGCAACTACGGCGCCATGTGCAAGAGCTACCTGATCGAGGACTACCTCGACGACTGCAAGAACCAGAATGTTGTCAAGTCGGTCCACCTCGAGGCCAACTGGGACGAGGACAGGGACCCGGTAGCCGAAACCGCGTGGCTCCAGGGTGTCGCCGACAAGCACGGCTTCCCGCACGGCTTCGTCGCTGCCGGCCTACCCCACGACCCCGGCTTCGAGGCCCTGCTGGACCGGCATTGCGCGTACCCCAACGTCCGCGGCATCCGCCACATGGTCAACTGGAGCGACAACGAGGGTTATCGGTTCACCGACCGTGGCGACTACCTCAGCGACAGTGCCTGGCGCACCGGCCTGAAGGCCCTCAGGAAGCACAACCTCTCCTATGACCTCGGCGTCAATTTCAACCAGCTGGTCGACGCGGCGGCGGCGATGGCGACGATTCCCGACACCACGGTAGTCCTGAACCACATCGGCTTCGCGTTCGATGGCAGCGACGAGGCGCTGACGCGCTGGCGCACCGATCTCGCGACGTTCGCCAAGGTGCCCAATACGACGGTCAAGCTCTCGGGCTTCGTCATGTTCGACCAGGACTGGACGATCGAGAGCCTACGGCCGATGGTCTTGCGTGCCATAGAGTGCTTCGGCCCGAGCCGCTGCATGTTCACGTCGAACTATCCGGTCGACAAGCTGTTCAGCGATTACGATGGGCTGTTCGGCGCCTACAAGGAGATCGTCAAGGACTTCTCGGACGACGAGAAGCGCCAACTGTTCCACGACACGGCTGCCCGCGTCTATCGATTGTAGCGTGCTGACCGCGGCGGAGATCGCGCGCGATCAGGACCAGGGCACGCTAAGCCCCTCGGACGACAGTGAAACATCCGGCATCTCGGCAACGCGCCTGCGATCGTTTTCAGTTGTCTGGTCGCCTTCTTGATGGCGGAAGCGGGCCTACGCCCGCTTTAACCGGTCGAGTGTCGCGCCCGCGGCGACCGGATAACCTCGCATCAACCCTTCCGACGGCGAGGAGCTGTGCGCGTGGGTCAAGCTCCGCGACGGCGCGGCGGAGAACGAGGGCGAGATCCGTGAATACTGCCAGGGCCAGATCGCGCACTACAAGATCCCGCGCTACACCCACTTCGTCGATTCGTTTCCGATGACGGTGACCAGAAAGATTCAGAAATTCGTGATGCGCGAGACCATGATCGCCGAACTCGGGATCAGGGAGAGGCGGTCCGCCTGAGCTAAAGCGATTGCCCGTCGTCAATGACGACGACGCTGCCGGTGATGAACCGTGAAGCGTCGGACACCAGCAGCAGCAGCAGCCCGTCAAGATCGCGAGGCTCGCCGATCCGCTGACGCGGGAATTGCGCGATAGCTTGCTGGCCTTGCGCGGTCGCGAAGAACCCACGGTTCATGTCGGTGAGAATGAAGCCGGGCGCGATGGCAGTGACCTGGATATCGTGGCGCGCCCACTCCCTGGCCATGGCCCGTGTCATCAACTCCAGTCCCGCCTTGGACATGCCATATAGCGAGAGTTGCCGGCCGACGTCGTACGAGGCAATCGAGGACATGTTCACGATCTTGCCGCCATGACCGTGGCGGATCATGTGGCGCCCGAGTTCGGTGGCGACGAGCCAGGCGCCCTTGAGATTGGTATCCATGATGTGGTCGTAGTCGGCCTCGTCGTGATCGACGATAAACCGGGGCCGCGCCACCCCGGCGTTGTTGACGAGGATCGTGATCGGGCCGAGTTCGCTCTCAGCCGACGCGACCGCATCCCGCACACTATCGCCGTCGGTGACATCGAGCGCGATCGCGGTCGCGCGGCCATCGAAGGCCTCGACCTCGCCAACTAGCGCGGCCAGACGCTGCGCATGCCGAGCACAGACCGCGACGCGGGCGCCGGCGCGGGCCAACGTCAACGCGATATGGCGGCCCAGGCCGCTCGACGCACCCGTGACCAACGCGTTCTTGCCGTCCAGCCTGTGCGCCATGCCGCGCTCCTCCCGCCATAGCCGACGTGCTCGTAGCATCGTTGGCCAGCCACGGCCGCGCGTCAAACGCCGCCGCCATCGGGGCAATATGAGTACAGAACCTAGTCGTCTAGCGTGAGTCCAGCAGAGCGCGGCTCCCACCTCTGGGCCAGCCCCTCGGCGCGTTCAACCTCTGCCCCCGCCATCATACGGGCCGCCTCCGCGCGCAACAGAATGGCCTGGTGGCGTAGACCGGCGATGTCGCTCTCGCTGGCGAGCGTCAGCCACATGTACGCTTTGACGAAGTCCTGCAGCACGCCCAGTCCACGGATATGCAGGGAGCCGTATGCGAGCTGCGCGAGCGCATGGCCTTGACGCGCCGCCTTATGAAACCAAGCTGCGGCCAAAGCGTCATCGCGGAGTGCGCCCTTGCCGTAGAAATACATCGCCCCGACCATGAACTCCGCGCCCGGGTGGCCAGTGGCTACGAGCGGGCGGAATTCGGCTAGGGCCGCCTCGTACCGGCCAGAATCGTAGGCCAGCACGCCGTCGTCGTAGCCGGCCAGCGCCGACGGCGCCATCGCTAGGCTCACGAGTAACCCCAGGCCGATGACGACGAGCCCGCCGATAATCGTTTCGTGTCTTGCCGTGCCCCGGTGGCGCATGGCCAAATCTACCGCACTCGACCGGGGCCGGGCCATGCCCGGCCCCGTCGCACGCCCGTCATCAAGATGGCCTACGCTCGTTCAGCGAGCGCCGCGTTCTCGACCGTGATGCGATGTCGCAAAATGGCCAGGTTGGCGAGGGTGAAGCCGAGCGCCAGTTCCCAGGCCCCGAAGACAAGTGGCAGAACGGCAATCTCGGCGCTGACAACGACATAGTTGGGATGGCGCAAGAAGCGGTAGGGGCCGCGACGAATGAGCGGCGCGTCCCGTAGCGTGATGACACGAACGGTCCAGAAGCGACCGAGGCTCCATAGTATCCAAACGCGCGCCAGCTGCAGGGCCAGGTAGAGAACGAGGAATAACCAACTCGGCTCCGTACCGGCGTCAACCCAGAGGACAAGCGCCGCGAGCCACGCAAGATGCACGGCGACGATGAGCGGATAGTGGCGAGCGCCATGCTCGACCCCGCCCTGGTCGAGCAGGCGTCGCGTGTTGCGACGAGACAGCCAAAGCTCGCCCAGCCGCTGCACCGCCACCACTCCCACGATCCAATAGAGGACGCTCCCAACCCCGCTCATGTCGTCCTCAGCGTCAGGAGGCCGCATGTGAATCCCGGGCCCAGCGCTGACATGAGATGAGTGCCGTGCCTACCCGCCCGCCGGACCTCGTCGAGCACGAACAACGCGGTAGCCGCGGACATATTGCCGTAACGCTTGAGAACCCGGCGGGACAAGTCGAGCCCGCCGAAAGCGAGCCCGAATACCTCCTCAAGTGCGTCGAGCACCTTGGGACCGCCCGGGTGACAGATGAAGGTGTCAATATCCGCCAAGCCAAGACCGTGGCGCTCCAGGAAGCCACAGCACGCCTCATGCACGCACCCGCGCACCAGCTCAGGGATGTCCTGGGAGAAGAGAACGCCAAAGCCGTCGTCAAGTACCCGCCACCCCATGATGTCGAGCGAGTTTGGCCACGTGTACTCACCCCAGGCGGTAACCTCGAACCCCTCCCCGTCGCATCCCACGACGGCCGCCGCCGCCCCATCGCCAAACAAGGCCGTCGCAACGACGTTGCTTTTAGTAAAATCGGTGTTGCGGAAGGTCAGTCCGCAGAGCTCGACGACAAGGAATAAGAAATTTCGGTCGGGTTCAGCGCGCGCCAACGCTGCGGTACGGGCAAGACCTATTACCCCGCCCGCGCACCCGAGGCCAAATATGGGGAGCCGTTGCGCGTCACGGCGCAAACTCAGCCGCTCCATTAAAAGCGCATCGAGACTGGGCGTCGCAATCCCCGTCGAGGACACCGTGACGATACCGCCTATATCGTCGAGTTGAAGGCCGGCCTGCTCGATCGCCGCCATGGCCGCCTCGGCGAGCAGCTCGACCGCATTCTCGATGTAACAGCGGTTGCGCTCGGCGAAGCTATGACGCTCACCGTACCAAGCCATCGGCATACAGGAGTAGCGGGTCTCAATCTCGGCGTTGGCAAAGACGGGCTCGAGCCGCGCGAAATCCCCAAACGATCCGGCGAAATGGGCTGCCGCTTGGCGCGCCACCTCAGCCTGATCCAAAACAAAAGGAGGGACCGCGGTCACAAGCGACCGAATGCGAGGTATTATGTTCATTGAACCGCCACGACCGCGAAACAGGATGGACCGATTATAGCCGGTCTGAACAGGCGCGAGGCTGGTTCCTATGTCAACTTATTGGACGGTGCCCATCGCAGTGGGCGCCGCACGGGACCAAGGATGAACGAGAACGCCGAACCTGTACCGCCCAAGCTGGTGCAACCGGCCGGTCGGCGGCCATTCCTAAGGCTGCGCACCTATTTTTTGACCGGGACCATCGTGGCTGGTCCGATCGGGATTACGATTTACCTGGTCTGGCTGATCGTCACGTTCATCGACAATCGAATCACGCCACTTATCCCCGAGCGCTACAATCCCGAGTTCTACCTACCCTTCAATATTCCCGGACTTGGCCTGGTCATCGTTCTGGTAGGCCTGACCTTGGTTGGCTTCGTGTCGGTCCATCTGCTCGGTCGCACGTTTTTCCGTCTTGGCGAGAGTCTGGTCAACCGTATGCCGATCGTGCGCTCCGTCTACGGGGCGCTGAAGCAGATATTCGAAACCGTGCTGGCGCAATCGTCGACTTCGTTTCGCGAGGTGGTCCTGGTCGAGTACCCCCGCCACGGTCTGTGGGCACTGGCCTTTGTCACTAGTGTGACCAAGGGCGAGGTGCAGCGCCTCACTGAGGTGGATGTCGTCAACATCTTCTTGCCGACCACGCCCAACCCGACCTCCGGATTTCTTCTGTTCGTCCCGCGCGCCGCTCTCATCCACCTCGACATGTCGGTGGAGGAGGGGATCAAAATGGTCATATCGGGCGGCTTGGTGACGCCGGAAGATCGCGCCGCCGATGTCCAAGCCATGTCGCGGCCGGTCGCGACCGCGCCTGAGTCGGGCGACATCCAGGACGACAACCGGCAGAGTGGCTCGGCCGGCTGATCAGCCGGAGCGGAGGTAGCGCACGGCCGCGTCGCGCTCGAACAGGTAGAGAAGAACACGTAGCGCTGGGCCCCGGGGGCCGGTCAGTTCCGGGTCCTCATCGAGCAAGCGACGGGTATCGTCACGGGCGGCGGCCAGAAGCTCCTCGTGGGCGGCGACATCCGCGAGCCTGAAGACCGGCAGCCCGCTCTGGCGGGTGCCAAGGAGCTCGCCAGCGCCGCGCAGCCGCAAATCCTCTTCCGCGATACGAAAACCATCGTTGGTCCTACGCACAACGTCCAAGCGCGCCCGGGCCGCCGGCCCCAGCGGCGGCGCGTAGAGAAGCAGGCAGGTGGAGGCGGCCGATCCCCGACCGATCCGCCCTCGCAATTGATGCAGTTGAGCGAGGCCGAAGCGCTCGGCATGCTCAATGACCATGATCGTCGCCTCGGGCACGTCCACGCCGACCTCAATCACGGTCGTGGCGACCACAATGTGGATCGCTCCCCCCGCGAAGGCCGCCATGACGCGATCCTTCTCGGGCCCTGAGAGGCGGCCATGCACTAGCCCAACCCGATCCCCAAAACGCGCCGCCAGCTCACGATGACGTTCCTCGGCCGCGGCCAAATCAACGGTCTCGGACTCGCTCACCAGCGGGCACACCCAGTAGGCGCGTGCGCCGCGCTCGACCTCGCGCGCGACGGCCGCGATCACATCGTCCAACCGGCTCGAGGGCAGCGCACGCGTGTCCACCGCTTTGCGGCCCGCCGGCTTATCGGGCAGCGTCGAGACCTCCATATCGCCGTAGGTAGTGAGCGTGAGGGTGCGCGGAATCGGCGTCGCTGTCATCACCAGGATGTCAGGAACTGCGCCCTTGGCGGCCAACGCGAGGCGTTGGTGAACACCGAATCGATGCTGCTCGTCGACAACCACGAGGCCAAGGTCGGCGAACTCGATGCCTTCTTGGAACAGGGCGTGGGTGCCGACCACGATCCGCGCCTCGCCGCTGGCCACGGCGCGTCTGAAAGACTCGCGCTCGCGGTTCTTGGCGCGCCCGGTCAGAAGTTCGACGCCGACGCCCGCTTGAGCGGCGAGCGGCGCCAGCACATCGCTGTGTTGTCGCGCGAGAAGTTCGGTCGGCGCCATCAGGCAGGCCTGCGCGCCGCTCTCGACGGCCATCAGCATTGCCATCAACGCGACGATTGTCTTGCCGCTGCCGACATCGCCTTGCAGCAATCGCAGCATGCACCGCGATCCACGCAGATCGGCCTCGATTTCGGTCAACGCCCGGCCCTGAGAGGCAGTCAGTTGATACGGCAACACCGCCATTACTTTCGCGCGGAGCCGACCGTCGCCGGACAGCGCCCGCCCGCGCTCGCCGCGGGAGTGGGCGCGGATAAGCCCGAGCGCGAGCTGATTTGCAAGGAGCTCGTCATAGGCAAGACGGCGGCGGGGCGGCGAATTCAACCCGAGATCGCTCTCATGCTCAGGGCGATGGGCACGAAGGAGCGCCTCCCGCCAATCGGCCCAACCCTGACGCTCCACGAAGCTTGGCTCCTGCCACTCCGCGAGCTGCGGCGCACGCTCCAGGGCGGCCTCGATAGCGCGCCGCAACGGTTTCGCGGTGATCCCGGCGCACAGCGGATAGACGGCCTCGACAGCTTGCAACTGGGCCAGCTCATCGATGGTGCCAATATGGTCGGGGTGCGTGATCTGAAGTTCATCACCGAAGCGCTCGAGTCTCCCGCTGACCACGCGAACTTCGCCCTCGGGCAGGGTTTTTTGGAGGTAATCACCGCGGACGTGGAAGAAGACGACAGCTATGGCGCCGGTATCGTCGCTACAGCGCACCTTGTAGGGACCGCGCCGGTTGCGCGAGGGCTGATGGCGCCCGACGCGGACCGTCAGAGTGACGATGGCGTGCAGCGGAGCCTCGGCGATCTTGGGGGCGAAGCGACGATCGATCATGCCGCTGGGGAGATGCCATAACAAGTCGACGACCTGGGGGCCGGCAAACGTCGAAATCACTTTGCCGAGGCGCGGCCCGACCCCCGGCAACTTGGTCACCGGCGCGAACAGGGAAAACAGAACTTCGGGCCGCATGGCGCACTCGTCGGGGCTTCTCCGGGCGCGACACTAGCGAAGTGCGGCGGCGGCGGCCAGGCCACGCCACGCCCGTGCCGATATAGCGGGCTCGCGCCCATCAAGGGCTCAGGATATGCTCGCGTCCGCAGCCGCGATCAGTTGAGGCCCGCGCCCACTGGTACGCCCACTGGCAGGTGAGGGATGTCGTCCGACGAGGATCTCTTTGAACGGCGCAAGCGCCTCCGGTTTCGCAGCCAACACCGTGGCACCAAGGAGATGGATCTAATCCTCGGAGCCTTCGCCGAGCACCACCTTGTTGCCTTCGACGCAGCCGAGATGGACGAATACGAGAAGCTTCTAGAGCTCGACGACTCCGATTTGTGGTCGTGGGTAGTCGGTCGCGCGCCCGTCGCCGTCGCTCACTCTAGCACCATAATGGACCTGTTTGTTAACTTTAAGTATACCACACATCCCACTGATAAATAAACAAGCATCGCCGTCTCAAGGACGGCGCACGATTAGCGGCGTGCCTGAGGGCGCGGATGCGATGGCGCTCGCTCAAATCGCCACCGCGACACCAAATACCGTCCTTCATGTGGCTCGCGACGAGTCCCGGCTGATGGCGATGGCGCAAGCACTCGCGTTTTTCGCGCCGGGCATGGATGCAGTGATCTTGCCGCCGTGGGACTGCATCCCTTACGACCGTGTCTCTCCCAACGGCGAGGTGGCCGCGCAGCGGTTGGAGGCGCTGGCAAGACTGGCGGCCAGCGAGGAAGGGCCGGCGCCGCGTTTCGTCTTGACGACGGCGTCCGCCGCCCTCCAGCGAATGCCAGCGCGCAAGCTACTGGCCCGCGTGCGCCAAACCATCGTGGCCGGCGCTCGCCTCGACTCGACTACATTGCGCGGCTATCTGGCGCGCCACGGCTACCGTCGCGCCGGCACTGTGCGCGAGCCCGGCGATTATGCCGTACGTGGCGGCATCATCGACCTCTTTGCCCCTGCCGCCGCCGAACCCGTTCGGCTAGATTTTTTCGGCGACACGATCGAATCCATACGCCGCTTTGATCCGCTCAGCCAGCGCACCACTGGCCCGATCGAGAAGCTGCAACTCGGGCCCGTGAGCGAGGTCATGCTGGACAACGATGCGATCACCCGCTTTCGCGCCGGCTACGCCGCCCTGTTCGGCATCCCGACCGACGATCCTTTGTATGAGGCGGTGTGCGCTGGGCGTCACCACATCGGCATGGAGCACTGGTTGCCACTGTTCCACGAGACCTTGGAAACTATTTTCGACTATCTCCCGGAGGCGACCGTCAGCCTTGATCACCACGCGCAAACTGCGTGCGACAGCCGGCTGGCCATGATCCAGGAGCACTATCAGGCGCGGGCAAGCGGCGGGGCGGGCGGAGGTGCCGCGTTGCCCTACAAGCCACTGCCCCCCGATCGGCTCTACCTCGATGAGGCCCAGTGGGCGGCGCACCTTACTAGCCGGGCAGTGATCACATTCTCACCGTTTGGCGAGCCAGAGGATGAACAGACGCTTGACGCCAGCGGCCGTCCGGGGCGCGATTTCGGCCCTGACCGCGCACAAGCCGACCGCAATGTTTTCGAGGCCGTAATCGAGCACATCGACGCGCTGCATGCTCAGAGACGGAAAGTTTTGATCGCGAGCTTCAGTGCCGGCGCCCGCGACCGCCTGGCCAGCATGCTCCACGACCACGGTCTGCGCGGCGCCGTCACGGTGGAGAATTGGAGGGAGGCCTCGGAGCTGCGCGCTGGCACGGTGGGGCTTGGGGTGCTTGGTCTTGAACGTGGATTTGAGACCGATACCGTCGTCGTCATTGGTGAACAGGACATCCTCGGTGATCGCATGGCCCGGCTACCCCGGCGCAGCCGCCGCGCCGAACATTTCATCGCTGAGGTGTCGAACCTCGATCAAGGCGATCTGGTGGTTCACATCGATCATGGGATCGGTCGTTTCGAGGGCCTGCAAACTCTCGACGTGGGTGGCGCTCCGCACGATTGCTTGTGGCTCACCTATGACGGCGGCGACCGATTATTCGTTCCGGTCGAGAACATCGAGGTGCTGTCGCGGTACGGCTCCGGTGAGGCACAAACGCCACTGGACAAACTCGGCGGTGCCGGCTGGCAATCCCGCAAGGCGCGCGCCAAGAAACGGATCAATGAGATCGCCCAAGCCTTGATCAAGGTGGCCGCCGATCGGGCCGTGCGCAGCGTCCCGCCGATGTCGCCACCGGTCGGCAGCTACGACGAGTTCTGCGCCCGCTTCCCGTATCACGAGACCGAGGACCAAGCCCGCGCCATCGACGAGGTCCTGGCCGACCTCGCCGCCGGCAAGCCACTCGACCGCCTGATCTGCGGCGACGTCGGTTTCGGCAAAACCGAGGTGGCGCTCCGGACCGCGTTCACCATCGCCATCTCCGGCCAGCAGGTGGCTTTGGTCGCGCCGACCACGCTGCTGTGCCGCCAGCATGCGCAGACCTTTCGCGAGCGCTTCGTTGGACTGCCGATCCGCATCGGCCAGCTGTCGCGGCTGGTACGGGCCCGCGAGGCCGCCGAGACGCGCCGCGACATCGCAAGCGGCGAGATCGACATCGTCATCGGCACTCACGCACTCTTGGGCAAGAACGTGAAATTCGCCGACCTGGCCTTGGTCATCATCGACGAGGAACAGAGATTTGGAGTGGCGCACAAAGAGCAGCTCAAGGCGCTGCGCAGCGATGTACATGTGCTGACGCTGACGGCGACACCGATCCCCCGGACGTTGCAAATGGCGTTGAGCGGGGTTCGCGAACTCAGTCTTATCGCCACTCCGCCCGTCGACCGCCTGGCGGTGCGCACGTTCATCATGCCGTTCGACCCGGTCACGATCCGCGAGGCAGTGCTGCGCGAACACTACCGTGGCGGCCAAAGCTTTTTCGTCTGTCCCCGCATCTCGGAACTACCCGAGGCTGAGCGATTCCTGAAAGAGCGGGTGCCTGAGGTTAAGTATGCGGTGGCGCACGGCCAGCTGCCGCCGCGCACACTCGACAGCATCATTCAGGCCTTTTACGACCGCCGACTCGACGTTCTCATCTCCACCAACATCATCGAATCCGGCCTCGACCTGCCGGCCGCGAACACGCTGATCGTCTATCGCGCCGACCGCTTTGGGCTAGCCCAGCTCTACCAGCTGCGGGGCCGTATCGGCCGGGCGAAGGTGCGGGCTTACGCCTATCTGACGCTGCCGCCGCGTCGCATCCCCACGGCAGTGGCCGAACGACGCCTCCAAGTGATGCAGTCCCTGGACGAATTGGGCGCCGGATTCAGCCTGGCGAGCCATGATCTCGACATCCGCGGCGCCGGCAACTTGCTGGGGAGCGAACAATCCGGCCACATCCGAGAGGTCGGTTTCGAACTCTATCAGCAGATGTTGGAGGAGGCGGTGGCCAACCTGCGCGCCGATGGTGGAACCGCGCGCGCGGAGGTCGACGAACGCTGGTCGCCGCAAATTGCCATCGGCGCAAGCATTCTGATACCCGAAGCCTACGTCGAGGATCTGACGGTGCGGCTCGGCCTCTATCGGCGATTGTCGCGGCTCGAGACGACGGCCGAGATCGACGCGACGGCCGCCGAGCTGATCGATCGGTTCGGCCCCCTGCCCCAGGAAGTTGATCACCTGCTAGAGGTCGTCGCCATCAAACAACAGTGCCGCATCGCCGGCATCGAGAAGCTCGATGCCGGCGCCCGTGGCGCCACACTCGGATTTCGCAACGACAGCTTCGCCAACCCGGCCGGGCTCGTTGACTACATCAGCCACCAGGGCGGCACGGTCAAACTGCGGCCCGACCATCGATTGGTGATTCGACGCGATTGGCAGGCGCCGGAGGATCGTTTGAAGGGCGTGCGAATGGTGGCGCAGCGCCTAGCGGCGATTGCCGCCCAGGGCTTTGCAGCGGGCGCTGTCGCCTCGGCGCCCGCGCCAACCGCGCCGAAAGAGTCGAACGCCTGAAGAAACACCCCGTATCTTGTGCGCCTGAAACCGCGTAGCGGCCCTCGAAGATGAAGCAGGGAACCCCGCTCACGCCCATCCGCGACGCCTCGTCGGCGGCCCGGCGCACACGCTCAACGTCCTCTTCGGTCGAGAGCCGCGCGGCGATGGCCGCACCGTCCATGCCCGCCTCTTCGGCGACCCCAATTAGCACGGTCTTACCGACAACGTCCTTGCCATCCATGAAATAGAGGCGGAACAGGCTTTCGACCATGACGTCTTAGCACCCCGCCTCATTCGTTCAATAAATCGGCCGGTGCGAATCGAAGGTATTGGGCACCCGCCCGATATTCTCGAAAACGAATGGAATACCTCCGCGTGTGCGGTGGCGCGGAGCGCATCGCGATCCTCGATGTCGACTATCATCACGGCACCGGAGCCCAATCAATTTTCGAGGCGCGATCGGATGTGCTATGCGTCTCGTTACACGGTGATCCGGGCCAGGAGTACCCATATTTTGGGGTTATGGCGACGAGACTGGCGTAGGCCTGGGCGCGGGCTTCAACCTGAACCTGCCGATGCGTTGGGGTGCGGAAAGGGCGACCTACGCGGCCGCACTGGAAGCGGGGCTGCGGCGGATAGCCGAGTTTGCGCCAACGGCGCTGGTGATATCATTGGGCGTCGATACTTATGCCGGGGATCCGATCTCGCGCTTCCGGCTAAGGTCTGACGATTATTTCCGGCTCGGTGAGCGTATCGCCGGAGCATCCACACCAACCCTCTTCGTCCTCGAAGGCGGCTATGCGCTGCCGGCGCTTGGCGCCAACGTTGTCAATATCCTGGCGGGCTTCGAGCTGGCGCGCGGCTGAAGGAAAGGAGCCACCATGGCCGACCACAACATAGCGACCATTCCCGGTGACGGCATCGGCAAGGAGGTTATGCCGGAAGGAATTCGCGTCTTAGAGGCGGCCGGCAAGCGCTTCGGTATCAGCTTCGATTGGCGCGAGCTCGACTGGGGCTGCGAGGCCTATCAGCGCACCGGGCGAATGATGCCCGAGGACGGCCTCTCAATGCTCACACGCCACGATGCCATTTATCTTGGCGCGGTGGGCGATCCCGCGGTCCCGGACCACATCTCGCTGTGGGGGCTTTTGATCCCGATCCGGCGCAATTTTGATCAATACGCGGTTCTGAGGCCGTGCCGGCTGCTCGAGGGCATCTCATCGCCGCTCGCCGACCGCAGCCCGGCGGACATTGACTTCGTCGTGGTCCGCGAGAACGTCGAGGGCGAATACTCCGACATCGGCGGCAGGCTGTATGCCGGCACCGAGCGCGAGATGGTGGTGCAGGAATCAGTCTTCACGCGGCACGGCGTCGACCGCATTCTCACCTATGCCTTCGAGCTTGCACAAAGCCGGCCCAAACGCCACCTCACGTCGGCAACCAAGTCGAACGGTATCATTCACACGATGCCGTATTGGGACGAACGGTTTCACGAGGTCGCGCACCGCTATCCCGACGTCACGACCGACCAGTTTCATATCGACATCCTCACCGCCCACTTTGTCCAACATCCAGATTGGTTCGATGTGGTCGTCGGCTCAAATCTGTTTGGCGACATTCTTTCCGATCTCGGGCCGGCGGTAGCCGGCAGCATTGGCATCGCGCCGTCGGCCAACATCAACCCCGAGCGCCACTACCCCTCGATGTTCGAACCGGTACACGGATCGGCGCCCGATATCGCGGGCCGAGGAATCGCCAACCCGATCGGGCAGATCTGGTCGGGGGCCATGATGCTCGACCATCTCGGTCACGGCGAGGCCGCCGCCGCGATCGTCGCCACCATCGAGCAGATCGCCGCCGAGGGCGCTGTGCGCACGGCCGATATGGGCGGGACGGCTTCCACTTCGGACATGGGGCAAGCGATCGCGCAGAGGCTTTAGAGCCCACATCCCATCGCGCCCAGACCCATGAGCGCGACACCCCACGCCCTTGGCCGAGAGACGCCGGCACCTCATTGCGCCGCGTCGCCTAGGGCGATCTCTATGGTCGTGAGACGACGATCGACGTCGGCGACGAGACGGTCAACGCGCGTGATCAGTTCCTCCATCCGCGCGGCGAGGTCGGCCGAAACGCCGGCCAGGACCAAGCGCTCTTAGTGGGCGGGTCCGCTGTCGGGACGTAATTCCAACTCCCGCCGTTAGGCCTCGGCCGCCGTGAAATTAGCTCCGACATTGGTCGGGGTAGAGGCGGGTGCCAGCTCAAAGCAACTGATCGCCACGTGGTACAAGTCACGAGAGTAGGAGGTGTGGGCCTGATCATGGTCGGCGTCCTCCTGCGCCACCACCGTACCAGCGGCGCCCAGGATGAACACAACCACAAAGCAAGGCGCGCGCAGCGCCACAACCAAACGCCATCGGCACCCGCGTCCGCCATGGGTTTCAACAGCTCCTTCGCTCGGCCGGTCGGCCCCTGTGCGGCGATTCGACACTAGCGTCGCGGCGCGGTGAAACCGCAGACGAACCCACTTGGACAATTCTCCAGTCCGATTCGGCGCGCCCGATCAATGCCCCTGATAACGCCGCGCGGCACCGCCCGGCGTCTTGACGCGACCAAGCTTTTGCGTCCCTACTACGCGCGCCAAACAGGGGGCAGGTAGATTTCCGCGACGACAAGCGCCCGACAAATGGGCACGTGGGCCGGTTCGTGCAGCTGCCTGCATGATCGGGCCCGCAGTCGTGGCCGAGATCCGAGGGACGTGTAGGTGCTGCAAACCATAATTCAAAACGCCGTGGACGCCATTAGCCTCGGCAGTCTATTTGCGCTGACAGCGCTCGGCATCGGCCTCATCTTCGGTGTTATGCGGCTGATCAATTTCGCGCACGGAGACTTCATCATGGTGGGCGCTTATGCGCTGATCGTGCCGTCGGCGGCGGACGCCGCCATGATGTTCATCGGCGCATGGCCGGCGCCGATTTTGGTGATCTCGATCATCTCGGTTCTGATTGTCCTGGCGCTGGCGTCCGAGCGAGTGGCGTTTCGGCCGCTGCGTACCGCCGACCCGTCGATCCTCTTGATCACCTCATTCGCGCTCAGTTTCTTCCTTCAAAATCTCGTGCTGATGGTCTATTCGGGACGGCCAAAGGGCATTCCCTTGTGGCCCAATCTCATCCAGCCGGTTCTCGTCGGCGACATCCGGATTCCTCAACTCCACATCATTACGATTTCCGTCACCCTCGGGCTCCTGGCCCTGTTGGTGTTGTTCCTCAAGCGTACCGCCATCGGCATCCAGATGCGGGCGGCGTCCGAGGACTTCCAGATGGCGCAGCTCCTGGGCGTTCGGGGCAACCGGGTCATCGCCGTTGCTTTCGCCATCAGCGGTCTCTTGGCCGCCGTCGTCGCGCTCCTGTTCGTCGCGCAGACCGGCACCCTTTCGTACAAGATGGGCGTACCGCTCGTGCTTTTCGCTTTCGTCGCGACGGTCGTCGGGGGGATGGGAAGCCTGTCAGGGGCGGTGCTCGGTGGCTTCGTGGTGGGCATCGCTAGTGTTGTGTTCCAGGCCATCCTGCCGGCCGATATGCGCCTCAACGATGATGCATGGGTGTTCGGACTGATTCTGTTGATCCTACTCGTGCGCCCGACCGGTCTGGTGGCCGTGAAGGCCCTCCAGGAGCGAGTCTAGGTGTCGGACGCTGCCATGGATCGGCCGGACACCGCGGCCGTGCGTATGGTCGCGGTGATACGGTTTTTTTGGACGCCGATCGTTCTCTCCCTGTTTGCTCTCGCGGTCGTGGTGATCGTATGGGCAAGCGGCGATGGCGTGATCGCGCGCACCATCACCGACGCGTTGATCCGGACGGTGCTGGTGATCGGGCTCTATATCTTCATCGGCAACTCGGGCGTGCTGGCCTTCGGCCATATCGCCTTCATGCTGATCGGCGGCTACGCTGCCGCGTGGTTCACGATGTCGCCCTTCAAGAAAAGTTTCGCGCTGGACCTGCCGCCGATCCTCGCCAACAACGAGTTTCCGCTGTTCCCCTCGGCGATCGTCGCCGGTCTGCTGCCGGCACTCGTCGCTGCCATAGTCGGCATCCCGATCATGCGGCTCTCGGGCATCGCCGCCTCTATCGCGACCTTCGCCGTCCTCGCGATCTTCTACACGGTGTACTCAAACTGGGATTCGTGGACCTTCGGCGCGAGCACGCTGGTCGGGATTCCGATATACGTTAACATGTGGATCGCCCTGGCCTGGGCGGTTTTTGCGATGTTCGTCGCCTACATCTATCAGCAGACCAAGTTTGGACTCGCCCTGCGCGCCACGCGCGAGGATCCAGTCGCGGCGCGCGCCGCCGGCATCAACATTTCAGCTCAGCGTTTGATTGCTTTCGTCGTCAGCGCGTTCTTCATGGGCATTGCCGGCGTGTTGCAAGCGCATTTCCTCGGCTCGCTGATCGTCAACGGCTTCTGGCTCGGCATCACCTTCCTGTCGTTGGCGATGCTGATCATCGGCGGCCAGCGTAGCTTGACCGGCGCCGTGGTCGGGGTGACGGTGGTCTCGACGATCGTCGAACTCTTGCGCCAAGTCGAGGCGGGTGTCGAGGTCGGCGGCATCACTTTCGAGCTGCCAGGCGGTTTTCAGGAGCTCGGGCTGGCTGTGCTCATGATTGTCATTTTGATCTACCGGCCGGCCGGTATTATGGGTGGGCTTGAAGTGCCGTGGCCGTTCGGCGGCAACAGACGCGTCCTGGCCGGGGGCTTCACAATCGTTCGCGCCGAACGCGCCCCGGCCGGCGAATAAGCGAGGAGGTCGCAACGGTGGCTCAAACAGCGCTGCAATCAAGCGTCGCTAACACGCCTGACGATAAACTTGAGGCGTTCGATATCTCAGTCGATTTCGAAGGCTTGACCGCCATCGACAACGTCACGATCGCGATGAAGAACAAGGAGATTTTTGGTCTCATTGGTCCCAACGGGGCTGGCAAGACGACGCTTGTCAACGTCCTCACCGGGTTCCAGAAGCCGACTCAGGGCCGGGTCATGCTGGGCGGCAAGGACATCACGGGATGGGCGCCCCATAAGCTCGGTCGCGGCGGGCTGGCGCGGACCTTCCAGGCGGTGCGTCTGTTTCGCGACCTCCCGGTGGTGGAGAACCTTGAGGTGGCGGCAGTCGGCACGGGACTCGGTCGCCGTGAGGCGTCGAAGCGCGCCCTGGATATCCTGAAGTGGATGGATTTCGAAGAGAAGGCGTTCGATCAGGCCGATACGCTGCCCTACGGCGAGGAGCGGCGCGTCGGTATCGGGCGCGCGCTCGCGATGTCGCCGCGGTTCGTATTGCTCGACGAGCCGGCGGCAGGCCTGAGCGATGCCGAATGCGACGACCTGATGAGCGTGATCTCGCGAGTCCCCGACCGCTTCGAGTGCGGCGTCTTGTTGATCGAACACAACATGCGGGTGATCATGGGCGTTTGCCATCGGATTCACGTGATCGACAGTGGTAAGACCATCGCCGAGGGAACGCCCGACGAGATACAGGCCAACCCCGAGGTGATTCGTGCGTATCTGGGATCAAAGTCGGAGGAGAGCCGTGCTTGAAGTCGAAAACCTCCATGTTCATTACGGGCGCATTCCGGCGGTGCGAGGTGTTTCGCTCAACGTCAGTGAAGGCGAGATCGTCTGCATTGTGGGGCCCAACGGCGCTGGCAAGTCGACAACCCTTCTCACCATTGCTGGCGCGCAAGGCCCCACTGAGGGGGCAATACGGCTGGGCGGGACATCGGTCGTTGGTCGGTCGCCCGAGAGGATAGCCAGGTTGGGGATTTCGTTGGTGCCAGAGGGCCGGCACGTCTTCACCCAGCTCACAGTCGAGGAAAACATCCGCCTTGGCACCAGTATCCGGAATGATCGCGATCAAATCGAGAGCGACTTCCAGAACATGCTGAAACACTTTCCGTTTCTGGCCGGTCGGCTCAAAACCCCCGGCGGCAAGCTCTCGGGCGGCGAGCAGCAACAATTGGTGATCGCGCGCGCCCTGATGACACGACCGCGCATCATCCTCTTGGACGAGCCATCATTGGGCCTCGCGCCGATCATCGTCGACACGGTCTATGGCATCCTTCACACCCTGCGCGAGCAGGGCATTACGTTGTTGGTGGTCGAGCAGAGTACCCACCGGGCGCTCGAAAACGCGGACCGCATCTACGTGTTACGACGCGGCCAGATCGAGCTACACGGCAAGAGCAGCGAGCTTAACGACGAAGAACTCGAACGCGCGTATTTCGGGTTCGATGAGGCGCCCACGACGGCCCCGGCGGAGGTACACTTCTAGGCTGAATACACCGTCGGCTCGGTTTCAGGAAGGCCGACCGCTCCTCAAGACGGAATGTAGCAAGCGCCGTTTACGTGCAGCGTTTCGGCCGTGATGAAGTTGGCATCCGACGAGCACAAGAAGGCGATCGCACTCGCGATCTCCTCTGGATGGGCCAATCGCTTATAGGGCGACTCATCGCGCAATACCTGCAAGACATCCTCGGGCAGCTCGCCGAGCATCTCGGTATTGACCATTCCCGGCGAGAGCCCGTTGCAGCGAATGCGTGGCGCGAGTTCGCGCGCGAGGCTGCGGCTAAACGTCAGAACCCCGGCCTTGGTCGCAGCGTAAGCGGAATGGTCGATGGCGCCGCGGTGCGCCGCGGTCGATGCGATGTTCACGATTGCCCCGCCGTCTCGCAAGATCGGCAGAAATGCGCGGCACATGTAAAACACGCTGTCGAGATTGCCGGCCATGACCTCGCGCCAAGTTTCGTCGCTCATCGTCGCGACCGAGCCCATGCGCAGGATTGCCGCGTTGTTGACCAGAAAATCCGCGTGGCCAAAACGATCTCGGCACTGGGCAGCGAAGCTGTCGCAGGCCGCTGACGATGTGAGGTCGACGTGCGCGAGGAGTAGGCGTTCGCCGGCCGGATCGAGCTCTGTCGCCAACGCCTTGATCTTTTCATCGCTGCGGTAGGTGAGCGCCATGCTGGCCCCGCAGTCAAAGAAATACTTGGCGGTGGCACGGCCGACGCCGCCACTCGACCCGGTCAGCACCAAGACCTTGTCCGAGAAGTCATAATTGGCCATCGCGTTCACCCGCGCGGTTGGAGTTATGCGCGATTATCGGGCTGGTCGGCCAACTGTCAAAGCGCGATTAGCCCGGGCGCCTGTGCTAGGCTCGTGGCCCGGACAGCGACGTGGTGCGAGAAAATGGGTGAGGCCGAGGCCAAGTTTTCAATCGGACAGCTGGTCCACCACGTCAAGTTCGACTATCGCGGCGTCGTGTTCGATGTCGACGCCACATTTGATGGCGACGATGAGTGGTACGAGCAGGTGGCGCGTTCACGGCCGCCCAAAGACAGGCCGTGGTACCACGTCCTGCCAGATGACGAGAACCACGCGACATACGTCGCCGAGCGGCACTTGGCAGCGGACACCACGGGCGAGCCGATAAGGCATCCGGCACTCGCCAACTTCTTCCTCGCGCTGCAAAAGGGACGCTACCTACCCAAGAATCTCGCTAGCTAAATGGCGCCGGCACTGACGCATTTGGCGCTGCACGTGCGCGACATTGAGGCCTGTATCACCTTTTACCAGGACTATTGCGACCTGACGCTTGTTCATGAGCGCGCGGCCGGAACAGGGCGCGTGGCATGGTTGGCGGTGGCAGGAGAAGAACTACGGTTCGTCCTGGTGCTGCTTTCCGGCGGTCGTGGACGCGATCAGGACGAGGGCGATTTCGGCCACCTAGGATTCGCCGTCGACGCGGCCGAGAATGTCGATGCCCTCGCCGCACGAGCGGAAAGTGACGGCAGGCTCCTGTGGGCGGCCCGCCAGGAGCCGTTCCCGGTCGGGTATTACTGCGGGGTCCGCGATCCCGACGGCAACTTCGTCGAGTTCAGCTACGGGCAGCCGCTTGGCCCTGGCGCGGAGGCCTACGATGAAGCCGAAGGCGCGTGACCCCCAGAGCCCGTTCGGCCGCAGCGACGTCATTATGGACGGCCAAAAAAACCGTCTTTCAGGGCTACTTTCGCGTCGATCGCTACACACCCCGACATCGCCTGTTTCGCAGCGGCTAGCGTCGGCCGATCCAATGCGAATTTTTCGAACGCGGGCGCGCTCGCCGTCCTGCCCTACGACCCAGTTCTCGATTCGGTGATTCTGATCGAGCAGTTTTTTGCCGGACCGCTCGCGGCCGGCGATGAACCCTGGGTGATCGCGGCGATCGCCGGCATCATCGAGGACGTTAAGCACGCGGACGGTGTCGCGCGACGCGAAGCGCACGAGGAAGCCGGGCTCAACTTCGACGCGCTGACGCTAATCTCGGATTACTACTCGAGCCCTAGGGGCAGCAGAGAGCGCAACGATGTCTATTGCGCCCGCACAGACCTCCAAGGTACAGGCAGAATGAACGGTCGAGCGGGTAAAGACGAGGACATCCGAGCACTGGTCTTGAGTCGAGATGCGGTGCTCGAAGCGCTCGCCTCCGGGCGCGTGCGGCCGAGCCCGGCGATCATCGAGTTGCATTAGCTGGCCCTCAATCAGGCGGGCCTTGGTGCCGAATGGGCGCCGTCGGCGGCTTGACTTGCCTCGCTGGCGGGAGCCTCGTTAGATTGGACCCTCCGCAGCTACAGTGAGCGCAATGGACATCAGGAACGGACTGTGCGAGGCGATCGGGCACACCGCGATGATCCGGCTTCCTCGTCTTTCCGAGGAGACTGGATGCGAGATCTACGGGAAAGCCGAGTTTATGAATCCCGGCGGTTCGATCAAGGATCGCGCAGCGCTCTACATCATCCGCGACGCCGAGGAGAAGGGCTTGTTGCGGCCCGGCGGCACGATCGTCGAGGGTACCGCCGGTAATACCGGCATCGGCCTGGCGCTGGTGGGAAACGCACTTGGCTATCGCACCGTGATCGTCATTCCCGACACCCAAAGCCAGGAAAAAATGGACATGCTGCGGCTGTGTGGAGCCGAGCTGCTGCTGGTCCCCGCCGTCCCCTACGCGGACCCTAACAACTACGTGAAGTACTCAGGGCGGCTCTCCGGCGAACTCGCGCAAAGCGAGCCTAACGGCGCTATCTGGGCTAACCAGTTCGACAATGTAGCCAACCGTCGCGCGCATTTCGAGGGGACCGGCCCAGAGATTTGGCGGCAGACAGAGGGTAAGATCGACGCCTTCACGTGTTCCGTCGGCAGCGGCGGCACCATCGGCGGCGTCAGCATGTACCTGAAAGAGCAGCGTAAGGATATCGTGATCGCAGTCGCCGATCCCATGGGCGCGTCGCTGTACAACTACTACACCCACGGCGAGCTGAAGGCGCAAGGATCCTCGATCACGGAAGGAATCGGGCAGGGGCGGGTGACCGAGAACCTCGTCGGGGTCGAGGTCGACGAGGCGTTTCAGATTCCCGACGAGGAAGCCCTACCGCTTATCTTCGATGTACTGCGCGACGAAGGCTTGTGCCTCGGCGGCTCAAGCGGCATCAACCTCGCGGGCGCCCTTCGGCTAGCGCAGAAGATGGGACCCGGCCACACCATCGTCACGATCCTCGCCGATTTCGGTACTCGCTACCAAAGCAAGCTTTTCAATCCCGCCTTTTTAAAGGAAAAGGGCCTGCCGTTCCCCGACTGGCTGAACGTGGCGGCGGCATGACCGAGTTTATTTTCCGGACCGATCCGTACGCGAAAAGTTGCGAGGCCACGATCACCGCGATCGGCGAGCACGGGATCGAACTTGACCGCACCGTGTTCTATCCGATTGGCGGCGGGCAGCCCGGCGACAGCGGCGTGTTGAGGCCGCTTGAGAGGACGGGCGCGCCGGTGCCGATCGAGAACGCGCGCAAGGGCGACGCGGCCAATAGCGTGCTTCACGTGCCTGCCGAACAAGGCAGCCAGCTCGCGCTCGGAGCCCGCGTCAGCGCCGAAATCGACTGGGCGCGACGCCACCGGCTGATGCGCGTGCATAGTTGTCTGCATTTGTTGTCTGCGGTGCTGCCCTATCCGGTGACTGGCGGCCAGGTCAGCGACGGCAGGGGACGGCTCGACTTCGACATTCCGGAATCGATCCTCGACAAGGATGAGATCACCGCCCAACTCAATGCCCTGGTGGCCGCCGGCCATGGAATTGAGAGCGAGCTGATTGACGATGAGGAGCTTGAGTCGAGGCCAGAGCTCGTCAAGACAATGGCTGTCAAGCCCCCGATCGGCCAAGGAAAGGTGCGTCTCATCCGCATCTCGGGGCTCGATCTCCAGCCCTGCGGCGGCACGCACGTCGCATCGACGGCCGAAATCGGCGAGGTCGTCGTCACCAAGATTCAAAAAAAGGGCCGCCTCAATCGACGCGTGTCGATTGAGCTCGTCGACCCGACGTCCTAGCCAAGGCTTTCCCATGCCCAGTCCAAATCCCCCGGCGATCGTAGCCACGTCCTGGCTCGGCGAGCGACTAGGAAGTGCAGGGCTGCGCGTACTCGACGGCTCGTGGTACCTCCCGCCGCAAAACCGCGACGCCAAGGCCGAGTATCGTGCCGCTCACATTCCCGGCACGCGATTCTTCGATATTGAGGCTATCTCTGATCAGGATAGTCCCCTGCCCCACATGTTGCCGACGCCGGAGGCGTTCGGTGCGGCGGTGGGCGCGCTGGGCATCAACAATGGTGACCACGTTGTCGCCTATGACGGGGCGGGTTTGTTTAGCGCCGCACGGGTGTGGTGGATGTTTCGCGCCTTCGGCCACGATAACGTGTCGGTTCTCGATGGCGGACTGCCCAAGTGGCAGGCCGAAAAGCGCCCCATCGAAAGTGGCCAGACGGCTACGGACGAACAGCGGTTCAATGCGCCTCCGGTTCGCGTCGAGCTAGTGCGTACCGTAGATCAGGTGTCCGCCACCCTCGGCAGCGACGGCGAACAAATCGTCGATGCCCGCAGCCACGGTCGGTTCACGGGCAACGAGCCCGAGATACGCCCAGGGATCCGAAGTGGGCACATCCCGGGCAGCCGAAGCCTGCCCTATACCGAACTGATCGGTGCCGACGGGACCTTCCTACCACTCGACCAGCTTCGTGAGGCGTTCGCCCGGGTAGGTGTGGACCTCGACCGGCCAGTGGCAACCAGCTGTGGCTCGGGCATCACCGCGTCGATATTGGCGCTGGGCCTGCACCTGCTCGGGCACGAGGGCGCGGCGGTCTATGACGGTAGCTGGACCGAATGGGGCGGGCGCACGGACCTGCCGCTCGAACTCTAACGCCATGGCCAGCAGCGCGCCCCATTCGCCAGCGTTGATCGAGGCGGTGATCACCTTTCTCGAGATGCGCGAGCCACCCACCCTGCCCGAACTTCGCGCGCCGCTCGGCAAACTAGCGCTGATGCGGGCCGAGCACCCTTCTCTCGCCTTCTACAAGTTCCTCTATGACGAGGTCGGCCAGGGCTACCATTGGACCGAACGCAAGGTCCTGAGCGATCGCGAGCTCAAGGGCATTATCGAAGACAGCCAGGTCGAGATTCACGTTCTGTATGTAGGCGGCGTGCCGGCTGGCTTTTCCGAGCTAGACCGGCGCCAGCCACCGGAGATCGAGCTGTGCTATTTCGGTCTCATGCCGCAATTCATCGGCCACCGGCTGGGCGGCTATTTTCTCAACTGGACCATCCGCCATGCCTGGGCGTGCCATCCCTCCCGCCTGTGGGTCCACACCAATACACTCGATCATCCGCGCGCCCTGCCGCTCTACCAGCGCCTGGGCTTCGCCCCCTATGCGCGGCGCACCGTCTACCTAGACCCCGACCCCAACCCACCGCGCGACCCGGATTAGGCTGCCCGCCGGGCGCGGCGTTCAGTGCTCCAATATCTGGCTTAGGAACAGCTGGGTGCGCTCGTTGCGGGGGTTCGAGAAGAATGTTTCGGGCGCTGCGGCCTCAATGATTTGGCCTTCATCCATGAAGATCATGCGGTCGGCGACGGTGCGAGCGAAGCCCATCTCGTGGGTGACGCACAGCATCGTCATGCCGTCGGCGGCGAGACTCACCATGACGTCAAGCACCTCCTTGATCATCTCGGGATCGAGCGCCGAGGTGGGCTCGTCGAACAGCATAATTTTTGGATTCATGCACAGCGATCGGGCGATGGCGACGCGCTGCTGTTGGCCGCCAGAGAGTTGGCCAGGGTACTTGTCGGCCTGCTCGGGAATGTGCACTCGTTCGAGATAGGTCATCGCGAGATCGAGCGCCTCGGCGCGCGGCATCTTGCGCACCCAGACCGGCGCCAGCATCAAATTGTCGATGACGGTCAGATGGGGAAACAGATTGAAGTGCTGGAATACTATCCCGACCTCGCGGCGGATCGCATCGACGTTCTTGAGGTCATTCGCAAGCTCGATACCATCGACGATGATGCGGCCGCGCTGATGCTCCTCAAGTCGGTTTATGCAG